>WNFN01225609.1_pt1 | contig 10396 bp, 6 predicted proteins | sample 5400161 | NCBI WGS metagenome assembly WNFN01 (sample SAMN13153353, study PRJNA577476) | soil metagenome | isolation source: 80 cm saprolite on Douglas fir-dominated hillslope | place: USA:California | collected 2013-09-17
ATCCCGGAATCGTTCAACGTGCTGGTCAAGGAAATGCGCTCGCTCGGCCTCAACGTCGATCTGCACAATTCGAAGCAGCAGCGGCAGGGTGGTCCCGAAACGGCCGAAGCGGCGGAATAATCAGGCGTTGCGGAGCGGCGAGGGCGCTGCTCCGCGGATGAACGAACAACGACAGGTGGGGAAACGGCGATTCCCCGGTCGAGGAGAAGACGATGAATCAAGAGATCATGAATCTTTTCAGTCCGCAGGTTCCGGCTCAGGTCTTTGACCAGATCCGGATTTCGATCGCGAGCCCCGAAAAGATTCTGTCGTGGTCTTACGGCGAAATCAAAAAGCCGGAAACGATCAACTACCGCACCTTCAAGCCTGAGCGCGACGGACTGTTCTGTGCGCGCATCTTCGGGCCGATCAAGGATTACGAGTGCTTGTGCGGCAAGTACAAGCGCATGAAGTATAAGGGCATCATTTGCGAGAAGTGCTCCGTCGAAGTTACCTTGTCGCGCGTGCGGCGCGAGCGCATGGGCCACATCGAACTGGCTGCGCCGGTTGCCCACATCTGGTTCCTGAAGTCGTTGCCGAGCCGCATCGGCTTGCTGCTCGACATGACACTCAAGGATCTCGAGCGCATCCTGTACTTCGAATATTACGTCGTGCTTGAGCCGGGGCTCACCCCGCTCAAGGACCGCCAGCTCTTGTCCGAAGACGAGTACCTCAAGGCGCAGGAAGAGTTCGGCACCGACAGCTTCACGGCGACCATCGGCGCGGAAGCGATCCGCGAGATGCTCAAGGGCATCGACCTTGAGAAGATGCAGGCCGAGCTGCGCGCCGAAATGGGCGAAACCGAAAGCGACATCAAAAAGAAAAAGATCGCCAAGCGGCTCAAGCTGATCGAGGCCTTTCTTGCCTCCGGCAACAAGCCGGAATGGATGATCCTGACAGTCGTACCGGTGATCCCGCCAGACTTGCGGCCGTTGGTGCCGCTCGACGGCGGGCGTTTCGCCACGTCCGATCTCAACGACCTCTATCGTCGCGTTATCAACCGCAACAACCGCCTGAAGCCGCTGATCGAGTTGCGCGCGCCGGACATTATTATCCGCAATGAAAAGCGCATGCTTCAGGAGGCCGTCGACGCTTTGTTCGACAACGGCCGCCGCGGCCGCGTCATCACCGGTGCAAACAAACGTCCGCTGAAGTCGCTCGCCGACATGCTCAAGGGCAAGCAGGGCCGGTTCCGCCAGAACTTGTTGGGCAAGCGCGTCGACTATTCCGGCCGCTCGGTGATTGTCGTCGGTCCAGAGCTCAAGCTGCATCAGTGCGGCTTGCCAAAGAAGATGGCGCTCGAGTTGTTCAAGCCGTTCATCTATTCGCGGCTTGACGCGAAAGGCCTTTCCACAACCGTGAAACAGGCAAAGAAGCTGGTCGAGAAGGAGAAGCCGGAGGTTTGGGACATCCTCGACGAGGTGATCCGCGAGCATCCGGTGCTGCTCAATCGCGCGCCGACCTTGCACCGACTCGGCATCCAGGCTTTCGAGCCCGTGCTGATCGAGGGCAAGGCAATCCAGCTCCATCCACTCGTCTGCGCAGCTTTCAACGCCGACTTCGACGGCGACCAGATGGCCGTGCACGTTCCGCTGTCGTTGGAAGCGCAGCTGGAAGCGCGCGTTCTGATGATGTCGACCAACAATATTCTGCATCCGGCGAATGGTCAGCCGATCATCGTGCCGTCGCAGGATATCGTGCTCGGGCTGTATTATCTCACGCTGATGAGCGAGGGCATGCCTGGTGAGGGCAAGCTGTTCGGCGACATGGCCGCGATCGACCATGCGCTGCATGAAAAAGTCATCAACCTGCACACCAAGATCAAATACCGCTGGGAAGGCGTCGACGAGAAAGGCAAGTCCTTCAGGAAGTGGTACGACACCACGCCCGGCCGCGTTGTGCTTGGTAACGTGCTCCCAAGAAGCGTGAAAGTCCCGTTCGACGTCGTCAATCGCTTGATGACCAAGCGTGAAATATCCGCGATGATCGACCAGGTCTACCGCCATTGCGGACAGAAAGAGACGGTCATCTTCTGCGACCGCATCATGTCGCTCGGCTTCTATCACGCCTTCAAGGCCGGCATTTCCTTCGGCAAGGACGACATGGTGGTGCCGGAGTCGAAGTGGAAGATCGTCGAGACCACGCGCGAGCTCGCGAAAGAGTTTGAGCAGCAATACAATGACGGCCTGATTACCCAAGGCGAGAAGTACAACAAGGTCGTCGACGCCTGGTCGAAATCTACCGACCTTATCGCCGAAGAGATGATGCGCGAAATTTCGTCCACGAAGAAGGACGAGAGCGGCCGCGACATGCAGGTCAACTCGATCTACATGATGGCCCATTCCGGTGCGCGCGGTTCGCCCGCGCAGATGCGTCAGCTTGCCGGCATGCGTGGCCTGATGGCGAAACCATCGGGCGAGATCATCGAGAGCCCGATCATATCCAACTTCAAGGAAGGGCTGTCGGTGTTGGAGTACTTCAACTCCACGCACGGCGCCCGTAAGGGTCTGGCCGACACAGCCTTGAAAACGGCGAACTCCGGTTACCTGACACGCCGTCTGGTCGACGTTGCGCAGGATTGCATCATCACGGAAGAAGATTGCGGCACCAAGGGCGGCATTAAGGTGCGCGCCATCATCGACGCGGGCACCGTTGTGGCCTCGTTGGCGATGCGCATCCTCGGCCGTACGACGGCCGAAGATGTGAAAGACCCCGCCAGCAGCAAGACGCTGATCAAGCGTGGCACGCTGCTGACGGAACCTGAGGTGGAAGTCATCACCAATGGCAGCGTGCAGGAACTAAAAATCCGCTCAGTATTGACCTGTGAAGCAGCCAATGGCGTATGCGGGGCTTGCTACGGGCGCGATCTTGCCCGCGGCACTCCGGTCAACATGGGCGAGGCGGTGGGCGTCATCGCTGCGCAGTCGATCGGCGAGCCGGGCACACAGCTGACCATGCGCACCTTCCACATCGGCGGCGCGGCGCAGATCTCCGAGCAGTCGTTCATCGAGTCGAACTTCGACGGCAAGGTCAAGTTCAAGGGCAAGAATATCGCCAAAAACTCGGATAACGAGGTTGTGGCGATGGTGCGTAACATGGTCGTCTCGGTCGTCGACCCTGATGGCACCGAGCGCGCACATCACCGCATCCCTTACGGCGCGCGCATGCGCGTCGAGGACGGAGACAAGATCAAGCGCGGCCAACGCATCGCCGAATGGGATCCTTACACCCGGCCGATTCTGACCGAGGTTGAAGGTTCCATCGAGTTCGAAGACCTGGTCGACGGGCTGTCGATGTCGGAAGCACTCGATGAGTCAACCGGCATCGCCAAGCGCGTGGTCATCGACTGGCGTACCGGTTCCTCGCGCAATCAGCAGGACCTGCGTCCGGCGATCCTGATCAAATCGGGCAGCAAGATCCTCAAGCTCGCCCGTGGCGGTGAGGCGCGTTACCAGCTCGCCGTCGACGCGATCATCTCGGTCGATCCGGGCGGTCATGTGAAGGCGGGCGACGTGATTGCGCGTATTCCGACTGAAAGTGCCAAGACCCGTGACATCACCGGCGGTCTGCCGCGGGTGGCGGAGCTGTTCGAGGCGCGGCGGCCGAAAGAAGCAGCGATCATCGCCGAGATTGGCGGTACGGTGCGGTTTGGCAAGGACTACAAGAACAAACGCCGCATTACCATCGAGCCGTCGGGTAAAGGTGATGAACCGAAGGAATACCTCATCCCGAAGGGCAAGCACATTCATCTTCAGGATGGCGACGTCATCGAGAAGGGCGATTATATCGTCGAGGGCAATCCTGCTCCGCACGACATCCTCGCCATCAAGGGCGTCGAAGAGCTGGCTGCCTACCTGGTGAACGAAATCCAGGAGGTCTACCGGCTGCAAGGCGTCAATATCAACGACAAGCACATCGAGGTGATCGTTCGCCAGATGCTGCAAAAGGTCGAGATCGACGACGTCGGCGAGACCGAACTCCTGCAAGGCGAGCAGATCGATCGGACCGAAATGGACGAGATCAACGCTCGCGTCGAGGCCGAAGGCAAGAAGGGCGCGACCGGTCATCCGGTTCTGCTCGGCATCACCAAGGCCAGCTTGCAGACGCGTTCGTTTATCTCTGCGGCCTCGTTCCAGGAGACCACACGCGTGCTGACCGAAGCCGCCGTTAACGGCAAGGCGGACACGCTCGACGGGCTCAAGGAGAACGTTATCGTTGGCCGCCTGATCCCGGCGGGCACCGGCGCCATGATGAATGGCTTGCGTGAGGTCGCTGTCAAACGCGACGCGCTCATCCTCGAGGAACGCGAAAAGGACGCTGCCAAGGCTGCGGCTAAGGCCGAGGCGGCGGCGGCTCCGGCGCTGCCGGCGGCGGAATAACTTTCGCCATTCTAGCATTCGAAAGGGCCGCCGCAGGGCGGCCCTTTTCTTTGAGCAGGAAAATGAGGGAAGATGCCAGTCCCGCACGGTGGAATTCGTCCCATGCATCTCCTTGTTCTCGCCGGTGACGGCATCGGCCCTGAAATAACGTCCGCAACACTTGCAGTGCTCCGCGCGGCGTCCGAACGATTTGATTTGCGACTGCGCCTCGAAGAGGCGGCGACCGGTCATGCGGGCTTGCGCGCACATGGACATACGATCCATCCGGACATCGTCGAGAAGGCGCGGAAGGTCGACGGGATTGTGCTTGGACCTACGTCTACGTTCGAATTCAAAGACCCCGCGAAAGGCGAGGTCAATCCGTCGATGATGCTGCGCAAGAGCCTGGACCTGTTTGCGAATATCCGGCCGGCGCGAACGTATGCAGGCTTTCCGCTGCGCTGTGGCGAATTCGACCTGGTGGTCGCACGCGAGAACACCGAAGGATTCTATGCAGACCGCAATATGGAGGAGGGTAGCGGTGAGGTTCTTGTCACCAAGGATGTCGCCATTTCCTTGCGGCGGATTACGCGCGCTTGCAGCGAACGCATTGCGCGCGCGGCTTGCGAGCTGGCGATGACGCGGCCCAAGCGCGTCACCATCGTGCACAAAGCCAATGTGTTGAAAGTGACCGATGGGCTTTTCATCGAATCATGTCGCAAAGTCGCGCGGGAATTTCCGGCTGTCGCAGTCGATGACGTCATTGTCGACGCGATGATGGCCCACGTCGTTCGCAACCCTCAGCGCTTCGACGTCATCGTCACCACGAATATGTACGGCGACATCTTGTCCGATTTGACGGCCGAACTATCAGGGAGCCTTGGGCTTGCCGCTTCGCTCAACGCCGGAGCAGACCATGGAATGGCGCAGGCTGCCCATGGTTCGGCGCCGGATATTGCAGGCAAGAACGTCGCGAATCCGCTGTCGCTTATTCTCTCCGCCGCCATGAAAACCAATTCTTTTGAAGCGGCCGCCGCGGCAATCGAGAAAGCGGTGGAGGCCGCGATCGCGGCCAAGGAGGCGACATCCGATGTGGGCGGCCGCCTTGGGACGCGCGAGACCGGCGATGCAGTGGCCGTGCGCGTTCGTGCGTGAACCCTGAGATGCGCTGTGATAGCCACATCCATATCATTGGGCCGGCTGATCGCTATCCGCAGGTCGCTGAACGCACTTATCTCGCCGACGTCGCGACACTCAAACAGATCGAAAGCGTCTCAGCGACGCGCGCCATAAGACGCTACGTGATCGTTCAGCCTAGTTTCTACGGCGTCGACAACGGCTTACTGCTGGAAACTCTTGGTGCGTTAGCCGGTCGTGGGCGTGGCGTTGTCGTTATTGATCCGCGGGCAATATCCGCGCGGACCTTGTCCGACATGAGCGGGCAGGGCGTACGCGGTTTGCGCCTTAATCTCTATAGCCCACTCCGCGAAAAAGCGCCCCTTGCGGAACGCTTCGGGGGGATTGCAGAGCTTGCGCGCGAATTAAACTGGCACGTCGAGGTTATCGCTCCGATCAAGATGCTCGCTCAGAATGCAGCGCTTCTCGGTCGCTCGCGAGCGCCGGTGGTGATCGACCACTTCGGGGTTTTTATGGGCCACACACCCGAGCAAGCCGAGGGCCGAGCGCTGCTGGGTTTGCTGGCAATGCCGCATGTTTGGATGAAGTTATCGGCGCCCTACCGCGTAAGCACAGACGCGCTGGCGACAAAGCCGGACCAGGTGTGGCTCAAAGCCATTCTTGCGACCGCACCGGACCGTTGCGTCTGGGGCAGCGACTGGCCCCATACGCCGCCGCACGATCAGCAAATGGGTAGCGCCGTGCTCGCGCCTTATCGTAATCTGCGTTACGAAACGCTGGTCGATGATTTCGTAGCGGCCGTGGGCTCGGCGGATCTGACGGAGCGCATACTTTCTGATAATCCGGCCCGGCTCTACGAATTCGAATAACGCGACGCCGGAACCAACGCGGCGACCGTTCAAGGGAGGATTTTGCATGCGCGCCACTTCTGTGTTGGCCGTCGGTCTCGTCGCGGTTGCAGTCAATGTTGCGGCTGTCGTACCTGGATGGACCCAAGCCTATCCAAACCCCGTTTCGGACAAGCTCGGTGTTGCGCTCGGGCAGACTATCGTGGTCGAGAACCGGGCAGGCGCGAGTGGTGCCATCGGCGCACATTCGGTAACGAGCGCTGCGCCCGATGGTTATACGCTGCTGGTCGGACAAACCGGGGAAATTGCGGTCAATCAACACTGGCTCAAGGGTCTCAACTACGATCCCGACAAGGACCTGATGCCGATCGCGCTCGCGGCCGTGGTGCCCTTGGCGCTGGTGGTGCCAACCAAAGCTCCGTATTCAACCTTGCCGGAATTTCTGACGACGTTGAAAGCGAAACCGAAGATGACTTTTGCATCCGCGGGCATTGGCACGCCCGGTCATTTCGCGGGTGAACTTCTCAAGTCGAAATTCGACGAGAACCTAACGCATGTACCCTACAAGGGTGCAGGGCCCGCGCTCACCGACGTCATTGGCAATCATGTCGACTTCTATTTTCCGGGTTTTCCGGCAGCGGCGCCCCACGTCAAATCGGGGGGCGTGAAAATGTTGGCGTTGTCCTCTGCCAAGCGTTCGCCGGCCGCGCCCGATGTGCCGACGGTCGCTGAGGTGACGGGTATCAAGGATTACGACTTCACACTCTGGGCGGGCTTTTTCGCACCACGCGGGACCCCGCAGCCCATCATCGACCGGTTGAACAAAGAGATTAATAAGGTGATCGAAGATCCTGATGTGAAGGCGCGTCTAGAGGCGGCCGGCGCCGTCGTCACGCCCATGTCGGTCGCCCAGTTCACGGATTTTGTCCAAGGCGAGAGCGCGAAATATCTGCGGGTCATCAAAGAGACCGGGGTGACGTCGCAATAGGCGCGTAACGCGGTACCGTCGGCATACCGTGCATGTTAGGCATGGGGCCGAACGGCCTCGAATCGTCGATTTTTCAGCCATTTCCGCTTGACTTAGCTGAGTCACGCCGATACATACCCCACACTTTCACGGCAGGCGGTGAGCTTCGCTTGTTCGGAACGGCCGCCCGGCTAAACCTTTGAGAGTGTTACATTTTCTCGAAGCTAGGCTGGCGCATCGCCTCGACCAATGAAGCTCAAACGCTGCCACTGACAGCCACTGTCAGACTTGAGTGACGGCTGTGTTGCTTCACGGCAGCGCTGCCATCTGAAACGGAAAGAGCGCCTTCGCAACCGATGCGGATGGCGCGATTTCGTTTTGCGCGTGGAGAAGCGCGCAGCAATGCCGGGGCGAATAGCCCGAGACAACGCGGACGAATGATGTCCGCAACACATGCAGAGGAGTGGCGCGGACGATTCCGTTCTCGCGCTTATTCCTCGAAACGAAGGTAGCGAAGGCCAACGATGCCGACGATCAACCAGTTGATTGCCAAGCCGCGGCGCCCGCTCAAGGCGCGCAACAAGGTGCCAGCCTTGCAGGCTTCGCCGCAGAAGCGGGGCGTCTGCACGCGCGTCTATACCACCACGCCGAAGAAGCCGAACTCGGCTCTGCGCAAGGTGGCCAAGGTTCGTCTCACCAATGGTTTCGAAGTCATCGGTTACATCCCGGGCGAGGGCCATAACTTGCAAGAGCACTCGGTCGTGATGATCCGCGGCGGACGCGTGAAAGACCTTCCGGGCGTTCGCTATCACATCCTGCGTGGTGTGCTCGATACGCAGGGCGTGAAAAACCGTAAGCAGCGCCGTTCGAAGTACGGCGCGAAACGGCCCAAGTAAGGATCAGCGTCATGTCCCGCCGCCACGCCGCAGAAAAACGCGAGATCATCCCGGACCCGAAGTTCGGCAATATCGTCGTCAGCAAGTTCATGAATGCCATCATGTACGATGGCAAGAAATCGGTAGCGGAAGGCATCGTCTACGGCGCGCTCTCAACGATCGAAGGCAAGACGAAACAGAATCCTCTCACGGTTTTCCAGCAGGCGCTCGACAACGTGATGCCCTCAATCGAGGTTCGCTCAAGGCGTGTCGGCGGCGCCACCTATCAAGTGCCGGTGGAAGTACGGACGTCACGCCGGCAAGCCCTCGGCATTCGCTGGATCATCGCGGCCGCGCGCGAACGTAACGAACGCACGATGACGGAGCGGCTCTCGGCCGAGCTGCTCGACGCATCCAATAACAGGGGAAATGCCGTCAAGAAGCGCGAAGATACCCACAAGATGGCGGAAGCCAATCGGGCCTTCTCGCATTATCGCTGGTGACAGAAGAAAAAGATTCAAGGACTCCTATGCCCCGCAACCATGCCATCGAGGACTACCGCAATTTCGGCATCATGGCGCACATTGATGCCGGAAAGACGACGACGACTGAGCGGATCCTCTATTACACCGGCAAGAGCCATAAGATCGGCGAGGTGCACGAAGGCGCCGCGACGATGGATTGGATGGAGCAGGAGCAGGAGCGCGGCATCACTATTACGTCGGCCGCGACCACCGCGTTCTGGAACGAAAAGCGGCTCAACATCATTGACACGCCCGGCCACGTCGACTTCACCATCGAAGTTGAGCGGTCGCTGCGCGTACTTGACGGTGCCGTTGTTGTGCTCGACTCCAACCAGGGTGTCGAACCCCAGACCGAGACGGTCTGGCGCCAGGGCGACAAATACAAAGTTCCGCGCATCGTCTTCGCCAACAAGATGGACAAGATCGGTGCCGACTTCTTCAAATGCATCGATGACATCAAGACCCGCCTCGGTGCCAAACCGGTAGCGATCCAGCTCCCGATTGGCTCCGAGCAAGCATACAAAGGCCTGATCGACCTGGTACGCATGAAGGGTGTGGTGTGGGACGACGAATCCCTCGGCGCCAAATATCAGGACATCGACATTCCGGCCGACATGCTCGATCAGGCCAAGGAATACCGCGATAAGATGATCGAGGCGGCGTGCGAGCTCGATGATGATGCAACCACCGCGTACCTCGAGGGCAAGATGCCCGACGAGGCCACGATCAAGAAGCTGATCCGCAAAGCCGTAATCACCGGAGCCTTTTTTCCCGTGCTGTGCGGCTCCGCCTTCAAGAACAAGGGCGTGCAGCCGCTGCTCGACGCGGTGGTCGACTATCTGCCGAGCCCGCTCGACGTGCCGCCGATTCACGGCATCAATCCCGACAACGGTGAAGACGTTATCCGTGAGCCGAAAGACAACGCGCCGCTCGCGCTGCTCGCCTTCAAGATCATGGACGATCCCTTTGTCGGCACGATTACCTTCTGCCGCATCTATTCGGGGACGCTCACCAGCGGCACCGGCGTGATCAACTCGACTAAAGAGCGCAAGGAGCGGATCGGCCGCATGCTGTTGATGCATGCGAACAACCGTGAGGACATCAAGGAAGCTTATGCCGGCGATATCGTTGCGCTGGCTGGCCTGAAGGAGGTGCGCACCGGCGACACGCTGTGCGACCCGCAAAAGCCGGTGATCCTGGAGAAAATGGAATTCCCCGATCCGGTCATCGAGATCGCGATCGAGCCGAAATCGAAGGCCGACCAGGAAAAGCTTGGCGTTGCGCTCGCCAAACTTGCGGCTGAGGATCCGTCCTTCCGCGTCTCCACCGACCAGGAGAGCGGCCAGACCATCCTCAAGGGCATGGGCGAACTGCATCTCGACATTAAGGTCGACATCCTCAAGCGCACCTACAAGGTTGATGCGAATATCGGCGCGCCGCAGGTTGCCTTCCGCGAAAAGATTTCGCAGCGCGTTGAGCACGGCTACACCCATAAAAAGCAGACGGGCGGCTCTGGTCAGTTCGCGCAGATCAAGATCATCGCCGAGCCGACACCGCCTGGCACTCCGTTCGAATTCGAGAACGAGATCGTGGGCGGCGCGGTGCCAAAAGAATATATCCCCGGCGTCGAGAAGGGTCTGGAGTCAGT
>WNFN01194393.1_pt1 | contig 10392 bp, 9 predicted proteins | sample 5400161 | NCBI WGS metagenome assembly WNFN01 (sample SAMN13153353, study PRJNA577476) | soil metagenome | isolation source: 80 cm saprolite on Douglas fir-dominated hillslope | place: USA:California | collected 2013-09-17
ATTTCCAACGTGGTGCGCCAGTCGGCCGAGCTAGTACAGGAAATTTCGCTGGCATCAAAACAGCAGGTGCGCGGAACAGAAGGCGTGGCACACGCCATGCAGATTATTTCGAGCATCACGCGGCAGACGTCACAAGGCACACGTGGCACCGTGGCAACGGTGAGCCAGCTCGTCAAATTGTCTGATCAATTGAACGAAGCACTGGCGCAATTCCGCGCGTCATCCAAGGCAGTGTCGGCGGCAAATGAAAATTCCGAGCGGCCCGTCCCGGCAGGCGCTCTCCGTTAGGAAGTGAAGCTCTTCTTCGCAGATCGGCGAAGCTAAGAGCGCGGCCCAGAAAACGGGAGACTGATGAGCGAACGCCAGGGACATGGGCAAGGGTTGAGCGAGCACGAGTTGAGCGAGATTCGCATGTTGATCGAAGAGCGCACCGGAATTTGCTTCGATGAATCGCGAGAGCGCTTCTTCTCCACGCGTGTGCGCGAACACTTGCGAGCAAAAGGAATGGAGCGCGGCACGGAATTGCTGCGCCTCATGCGTAAGTCCAACGTGGAATACGAGGGCTTGCTCGAACGGCTGCTGACGCAGGAGACGAGCTTCTTCCGGTATCCCGGTGTGTATGAGGCATTCGAGAAGCGCGTGCTGCCGGAGCTGCACACCAAGAAATTCTGGAAGAATCCCCGCACCCTAAGGATCTGGAGTGCCGGCTGTTCGACGGGCGAAGAACCGTATTCGATCGGCATTACTATTGCCGATTCATTGTCCTTCGCGGATTCCTGGAACGTCGAAATCCTTGCTACGGATGTCGGGCGGCTCGCACTGAAACACGCCGAGCGCGGAATATACAAAGGACGCAGCATCGGTAGTGTGAGCGAGCGGCAATTGGCAACCCATTTTGCCGAAGTGAGCGGCGGCTATGAAGTAAAGCCGCGGTTGAAGAAGATGATTTCGTTCACGCAGATGAATCTCGCTTCGGCGGTGTACGTCGGACGTATGGACATGATTTTTTGCATGAACGTAATGATCTACTTCACGGAAGAGCGGCGGCGCTCGCTGGTGCAGCGGTTCTACGACACGTTGGAACCAGGAGGGTATCTGTTCCTGGGGCACTCGGAGTCGATTTCGAAGATGCCGGTGAAGTTTCAGGCCATTGTATTGAACGATTGCATTCTCTACCGGAAGCCGACAGCGGATGAATTGCAAAAGCCGGAACTCGTAGCGGAGGGGCGAGCGTGAGTACGCTGGACCGCGAAGCCGTCGAAGTATTCCTCCAGGAGGCCTCGGAGAACCTGCAGTATTTGCGGGAATACGTCAGCGTGCTTCAGGACGTGGAGCCGCGACGCGAGGATCTGGAGCGGCTTTATATTTCGGCGCACACGCTGAGCGGCACTTCGGCAAGCTATGGCTTTCCGCGGTTTTCTGAAATTGCCGGGAAACTCGCGCACGTTTTTCAATATGCGCTGAATGCACCGCTGGGCAGCGATCTGCATGGGCCGCTGACGGAATTCCTTTCGGATGGAATTTCACTACTGGAAACGGACCTCCTGGAAATCAGCGACACGGGCAAAGAGAGTGTCGATGATATTGCCGTTTTCAAGGAACGGTATCGTTTTGCGTTCCCCACGGAACCGCCGCCTCTGAATCTTTCTCAGCCGGAACCGCGCGAACGGTTCGATGCGGAGGAAACCCACGAGCCCGCGGTGGCTGCGGCAACTGGCTCTTACTTCGACGCACTGCCAACGGACGACGAAGTGCCGGACGAGATTCTGGAGTTCTTCCAACCGGAAGCGGAAGAACATCTCCAAGTCGTCAGCGACTGCCTGATTTCACTGGAAGGCAACAACAGCCCGGAAGAAATCAACAAACTGTTTCGCGCCATTCACACGGTAAAAGGTTCCGCGGCGCAGGTCGGCCTGAAGAGACTGGGAGCAATTGCTCACCGCGTCGAGGATTTGATTGGTCGTTTGCGCGATGGGGAGATTGAACCATCCCCGGCCGTGGTGGATTTGTGCCTGGAGTCGGTGGACACGCTGAAGAAGACGCTTCACAGGCAGTGGGCTGATGAAGTCGAAATGCGCACTGGCGTCGATTCCCTGCTGGGCCGCATCGCGGAGTTTGCACCGCTTGATCCTGAAGAGGCAGAACCCTCGTCGGGGTTGACGGTTGCTGGCGATTCTCAGCCCGTGAAAGAAATCGAGACCGCGTCGCAAACTGCCGCGTCCACAAAGAAGGCCGCGAAACAAGTTGCCGGAGGCCCTTCGACCGCTAAATCGGTTCGCATCGCTCTAGCGCGGCTTGACCGCATGATGAACACGGTCGGCGAGTTGGTCATCAACCGTACCCGCATGGTTGGACGCGTGGCGGAGCTCGAAAAGCTAGTTGACACGCTGAGCTTCTCGAAAGAGCGGCTGCAGGGCAAAGTTAACGAATTTCAGGAAAAGTACGAATTCAACCGCATCAGCAACAACCGCGCCATGCCGGCGTCATTAAAAAATGAACCGACGCCGCAAATGCTTACCAGCGCGGCCGCGGGGGACACCTCGTTCTGGTCCGAATTCAGCGAACTGGAAATGGACCGCTACGACGATTTCAATATTTTGTCGCGGTCGATGGCGGAAATCTCGGCCGACGTCAACGAAGTCCTTTCGCAGCTCGAAGGATTCATCGGGCGCGTCGAAGGCGATATCGACGAATTCACAAAGCTGGCGCATCACCTGCAAGATGAAATCACCGCCGCGCGAATGGTGCCCATCGGCACGCTGTATTCACGATTGTCCCGCGCCGTGCGCGATGCCGCAAACTCCACGGGCAAGCATGTCGAGCTGGATCTTTCCGGAAGCGAAACAGAACTCGACAACAATATTATTCAGCAGATTTCCGATCCCCTGGTTCACCTCGTGCGCAATTCGGTGGCTCACGGCATCGAACAAAGCGCTGACCGCGTGGCCGCCGGCAAGTCGCCCGCAGGCAATATCATGTTGCGGGCGTATCACCGCGGCAATCACATCTACATCGAAGTCGAGGATGACGGTGGCGGAATCAACTACGAGCGCGTCAAGCAAAGCGCGATCGAACGCGGCCTGGTTTCCGAAGAGACCGCTGACCGCTTAACGGAACGCGATCTGCGTGAAATATTGTTTCACCCGGGTTTCTCAACGGCGTCCGCAAAAACGGAATTGGCTGGGCGCGGCGTCGGCCTCGACGTAGTGCGAGCAAACTTGAACGCACTCAACGGCGAAATCGAAATTGAAAGCACCAGCGGTAAAGGCACGAAGTTCACGCTCAAGGTGCCTCTCACTCTGATCATTTCCCCGGCGCTCTTCGTGCGCTGTGGCACCACGAATTTCGCATTGCCATTGGCAGTCGTCGAGGAAATCCGCCGCCTGCGCGCGGATGAAATCGAAGATGTCGGTGGAAAACTTCTGACCAAGGTGCGCGACGTAGTCACCGAAGTCGTTCGCCTCGACACCTATCTCGGCTTGCCGCCGCTCGAGCCCATCAATGGCTATTTCCGCATGGTCGTTGCCAACGCCGGAAGCCGGAAGATCGGCCTGGTCGTTGAGGAAGTTCTCGGCAAAGACGAAATCGTTATCAAGAATTTGGGCGAATACTTGCGCCGCGTGAAGCTCTTCCCTGGCACCACCATCGCCCCCGATGGCAGCCTCATCCTGCTGATCGACTTGAACCGCATGGTCGCCACCGAGCCCAGCGAGCGCCGGCCTCTGCAGGCCAGCGCCAGCGCCGCGCGAATCTTTGCGCCAGGCTCGACGGCGATTGCCCGTGGAAGCATTCCTTCCGAAGCCATCGACCGTGTCGAGCAAGAACGCGTCATCGTGGTCGCGGACGACTCCATCAGCGTGCGCAAATTCGTCGGCCGCATGCTGGAGAAGAACGGCTACCGCGTGAAACTGGCCGCGGATGGACTGGAAGCCGCCGAACTCATAACCCAGCACGGCTGCCACTTGGTCATCACCGACCTCGAAATGCCGCGCATGACCGGTTATGAATTGATGGTGCAACTGCGCCAAAGCCCTTCGACTCGCCGAATCCCGGTGATGGTCGTTACGTCTCGCGCGGGAGCCAAGCATCGCGATCGCGCGATGAAGGAAGGCGCCACGGCATTCCTCACCAAGCCGGTGCAGGAAGATCAGCTGATCGCCGCAGTGGAACAACTCATAGGGACGGAGGCGCCGCGTCCGGTTGCCCCGGTAGCGTAAACGAACAATGGCGACCCCCAACAAAAAGTTTCGCGTGCTCGTTGTCGATGATTCCGCATTCATGAGGAAAGTCCTCGAGGGTATTTTCAACGCTGACGATCAACTGCAGGTCGTGGGCCACGCGAAGGACGGCCGCGAGGCCGTCGCCATGGCGGAATCACTGAAGCCCGATGTGATTTCCATGGACATTAACATGCCCCACGTCGACGGGCTCCAGGCTACCGCGGAAATTATGACCACGAATCCGCGTCCCATCGTCATCGTAAGTTCTGAATCACGCGAAGGCGCTGCAAGCACACTCCGAGCGCTGGAACTGGGCGCGATTGAATTTGTGGCCAAGCCCTCCAGCGCCATCGATCTTGACATGCAGAGCGTGAAAGAAGACCTGCTGCGCAAGATGCGCATGGCCGCCAAAGTGCGCGTCGTACGGACAGCGTCACGACTGGCGTCCACGATTCAGAACTCAAGCGGTTCCAAGACTCTGGCGCCAGCGCCCCTTAGCCCCCGCCCTGCGCCATCTTCCGGCCTTGATCAGCGCTTCCCTGTTGTCGTTCTAGCAGCCTCCACGGGAGGCCCCGCTACCGTGATGCGCATCGCTCCAGGCTTCACGGCAGACTTCCCTGCCGCTGTGATTCTTGTGCAGCACATGCCAGCCGCATTCACAACGCAATATGCGGCCCAACTCGCCGAGTTCACCGAAATCCGCGTGAAGGAAGCAGAGGCCAATGAGTCTCTTCAACCAGGCACGCTTTACATTTGTCCCGGCGGCCAGCATCTTCGCATCACGCCGACGGGCAGAATCCAGCTCGACGGCACCTCCGGCCGCATCAGCGGTTACTTGCCGAACATAGACGTCACCATGGAATCCGTCGCCGCCTTCGCCGGTCCGCTAAGCATTGCAGGCGTACTAACTGGTATGGGCAACGACGGAGCCAGCGGCGCCATGGCCATCAAGAAAGCAGGCGGCCTGGTTCTCGCGCAGGATGAAGCGACCTCCGTTATTTTCGGCATGCCCGCCGAAGCCATCAAAGCAGGCGCCGTCGATCAGGTGCTCGGCATCGACGATATCTACGCCGCCATCGAAAAGCGCGTCCTGGGAATTTGCCGCACAGCACCCGCGGGAGTTCGCTGATGCGACTCGCGGCTCCGGTAAAGCCGAGTTCAGCCAAGACCGAGCAGATCATCCTGTTCCGAGTCAGTGGACAATTGTTCGCCGTCTCTTCCGCTTCCGTGCAGGAAGTGCGCAGCGCCGATAGCATGTCCGGCGCCGCCGTCGAAATCAGCGCGCCGGGGATTCGAAAAGTGCGGCATGTGGTGCGGCGAGGAGATCGTTCTCTGTTCATCGTCAACGGCGCCATGCATTTTGGCTTGCATGCGGCCGAAGGTGCATTGCTTTTTGTGCTACGCAAGACGCGCACGGCCCTCTTGATCGATGGAATCGACAAAATGACTACCATGACCCGCTTGCAAGCGCTGCCACTTTCCTTCTGTCACGAGGAACGGCAGTGGTATCGGGGGCTGACCGCCCTTGACCAAACCGTCGTGCCGGTGGTGAAACCGGAAGGGTTTTTGTCATCCGAAGAGCTGGCCTTGTTGGATGCAGCGCTCCTTCAATCGGACAATTCCGCTTCAGCTCTTGAGGAGATGAACCCGGCGCAATGACGGTAGCCGCCGAACTCGAGTTGCAAGCGTTCGTCCTGTTGCGGCTGGGCGAAAGGCGCTTCGCCGTTTCGGCGAATCAGATTGCTGAGCTCGTTGCCCCCAGCCGGGTTTTTCGCTTTCCGCACCGCACCTCGAAATTGGAAGGCGTAATCCTGCGGCGCGGCCGCATTGTGCCAGTGTGCGACGTTTCAGAAGTGCTCCTCGGAAAGCGCCTGACTTCGCGCCGCTTTTACCTGATCGCCGTGCGCAAGTACGGAACGCTGAAAGAATGGATAGCGGTGCCCGTCACGGGCGAGTGCGAACTCATCAATTCGGAAATGATGGCGGCATCCGAATCCGACGCGCCACACGTCGCGGGCTGGCTTTCGCATGACGGTGACGTAATCGAAGTCTTGAATCTGGATATGCTCACGCCCGGCCCGGAACAAACAATCGCACAAGTCGCGGCGCTGCAAACAACGGAGGCGCGGCCGTGATCCCCTCCGGGCGTCCCGGCCTTTGCACTCACCACGCTCGAGTACGACGCGCCGTCCGCCATCCTCTGCGCCACCAATATGCGAGAGATGGGCGCTCTGGAAATCGCCCGTATCATTCACGCGGACCCAAAAAATTCCAATTTGCCCATCATCGCTCTTGGCGATGGAAGCCAGCGCGCCTTGATGGAAGCGTTTCAGGCCGGCTGCGACGACTACATTGACCGCAACCGCCAGCCCGCGGTGATCGCCGCGCACATAAAACAGATCATCGTCAGCAAAGCGGAAGGTTTTCAGCCCACGCAGATGCTGGACCAGTCTGACACCAGCCTCAGCGGCAACTTGACTCACCACGACCTCACGGGTGTCATGCAGATGCTGGGGCACGCGCACCAGACCGGCGCGTTGCACATCAACGCCGGCGAAACCGACGGGGTGCTGTTCTTCGACGCCGGGGTCATCACGCACGCGGAGTGCGGCAATTTATTTGGCGACGAAGCGGTCATTCACATCTTAAAAAGCCTCGGTAACAGCAACGAAGGCGTTTACAAATTTACTTACGGGACCACGTCGACGCAGCGTACCGTGCTGCGCTCGGCCACCGATCTTATGCTGGATGCCATGCGCGAATTTGACGAAGGAACGCGCGACATGGCGGACAAGGAAGCGCTATGAGCGAAGCGATGACTCTCCCACCGCTAGGTGAAGCTTCGGCCAAGCGGACACCTACTGTCTACTTTATCGATGACAGCGCCACGATGCGCGAAGTCATCAAGATCGCCTTTCGTCGCGAGAACATCAACGTGATCACTTGTGCCGATGCGGCTTCGGCGCTCGCGCAGTTCGAACAAAACCGTCCCGACGTGGTGATCACCGACGTGATCATGCCCGATCAGGACGGCTATTCCGTCTGCAGCCAAATCAAGCAGAATCCCGAATACAGCGACACACCGGTCGTGCTGATGTCCGGCGTAGTCAACAAAAGCGTCGCCGACAAAGCAGTGTCGGTAAAAGCGGATGAATTGATTCGCAAGCCGTTTCAGCCACAGGAATTAATTGGCCGCGTGAAAAGCCTTCTAGAGCCAAAGAACGCGACGCCCGCGCCGGTGGTCGAGCGTCCAACCCCTTCGAATGCCCTGAGTAATCTCTTTTCGCCGTCTCCCGCGCCAGCCGCGCCTCGCCAGGTTGGGCCTCCGCCGTCGGCTCCGGCTGCTCCCGAATCGGCCTGGCCACGCGCACTCGCCGAAGCGTTCATTCCGCGGCAGCCTCAGCAGGATCCTCATCAATCGGCAGGCGCTCCTCCTGCTCGGCCAGCACCTACGTCGGCCGACGTCCAGCGCCTTCGCGTAGAGATTGCCCACCTGGATTTGTTGGTGAAAAAGTTGCAAACGGAACTCCAGATTGAACGACAATATAATCAGGCTTTGGAAACTCAAATTCGCTCGCTCACTGAAGTGAGCTAGCAGCTCGAGAGCCCGCCTGCTACTCTAGCTGTGAGATTCGGTGTTGGTCGGCCAATTTGCGATTTTGGACACAGGAACTTAATATCTGAAGATTCTCGCGGCAGCGCTCTGTGTTCAATTGGGCACCGAGTACGTTGGTACCATAGCTGGCCAGCTATCCGCGCATAGAAAATGGAAGGGCGGGGTCGTTCGCAACCTGGACGCTCCTACCCAGCATAAAATTCACCCGGGGTTTCTCACGACCGCGGAAAAGGATTGACCGATTTGTCTTCCGCAGAGGACATGAAGCTCTTGACTTCTCCGGCGGCAGAGCCCTCGGAGGCACCGTTCAAGGAGACTCCGGTCGAATTGGAAGAAGTCGGATCTCCCGCACCACCACCCAAACCACTTCTTAAAGCGAACATGGTTGCGCACGAAGTACGAGTGACGGCCACTGGCGCGCCTTCCGACAAGAGCGCGGTCGATCGACAGCTATTCACTGAAGAAACTAGTTCCGTCCTGGTCTGCGAAACTGGCGGGGGGATCCAGCTTGCGGCAGCCGTGTCGCCGGGGCAATTGCTGTTCCTGGCGAACGTCGAATCCAGGCGCGAAGTCGTCGCGCAGGTGAAACGCAAGCGCGCCTACCGGCCGACGATATGTTTTGTGGAGCTGGAATTCGCCGAAGCCGCTCCGCGCTTTTGGGGCATGGAATTCTCCGCAGCATCCGCTTTGTTCCCCAAAAATGCACTGGATGCGAAAACAGCTGAGATGGTGACCGCCGCGGAAGCCACCGCGGATGAGCCCGGAGAACTGCCTGCCACGCCGACTATCGAGGAATTAGAGGCCTTCAAGCGTGATGTGGCTGCTCTGCGTGGCCAACCTGTTTTGGCGCACGCTCCCGCGGAGAGCGTTCAGCTCTCGGCACCAGCCTCGCTACCGCCTCCCGTTGCCCAATCAGTCCCGCCACCGTTTGCGGACTCTCTTGCGGCTTCGCCGGCAGAGTCTGCATCCGGTGCAGAATCTGGCGCAACCATCTTGTCCAACAATGCCAGCGGTGGCTCGACGGACGATGCCGTTCCCGTAGAACAAAATCCTGGTCTGGCGCAATGGCCAGCCGAAGACCGGATGCAACTTCCGCAGCCTTCGCTGGATTTTAGTATGTCCCTGCCCAAGCGCAAGCGGTCGCTGCGGGCGAGAGGGAGTTTCACCCCTAATTTTCGCGGCGGAGTCCTGCGTCTCGCGCTGCTTACCGCGGCGCTGGTAGTCACCGTGGTCGGGGCCGCGTGGTTTAAGCACTGGCTCCCGTGGCAGTCCGGAGCAAGAAAAACACCGAGCAGCCGGTCCGCGAACGTTGCGAACACAAACAATTCGCTGGCGCCAGGAAGCTCGGAGGCAGCGAATCAGCACGCGGATTTCAGCAATACCAGAGTGGCGAGCGATGCGCCTGTGACCTCAGCGGGGCTGCCCTCGCGAAGTGCGCTGGCGGCCAGCACAGTTCCGCCGGAACCGAAGAATGCGAGCGAACCCTCCGAGCGACCCGTCGGTTCGACTGGTTCGGAAGCACAGCCGGCTGTCAGGAAACCATCTCCATCGGGCGCCGTCGCGGCGAAACGATCGCCGGAGCCTAGAACCGCAAAGCCCTCTCTTAACTCTGTTGCACCGCCCGCGGAGAGCGAAATCGTACCTCCCAAGCTGATCAAATCGGTGCGCGCAGTAGCTTCCTTGGAAGCGCTCCGAGACTTTGAAACTGGCAACGTCGTGATCGACGCGGTCGTCGGCACGGCTGGCGAGGTGAATTTCATCAGCGTACTTTCAGGACCTCCGTCATTGCGCCCTGCCGCTGTGGAATCGTTGAAGGAATACCAATACGAACCCGCCACCAGGAACGGCCAGCCTGTTCCAGCGCACGTCACGATTACTATCCACTTCCGATTCGAACCCTAGACCTCCTGAGCCCTCGCGTCCACGCAACTGCGCCTGAACTGCGAACGCGCCCTATGGCCAGTTGACGCTCGAACTCGGATTCAGTAGCCTCGATTTGCGCCTTTCACGAATCGTTTTCACTTCTGGGATTGAACGAGGGGGCCCACGATGAGCGGTCAGAATGATTCGCCAATTTCCCGCCGTGAGTTTGCTCGGCGCGCTGCCTTTGTTTCCGCGGCCGCTACGCTTACGCCCTCGAATCTTCTCACCGCGGAATCTGCCGCTTTGCCGATCCCTGCGCAGTTGCCCGCGAATGCGCCAAAGCTATCACCGGAAAGCCAGGCCGAAGTCGACTCGCGGATTCAATCCATTTTCGCCCAATGCGGCAGCCGGCTCTCTGACGCCCAGAAAGCAGATATTCGCCGGCTGGCCACGGAAGCGCAGCCGCCGCTCGAGCGCCTTCGCGCGTTTCCAACGGAAAACGGGGATGGCCCGGGCCTGTACCTGAAGCCACTCATCGAGAGAGAAAAAAAGCCCTCGCCGATGCCGGCGATACCAAAGCCAGCAAGTGCACCCAAGAATTCCTGAGGAGCCTCCCGAATGCCAGGCGAAGAGATTTTCTATCTTTCTGTAAGCGAACTCGCAAAACGCATCGAATCCAAGAAACTCTCGCCC
>WNFN01037599.1_pt1 | contig 10388 bp, 16 predicted proteins | sample 5400161 | NCBI WGS metagenome assembly WNFN01 (sample SAMN13153353, study PRJNA577476) | soil metagenome | isolation source: 80 cm saprolite on Douglas fir-dominated hillslope | place: USA:California | collected 2013-09-17
GGCGCGCCTCTGCCTACGATCGCCGCCATGGCCGACTGGACCGCCGCGCTGCTCGACACCGCCGGTGCTGCAAAGGCAAAACTTGTCGGTCATTCCATGGGATCGCTGATTGCGCTCGAAACCGCGGCACGGCACCCGGCAAAAGTCTCGGCGCTCGGCCTGATCGGGACAGCGGCCACCATGACGGTTGGACCCGATCTGCTCAAGGCTGCGGAGGCCAACGATCGGAGCGCCATCGATATGGTCTCGATCTGGGGGCTTGGATTTCAGGCCGAGCTCGGCGGCAGCCTCGCTCCTGGTTTGTGGATGCATAGCGGCGCGCAGCGGGTGCTGGAGCAGTGCCGGCCCGGCGTATTGTTCAACGATCTCTCCGCCTGCAACGCCTATCAGAACGCGCTTGCCGCCGCCGGGCAAATCACCGTGCCGGCCACGATCATTCTCGGCGAACGCGACATGATGACGCCCGCACGAGCCGGCAAGACGCTTGCCGCCGCGCTAGCGAATTCACGCACCGTGGTGCTGCGCGGCGCCGGCCATATGATGATGGCCGAGCGGCCCGACGAGCTGCTTGCAGCCTTGCAAGGCTGATCGCGCCCGTCAGCTCGCCGCCGCGGCCGCCGCCTTTGGCGTGACGTTGACCGCCAGCTTGCCGTAGCGATCGGTGAACGCTTCGGTGTCGATCTCCTCGAGCACTATCGCGCCGCTCATCACGCCGGCCTTCCACGCGTCGTGCTCGGGATCGGCGCGGAATTCCGGCATCACTTCCTTGGCGAACAGTTCGAGCGACTCACAGATGTGCTCGTGGCTGTTCTTGCCGGCCTGATTGAGCAGGATCACCTGGTCGATATGGGAGGTGCGGAACCGGCGCAGTTTTTTGGCGATGGTTTCGGGCGATCCGATCAGGCCGCCGCGCAGCGCTGCCTCCTGGGCTTGCGGATTTTCGCGTTTCCACTTGTTGTATTCGTCCCACATGTTGACGGTGCCGGGCGCCGGACGCTGCCGGTTTTGCGAGGCGCCGTAAAAGCGCAGCGCAAACTGGAAGGCACATGAAGAACGACACCAGCGCCATGTTCGGATTGATCTCGTAATCGGCAAGTTTCTTCAGCCGCTTGGTGATGGCGTTGTAATAGGCGTGGACCCAGGCGTGCGCGGCGTCGGCGCTGACGAACTGGAAGCCGAGCGCGCCAAAACCGTGCTGGCCGGCGCGCTCGATGGTCGGAAGCTGCGAACAGGCCATCCACAACGGCGGATGCGGCTTCTGAACAGGTTTCGGCACTACGTTGCGGAGGGGAATGTCGAAATACTTGCCGTGATGCTCGCTGCCGCCCTCCCTGAACATCGGAAAGATGGCGCGGACGGCTTCCTCGAACACCTCCTTCTTGGTCTCCATGTCGCGGCCGAACGGCGTCAGTTCGGTGATCGAGGCGCTCTCGCCCATCCCGAATTCGCAGCGGCCATTGCTGAGGAGATCGAGCACCGCGACGCGCTCGGCAACCCGCGCGGGATGATTGGTGGTGAGCTGGACAATGCCGTGGCCGAGCCGGATATTTTTGGTGCGCTGGCTGGCGGCGGCAAGAAAAGATTCCGGCGACGGCGAATGCGAATATTCTTCCAGGAAATGATGTTCCACCACCCAGGCATGGTCGTAGCCAAGCCGGTCGGCGGTTTCCAGTTGCGTCAGCGCGTCCTGATAGAGCTTCACCTCGTCGCCTGCTTGCCACGGGCGCGGCAATTGCAGCTCATAAAAGATGCCGAATTTCATGACGTCTCTCCCCGCGACCGGCTTGCGGTTTGGCTCAGTGTATTCGCGGAGAGGCGTGTGTCCAGCCTCGGACCTATTCCGCCGGATGGGAGAAGCCTTGTGCTGGGCGCACGAATGGTTAGTTTTGCGAGCTGTTGAGTCGTAGCTCCGTGCACGATCCTCCCCACCGAGATCCCATGCCCACCTTTACGCCGCACCAGGATTCCGCGCTGAAGGCCGTTGCCGGCTGGCTCAAGGCAAAACCCGGCAAGAACGGCACGCCGCCGATCTTCCGGCTGTTCGGCTATGCCGGAACCGGCAAGACCACGCTGGCGCGGCACATCGCCGACGGCGATTTATCGTGCGCGCGAATCCGGCGTCGAACAGCCGAGCTTCGAACTGTGGGATGATGCGCCGGCGTCCAAAGCAAGACTGATCGTGATCGACGAATGCTCCATGGTGGACGCCGAACTCGGCCGCGACCTGATGTCATTCGAATGCCCGCTATTGGTGCTCGGCGATCCCGCGCAACTGCCGCCGATCCAGGGCGGCGGGTTCTTTACCGACTGCGAGCCCGACGCAATGCTGACGGAGGTGCATCGCCAGGCGCAGAACGATCCGATCGTGCGGATGTCGATGGACGTGCGCGAGGGCCGCGCGCTCGAGATCGGCCGCTATGGCGAAAGCGAGGTCATCTCGCGCGCTGAGCTCGACCCGGACCGGGTGATGCGCGCCGATCAGGTTCTGGTCGGACGCAACAATACCCGGCGCTCCTACAACGTGCGGATGCGGCAAAGGCGGCACATCGAGGATCCCCTGCCGGTGGCTGGCGACAAGCTGGTATGCCTGCGCAACAACCGCAAGAAGGGCCTGTTCAACGGCGGGCTATGGCGGGTGAAGTCGCGCGCGCAGTCGAAATCGAAGATCATCACCATGCGGCTGTCGCCTGACGAAGATTTCGGCTCCAAAGTGACAAAGGTCTCGGTCCGCGGCGACTGTTTTGGCGGCGCGATCGAGACCATCCCGTGGGAGCAACGCAAGCCCTATGACGAGTTCGATTACGGTTACGTGCTCACGGTGCACAAATCGCAGGGCTCGCAATGGAACGACGTGGTGCTGTTCGACGAGAGCTTTGCGTTCCAGGACAGCCGCGCGAGATGGCTCTACACCGGTATTACGCGCGCGGCGAAACGGTTGAGCGTGGTGGTATGAGTCAACTTGGGCGACGAATCCTCAACGTCATTGTGAGCCAACGGGTCGGCGCAAAGCGCCGCCCGATGACAGGCTCCGCGAAGCAATCCATAGCCGCAAGCAAAGTCTGGATTGCTTCGTCGCTTCGCTCCTCGCAATGACGGAAGCTTCGGGTGACGCTGGCCGTCACTTCCCCGCTACAAAATAAAAATCTTCCCGCCCCGGTGGCGAGCCTCATTCATCCAGTCGTCGGTCTGGCCGAGCGCATAATTCGGATAGCAACTGCACGGCCAGTGGCAGAGCGCCATCGAGGTCGCGACGCAGGATTTGCAGGGATGAATCTGCCTGCCGAATTCGGAAGTCAGCCGACTGAGGTCGAGAATGTCGACGGCAAATCCCATTTCCTGGAACATCGGCTCGGCGATCTTGACCAGCCGCCAGCTCTTCGACATTTCGCCGGGGCAAGTGTGTTCGCTGCGCGAGGAGCCGTTGATCAGAAGAATCCGCGGACTCTCACCGGCGTCGTCGTGACGGCGCTGTGCGGCGAGAATGGCGTCGCGCGCCGCGAGCCAGTCCACGGAAACATCATAGTCCGGATCGGCAAAGCCCGGCCCCGCCTTGCGCGTCACCGGTGCTTTGCGCGAGTTGGAATAACCGTCCCAGGCTGCCGCTGTGATGGCCTTGAGCTCGCGCTGCAGCGGCGTGAAAACCGGATCGGCGAAGCGGCTGCGATAGCGCCGTTCGAATTCCTCGCGCGACAATTCGACGGAAGGCATTCCCCTGCGGACGTCGACCGGCGCCATCTCCAACTTCCCGATTTGCAATCATTGAACAATTCGTCGCAACAGGGCCCAACGCCGCGGCGTGACGCGCGGTTCCCCCAAGCGCTAACGCCTTGGAAATTCGTGGATTTTATTCACGAACTCGTGTGCATCTGACGGTAACAATACTCGCCTTGGCGCGTATCTTGGGACGTTGCGAAGCCCGGCCCTTGCCCTAAGCTGCTCTTTAACCGTCGAGCCCCAAGAGGAAGCCCATGTCCAGCAGCCACTTCAGCCGCCTTTCGCTGTGCGCCGCCATCGGCGCGCTCGCGATATCAGCATTTGCTGCCGCGCCGTTGCGCGCCGCGGAAGACGCCGTGATCATCCCCGCTCCCGCCGCGGACGTTCAGGCCTCCGATGGCATCCAGACCGCGGTCATCGCGGGCGGTTGTTTCTGGGGTGTGCAGGGCGTGTTCCAGCATACCGCCGGCGTCGTCAACGCCATGTCCGGCTATGCCGGCGGCAGCAAGGCTACCGCCGACTACACCCTGGTCTCTACCGGCACTACCGGCCATGCCGAATCCGTCGAGATCAGGTACGACCCGAAGAAGATCAGCTACGGCAAGATCCTCCAGATCTTCTTCTCGGTCGCGCACGATCCGACCCAGTTGAACCGCCAGGGGCCGGACAGCGGCACGCAATACCGCTCGGCGATCTTCACCACCAATGACGAGCAGAAGAAGGTGGCCGACGCTTACATCGCGCAGCTCAACGCCGCCAAGGCCTACAGGAAGCCGATCGTGACCAAGGTCGGGCCGCTGGAAGGGTTTTATCCGGCGGAGGCCTATCATCAGGACTACCTGACGCTGCACCCGAACCAGCCCTATATTGCCTATAACGACATTCCGAAGGTCGAGAACCTGAAGAAGATGTTTGCGGACAACTACGTCGAGAAGCCGACGCTGGTAAGCAGCGCAAAGGTCACCAACTGACGGCTGTTTCGTAATTAATAATCAAGGAGGCTCCATTGCCCGACACCAAGACGATGCCCGGCAAGGTCGAGAAGAGCGAGGCGGAGTGGCGCAAGGAATTGACGCCGACGCAGTATGCGGTGCTCCGCGAGAAGGCGACCGAGCGGCCGTTCTCCGGCGAATACGATCATGAGCAACGGCCCGGCAGCTACATCTGTGCCGGCTGCGGGCAGACGCTGTTCGAATCCGACGCCAAGTTCGATTCCGGCTGCGGCTGGCCGAGCTTTACGGAGCCCGCGGCGGAGAGCCACATCGACGAAGAGCGCGACGTCAGCCACGGCATGATCAGGACCGAGGTGCTTTGTTCGAAATGCAACGGCCATCTTGGTCACGTGTTCGACGACGGGCCCGGCCCGACCGGACTGCGCTATTGCATCAATTCGGCCGCGCTGAAACTGCAGCCGAAATAGGCGCCCCGGGTTCCTTGGCTGGAACCAATGGCTCGAATATGCTTTTCTTCAAGTGCGGCGGGCGGATCGTCATTCGGCTCGCCCCCTTGGGGAGAATGCGATGTCGCTTGGAACGATACTCATCATCATCGTGATCATTTTGCTGCTGGGCGGCTTCAGCGGCCGGTTCGGCGGCTATGGCTATGGCATGGGCCATTCCGGGATGGGCCTTGGCGGCCTCATTCTGGTCGTGCTGCTCGTTCTGCTGCTGCTCGGCAAGCTCTGAGCCAACAAGGCATTGAAAGTAAAGGACTAATTCCGGATCAGGCCCCGCCGCGCCGGGATTCATTATCAGGCCGGTCAGGAGTCGCATTTCTGTCAAACGAGCTTATATTAGGCTCTGTCCTGAAATGACGTGTACCGGTGCCGCCGCTTGGCGGGCCCGTGCGATCTGTTCGCGATTTTGATTCGCGTTCTCACTAAAAAGATCAGAGGTCCCTGACCATGGCTTCCTTCAGCTACAACACTGCCGCCGAACTGTTTCCTGCCGCGATCCGCAAGAAGAAGCGGGCCGGCTTTGCGTATCGGCGATTTGGCACCGCGGCCGAAGCGGTTCGCTTCGCGATCGAGGAACTGCCGGCGGATTCGCTGAATGGCGCCTATCTGCAGGTCGACGAAGCCCGCTTCGACCAGAGCGGCATCCGCACGCTGTATCGAGGGCACGCTTTTTCCGGATCATGCGTCGTGCTTATTGACGCGTGATCTTTTCGGAAAACCGCTGCGCACTTTTCCGGATCCCGCGCTAGCGCGGCTGCCTGTCGATCCAGCGCCGCAGGATCCTCACGTTGCGGACGTTGGCGCGGAACAGCACATCGAACGCATCGCCCGCGAATGGCACCGTCCCGGCCAGGCCCTGGATCGCGACATTGCCGAGCATCCGCGCCGTGACGTGCCAGGGCGCGCCGAGCGCGCGCGCCTCGCGCACCAGCCACAGCGAGATCGCGGTCACGATGATATCCCCGACCACCGGGATCAATCCGATGATGCCGTCGATACCGTAGCGGATCTTGGTACCGGGCAGGATGAAGGCGACGTCCAGAAGCTTCGCCAGTGCATCGAGCCGCGCCAGCCGCTGCTCGCGGGTGAGATTGCCGAACGGATTGGCGTTTGCATTTCCGAAATCGAACCGGAAGCCGCCAAACTGCGCCCCTAACGATTCCGCGGGGATTTCGCGCCCCTGCTGATCGATGATCGGGCCGCGCGCCTCCGCCCCACGCAACGTCGCGCGCGAGGTTCTTCCGGAACGCGCATTGCTGCGGGATAAAATATCGTCGTTCGACATTGGCATCAGATGGTAACGCCTGGAGTCGCCGCAAGTTGCGTCACACCGTCGCGCGTCCAGGCCGCATCCCTATGCTGTCGCTGGCTTGTCGATCACCTCATGCGCCAGCCACGACGAGACCGTCGCGGGAACAAAGCCGACCAGGCCATAAAGGATGAACTGGATTACACCGCTGTCCGGTCCCCGCGAGCTGTAGAGCAATGCCGCGGCAATAAACGCGATCGCGCCGACGATCAGCATCCGGGCAACCGCGCCAATTCTTTTGGCGTGCCAGAGGATATCATCCACCGCACCCAGCATCAGCGAAGGCACGATGCCGAACAGATAGCTGTATTGAAGCGTCTTGGCGAACACCACGAACAGCTTTTTGACCTCCGCCAGATTGGTTTCGGTCCAGTATCCGGACATATAGGTGGTCACCAACAGCAGCAAAAACCCGCCGAGCAGCGGCCCCAGCAACGCAAAAATTAGATAACGCTTCATGCTTTACCCTCGCCCTTTTGCCCAGCATAGCAGTTTTGCTCCGGCGCAAACCAGTCCGCCGACTTGAAAATGGTAAGACAGTAAGTTAACTTACCCGAATGAGCCGTATTTCTCGTCGGCCCGCCGCTTTCTCAAAGGTCTCGGTCAAGAGTCAGACCGTGATCCCGCGCGAGGTTCGCGAACAGCTGAAGCTGAAGCCGGGGGATACCTTGCGCTATCGCGTGACGGACGACGGCATCCTGCTCGACAAGGCGACCGAAACCGGCGACGACCCGTTTGTATCGTTTTCCGAATGGACATCCGAGGCCGACGAGAAGGCCTATGGCGGATTGTGATTGCTCGCTTCACCTCCCCCCTTGCGGGAGAGGTTGGCGCGTTCTGGCGCGCTCTTGCGCGCCTGCGCACGCCAGGAGGCGGCTGCATTGAGCAGACGAACTAGCAACTCTGCCTTGCAAGGGGGAAGGGAGCGGCAGAACCGCTTCGCCGCCTTCGACATCGTCGTAGTGCCGTTTCCTTACGCCGACCATCTCGCCGAAAAGCGTCGCCCGGCGCTGGTCATTTCCAATCGCAAGCTCGCACCGTTCGGGCTGATCTGGGTGGCGATGGTCACCAGCGCGGCTAATGAGCCGTGGTCTTGCGATGTAGCGATCGCCAATCTCGCGCGCGCCGGGTTGCCTGCGCCATCCGTCGTGCGCACCGCGAAAATCGCCTGCATCGAACCTGCGCGGATCGAACGGCGCGCCGGACGACTCGACAAGGCGGCCGCCAAAGCCGTAGCGCACAAGCTGAAGGGATTTTTGGGCAGTGCGTGAAGCCCGCTGGGATGTCCTGCGCTAACCAAGGCAGTCACCCACTCTGCCATGCCTGTAGACCCTCAGGTGGGCTCGCAGGGCCAAGGCTGGGATTAGCGGGAGGAACCATTTCATTCTGTTCCCAATTTCAACCTACAATAGTATGTTGTTACGAATCGAGCCCTTGGAAATCATATGAACGACGCCAACAGCTTCCGCTGGACGAACAAATCGGTGCTTGCACTGGCTGGCGGCGAAGATCCGATTGTCGCAATTGAACGTAAGGCCCGAGATCTGGTGTTGCATGCTCGAGATCAGGGCTGGAATGGCCCTCCATTCAATCCGATTTTCATTGCAGACCTTCTAAAAATTCCAATTACGGCCAACGCGAGCGTGGCGGACGCTTGCATTGTCGCGACTGATGGAAAGCTGCAAATCCAGTTTAATCCGACTCAGGTTCGCGAACGCGTTCGCTTCTCGATAGCTCATGAGATTGCTCACTCGCTATTCGCGGATGTAGCGGACGAGGTCCGGAATCGCGGTGGGAAAAAAGAGGTAAAAGACGATTGGCAACTTGAGGTACTCTGCAATCTCGCGGCTTCCGAGTTCGTGATGCCGATAGGAAGCATTTCAGCCCGCGAAAAACTTGTCTCCTTGGAAGAATTGATGGTTGTGAGCTGCACCCGGTTCGGTTGACACCCGCTTAAGCTAATCCAGCCTGCCTCTCGAACTCCATAGGGCTCAAATATCCGATCGTCGAGTGCCGGCGTTTCGGATTATAGAAGCGCTCAATATAATCGAAGACGTCGGCCTTGGCGTCGTCCCTCGTTCGGTACATTCTGCGCGTGGTACGCTCGATCTTCAACGACGAGAAGAAGCTCTCCATCGCCGCGTTGTCCCAGACGTTGCCTGACCGGCTCATCGAGCAGACCACGCCGTGATCGGCCATCAACCGCTGGAACTGCTCGCTGGTGTATTGGCTGCCGCGATCGGAATGATGCAGCAGCGCGTCCGGTTTGCCCCGTCGCCAGGGCGACGTATTGAAGGCTCAAGGCTCTGAGACGAGGGTCATATGTCAGCTCGTCAACGATCAGGCTCGCCATTGGGGCGGCGGCGTAGCTCGAAGCGCAGCGAAAGCCTTCCCAGAGGCTCAACGCGAATTTTCAAACTGGATATCTTCGGTACCAAAAAACAAACGTCTTGGAGATGTGCATTTCGCACAAACCAACGAAAAATTGTTCATCGCAAGTTTGGTCAGTCAAGAAGGCTTTGGACCTTCGCCCACCCCGAGAATTCGATATGCCGCACTGGAAAAGTGCTTGGCAAAAATCTCTAGCTTCGCATCATCGAAGTCCGCGAGCGTGCATATGCCCCGCCTTGGATCAGGAGAATCCGGTGGCTCGTGGGATACGGTGCAGGAGATGGTTCAAGACACCCTCATCGCCGACGGGATTCCCGTTACAGTTTACGATCTGCCGCCAAAACGATTGCCAAACCCTCCCGGGCTATTTGATTGAAAATCAATGACGATACACTTCGCGTTGTGATTTTATCCGGCCCAATCTGTGCCGGGAAATCTACGGTAGTTGAAAACCTTCGAGATTATTATGGGGCACGCATAATCAAGACGCGCGACTTAATCAAGCATCAACTTCCAAACGTAAAAGACGAACGGGGCGCTCTCCAACGGGCCGGCGAGAGACTTGATAGGAAGGATGGCGGTACGTGGGTCAAGAATGCACTTGCTCGATTCGTTGAGTCTACCGGCGAGGCGTCTACACCAAGCGGTTTATTCGTGGTGGATTCTGTTCGTATCCGCGGACAAGTAGACGCCATTCGCGAAGCTTTTGGTACGGCGGTACACCACATCCACTTAACCGCCTCAGAAGACGTGCTAAGAAAACGATATCTACAGCGCGGATCAAAAACTGAAGAATTTCCCGACTACGACGACGTCAAGAGGAGCCCTACCGAAAGGGGCGTTGAGAAGCTCGCGGCGTTGGCAGATATCGTCGTTGCAACCGATCGATGTTCGAAGCCAGCGGTAGTCGTACGTGCGACCGCGTTGCTGGGGCTTTATTCTCGCAGCACCGCCGCGTGTGTTGATGTACTGGTAGGAGGACGCTCCGGAATATGACCTCCTCGTACGGGTCGGAGGACCAAATGCGGGGCACAAAGTTTTTGCCCAGCCCAAGCCTGAGGCATACTTCCATTTGCCCTCTGGTTCTGGTCGGGCCCCAAAAGCAAAGCTCCTGCTTGGGGCGGGCGCAGTTATATATACACCGAAACTTCTGAATGAGATCACTCAAAACCAAATAGACGTTAGTCGACTTTTCATCGATCCACAGGCGATGATTATTGAAGATGATGATCGTAAGCAAGAAGAACTTCTACTGAGTTCAATAAGTTCGACGGCCCAAGGTGTCGGTGCCGCTAGCGCGCGGAAGATAATGGGTCGCGGTGGGAGACTTACGACGCCAGTTCGGCTAGCAAAAGACGTTAAGGAACTTCGTCCATATATTCGCGAAGGGCAGGGGGTTCTTGAGCGAGCGTTCGTGCATGGTGACCGAATCTTCTTGGAAGGGACACAAGGAACCTCTTTGAGCATTCACCACGGCAAATATCCGTTCGTTACGTCACGTGATACAACCGTCGCAGG
>WNFN01209649.1_pt1 | contig 10388 bp, 11 predicted proteins | sample 5400161 | NCBI WGS metagenome assembly WNFN01 (sample SAMN13153353, study PRJNA577476) | soil metagenome | isolation source: 80 cm saprolite on Douglas fir-dominated hillslope | place: USA:California | collected 2013-09-17
GAGCTGCTTTGCGTCTCGACTGGTTTCTTGCCGTTGATTGTCCTGCAAGTAGTGAAAAACCGTGCGGACGGGATTCCACTCAAAAATCTCTTTTGCCGCGATCGCGTAGATGCTCAGTTGCAGGTCCTTCTGCGCATCAGAATCCTTTTTTGGCTTGCCCGTCTTGTAGTCGACGATCTCCACATCGTTTCGCCCCAGCGAATTTACCTGGTCAATGCGGCCTCTTAGAATGACGTTGTTCTCGACGGGCAACTCGAAATTCTTCTCCAGTTCCAGCACCAGCAACGGCTGTTCTAGCACCACTTGGTGAAAGCCGCGCAGTTGCTCCAGCCCATCCTTCTTGTACTCCCCCTCCTGATATTCGTCTTCATAGCCGACGCGGGACCATTCCGTTTCATAGATCCGCTGTACTTCCTCAAACGGCAGGCGGTTGCCTTTCTTGAACTCCGCCATCATCCGTCGGATCGTTCCATGCATCACTCGCCCAAATGTCAGCGTGGCCTTCGGCCCTTCCTGTAACGACCATAGGGAAGAGAACAGGTACTTTTGCGGGCAAGATCGGTAACTCTGCACTGCCGAAGGATGCAATTGCAGTGGCTCGGGCGACGGCGGATGAAACGTCTTCGCCCAACGAGCGATGCGCGAGAAAACTTTGGCTCGGCCTGATGGCACAAAAAGTGAATCCTGCGCCTCTTCAGTCTCCCCTTCGTCAGGGACTTCGGCTGGTGCTGGCGCTACTCTTGGAGCGAGCTGCAGCACATCACGCCCCTTCAGCCGCGGATCCATCAAAATGTCCTCAATGAACGGCGGTACTTTTGCTTTTCTCTCAGCCAGCGAAGTAATGGTCAGCCGGTCCTGCGCCCTCGTCAGCGCAACGTAGTACAACCGGCGCTCTTCTTGATGGTGAAAATGGATTTCGGGAACGCCCTCTTTCATGAGCCTGCCAGGGAATTCGAACACGTGCGATCGTTCCGGCTGCGGAAACTTGTTTTTATTCACGCGCAGCAAAAATACATGCGAAAACTCCAGACCCTTGGCGCCATGAACCGTCATCAGCTGTACAGCGTCGCCCGGGGAGTCCTCTTCCAGGCAAATCACGCCTCCCGCTTGGTCGAAGTACTCGAGATATTCCACGAACTCCGCCAGGCCGCGCGTCTCGCTCTTCGCTTCCCACTCCTTAACGAATTCCGGCAGTCTTCTTACGTACCCGCGGTCTTGCTCCGAAGCGCGCCCGTAGATTTCCAGCCATTCGATAAGATCCGCCAATATCTCTGCTGCCGTCCGCCGCTGCATCGTCTTGCGCTGCGCCGTGAGGAATTCCAGCAGTTCGCTCAATTCGTTTGCGGCAGGCTCAAAAGGCAGGCTCGCCTGCTTGGTCTGCAACTCGTCATAGATCTTCTTGCGATTCTTGCGCGCACGTTCCGCCAAACGCACCAGGTCGGGCGGTGACTGTCGCCAAGCCGGAGCCGCTAGGACGCGAGCCGCCGCAATGTCATCGTAGGGCTTGGCAATCAGGCGTAGGTACGCGATGAGATCCTTCACCAACGGATGCTCCAGTATGGAGAGTCTGGAGATTACAAACGGAACTTTGCGCTTCGAAAGTTCCCGCACCAAAGCATCGCGATGCCCATGCGCGCGGTACAGCACCGCAAAATCGCGCCATCGCCGGCCAGCTCGGTGAATGCGCTGGATCTCTCCGGACACCCACCGCGCCTCGTCCTCGATTTCAGGCAGTTCCACCACGCGAATCTTTTCGCCTTCGGGTCGGTTCGTGGTGAGCACCTTCTTCGGAAAATCCGCGCTCGCCGTGTTCATTCCGATCACTTGGCTCGCCACCCGCAGGATGTTCGGCGTCGAGCGGTAATTCTCCGTCAGGCTCACGCGAAAAGGCGTCGAATCTTCGCCCTCGCGCCATCCGGCGAAACGCTCCAGAAAAAGCTTGAAGCTGCCGAAGGACGCGCCCCGGAATCGGTAAATGGCTTGGTCGTTGTCGCCTACGGCAAAGATATTCCTGTTGTCGTTAGCCAGAAGCTCCAGCAGGCGCAGTTGCGCGATATTCGTGTCCTGGAATTCGTCCACCAGAATGTAGCGGTACCGGTTTTGCAACGTGGCCCGCAGAGTCGCGTCGCGTTCGAGAAGCTCGACGGCGCCGGTAATCAGTGAACCAAAAGAGGACCGTTTCTTTTCCCGCAGCAATTCTTCGCTCGCTTGGTAAGCGCGCGCGATTTCCCGCTCGCGGGCAACCGCTGGAGACGAGTTCATCCTGGCACCGCGAGAAAAACTCGATGAAATCACTCAAGAACTGCCCCGGCTCCGCCAGCCGCCGGTAGCGGTCGAGTTGCAGTCGGTGCAAGTTGCGCCTCAGCAGGATCCAGTGGTCGACTTTGTCGAGCATCACGTGGTCGGCGTCCACATCTTTTAGCAGCGACTCGCAGAAAGCATGAAACGTCTTCAGCGTCACCTCTTTGGCGCGCTCTCCCGCGGTCTTGACGACTCGCGCTTTCATCTCTCCGGCGGCTTTGTCGGTAAACGTCAAGCCCAGGATATTTTCCCCAGACAGAGAAGCGTCCGTCTCCAGCAAGTGCCGGATACGTTCGGTGATAACCCGCGTTTTTCCCGTTCCCGCCCCCGCAATTACCAAAAGCGGCCCTTCTCCATGCGTGATCGCGCGCTTCTGCGCGTCATTCAGCTTCAGTCCGCTCTCGCCGAGCGGTTCCATCTCAAACAAAGTGGCCATCGATTAGAAGGGTATCGGATTTCGAGTTGAAGAGGAAACTGCGCGGGATAATCTACTTTATTGTCTCGAGAATCTGCTGCCGCGAAACACCTTTATGATTGCTAACAAGGCGAAGGATTGCGTTTAGAGTCCCGACCCTAAGTGATTTGTGCGATGGAATTGTTCGTTGGTGCCCTGGCTCCTCGGTCTGCAGAATGATGTGACTGCCGGTTTGGCCTACTTCAACGTATGACCAACTCCTGCAAAGCGCGCCTGCGAGGTCGCGGCCACTTAGGTCACGGGGACTCTTCATTTCATTGAGAGCACTTCATTGTGGACCAGGTGCAGCCGAATCCAATCTGGTTTCGGGCCGTCAAAGAAATAGGCGTCGACGGCATCCTTGACCATCGCCCGCAACTCCTCCCAAGTGTCACCTTGGGTGACGATGCTTTCGGTCAAACACTCCGCGACGTATCCCCCGTCAGCTTCTTCGGTAACCTCGAAGACCAATTCCGTGGGGCGCAGATTGTTCATTCTTGTTCCTCGATATTTAGAGCGTAGCACGCACGTTGTCGGCCTGGCAATTTACTCTTCGCGGTCGTATAAAATTGTTTACAGTTACCGATTCTGAGCGGAAAATGTCCTCATTGGCACTCCTCTTTTCGGAAACGGAGAAGAAATGCCCCTCGCCCCATTTTCAAAGTACTTTCTATATTTTCCTGCGCTTCTTGCATTGCTTGTGCTGCCTTTCTCCTCGCCGGCCCAGGAGCAGGCCGCTACTCCAAAAGTAAAAATCGATTGGCAAGACGGCCCCACCGTCGGCAAACTCGGCGACCTCGCCGAAATCAAAGTCCCTGAAGGCTTTCGTTTCGCCGGCGCGGATGGCACCCGCAAGTTCCTGGAACTCACTCAGAATCCTCCCAGTGGCGCCGAATTGGGGGTCCTAATCCCCGAGCGCAAGGAAAATGAGCAAACTGGCGAGTTCTGGTTCGTGATCTTCGAATTCCACAGCATCGGCTACGTCAAGGACGATGACCGCGACAAGCTTGACGCCGACGCTTTGCTCAAGGAACTGCAGACCAACACCGAAGAGGGCAACAAGGAACGCGCCAAGCGCGGCTGGCCCGCCTACAACATCGACGGCTGGTACAAACCGCCGTTCTACGACGTCTCCACAAAGAATCTGACCTGGGCCACTCGCGGCCACGCCATGGAAAATGGCAAGGAAGATAAAAGCGTCAACTATTCCATCAGAATTTTGGGGCGCCGCGGCACCATGGATGTGGACCTCGTGCTCGGCCCGGATGTCGTCTCCAATGTTTTGCCGCGCTTCGCCGAAGTTCTCCAAGGCTTCTCGTTCAAGTCCGGCCACAGTTACGCGGAGTTTCGCCCTGGTGACAAAGTCGCAGAGTATGGCCTGGCCGCCCTGGTCGCCGGCGGGGCCACCGCCATCGCCTTTAAGACCGGCCTACTGGCCAAGTTCTGGAAGCTGATCGTCGCCATGTTCGTCGCTCTTTCCACCATGATCAAACGCGCGGTGAACTACCTCAAGCGCGTGCTGACCGGCAAAGCCTCCGAAGAAGAGACGACCCAGTCCGAATGACTGAAGTTCAGATACTCTTCCTGGTTCTCGCCGGCGTCTATCTTTTGCAATGCATCGGCTGGGCGCCCCTCGAAAGTGAAGTCTTTCGCATTGGTTGGCGCTTCCGGACCAGCCTTCTCCCCCAGGGCCTGGGCATGCGTTTCGGCCAGCACCAGCTCTTTTTTCTGAATCCCTTTCTGCCGCTTTCCGGAGCCATCGTCTGCGAATTCTTTCCCTCCGTAGGAACAAGTAAGGAAGGAACACCAGCGCAATCCAATCTCCCCAGGTCCGATGAAGTCACCGGCAGAAGAACGATTCGTCTAAGCGCACAAGAAAAATTGCAAGTCCAAAGCGCGGGGAAAGAAGTCCGCTCAGCTGGCCACTTGCTCTTCACCGCCCATTCAGAGGCTTACGCAACTTTTCTTGCTACGGTTCTCGATCACGTCCGGAAAAGATCCCCTCAAGATCGCGACCGCGCGTTCGAACGCGAATTCGAGAAAATGTTCGATACGAAAAAGATCGCCCTCCGCTTGGACGAATACCAGGCCCGCACCGCATTCCTCCGCACCGCTTGTGTACTGCTTTTTGTTTTCCTGTTCTTCCTCGCGCCCGTGCTCATCCGGCTCCGCGGACTCGAACGCATCTGGCCCATTCTCCTTGCGTATCTAATTTGGTCGCTCGCCTGGATTGGCTGGAGTTTTCTCCGCGCCCACCGGGCGCTTTATCCCGGGCAAAAAGAAGGCCGGTGGCAACAAGTGATGGCCCTTGCGCTTTCGCCTTTCTCGGCGATCCGTGCCAACGATGTTTTATTGCGAGATCTTTTCTGTGACTTTCACCCAGTCGCGGTGGGCTATGTTTTGCTACCCAAGGAAGAGTCCCGCGTCCTCGCGGAACGAATTCTGCGCCAGTCCCTATTTCGAATGGAAAGCGACGCCACTTCCAGCGATTCAGCAATGCGTCGCGTTCTCCAAGCCTTTCTAGCGAAAATCGAAATGCCCCCAGAAGAACTTCTGCGTCCGCCACTCCGCGAGTCCGAAAACTGCCTGACCTACTGCCCCCTCTGCCTCGCCCAATTCGTCCTCCCCGAAGGCGAATGCCCCGACTGTGGCGATGTGCACCTTAAAAAATTCCCACCCACGCCGGAATCTGTCTTATGAGTTCGTCACTAGGCGACCGAACTAAGCTCTTAATCTCACTAGAAAGCATCAATCCCGACTTGCCCCAGTCACCAGTCACAACTCACCAGTCACCTTGTCTTTTCTCACCGCTGCGACTTCCGCCCCGCCGCCACATCCGCCGAGAACTGCTTTGACTGCCCCCGCGGTACACTCAACGACTGCCATTTTCCCGTAGAGACAAACGCCAAATGCTTCGCCAAAAATAAAATCTGCCCGATGTGGTGCGGATAATGTGCCATCTGCCGGTTAATGGCCTGCATCACCGAATGCGCCTCGTTGCGAATGGTCACCGTCCGGGCCATATCTGCGTCGGTGAGCGGCTGCAGCGCATCGAATAGGTACTTCCACCCGCGTTCCCACATCTCCTGCAATTCCGCCCTCGTCTTCGGCGGTTCTTCAAATTCGGTATCGCGGTTGCGGTCCGGCTTCTCGCCATCAGTGGTCAGAAAATCCGACCACCGCGATCGCATGTTTCCCGCCAGGTGTTTCACGATGATCGCGATGGAATTGGATTCGTCATCAACCGTTGTGAACAGCGCTTCGTCCGGGCACTGCGCCATCGCTCGTTCGGCAAGATTTTTGTAGTAGCGAAAAAGATCGATCGAATCTTTCACATACGACGTGGTGAATTGGTGCGCCATGCCGTCATTTTCTTCCGTTTTAGGCAACTGTCAAGCCGGGTCGCGAGGCTCCACAAAATGCAAAGTGACCAATTTGGATGTTTGCGCAACTAAGCAGCGCGGAGTTCGCCGGTGCTAAAGTAAGGACTCGCGGGCAGTCGAAAGAAGTGCTTGACAATTCGCTTTTTGTTCGCCTAATATCACTGCGCCCCGAATCTCAGATTCCGCAAGGGAGGAAGACATGACCATTGGACAAATGATGCTTGGTGAATTCGACGAGGAAATGAAGAACACTCGCAAAGTCTTGGAACGCTGTCCCGACGAGAAGTGGAACTGGAAGCCCCACGAAAAATCCGGCACCCTCGGCTGGCTTGCAGGACACGTCGGCACCGTCCCCGAGTGGATCACTATGACTATCAACACGGAAGAGCTGGACTACGCCCCCGTTGACGGTCCTTCTTACACGCCGCCGAAGATCGAAAATCGCACGCAACTCCTTGCCGCTTTTGACAAGGGCAGTGCCGAAGCGCGCGCCGCACTGGCAAAGGTGAGCGACGCCGAAATAATGAAAGGCTGGAAGCTGCTCGCCGGCGGCCAGGAAATTTTCACGATGCCGCGCGTCGCCTGTATCCGCGGAATGTGCCTCAACCACCTGATCCATCATCGCGCGCAGCTCACCGTCTATTTCCGCCTGCTCAACGTCGCTGTTCCGGGTCTCTATGGCCCGAGCGCCGACGAAACTCAGTCAAGCGCAGCCGGAGCCGCCAACTAGGATTGCCGAAGGACGGGGGAGGAGAAATTCCGCCCCCGAGTTTTCCCCGCCTCCGCAGCCTCATTTCTTCCATCGCGCTATAATAGAGTGCGGCTCTCCCTCTGGAGGCTTACCATGAGCATCGAAACTCCCGTCATTCTTTCCGCTGTCCGAACGCCCATCGGAAAATTTCAGGGCGGCCTCGCCGGGTTTTCCGCTCCAGAACTTGGCGGCAAAGCCGTCGCTGAAGCTATCCGCCGCGCCGGCCTCGATTCGGATCAAATTGACGAAGCCATTCTCGGCAACGTCGTGCAAGCCGGCCTAGGCCAGAATCCCGCACGCCAGGCCGCCCTCAAAGGCGGCTGCGCCCCGCGCGTTGCCGCCATGACCATCAACAAAGTCTGCGGCTCCGGCCTGAAAGCCGTCGCGCTTGCGGCACAAGCCGTCCAGCTTGGCGAATCCGAAGTTGTCGTTGCCGGCGGGATGGAGTCTATGTCCAACTGCCCTTATCTGTTGCCGCAAGCGCGCACCGGCTTTCGCATCGGCGACGCTAAAGTCGTCGATTCCATGATTAACGACGGACTCTGGGATGCATACGAAAATTTTCATATGGGCATGACCGGAGAACTGGTCGCCGAAAAATACGGCATCACCCGGGAAGAACAGGACAAGTTCGCAGTCGAAAGCCACCAGAAGGCCGTCCGCGCCCGCAAATCGTGTTTCTTCGAGGCGCAAATTCTCCCCATCGAAGTGCCGCAGAAAAAAGGCGACCCCATCGTCATCAAGTACGACGAATCTCCCCGCGAAGACACCAGCATCGAAGCGCTCGCAAAATTGAAGCCGGCCTTCAAAAAAGACGGTACCGTCACCGCCGGCAACGCCCCCGGCACGAACGACGGCGCTGCCGCATTGATTGTTACCAGCGAGCGAAACGCTTTGCGTCTCGGAAAACATCCGATCGCGCGAATCGTCGCGCAAGCCGTCAGCGGCGTCGAACCCAAGTGGGTGATGATGGCCCCGGTCGACGCCGTTGAAAAATTGCTGACGAAAACCGGTTGGGATCGCGACAAAGACGTCGATCTCGTTGAACTCAACGAAGCGTTTGCCGTAGCCGCCATCGCGGTAACGCGCCAGCTCAAGCTCAATCCGGAAAAAGTAAATGTAAACGGCGGCGCCGTGGCCCTCGGACATCCCATTGGCGCCAGCGGCGCACGGATTCTCGTCACCCTGCTCTACGAATTGCAGCGCCGTAACCTCAAGCGCGGCATCGCCGCCCTCTGCCTCGGCGGCGGCAACGCCGTCGCCCTCGCCGTCGAACGATTCTGAAAATAGCTGAACATTAGGTCATCTCCGCGCTACGCAGCTGGCTCCGCGCTCGCGGCATCTTTCGCGGCAGCCAGGTCATTACCGCAATGGGGGCAGAACTTGTCCAGCTCGCCGACCTCGCGTTTGCACTGGGGGCAGGAGGGGTGCAGGTTGCATTTGCAGTTGGGACAAAAGTTGAAGCGCGCATTCACGGTGGTGGCGCATTCCGGGCAGGGGTAGGGCAACGGTTCGCGCATCAGGAGATAGATAATCAGGCCGATGAGACCCCAAGTGGGAATAAAGATGATGACCATCAGGGTCCAGAGGGCGGAGTTCATTCCACGGCGGCTGGCGTCACGATTGACGTAAGCAATCATGAAGAGAAAACTAGCGAAGAACAGCGCCATCAGGGTGACCATTCCGGCGAGTGCAAGCTGGGCCAGAGCTGGGTTATCCCGTAGCTCCGGTGGAAACATATCGTTTCCGTTAGGATTGCGGCTTTGCGCCATATTGACGGTGAGGGCGATCACCAGCGCGAGCACGTAGAGCGCGGCCACCAGAACGAAAAGCCATCGCGGGATGATGCGAAGCTCGTTCCAGAATCGCAGGTTTTCCTTGCGCTTGCGCAGCTGGTTCAGCCGCTTCCTCTCACTGAACGATTCCGCTATCTTTTGTTGATAGTCCGACACAGTGTTCCTCTCATTCCTCTCGTTGCCATTACCTGCTCTGGCGCATCCAATCCGACTCGCTTCCTTGACCTACTTTCTCCATCAATACGACAACGGCCAAGAAGAGCGCGGGGATCGTCCACCACAAGCCGAAGCCCAACTCCCAGACTAATTTCGGTACTCCAGTACGTTCTCCGAACCACTGGAACAAGCGCCAAACATACGGAGCACTGGCGATACCGAAGGCCCACGAAACGGCGCAAGCCAGCCACATGGCCCGGCGCTTCGGTTCCCGTTCGCGCAATTGTTGCGCGCGCAAGCGCACGCGAAATTGCGTGCGGCTGGCCAGCCCTTGCGGCAATTGAATCGATGCGGTGCGCAACGACCGCAAGGCGCGGTCAGTTTGTTGCGCGTGTCCGGTGCAGAACTCGCATTCTTCCAGGTGCGCCCGGAGCCACGTGCTGTCGGCTTCCGTGATTCCTTCAACGCGTGCTTGCGCGATCAGATGCAGGGCGCGGTTGTGAATTTTTTCGCTCATGATGCAGCACCTCCCTGGAGCGCTCCGCGAAGGGCTTCGAGGCCGCGGTACAAGCGCGACTTCACGGTGGAGAGCGGGACGCTGAGCACGCCGGCCATCTCTTCGATTTGCAATTCTTCCTGGAAGCGCAGGACGAGCACTTCGCGATAAATCGCGGGGATTTTCTGAAGCGAAGCTTGAACATTTTCTTCCGTTTCCTGGCTGAGAACCTGGTGCAGCGGCGAAGGATCCTTTTCGTCCGCTAGTTGCAGCGGATGTTCCTGCTCGGGATCCGTCAGTGAGTCGAGGCTCTGCGGTTTCTTGGAGCGCTGCCAATCAATCACGAGGTGCCGCGCGATGGCGAAGAGCCAAGCTTCAAATTTCGACCTGCCATCATACTGGTGTCCGCGTTCGAGAACGCGGATCCAAGTCTCCTGGAAAAAGTCCTCAGCGCGCTCTTTGTTTCCCGTGACGTAGACGAGATAACGGAATAGGCGGTATTGATACTGCTCGATGAGGCGGTCGAGCAGGTCCGGGTCGCGCTTCTGCAGGCCGCGCGCGATGGACTTGGCTTCATCGGCCATCAGCGTGGAGAAGAAAAGGTTTGGCCCCGGCGTGACCGAGGCTCCCAGGAGGCTGGACCGCTGCGGTGCTAAACATGAGATTGAGGCGCTCATTCTAACTGGTATACGGGCACGATTAAGGAAAAGACTCATGGCGAGGGAGTGGCCTCCTTTCGGAGAAGTGGTCGAGGGGGGTACCCCCCCATCAAAATGCATCCATAACAAAAGAAAAGGGTTGGATGAGGAGCATTTTGTAAATACATGAAACGAAAGAGGATCGACGACGGGAAAGGAACGAGATTGAGCAGATGATGGGTTCCAGAACGGGAAAACGGAGACCACACCCGGCAGTTTTCGTAAGAGCGGAATCTAAAGGAGTTACGGACGTCACGGTTTGCAAGTGTGGGAAATGAAAGGAGTTGCGGTGGCGGGATTTTCGTCACGTGGCGGTACTGAGCAGCTTGGCGTGGAACGTTGCTGGAGATCAC
>WNFN01256571.1_pt1 | contig 10388 bp, 7 predicted proteins | sample 5400161 | NCBI WGS metagenome assembly WNFN01 (sample SAMN13153353, study PRJNA577476) | soil metagenome | isolation source: 80 cm saprolite on Douglas fir-dominated hillslope | place: USA:California | collected 2013-09-17
GACGGGAATGTCAGGCGCGCCATCGACATCCACGAAGGCGACAAGGTCGATGAGGCGGCCTTGAAGGATCTCATCCGCGCTGCAGTGGCGCTCAATCTCAAGGGCAAGAGCAAGCCGAAGCCCCGGCGAGCGAGCAGCAAGCGGGCCGACTAGCTTCATCGCAGGTCCCGGCCATATCTCCTCCCATAGGGGAAGAGCTTCGGCACCTGCCTCATACCCCAAGCAGTTCGGTATTGAAACGCCCCACTGGCCGCCTAAGGCGGCTCAAAAATCGTGAATCGAGGTGGATCGCAAAACAATGCACCAACCACGCTCGCGGAGGCGACCAAAACTCAATTCAGTTGAGGAATATTTAGCCTCACTGGACCCTACGAAAGAAAGTACCCTCAGGTCTGTAATTGATTTGATTCTTACCCAATTTCCGGAACTAGCGTCCAAAATTCCTGGAACGTACCTACCATCCACCGGAATCGGAAGTATGTAGTTGGCGTTTGTGGCCACAAGCATCATCTAACATTTTCATTCTGGAGTTCTCGTGTAATTGAAGACTTTAAGGTGAGGTTGGGGAAGTTTGTCCTCTTTAAGAACTGCTTTCAGATCCCTGTCGATTGGGAAATCGATAGAAGAACTGCTTTCAGATCCCTGTCGATTGGGAAATCGATAGAGAATTAGTGAAGGATTTGGTCCGGGCCAGATTAGCCGAGCTGGATTAAGAATATCTTTGGCAGATCCAGGCTAGCATTGTCTGCGTTCTTTTTTTACATGGTGAACATCCTCGCCTTCGTCAATGAACTCCGTGGCACATCAAGGCAGTCATTGTCGCTGTTTTCAGTATTCCGGCAGCCGTATTCCTTCTGCTCGGAGCATTTTTCAGAGGCTTCAATTTCAGCTGGCCTAAATCCAGCTGGCATCGAGGCGCTTAGCCACTCGCTCTCTGTGATGCTCGCTCCTGGAGGTGAGAACCCTTCCATCATGGGACTTGTAAAGGATCTGTTGACATGCTCGGCACAGAGTGAAATTTGCGTTCTCGACGTGAGGGGTAAAGAGTGTACTTGTAAAGCGTTGATGGAGTTGAAGTGCTTGGGCGGCGTCGAGTTCGTAGGGCACGGCTCGTTCCTTTTTTGCTTCCGACGAAGGATTCGATGTTCTGGATCGATTTCTCAGCGGTCACCGGGATGGAAAATCGGCTCTTCGCGGGTGGATTTGACAATCTCCGGAAAGGCTGTTGTGGTCGCATGAGACTTATCTGGCATTCTGCCAAGCGCTTAGCGCTTTCGCCAGGCGATTGACTCTGCGCCCTAAGGAAACCGCCATGCCGAGCGTGCAGTTGTCACGGGGCTTCGTACGTCGTCGCAGGGATGAGGCTTCTGTCAAGCTGTTGACATTTTCAAGGCCAGTTCTTCAAATTCGGCTGTGCCTGTGGGATGCCTCTGCGCATCAAAGATATGATGCGTATCGTGATTCTCAATCTTCGCGCGGAGTCCCTTGACACGGTGAACCGCGCCTTGTCTGGGCAAGGCTACGAAATTGTCGCGGAGAACGGGCTGACCGTCGATCAAGTGCTGGCTATCTCGCCCGAGGTATTGGTTACCGAAGCCACGCCTTCCGACCTGAGTTGCTGCGGTTTCGTCACGCAGCTTAAATCGCGCCCCGAAACCGAGTCGCCGCTCAAGATCGTGATGATCGTGGAGGGCGGCGCGCTAGAGCGCGCTCGCGCCCTGGACCTCGGCGCCGATGACACCATCTCCCTTCCTTTCGAACCCACGGAATTTGCCGCCAGGATCCGAACCCAATTCCGCGAGCGTAAACCGCAAGAAGAGCTCAACACCATGCTCAAATATGCCGTGCAACGTGAGCATTTCGCGGATATCGCCGTCGAATCGCTGAACGGCCCTCTCGGCAAACGCCGATTCTGGCTGATTCCCGCTATTTTCGTGCTTAGCACGGCCGCTGTGCTCGCTGCGATTGATCTGGGCATTTCCAGCCGCGGCGCGCGCAAGGAAACTCGTCAGCTGCGGGCGGAAGTCGCGCGCCTGGGCAGCGGTCTGGGCCAGCAAGGCGAGCTCCTGCGCCGCGCGGAATCCACGCGCGGGTCTTTGGAAGCGGATTCGCGTTCCGCATCTGCTACACGCAATTCCCTGAAAGCGCAATCCGAAGATCTGCGCAAGCGCGTCGCCGTCGGCGGCTCCGACGCCGATTCCCTGAAACGGCAGCTCACGGACACGCAGAATCGCCTGAGACTTCTGGAAAGCGAAGGCAAGATCGCCGAAACGGTCGTCCACGATTACGGCCCCAGCGTCTGCTTGCTGCACGTGGTCGTCGAATTTCGCGATAAACAATCCGGACGTCCCATCCAGGTTGCCCTCGATGCCGCGGGCAAGCCGCTGGTCGACGACAAAGGCATGGTGCAGCTCGAAGAGGGCGGCGCGGGACCTCATCTCCAAATTGACGTCTTCGGCACCGGCTTTCTCGTGAAGCGCGAAGGGAAAATCATTACCAATCACCACGTCGTCGAACCCTGGTGGAATGACGAGGATCTGAAACAACTCCTCGATCACGGGGCCAGCGCTTACGTTTTGTCGTACGAAGCTTACTTCCCCGGGAAAGCGGAGGGCCTGCGCGCCAAACTGGATCGCATTTCCACGAAGGCAGACGTCGCCACTCTTCAGCTCGAATCTCCGCCCCCACCCAACTCCGCAGTGCTCGAACTCGACGATCGCAACGAAGCCACGGTGACGGGAGAACCCGTCGTATTGATTGGCTACCCAACCGGAATTGAAGGCATTCTCGCCAGGGCAGGTACGGATGTGACCCAGAAAATCGCCGGCGCTACTCAGGATGTCAATGGCATTATGTCGCAGCTCGCTTCCCAGCGCCTCATCCGACCCACCACTACGCAGGGTCACATCGGCGACGTGCTCGAGGACAAGATTGTCTACGACGCCGCCACAACCTCCGGCGGCTCGGGCGGACCGCTCTTCAACCGCAGCGGAAAAGTGATCGGAATAAACTTCGCGGTGCTCAGGGATTTTGGCGGCTCGAACCTTGCTGTTCCCGCTAAGTACGCAAAGGACCTGCTGAGGTAGACGCCCCCGCTGCGGTGTAAACGCCGCGGAGACTCGCGGCTTACTCGCTCCCTGTGTTTTGGCGGGCGTGGATCCGGTGCGCTGCGCGAATTCACCGCAAATTAACTAACCCACAACGCGCCCCCGGCGTAGTTGACGTCTCCCGTTCCGCTTGCTTAAAACTTTCACCTTGAAGAGCTCGAATTCCTAGAGTGATGAATGAGCGTAAGGATCAGACTACGAATCACCCACCAGGAAAAACCAAGCTTGAGACCCGCCATCAGGAAGAGTCCAACCATGAAACCAGACAGTTCACGCGTCGCCGGAGTTCCCAGCCGGAGGAATATAAAGAACCCGACTCCCAAACCGGTGAAACAACCACGCGCACAGAAGAGGAGCAATTCCCTTCCCGTCTCTCTGCACGCGGAAGCAATCCCTGCTAGTCGCATGAAGTTACGCACCGAAACGACAGCTGGCTCCGAGAGGGTGAGGGGATTGGCCGCCTAGAAGAGGACATCAAAGGCTCCTCGGAAAAGCCGCTGGTAGTTGCCAAAAAATATTCCGTATTGCGGGTCACCTGTGTTCGCGTGAACATCCAGCGCGTCGAAGTGATTGGTCATGTTGAGCACGCTAAGGGGAAAGCGCAGCGAATATTTCTCGTTGACCTTCACGTCCTTGGAAACACGTGTATCGGCGGAGAAAAACGTCGGATAACGAAATCTGTCCCTATACGGCACTCCCACATAATGACGGGCCGCATCGACGGGCGCGTAGGGGAACCCGGTGTGGTATTCCACGATCGGGGCAATCTGCATCTTCCAGGGCAGCGGGAAAAAGCCCCAAGCAAGGAAGCGATCGGGAAGATCGCCGGGCAGTGCCGAGAACAGATTGGGCTGGACAACCGGGGACGGAAATTCTCCTAGGTACCTGGTGAAATCATTAAGATCCCCACGCGCTTCGCTGTGAACGTAGGATAAGAAAAGCTTCTGGCCAGCACGCGGAGTCAGCACGGCGGTGAATTCGAATTGCCGGTACCGAGAATTTCCGTTGCCGCTGAGCACGAAAGCATCCTTTTTTCGGACTACTTGCGGATTCAGAACCACAATGCCACCGGAATCATTCACCCGGTAATTCATCCGCACCCGCGCCTTCGGAGAAAAAACATGCTCCGCCTCGATCTGCCACGCTCTGCTGCAGGGCGCGAAGTTTCCAGGGTGGGTCCTAGCTTTGACGAAGACAAATCGCCTACCGGAGACCGTTTCGATCATATTGAGATAGTGTCGCGGCCCGTCGATGATGTTCCCAGTGGGCCCATACGATGTGACGATCTGTTCGGGGTAGCTGCCGAAGGAAACAACGCTTAATGGGACACGGTCATAATAGATCCCGTAGCCGCCGCGGACTACCGTGGCACCTTTCTTGAAGGGCTTCCAGGCAAAACCTACTCGAGGAGCAAGCCGCAGGGAATGCGACAGGTCCTGGCTTTCCAGACGGACTCCAAAATCAAAGGCTAGGTTCGGAAGGGCAGTCCAGTGGTCCTGGCCAAACACGCCACTCTCAACGTCGGAGCGATGAAATGGCGCACCCCTGGTAAAGTCGATTTGTTTCAGACGGCGTCCAGCGGCATCCTGAATGGTCACCGCACGAGCGGAAAGGTCACCGTTATTGTCCGTGCGGGAAACCGTAGTGCAAAGTTTGAGGGTATGAGTGCCCGTAGGCGTCGGGATGGAGCGAACCAGCGCTTCCAGCCATTCCACTCGGGACGCATCTTGCTGCCTAGATAAATAGTAGTTTCCGCGATCCCCTACCGGCGTCAGGACCATAGCCGCTGTCCCCTGTGCTCCAGTGCTGGCATCGAAAAACTGGGCGCTAACGGTGCTCGTCAACAGGTTCTGGCCTAATGCCAAGTGATCAGCCAAGGTATAGACATTGCTTGATGCTCGGAAGGTGGGCGTGACGGGTTGCGGGCTGAAAAAACCAAGATTCACAAAATTCGTGTGCTGGGGAGCCAAATGGTACGTGCCGGTAAGAAAGTGAGCGGTCGGGAAAACGTAATCGAATTGGCTGAAGGAATTCACCGATTCCGATTTGGATATGTTGTAGGGAAACGGGAGGGTTCGCACTGGCGTTTTGTACAAGGCGTACTCAAGACCCTCGTGAAAATAAAGACGGTTTTTCAAGAGGGGGCCGCCGAAGGTAACTCGAGGGGTGGAGTCACGCAGCCCTCTCAAATGCCAGCTAAAAATGCGCACTCCCGGTAATGGATCATTGAGTTCGAAGTGCCACTTTTCGCCGCCACGGCGTGTCTCCACGGAAACCACGCCACTGGTGAACCGCCCATACTCTGCAAGGAAAGGCGTCTTGTAGACGGCGATGGAATCGACGCTGTCCACGGGCACTGAGAGGCCAAAGCGCCCCGTGGTTGGATCGGTGACGTCGGTCGAGTTCACCACAAGAGCGCTGCGGTGCTCTCCGGCTCCTTCAATTTTGATCTCGCCGTCAGATCCCCGCACGACCCCAGGCACGAGGGGAAGCGTATCAGTGACCGTGGCAGGCCGACTGGGGAGTGACTTTACTTCCTGGGGGTTTACGTTCGTTGGCGTTGAGGATGATTGTTCCACGTCCGCGCTGGCGCTTGCTTGCACCTCTACTCTGTCTGTCCTCTCCAGTTTAGGAATCATTGTGAATTCGATTTCCGCGGTTGTCGCGGTTGAATCGCATGACAAGGACTTTGCGAGGGGTTCGAAACCGTCTTTCGATACCGTCAGTTCGTACTCACCCGCGGCAATGCCGCGAAAAACAAGTACGCCTTTGCCGTCTGTAACCGCTACACGCACATCAGCACCGTTGCGCTTCAAGTGGCCTTCCACGTTGCTGACAGGCTTCCCCGCTTCATCCTGAACCATCATTCGGATTTCAGATTGACCTTGAGCAGCGCTCGGCAGCGGACAAAACAATGCGCAGAGATCAATGTGTCCCAGCAAAAGAAAGAATGACCCAATGATCTTCAAAGATGTTCTCGATCGTGGTTGTGAAGGCTGGGCGTTCATCTTTGCTCTATCTATATCCGTCGACAGCCTTGGTTAGGCTCCCGCGTTAAACAACGCGACACTGATTCCCTTCCCGCTGACCTCGCACACCATGCTTGCTATCGATATCCAGGCAGCTAGTGCAATGAGTGCGCCACTTCGAGGAATTGATAAGTGTTCTATACTCAAGAAGTTACATATCGATGAGGTATTATCATGTGAGTGGTTTCGACACACACGTAGAGGGGTGCAACTCGCTTGCCGGGCGGGAATTTCACTGCGGAATCCAAGGAGCGCATTGAAGTTTGACTAGGACAAAGCAAGAGAGGTCGACTAAGCCTGAGGACAAGGGAACTGGCAGCAAAGAAGTCCCAGTCGAACCAGAGGAATTTATTGTGGTTCAGAACCTGGCTTGTTTTCGGCCTCTGCTGCTACCGCAGTCTGCTCAGAGATCTCTTGCGCTTCGTTCATTTCCATATTCTCTGCAGACTCTCCCGTCCCGCCCTCTCGATCTGCGTCTGCCCGCTCGAATTCGCCCTCTAACTCCGCCTTTCCACCTATTTCGCTCTCACCGGGTTCAGGCCTTTCCACCTCGGGACGAATTTCGCTAGTGGGTTCCGGTTGTTCTGGACCAGAGTCCATTCCGACGCGCGTGGAAAATCCGGGCTCTAGGAGAACTGATCCTCCGTTTATATTTCTTCCATAAACTTCGACAAGTCCGTCCACCACGTCTACTTCCGTGACATTGCGTGGATTGACTTCCACGTCGAACTGAGTCCCACGAACAGCGATAACGGCACTCGGGGTACCGAGTTCGAACGGCACGGCACCGCCAGTGCGCTTGTTAATGAGGGCGCGGATTCGTCCCAGAAGCAATTGGAAGTAACTCGGATCCGTCAAAGAAGGCTGTTGCACCTGCAATCTCGTGTGCGCCCGGACGATCACCTCACTGCCGTCGCTCAGGCGAAGAAGCAGTCTGCCGCTGCCTGTGTCAAGAATTGTGCCTGGAGGAAGCTGCTCCCCGCGCAGGGGATTAGAAGGCAACTGGCCCGGCAGGTTCAGACGGATATCGCCCTTCCACTCGGCAATCGTAGCTCCAGCGATCGCAGCCGTCGCGGGCGCGGAGCCGGTTTGCTGTTCTTGGGCGGCCGACGTTCCGGCAGATATCCAGAAAAATATAAGACAAAAATACCTGGAACGAATGGCTTTGTATTTCATTGATGTACCTCACTAAGAATAAGCCGAGTCACCGGCAGATGGATACGAAAAGTTGTCCCTGACCCAGATTCGCTCCAGGCCTCGGCCTTCCCTCCGTGTTGTTCGGCAATCCGTTTGACGAAGGCCAATCCAAGTCCCCATCCTCGCGTCGTCTCTTCCTGTTCACTTCTCCGATAAAACGGCTCGAAGAGACGCACGAGCTCCTCCGGTGGAATCGCGGGCCCTGGATTCCATACTTCCAGCACAACTCCGTCTCCCTCGACCTCGGCGCGCAGCTTCACTTCGCTACCCCGTGCGCTGTACTTGATGGCGTTGCTCACGAGATTAAGCAGGGCTCCCTCAATGAGGTGCGGATCACCCTGAAGTGCGGGCAACTCCGCAGCAATTTCGGTCCTGACCTTTATCTCAGAAGCTTGTGCAATCGGTTGAATGACTCGCGCAACCTGTCTGACGGTTTCGCCGACATGGAAAGTCTCTTTGCGCATGGGGCGGGCTCCCGCCTCGAGTCGTAAAACATCTAGATAAGTATTGATCATGGCCACCAAACGGCCCGACTCCTGGAAAATAGTCGCAGCCGCTTCGCTGCTGGCTCGCTCCTTCGAATAGCGGAGCAGGTACTCAGCAAAGCCTTGAATCGAGACAAGCGGAGTACGGAGTTCGTGGGTGACGAATCCGAGCGCTTCCGCTCGGGCACGATCTCGTTCCAACCGGGCTGTCTGATCCGTCACCACGACCATAATCAAGTCCGATGCGTTAGAGGGTGACGTGCGTTTGAGTCTTACGGCCCGCAAGCGCCAGAGGCCCTCGCCGAGGTACACCTCAGAGTCGAGCCAGACCTCGCGAACCGCGAGTGATTTGCGCAAATCGCGCCAGACAGGTTCACGGAGCGCCAATGCGAAATTATCAAGGCCTGCCGTTGCATCCCATCCTTGCTTTTCACAAAAGCTGTGCCACTGCGGGTTTCGAAATATCACTCGACCATCGACGGAGAAAACGGCCAAGCCCTCTTGTATCGCTTCCAGCAAGGTTTCATCAAACGCATACAACGAACTCAGCTCCGCTTGCAATTGCCGAAGCAGACTCACCTTCCAGTGCAAGTCTCCGGCTGTAGGACGAATCTCTGCACGCAAAGCAGCAGGTAAGCTATCTTTCTTTGTGAGTTCGGCCGTTTTAAGAGCAATTTGCAGTTGCCGAAGACCCTGAGTCAGGCCTCGATCCACGAGGACTAGGTTTTGCAGCTGCGCGAGCGGACCGGCCAACAGCGCCACACACAAGAATGGTCCAAGTCCGACAAGGATATGCATCCCGGCAAAAACAAAGTAACTCGCTGCAAGACCAACTGCAAGCAGTGCCGCGAGCGCGACCAAGCCTCTCCAAACCGCCCAACGCAGTACTACCCACGTCGAACTGAAACTAAACGCGCACATCGCTATCAGGTCTAGCCATCCATTCAGGGGACTCAGGCTCCTTCCGGCAAGAATAGCATCGACAAGATTCGCGTGGATTTCGACACCAGGCATCGGGAGCCTGCCGCTCACGGGGGTTGGTATGCGGTCGCCAATCTCCGTCGAGCCAAATCCGATCAGAACCGTTTTTCCTTGCAGTTGGCGGCCGGCTTTCCCATGAAGCAAATCCACGACCGAGACTGCGAAAAACGGGGGCGACGTCTCACCAGGAACAATCTGTCCGCGATAATCAATGGGAAGGAAACGGAGCGATTCGGATTCGACGCCGGCTACCACGGCGTGAGAAGACGTGCCGACAGTGGGTATTTTCCGCCCCCCGATTCGCAATTCATGGCCGTTGTCCTCAAGGATAGTTCCACTAGCGGCGCGCGCAACTTCCAGCGCAAACGCCCAGCGCGGCCCCTCGAGAGACAGCTCCCGTGCGGGGACGCTCCGGCAAATGCTGTCAGGACCCAAAGCAGCTTGTGCGTGCCCAACCGCAACAGCGTTCTGCGCGAAGAGCGGCAATGGTTCGACCCAAAGTTGTCCCTGCGAGGAATTGCTGATTTTCGACACGAGAACCGCGTTTCCCGCGTCTTTCAGTGCTTTCGCCAATTCGCGGTCGTTTGTTTCGTCTTCGGTTTCCGAAAGCAAAATGTCCAGGCCAAGTGCTTTTGGGTGTTCGGCGCTGGCAGCCCTCACCACCCGCGCCAGCAAGGAGCGTTTCCATGGCCATCGCCCATATCGTTCCAGACTTGCGTCATCAATCAGTATCAGCGCGACATGGGGCGAAGTGCCCTGGTTGCCTCGCAGACGAAAATACATGTCTCCTGCGCGGCGACTGAGTTCTTCCACCGGGTAACTTAGACTGAGTAGGCCCACCACCGTCAAAAGCAATACGTTCAAAAGCAGCCAGCGCTTTGTCAGGAGGTGCTTTGGATTCGAGCGCCCTGTTAGTGATTCACTCATGTTTCTCTTGATTGCAGGTCGATCGCCAGCCGGCGAGCCTTTTCATATAACGTCTTGCGTTCAATCCCGAGCTTTCGTGCCGCAAGAGACTTGTTGCCGCGCGATTCTCGCAGAACACGGAGAATTTCTTGGCGCTCCATGTCCTGCAGCTTCCCCGGTAATGATGCTGCCGACTTTTCTGGCGCCGACGTTGTCTCGCTTCGGCGAGCCCGCTCGCATTCCACTTCCTCGGCAGAGATTTCGTCCGTGGCGGCAAAAATCGCAAGCCGCTCGATCAGGTTTTCGAGCTCACGCACATTGCCTGGCCAGCTCATGGAACCCAGCACTCTGACCGCCGCTTCGCTGATATTTACATTGCGTTTGTTGCGTTGATTGAAACGCTCCAGAAAATGCTGCACGAGCAGCGGAATGTCTTCCGCCCGCTCTTCGAGAGAGGGGAGCTGAATCGTCACCACGCTCAGACGATAATAGAGGTCTTCGCGAAATTGTCCTGCCCGGATCAGTGCGCCCAAGTCCTTGTTTGTCGCTGCAACGATCCGAACATCGATCGGAAGGAACGTGTTCGAGCCCACGCGCCGGACCTTTTGTTCCTGCAAAACGCGAAGCAGTTTCACTTGAAAGCTCAGACTGGTCTCCGATATCTCGTCCAGGAAAATCGTGCC
>WNFN01005574.1_pt1 | contig 10387 bp, 9 predicted proteins | sample 5400161 | NCBI WGS metagenome assembly WNFN01 (sample SAMN13153353, study PRJNA577476) | soil metagenome | isolation source: 80 cm saprolite on Douglas fir-dominated hillslope | place: USA:California | collected 2013-09-17
GCGCTTTTACAAGCGTGCGCTCGCCGGCGGCGCGATCGGACTCGGGGAATCCTTTATGGACGGATGGTGGGACTCGCCGGCCCTCGACCAGGCGATCACACGCATGCTCGACGCCGACCTGCGCGCCAGGCTCAAATTGTCGCCCTTCATGCTCGCGGACGCGATCGCCGAGCACCTCCCTAACCTCCCCTATGTATGGCCCGGCCTCCGGCCGTTCCTGTCGCGCTTCAAGAGCTATCAGGCGACCGCCGAGACACATTACGAGGTCGGCAACGATTTCTACCGCATGCTGCTCGGCAAGCACATGATCTACAGCTGCACCTGCTGGGACGGCGCGACGACGCTGGACCAGTCGGAGGACGCCAAACTTGAAATGTCGTGCCGCAAGCTCGCGCTCGCGCCGGGCCAGCGCTTGCTAGAAATCGGCTGCGGCTGGGGCGGCTTTGCGAAATACGCCGCCGAGAACTACGGCGTCTCGGTGGTCGGCGTCACCATCAGCGCGGAGCAGCGCGAACTCGCGGTCGAGCGCTGCCGGGGCCTGCCGGTAGAGATCCGGCTGCAGGACTATCGCGAGATCAGGGGTCAGTTCGACCGCATCGCCTCATTCGGCATGTTCGAGCATGTGGGCCGGCAGAATTACGACACCTACTTCAGGATCGTCCATGATTGCCTGACCGAGGACGGAATTTTTCTTCTCGAGACGATCGGCGACAACGTCTCGAACTCCGAATGCAATCCGTGGTTCCAGAAGTACATCTTCTCGGCGCCGACCTCGATGTTCCCCTCGATCAAGGAGATCGCCGCAGCGGTGGAGAACCGGTTCGTCGTGGAGGACTGGCACAATTTTGGCGCCGACTATGCGCCAACGCTGCGCGCCTGGTACGCGAACCTCGCAGCGCACCGGGATCGGATCGTCGCCGAATACGGCGAGCGGCTCTATCGGATGTGGGTTTTCTATCTCCTGAGCTGCGCCGGCGCGTTCGCGGCGCGCAGCTATCAGAACTGGCAGATCGTCCTTGCCAAGCGCGGCATTCCGGCGGGATTCCGCCAACTGCGGCCGGTGGTTACCTAGCCGCCCGCCGACCGGCCGGCCGGGGCGCAACTGGCCCGGACGCGATAAGCCGAATGGTTCTCAATTGCCCGCTTAAAATTGCCTGCTGATTCGTGTAGACCAGAAGTGACCTGGCGCACAGTCGGAACCGCGCACATGATACAGAATGGACATGGCCCTAGATGGACATGGGCCCTAGCTCGGGTGCTAACCTCCATGCTTTGATGATGATGGGATAACTGACGTGTTCGGTGCTCGTTTGGTTGAGGAGCGGGTCGAGAGGCGGTTGGCGGCTGTGCTCGTGGCGGATGTCGTCGGGTACAGCCGGCTGGTGGGCGTCGACGACGAGGGCACCGTTGCCAGGGTCAAGGCACTCCGCAAAACGCTTATCGACCCCAAAATCGCCGAGCACCGCGGCCGCATCGTCAAGAACACCGGCGATGGTGCGTTGGTCGAGTTTGCCAGCGCCGTGGATGCAGCACGATGCGCGGTCGAGATCCAGCGCGACATGTCCGGCCAAAACGCCGACCTGCCACCGGACGGGAAAATCGAATTTCGGATCGGTATTCATATCGGCGACATCATCAGCGATGAGAATGATATTTTTGGCGATGGCGTCAACATTGCGGTGCGACTCGAAGGAATTGCGCCCGCGGGAGGCGTCTGCATCTCTGACGACGCGCACAAGCAGGTGCGCGGCAAAGTTGATTTTGCCTGTGAGGATATGGGTCTGCAGACCCTGAAAAATATCGCAGAACCCGTGCACGTCTGGCGGATGCGATTTGGAAGTGACGAAACTTCAGCGCTATCGACGAATACTTCCGCCGGACCGGCCGACGTTCTCGTCCTCCCTGACAGGCCCTCGATCGCCGTATTGCCGTTCCAGAATATGAGCGGCGATGCGGAACAGGAATATTTTGCCGACGGCATTGTGGAAGATATCATTACCGCATTGTCGCGCTTCAAATCGCTGTTCGTCATCGCTCGTAATTCGAGCTTCACGTACAAGGGCAAAGCCGTCGACATCAAGCGGGTCGGACGCGAACTAGGTGTCCGTTATGTGCTCGAGGGCAGCGTACGCAAGGCGGCAGGAAGAGTCCGCATTACCGGACAGTTGATCGACGCCGCGACCGGCGCGCATCTGTGGGCGGAACGATTCGACGGATCGCTTGAAGATATTTTTGGATTGCAGGACCAGGTGACGGCGAGCGTTGTCGGTGCGGTTGCGCCCAAACTTGAAGAAGCCGAGATCGAGCGTACCCATCGCAAGCCTACGGAGATGCTCGACGCTTATGACTATTATCTGCGCGGTCTGGCGATGGTTTCGCGGTATTCGAAAACCACAAACAAAAAGGCATTTGAGTTTTTCGTCAACGCGATCGAACTCGACCCGGTATATGCATCCGCCTATGCCATGGCCACGCGGTGCATCAGCCTGAGGGCGCAAAATGGCTGGCTGACAAACCCCGAGCGGGAAATTTCCGAAGGATTGCGGCTAGCGCGCCGGGCGGTCGAACTCGGAAGAGACGATCCGCTGGTGCTGGCCGTGGGGGGATATGTGATCGCTTTTCTCGGTCACGATCTCGACAGCGGCGCTACCTATATTGCGCGTTCGCTATCGCTCAACGCCAACAGTGCGTTGACGTGGCTTTATAGCGGTGCGACCCATATATTGCTGGGAGAACATGAATTGGGAATCGAGCACGTGTTGCGGGCGCAGCGCTTGAGCCCCCTCGATCCGACACAGCCTCAGTTCATGGCTTCCATTTCTCTTGGTCACTTTTGCCTCGGCCGGTTCGAAGAAGCCTCGCAATGGGCGGGAAACGCCGTTCGAGAGCAGCCCAACCTGCTTGCCCCACTACTCATTCTCGCGGCCAGCGCCGGACAAATGGGACGGCTTGAGGAAGCCCAAAAACTCGTTCCACAGATCCTTGCGCTCAGCCCCTCGTACCGCTTGTCCCGAATTAAAGAACGGGTTCCATTTCGCAGGCCGCAAGATTTCGCGCTTTTTGCAGAGGGCTTGCGGCTCGCGGGTCTCCCCAAATAAGCAATGGCGGCCGTCGCCGCCTCAGGTTACGGCGAACGCCGCCTGAAGCCTTCCTGGTAATCCCGTATGCGGGGAATAGCGGGCTAATCTCCGCAAGAGGTGCGGAGAATGGCTGCATATATCCATGGAGTTAGCCGATTGGCCCAATTTTCGGTGGGACCAAGGCGGGCTCGCAAAGCAACTGGCAGCCGTCCGGCTGTGGCGGGGACGCCTGATTGGCCGAATGCAGACCCCCGGATTCCGCCAGCAGGAGGAACCCGTCCTCACGACCTTGACCGAGGACGTGCTCAAGTCCAGCGAGATTGAGGGTGCCGAAAAGACCTTGGCCGCCGTGTTTCAGAAGGCAGACTTCTGGAAGAAACATGCAGCAGCGAAAATAAATCAACGCCAGCGCGACATGCTTGATCGCCGGCTGGACGGGATCGAGGGCAAGCTCACCTCGTCCAAGTGGGCGCTGCTCGAGAAGTGCTCGCCTGATACGGCCCTGCGCGATATTCAGGATCTGCTCGACCAAGGCATCCTGACCAAGGACGAAGGCGGCGGCAGAAGCACCAGTTACTCTCTGGCGACCGAATAAGATGAAAGAGAATCCCTCGATGGCAACGTCGTGTGGGCTCGAGTCGCGCGGCCCCTACCAACGGCCGGCCCGCTGCGCGCCCGGATCAGCAATCATCTCCAAGCCGAGCTCGGACGTCACAATTGAACCGGCTTGACGTTGGACCCGCGTGTCAGCGGCGCAGTGACAGAAAAATCTTGCAGCTCATGGACCTAAGTACCGCCTTCGAAAGAGCGCATCCACCGGGGCGCCGTATTCTGCTGCAGGCTCGAAACGGGACCTGTAGCTATTGTCCACCTCAGGTATTGATTTTGTTGCAGACAACCGCCAAGATCGACGGTGCTGCGCATACATTTGTAATTCTCGAACTTTTTCAGGTAGCGAAGAACATCCTCGTGCTCAGCCATTTTCCTTGTTTGCTAACTGATAATCGATCGCCATTGAGCACTGCGCATGACGGTTTAGTTCATGCCTCGCAGGAGATGTTTAGCGCTTTCAAATTCCAATCACACGCTTTGGCTCTTTCCGTCTCGCCGTCGTTCTGCTTTGTTGCGGCCTCGCATTGTCGGCCTACGGATAGAGTCATCGACTGGGAACAGTAACGCCATGTCCGAGCCACACACTCTGCCGCCCGATCGAGCTGATTTCCAAGCGGGCCTGGATGCCCTTAAATCGGAAATCCGCGATGAGATGAAGAAAGCCATCGGGAACGCTGCTCCCGCATCGCCGCCTCCACCCTTAACGGGATGGGCAGCGTTCACGCAAAGTGGCATCTTTTTCATTTTGCTCGGTCTTATCCTCCTTTTGGTCGCATACTGGGGGCTGGGGATCGTGCATTCCACATTCAGCTTTGTACTGGTTGTGTTAGGCGTCGCCATCTTGTTGTACGGAACGGGTACGCAAGGCATGGGCCGACTGGAATCAGGTTCTGACAAGGCAAAATATAACATAGCCCTCGCTGGAGGCGCAGGCGTTCTGTCGTTCTGCATCGCTTACGGAATCGTGCATTACTCGGGTGAGATGCAGCGGGCGTTCCAAATCGAAAGGAAATATGTGATAGCGGTGGTCAAACCCAACCCCGATGGCAACTCAAGCTTTGCCAGCTATTGGGCGCAGTTTCAAATCGATGGCGTGCCTATTCCCGCGATGAAGCGGGGTGACTTCGTCGTGGTCTACATTCCCTATCTTGAAACTCAAAAGGACGGGACCCAGCGCGTATCGTTCTTTTTCCAGCAACAAGATTCCGCCACCCGCGATCCACTTTTGAGATCGAGCGTGGCAGACCAGGTGGAAATCAGCCTCAGTGAAAAGCGATTTGACCGAGGAAACGGCGGCTACGACTTTCCCGTCTATAAAGAACCCGTCTTGGTCGATCTGAGATCGGCGGCGACTTCGGCCACAGTTTTGCGAAATGCCGGCAGCCGACAATTGACCCAGGCGGTAGGAGCGACCCCTCCGAAAGAGACGGCGCCAGCTGTGGTAGAGGCCCAATAATGATTAAGGCAATTGGAGCGAGTTTCATTGGCCTCCTCACGGGATGTTTTATCCCAACCTGCGGCGTCGCCCAGGCGCAAGTACAGAGCAATTGTGCCGTCTATGTTGACGCGGTGACCGCTAGTTCAAAGGAAACCGTTCCCGTGGTTCCTGAGAAGCTTCTCACGGACTGGGGCACAGCGCTGCCCTGTCTCGTAAAAATAGTCGAGAGTCTCAAAGACCAAGTTGGGGGATCAACTCTAAGTGCGGACGCAAGGAGCAAAATACTCAGCACGACCGCCGCGTTCCGTTCGATCGTAACGAAGCTGAATGCCTCCGATCAAGCCGCCGGCAATACGAATGGATTGGATGATTTTATCAAGCGGTTTCGCCTTGCTGATAATCTCAACGTGATATCCGTGCTTTCATACGGAGCGCGCAGTGACGTTTATGACATTCGCCTAAATTCGGTGCTGCTGCTCGGAAACGTAATTGACAACACTTCGGTTTGCGTGCCGCTAACGCACCTCAACGATCCCACGCTCATGAACTCGTCAAACGGGTTAAACGGACGCGCAAATTTGCTCGGAATCATTTCGGTTGTAGCTCCATGGGCCTACAAGCAGAACTACGAAAATATTGAGAAGACGCGCGACCTTATCAGCACTCAAATCGCAAGCGACTCTGCTACAAAGACCACGTTGACCATCCTCGAAAACATTCGGGTACGGCTAAATTCCCAGAACAGTGACTCCAACAAGAATGTCAATCTACCCGAGCAGTGGCGCATCGCGTGTCGCAGCTACGTCGAAACGTTCGTTCCAAAACTGCCGTCTATGGATAACGTGAAATACTGACCCGGCGGGAGGCTGTTTTGGGCGCCCGCGACTTGCGGCAAAGCATCACATCCATGACCCAGTTTGAAAAAATCACTACCGCCCCCGCCCTCACCTTCGACGCCCTCGCCGCCGGCAAACCCGGGGCGCCGCTGGTGCTGTTGCTGCACGGCTTTGCGGAATCCATGCATTGCTGGCGGGCGCAGGTGGCGGCACTCGCGGATGCGGGTTATCGCGCGGTGGCGCCGGGCCAGCGTGGTTATTCGCCAGCAGCCGCCTCGGGTTATGGCGACCGCCGCTTTCACCTCGTCGGCCACGACTGGGGCGGCAGCATCGCCTGGGCGCTCGCCGATCGTTTTCCCGAGCGGCTGGCATCGCTCACCGTGCTGTCACGGCCGCATCCCAACGCCTTCAATCGGGCGCTGCAAATGCCCGATGGCGATCAAGCGCACCGATCGCGGCATCACAAGGCCTTTCTCGAACCTGGTGCGGCCGATCTGCTGCTGGCCGATAATGCGAAATGGCTCCGCGAGCGGCTGGCCGCGGCCGGCGTTCCCGCAAGTGCGATCAAGACGCATCTTTCCGTGCTCGGCAACAAGGACGCGATGGAAGCGGCGCTGGCCTGGTATCGCGCGCGCGGCGCGATCCGCACACCGCTCGGCCCGATCCGGGTGCCCACCCTCTACATCTGGGGCGATGCCGACGACACCGTCGGGCGGCTGGCTGCCCAGGGTACGGGTGATTTCGTCGCCGCACCTTACCGCTTCGAGGTTCTCCCCGGCGTCGGCCATTTCGCCGCCGACCAGGCGCCGGACCGCGTCAACGAATTGTTACTGCAGCACGTCGCGGCCTATCCGGCCTGACGGATCTGCGGCGGAACTGGCCGCCCCGAAAATGTTGTCCTGCCGCAATTGGAGCAAGGCAACATGGCTGGCGAAAATCATGGCGATCCGTGCGTGGCGCCCGAATGCAAATCGTCCAAGGATTTGCGTTCAACCACGCCAACGCCTCAGCAAGGCGGCCCGCCGCTGAACGACGGGCCGGAACTGCTACGCAGCAACCATTGCTGATTACAGCTCTCGCGCCCTCGCCTCACTCCGACTTGTCGACATTCCAGAAGATCGGCGTCGCCGGACCGTCGAGCACGCCGCTGATCGATTTTCGCCACGCGCTCGGGATGAGATATTGCCCGAGCGGGATGTAGATCACCTGGTCAAAGGCCTCCTTCTGGATGTCGGCGGCGATCTTCTTCTGCTCCTCCGGTGACGACGAACGCGCAAAGGCGTCTTTCATCTGTTCAATCTTCGGGCTTTCCGCCCAGCCGAACCAGCCGCCGTTCTTGCCTCGGCCGCCGATGGAGAAGTTGACGATGGGGTTGACCACGTCGGCGCCGACCCAGTTGGTGAAGAACATGTTCCAGCCACCCTCCTTCGGCGGCTTCTGGCTGGCGCGGCGGGCGACCACGGTCTGCCAGTCGGTGGCCTGCACATCGACCTTGAAGCCGGCGTCACGCAGCGCTTGCGCGGCGACGATCGGCTGCGCCTTCAATGTCACGACATCGCCGGGCGCCATGATCACGACCGGCGTGCCGTCATAGCCGGATTCGGCAAGCAGCTTCTTGGCTTCCGCCATGCCGTTGCCTTTCACCAGGGACTCCGAGCCTTCTTCGGTGGCGAGCGGCGTGCCGCAGACGAAAAACGCGCCGCAGATCTTGTAATATTCGGGGTTGCCGACCAGCGCATCCAGCACGTCCTTCTGGTTGATGGCCATGAAGGCGGCGCGGCGAACTTTGACGTTGTCGAAGGGCGGATAAAGGAAGTTCATTCGCCCGAGCGTCTGGAAGCCCAGCTTGTTCAGGGTTTCGACCTTCAGATCCTTGTTGCTTGTGAGCGCCGGCAAAAGATCGAACGGCGGATTTTCCATGAAGTCGATATCGCCGGATTGCAATGCGTTCACCGCGGTCTGCGCGTCCGGCATCGTGATCCATTCGACGCGATCGACCTTCACCACCTTGCCGCCGGAAGTCCAGCTCGGTGCCTCCTTGCGCGGCACATAGTCGGCGTTCTTCTGATAGACCGCCTTCACGCCGGGCTGGAATTCCGCAGCCACGAACTTGAACGGACCGGATCCGATCTGTTCCTTCATCTGCTGGCCCGCCGGTGTTTCCGCCATTCGCTTTGGCATCATGAACGGCACATACGACGACGGTTTTCCGATCGATTCCAGCACCAGGCCGTAGGGCTCTTTTAGTTTCAACGTGATGGTCTTGGCGTCGGTGGCTTCGATGCTGGCGGTGAAATCCATCAGCTTCTGGCCCATGCTGTCGCTTTTGCCCCAACGCTTCAGCGACGCCGCGCAATCTTCCGCCGTGACCGGCGCGCCGTCATGCCACTTCAGGCCGTCGCGCAGCGTAAAGGTGTAGGTCAGCTTGTCGTCGGAGATTTTCCAGTCCGCCATCTGCGGCTGGATCTTGAAGTTGGAATCCGTCGCCAGCAGCGTGTCATAGACCATGTAGCCGTGATCGCGCGTGATGTAGGCGGTGGTGAAACCGGGATCGATGATGCGCAGATCGGAATGCATCACCGCGGTGATGGTCTTGCCCGCGGCCATCGCCTGCGAGGTCAACGCAGCGACAAGCGCGAGGACCGCCAGCGCGACGCTCGACGCTATCGTGGGACGTCTCCAACGCGAGATATGGAACATTCGATCTCTCCTGACGTGAAACTGGTCAAAATCCGATGATTTGTTATGCATGCGGCGCGTTATTTAGGCGCACTAACACGCTGTAAATCTTGGGTATTTGAGACTTGCACCAAGCGCCTTGCGCGTCAATCGGGTTTTGGCGCATGACCGGGGGGCCGCCTACGGGCTGGCTACGCGCGCATGTTTCACTTTACAAATTATTTGCCGAACATTCTCGTATCCATTCGTCGATCCATCTGCGCCAGTGAAACATCCCGTCCGAAGCTCAAGAGAATCCCATGAACCCCGCCAACCTTCCGTTTGATTCCGAGGCCATGCTGCTGGGCTTGCGCGGCTGGGTGGAATGCGAAAGCCCGACCTGGGACGCAGGCGCGGTCAACCGCATGCTCGACATCGCCGCGCGCGACATGGCGATCATGGGGGCGTCGATCGAACGCATCGCCGGCCGGCAGGGTTTTGGCGGCTGTGTCCGCGCCCGCTTTCCGCATCCGAAGCAAAGCGAGCCCGGGATTCTGATCGCCGGACATCTCGATACCGTTCATCCCGTTGGCACGCTGGAGAAACTGAAGTGGCGGCGCGAAGGCAACAAATGTTTCGGGCCCTCACGGTGCTGTTCACGCCGGACGAGGAAGTCGGCACGCCGTCAACGCGTGACATCATCGAGGCCGAGGCTGCGCGCAACAAATATGTGCTGGTGCCGGAGCCGGGCCGGCCGAACAACGGCGTCGTTACCGGGCGTTATGCGATCGCGCGGTTTAACCTTGAAGCGACAGGCAAGCCGAGCCATGCCGGCGCCACGCTGTCGTCGGGCCGTTCTGCCATTCGCGAAATGGCGCGCCAGATCATCGCCATCGACGGCATGACGACGGAGGATTGCACCTTCAGTGTCGGCATCGTGCATGGCGGCCAGTGGGTCAATTGCGTCGCCACCACCTGCAGCGGCGAAGCGCTGAGCATGGCCAAGCGCCAGGACGATCTCGATCGCGGCGTCGAGCGGATGCTGGCGCTGTCCGGAACGGCCAACGATGTGACGTTCAAAGTGACACGCGGCGTGACGCGGCCGGTGTGGGAGCCCGACGCGGGAACCATGGCGCTTTATGAAAAGGCGCGCGGTGTGGCAAGACAAATGGGCATCGACCTTCCGCACGGCAGCGCCGGCGGTGGCTCCGACGGCAATTTTACCGGCGCGATGGGAATCCCGACGCTCGATGGCCTCGGCGTTCGCGGCGCTGACGCGCATACGCTGAACGAACATATCGAAGTCGACAGTCTCGCCGAGCGCGGACGCCTGATGGCCGGATTGCTGGCAACGCTGGATTAGGTACGTGAAAAATCCGTTTTCCGTCACGGCCGGGCTTGTCCCGGCATCACGAAGTTACACGGCGCAGAAGCTTTGACGGATCGTTCGCGGCGGCCCAAGATATTGGCAATGGCATAGTATTTGCTGCGTCGGAAACCGCCGCAAGGACGGCACGGGACAAGGGATAACGATGCTCGGATATCTGCTTCGGCGCATCCTCGCCGCCATTCCCGTAATGGGCGTGGTGGCGCTGTTTGTTTTTTTGCTGCTGCGGCTGACCCCGGGCGATCCCGCCGCCATTCTGGCCGGCGATAATGCCAGCCCCGAGCAGCTCGAGCGCATTCGCACCTCGCTCGGATTGAACGAACCGCTCTATGCCCAATTCTTCACCTGGATCGGCAAGCTGCTGCATGGCGATCTC
>WNFN01204265.1_pt1 | contig 10386 bp, 7 predicted proteins | sample 5400161 | NCBI WGS metagenome assembly WNFN01 (sample SAMN13153353, study PRJNA577476) | soil metagenome | isolation source: 80 cm saprolite on Douglas fir-dominated hillslope | place: USA:California | collected 2013-09-17
TGCGCTTCCTCGGCTTCGAGGTGACCGCCGCGGAGAACGGAGCGGATGCGCTCCGTCTCGCCAGGAACCGTCCCTTCGACCTGCTCATCCTGGACGTGATGCTGCCCGACGTCGACGGGTTCGAGATAGTCCGCAGGCTGCGCAGGGACGGGAACCGGGTGCCGGTGATCTTCCTCACCGCGAAGGACACCCAGGACGACAAGATCACCGGCCTCACTATCGGCGGCGACGACTACATGACCAAGCCGTTCGGGCTGGAGGAACTCGCCGCGCGGATCCGCACCGTGCTGCGCCGCACCCGCCCCGCGCTCGCCGCCCCGGTCCTGTCGTTCGCGGACCTCACGCTCGACCAGGACACCTACGAGGTCCGCCGCGGCGGGCGCCTCATCGAGCTGTCGCCGACCGAGTTCCGGCTGCTTCGCTACTTCATGCTCAACCCCGGCCGCGTGCTCACCCGCGCCCAGCTGCTCGATCACGTGTGGGACTATGACTTCGGCCGATCCAGCACGGTCGTATCTACCTACGTCACCTACCTGCGGCGCAAGCTGGTCACCGACGGGCCCGACCTGATCCGCACCCAGCGCGCCGTCGGCTACTGCCTGCGCCTGCCTCGCCCCGGCGAGGAGGCGAGTCCCGGCGAGGTCAGCCCCGCCGGCCAGGCCAGCGCCGATCAAATCCAGGCCAGCGCCGACGGCCAGGCCAGCCCCGAGGAAAGCCAGGCGAGTTCCGATGAGTCATAGGCGAACTTCCCGCCCAAGGGCGCTGCTCAGCCGGCTGCTGCGCGTCCCGTTGCGCCTCAAGGTGATGGCCGGCGTCGTGGTGGTCACGCTGGTCGCGCTCGCGGCGTTCGACGTCGCCGCGGTCGCCACCATGCGCCGCTACCTGCTCGCCCAGATCGACAGCAACCTGCAGGTGGCCCTGACCCTGACCGTGCCCAGGCTGGACGCAATGCTGCATAGCGGTCATCCGCTCCACCGCCCAGGGGAACCAGGCGCCACGCCCGCGCAGGTCAGGGCTTCGTCCCAGGCTAGGGTTCCGGCGCTTCCTGGGGCGTTCGACATGTACTTCCTTCCGTCCCGCGGCGAGCAGGTGATCATGCAGGTAGCGGCGGGCGGCCACTCGTGGACGCTGTCGCCGCGCGCCGCCCAGGTCGCGGCCCGGCCAGGGCCGCACACCCTGGCCGCCCCGAACGGGAGGCCGTGGATCTACATCCGGTCGCTTCACGTCTCTGGCGGGTCCCTCGTCGCCGGCACCAGCCTCGACCAGGTGACGACGACCATCGATCAGGTCGAGGTCATCGTCGCGTTCGGGTCGATCGCCGTGGTGCTGCTCATCGGCCTCGGCGTCTTCGCCGTGCTGCGCCGTGGCCTGCGCCCGATCGAGGCAATGGCCAGGCAGGCCGACCGGATCCCCGGCGGTGACCTCACCGACCGGGTGGCCCCGCACCACCCCCGAAGCGAGGTGGGCAGGCTGGGCGCCGCCCTGAACGGCATGCTGGGCCGGATCGAGGCCGACCTGTACGAGCGCGAGGCCAGCCAGCAGCAGATGCGCCGGTTCTTCGCCGACGCCAGCCATGAGCTGCGCACGCCGCTGGCGTCGCTGCGGGCCAACGCCGAGCTTTACCAGCAGGGCGCCCTGGGCAGCCCGGACGAGGTCGACGAGGTGATGGACCGGATCGCGCTGGAGACGCGGCGCATGGGCCGGCTGGTTGACGACATGCTCCGCCTCGCCCGGCTCGGCCAGCATCCCGGCCAGTCCCAGGAGCCGGTCGACGTCACCGCCGTGGTCACCGGGTGCGCGGAGCGGATGCAGGTCGCCGACCCCGCGCGGACCTGGCACGTGCAGATCGCCGACGGCCTGACAACGGTCGGCGACGAGGAACTGCTGCGCCGCGCCGTCGACAACCTGCTCATGAACGTGCTCGTGCACACCCCCGGTGACGCCGCGGGCGCGATCACCGCGTCCGTCGCCGGCGGTCGCGCCACCATCGAGGTCAGCGATGACGGCCCCGGCGTTCCGCCGGACAAGCTGCCGCACATCTTCGAGCGTTTCTACCGCGCCGGAGCCCGGTCGAGCCGCCCCGGCTCCGGCCTCGGGCTCGCCATCGCCGCCGAGATAGCATCCGCGCACGGCGGCACCGCGCATGCGGCGCCCGTGAGCCCGCACGGCCTCCTGATCACACTGACCCTTCCCGTCCGGCGGCCGTCGGCCCCGCCCTCCGCCCTCCGCGAGCTGGCCGCCCCCGTCAGCTAGCGCCGGCAAGTAGCGAGGTAACTAGCCGGGCGGCTGGCCGGCCTGACAGTCACCCGGCGCACGGCACTTCATCCCGTTTCGCCGTCTTCATCACGGTGGGCGCAGACAGGCCGCGTCCCGGCCTCCCGGGGGGCTCGGGAAATCGGTCTGGGTCCCGGTCGGAATAGGTGCAGGCCGCAGGCGTGTTTGTTGTGGGAGTGGCCACCGTAGGGCCGCCAGCGAGGGCGGGTCGGGCGCGGTTGGGTCGCTAACATCTGCCTCCCCACCTGAGGGCTTCTCCTACCCCACCATGGCTATTACTTCCGCTACATTCGCGCGCCCGCGTGCCGTCGCGCGCGCCGTCGCGCGCCGGACCCCGGTGAACATGGACCTGGCGCGCATCCAGGCCCGATCGGCTCAGCCGACCGGGGCGTTCATCGCACGGCTGACCGTGACCGCGGTGTTCGCCTACCTGCTGGCGTTGTTCCAGCCGGGAAGCGCGCGGTCGATGCTTGCGCCGCTCACGGCGGTACTCGTCGTCCAGGCCACCCTGTACCGGACGGTCCACAGCGCGGTTCAGCGCGTGGTCAGCGTCGTCGCCGGCGTGCTCGTCGCGCTGGCGCTATCGGCTGCCCTGGGGTTCACCTGGTGGAGCCTGGGCCTGACGATCGCGGCGGCGCTGGCGATCGGCTCCGTGCTGCGGCTCGGTGACCACGTCCTCGAGGTGCCGATCAGCGCCATGCTGATCCTGTCGCTCGATAGCCGGGCCGCTGCGACCGGCCGGATTGTCGACACGCTGGTCGGTGCGGCCGCCGGGCTGCTGGGTGGCCTGCTTCTTAGTTCCGTGCGGACGCAGCCCGCCGAGGATGCCATAGGCAACCTCAGCCGCCAGATGGCCGACCTGCTCGAGGAGATCGCGCTGGGCCTCGCCGAGGGCTCGGTTCCCGGCGAGGCAGAGGCCTGGCTGGTGCGTGCCCGCGCGCTCGCCGGCGAGGTCCAGCGCGTGGAAGACGCGCTCGGCGAGGCCGAGGACAGCCTGCGGCTCAGGCCGCCGAAGCTGCGGTCGGCCCGCACGGCGGTCCCGCTGCGCAACGGCCTGGAGACGCTCGAGCATGCCGCGGTCACCATCAGGGGCCTGACCCGGTCCATCACCGACGACGCGCGGCTGCCGGACGGCGAGGCCGCGACGCTGGCCGCCGACACCCCCGACCTGCTGGCCGAGGTGCTGCGGCAACTCGCCGCCGCGGTGCGCACCTACGGCGGCCTGGTCCGCGCGGACCTCACCGCCGGCCGCATCCCAGACGGCAGCGAGCTTGACCGGCACCTGGCCGAGGCCCGCCAGCAGCAGGACCGGCTCGCCCCAGCGCTGCATAACGAGCCTGGCGTAGGACCCGCGAGCTGGCGGCTGCGCGGGGAGCTCCTCGTTCACCTCGACCGGCTGACCAGCGAACTGCAGGCCGAGCATCTCGGCCGCGACCGCGAGGAAAGCGGCTACCCGCCGTGGCTCCAGACGGTACGCGCCGACTGGCCCCGGTCGGCCCGGGAGCTCGACCACGTCGGCGCGGGCGCCTGGGGCGACCGGCAACAACGGGGACGTCTCCGTGATCAGGGTGCACGGCCCGCGATATATGCGGGCGAATAACCCTGATCATTGGGGCGGCACACCCTCTCCCGCGCCGTCAGGCCGCGCGGTTGCTATGCCGTGGTCGGCGGCCCACAGCTGGATATCGCGGCCTTCGATGGCCGCGGCCATCATGGGCGGGAACTGCTCCGGGGTGCAGGCGAAGACCGCGCAGCCCAGCGCCGCGAACGCCGCCGCGTTGTCGTGGTCGTACGCGGGCGCGCCGTCGTCGGACAGCGCGAGCAGCACGATCAGGCGAACGCCCGCGGCGACGATCGCGGCCGCGCGCTTGATCAGTTCCCTCCGGTCGCCGCCCTCGTAGAGGTCGCTGATCAGCAGCATGATCGTGTCGGTCGGCTGGCGGACGAGCTCCTGGCTGTAGGAGAGGGCGCGGTTGATGTCGGTGCCGCCGCCGAGCTGGGTGCCGAACAGCACCTCGATCGGGTCCTCGAGCCTCGCGGAGAGGTCGGCCACGGCCGTGTCGAACACGACAAGCTGCGTGCGCAGCGCGCGCATCGAGGCGAGGACGGCGGCGAAGACGCTCGAGTAGACGACCGAGCTCGCCATCGAGCCGGACTGGTCAACGGCCAGGATGATGTCCTTAACGCAGGCGCGCTGACGGCGGCCGTAGCCCACGAGCGTCTCCGCGATGATCGTCTGGTGGCTGGGCTGGTAGTGGCGCAGCTCGTCGACGACCTTGCGGACGACCATCCGGGCCGTGGCGCGCGTCCGGTCGGGGATGACGCTGCCCAGCGCGATCAGCGTGCCGACCAGGTGCACGTCTGGCTCGACCGTCTCGAGTACCTCCGGCTCCAGCAGCAGCCGCTCCAGGTCCAGGCGCTTGATCGCGTCCTGCTGGATAACCCGGACGACGGGGCTGGGGAAGTAGGCCCGGATGTCGCCCAGCCAGCGGGCGACGGCCGGCGCGGAGGCGCCGAGGCCGCCGCGGCGATCCCGGCCTCCCGGCCTGCCCGGGCCCCCGTTCCCGCCGCGGCCCGCGTCATAGACCGCCGCCAGGGCCGCGTCGATCGTGGCCTGCTCCCCGGCCAGCGGGATGCCGATGCCGTCGGCGTCGGTGCCGCCGAGCACGAGCCTCCAGCGGCGAAGCCGCTCGTCGGCCTGCCCGCCGGCCGATTCCTGCTCGCTCAACGCGCACCCCCTTCGCTGGCGCCTTCGCTGGCCCCATCGCTGGCGCCGAGGATCAAGCGGAGGACGGGGAGCACCAGCGCGGCCCGCTGGGGATCGATCTCCTCGGCCTCGCCAGCTGCGGCGCCGAACCCGGCGCCGCTCAGCGCGGGACCGTTATGAAGGGAACTGCCGCCGAACCGCCGGACGCGCTCGCCGATCTGGCGCCGCTCGCCGGCCGGGAAGGTCGAGAAGGTGCGCCGCAGCACCGGGAGGATCTGCGTGAAGGCGTCGGCCCTGACGCTCGCGAGCCAGCCGTCGATGAGCCGCAGCAGCGTCTCGTCGTGCAGCAGGACGAGCCCGCTCCGGCCGAGAAAGCCCTCGATCCAGGCAGCTGCGGCCGCCGCGTCGTGGCCCGCGCTTAGCGTCAGGCTCACCCGGCGGCCGAGCTCGGCCGGCTCGAGCAGGCCGGCGTCGTGCAGGATCCGGGTGCAGCGGCCGGTGACCCGGCCGTGCACGTCGCTGCGGCCGGCCAGGCTGGCGAGCGCGCCGCGCCAGGGGGCCCGGAGCTCGTCGCGCTCTAGCAGCCCGACGGCCGCGTTGACCTTGTCGATCCGCGCGGCGAGCCCGGCGGCCGCGTCGTCGTCGAGCGCGCTGGCCGCGAGCGGCAGGCCCACGACAATTCTCGCCACGAGGCCGCTGACGACGTCGGCGACCTGGCCCACGTCGGTCTCCCTGACGTTGCCGTAACGGAGCACCCGGGCGAGCGGCGGCAGCGCGTCCATGAGCTGGGCGGCGTCGGCGGCGACGGCGGCCCGGCGCTGGAAGGCAGCCATCGCGGCCCCGACGGCGTCGGGCAGGTCGGCGAGCAGGGCCGCGCCGACGAGCTCGGTCAGCGCCGCGAGCGGGGGCTCGGCCTGGACCCGCTCGCCGACCAGGGCCGTCGCGGCCTCGGCCAGCGTCGAGCCGTAACGGCTCGCCTCCACCAGGCTGACCACGTATTCGGGCTGCCACCGCAGGTACCAGATCTCGTGGAACGTGCCCCGCGCGCCGGTCACCTCGCCCGGCTCGCCCCAGCGGACGCCGAGCAGGGTGAGGCGGTGCAGCAGGCGGCTGCGGTCACGGTCGATGGGCCTGCGGAGGTCGAGGTCGAGGTCGCGTGCTCCGGCCTCCGGGCGCAGGCGCAGTCGCCGCTGCTCGCGCTCGAGCTCCGCCTGGAGCGGGACGGTCGGCGCCTCGGCCGGGACAGAGCCGAGTACCTGGCCCACGACCAGCCGCTCGTGCACGAGCGCGAGCGCAGCGTCCGCGCCATCACCGAGCACCGCGCGCGTCGATTCGGTCAGCTCGGGCAGGCCCGCCAGCGGCCGTCCGCGCAGCGTGGCGAGCGCCTCCGCCAGCCGGACCGCCTCGATCACGTGCGCCGAGGAGATGCCGATGTCCTCCTGCCGCAGCAGCCGCGCGGTCTTCGCGAGCCAGCGGACACCCGCCTGCCCGGCCTCATGCCGGTAGAGGTGGTCGTACCAGCCTGGCGAGGTGATGCCTGCGCCGTACCCGGAACGATAGGACAGCCGGTCGTAGGTCCACGGCACCCAGGTGAGCGTGACCTTCCGCCTGGTCAGTCCCCTCAGCAGCGCGGCATCGGCGCTGGCCGGCCCGAGGCGGGCGAGCGCCGGCGCGTGCCAGGCGCCGCACACGACCGCCACCCGCTCGTGTCCTTCCCGCGTCGCCCGCCGGATCGCCTGGCGCATCTGGGCCTCACGGCGTGCCTCGTGCTTATGCCCGGCAAGCGGTCTCTCCGGCTCGGCGGCGTCGCGCAGGGCGGCCATCGCTTCGGCGATCGCGGCGAACGCCTGCTCACCGCCCCGGTGCTCCACCACGTCCTCCCAGAAGCGCTCGGGGTCACCGTGTCCGGCCGCCTCGGCCAGCCAGGCGATCGGGTCGCCGCGGATCCGCTCGCTGCCCGCCGCCCGATCCGGGCCGGCCGCCTCCGGCGCCTCGCCGGACGGGGCCTCGCCGTTGCGGATTGCCCGGTCGGGCGGCTCGGCGAGCACGTGCGCGAGCGGCAGGTCGATCATCCGCAACGGGACCTGCTCGGCCAGGGAGTACCGGATGGCCTGCCACTCGGGCGAGAAGCACGTGAACGGGTAGAAGGCAGCGCGGCCAGGCTCGTCGGTCGCGTAGCCAAGCAGCGCAACCGGGGGTCGCATGTCGGGGTGCGACGCGAGCGGCAGCAGCGGCTCGGCCTCGGGCGGCCCCTCGACGAGCACCGCATCGGGCTTCAGCTCGTCCAGCGCCCGCTTGACACTGCGGGCCGAGCCCGGGCCGTGGTGGCGGATGCCGAGGATGCTGACGCTCACCGTGCTTCCCGCGCAAGCCGTCGGGGCGCCTCCGGGGCGCTCAACGCACCAGCTCGCGGCAGGAGCGGTAGAGGTCGTCCCAGCCCTTGCGCTCCCGGGCGACCGTCTCCAGGTATTCCTGCCAGACGGCGCGATCCTGGACGGGGTCCTGGATCACCGCGCCGGTCAGCCCGGCCGCGACGTCGGCGGCGGACACGTCGCCGTCGCCGAAGTGAGCGGCCAGTGTCCAGCCGTTCGTCATCACCGAGATCGCCTCAGCGGTCGAGAGCGTCGCCGATGGGCTCTTGAGCTTCGTCGTGCCGTCCTCGGTCTGGCCGTTTCTCAGCTCGCGGAAGATCGCCACCACACGGCGGATCTCATCGATGGCCGGCGGGGTGCCGGGCAGCTCGAGGGCGCGTCCGAGCTCGTCGACCCGGCGCTGCACGATCTGGACCTCCTCTTCGGCATCCGCGGGCAGCGGCAGCACAACGGTGTTGAAGCGGCGGCGCAGCGCGCTCGAGAGCTCGTTCACCCCGCGGTCCCGGTCGTTCGCGGTCGCGATCACGTTGAAGCCCTTGCGCGCCTGCACCTCGGTCCCGAGCTCCGGAACCGGCAGGGTCTTCTCGGACAGCGCCGTGATCAGCGCGTCCTGGACGTCCGAGGGAATCCGGGTCAGCTCCTCGAGACGGACCAGCCGCGCCTCGCGCATCGCCGTCATGACCGGGCTCGGCACGAGCGCTGCCTCGCTCGGGCCGTCGGCGATCAGCCGCGCGTAGTTCCAGCCATAACGGATCGCCTCCTCGCTTGTGCCCGACGTGCCCTGCACGAGCAGCGTCGAGTCGCCGGAGATCGCCGCGGCCAGGTGCTCGGAGACCCAGGTCTTCGCCGTCCCCGGCACGCCCAGGAGCAGCAGCGCCCGGTCGGTGGCGAGAGTAGCGACGGCGACCTCGATCAGCCGCCGGTCACCGACGTACTTGGGCGTGATAACGGTACCGGCCGCGTCGCCGCCGAGCACGTAGGTCGTCACCGCCCAGGGAGAGAGCCTCCAGCCCGGCGGGCGCGGCCGGTCGTCGGCCGCAGCCAGCGCCTCGAGCTCGCCGACGTAAACCTGCTCGGCGTGCGGTCGCAGGATCGCGCCGTCACCTGGTGTCGTCGTCATACATCTCCTCGTGCATGTCCCTGCGGAAGAACAGGGTCTTGACCAGTTCTCGCGAATGAACGGCCTGGGCGGTGCCCGGCTCGGCGCTCTCCAGGCGCCTGGCTGCCTCGTCGGCCAGCGCCGGGTCGAGCCGCTCGGCGATCAGCCTGCGCACCCAGTGACCGCCGCCAGCGGGCGTGACGAGCAGGTCGAGCGCCCGCTCGCTCAGCTCCCGCGGCCAGGGTGCGCGCAGCCGTTCTGCGATGTCGGTCTGGCCGGCGCGCAGGCGCTCCAGCGCGGCCGGCGCCGCCCGTCGCGGGTCGGCGATCTCGGCCAGGCGCGGCTCGTCGCCGAGCAGGGCCGCCGCCCAGCGCGGGTCGCGCTGGGCCTCGGCGGCCGCGGCGAATCCGCGGCGCAGCGGGTCCTCGGGGTCCCCCGCCGCCGCAAGCCTCGCGGCCAGCTCGGGCGAGAGGCCGACCGCCTCCCAGGCCGAGAGCGGCGTCGAGGCCACGAGCTGGATCAGCCACCAGGCTCGCTCGCCTGTCCCGCGCGGCGGCCTGCGCATGATCGCGTCGCGTGCCGTCGGCTCGTCGAGGTCGGCGGGCAGCGCGACCTGCAGCCGCCGCCCGATGCCGCCCTCCAGGCGCACCAGCGGAACGGTCCGCTCGGTCATCCGCCGCGCGAACGCCGAGCCGGGCAGCCGCGCGAGGAGCCGCGCCGCCGCGGCCCGCACCTCGTGGCGCCGGTCGTCGAGCGCGGACTCCAGCAGCGGCTCGTCCGCCGGCGCGAGTCCCTCACCGAGCGCGGCGGTGAACCAGGCGCGGTCGGCGGCCTCCTCGCGGGACAGCCCGCGCTCCAGCAGCTGGAGCGCCTCATCCGGCCGCGCACGGCGGAGCACGGCGAACAGGCGGTGCCGCTGCGGCCGTGTCCCGGTCAGCCAGAGTGCCTCGCGCTCGCGCTCGGTGGCAGGCAGGGGCGCGGCCCAGCCCCACCGGGGCGCCTGCACGGCCAGCCACGATCCTCGCTCGCCCAGGACCGGCTCCACCTCACCGCGCAGGGCCTGGTTCGCCGTCGCGGCCTCGAGCAGGTCCGGCAGCCACTCGGCCGGCACCCGCAGTCCCCGCCGGGCGACCGCGCGCAGCCACTCGGGCAGCAGGGTGCGGTGGTCATCGAGCAGCAGCGTGAGCCGGTAGGCGGCCGCCGGCCCGCAGGCGGGAAGCGACTCGGCGGGAGCGGGCCCGGGCAGCGGCGGAGCGGGCGGGGCGAGCCGCCCCGCGCGCCGCAGTACCGCGAGCGCGCCGGCCGCCGACAGCAGTCGCTCCTCGGAGCTGCCGCCGCTCGCGAGCCCGGCGAGCGCCGGTTCCGTGAGGACCGGCGGCTCGCGCCGCCCCGTTCCCAGCAGCGCGACCGACACCAGGTCCGGCCAGCCGCTCATCGGCGATGAACCGGGAACCAACAGCGCGACCGCAGGTCGCAGCTGAAATCCCCGTCTTTCAGGGCGGCGGAGGATGTCAAAGTGGCACCAGCCTGCCCTCGGCGAACACGCTTACCGGCCGGACCGCCTCGCGCCGCCACTCGCCGAACAGCCCGGCCGGCCGCCCCCCGGCGAGCCCGGCGAGCCGCCACCCGGTGAGGTCGTCACAGGCCAGCCGGACGGTCAGGCCGCCGGGCTCGGCCGCCAGCCAGCCGGCGCCGTCCTGTGGCACTGGCACCACGCAGGCCAGGCATACCGGGAGCCGCCACAGCCACGGCTGCCGCGCCAGGGCCGCGGCGCGCGCGGCGAGAGCGTCGGCTATCGAGCCGTCGCCGAGCGCGCCCGGCGGGGCACGGAGCGGCTCGGGTGCCGCGTGCCGCTCGGCAACCAGGGCACGCAGCGGCTCCGCGCTCGGATAGAACGCCAGCGAGGCGTCGACGACGGTGCCCAAGGTCAGCCC
>WNFN01087025.1_pt1 | contig 10385 bp, 13 predicted proteins | sample 5400161 | NCBI WGS metagenome assembly WNFN01 (sample SAMN13153353, study PRJNA577476) | soil metagenome | isolation source: 80 cm saprolite on Douglas fir-dominated hillslope | place: USA:California | collected 2013-09-17
CAGTGGGTCGTAGCGCGCCGGCCATTCAATACCCCAGCCTCAGCCAAAGGAAAGGCCCCGATACAAATCGATGCGACTCGGCGATATCGGGCGGCCGCGTTCTGAAGAAACCCGATGAGGACAGGAGTCGATGGCTCAACTACGAGTCCCCCGCAGACGATCAAGGTATCTAATCTCCGGTCGTCGAAGTGCTCGGTTTGGATTTTAGCTCCGGCAGATGTCAGCACGGCCCCCCCAGATTCAGAGAGGAAGTGCAGGGAATAGACCGGCTGACCCAGCGCGATATTCGCCACCTCGAAGGCCGGCGCCGCCGCAAGACCCATCAGTGAACAATTGGCGGAAACAGCAAACCCGATGTGGCGCATAGTGTCCTAAAAAGACGTTTATACGTCATTTAAGTCATCGGTGGAACGGAGTAAAGCGGTAATCGTAAAGCACAACAAAGAGAACTAATATGAGTAATTTAAAGGTAAACGGAACGGCCCTGATCACCGGTTCGTCATCGGGTATCGGCGCCGTTTATGCCGATCGATTAGCGAAGCGCGGCTACGATCTAATCGTCGTGGCGCGCAACCAAGAACGCTTGAACGCGCTCGCTGACCGGTTGAAGAGCGAAACCGGGCGTTCGGTCGAGGTCATCGTTGCCGATCTCAACCAGAAGTCGGACCTCGCCAAGGTCGAATCGATTCTGCGGAAAGACGCAGGCGTGACGTTGCTCGTCAACAATGCAGGAGTGGGGTCGGTCGTGCCGCTGCTCGACGCGGACATCGACAAAATGGAGGATATGATCACGCTAAACATTACCGCTTTAACGCGGCTGACCTACGCTGCGGTTCCCAGCTTCGTTCGTCGAGGCGGCGGCACGATCATCAATATCGCATCGATCGTGGGAATCGCTCCGGAGATGCTTAACGGCGTCTATGGTGGAACTAAGGCCTATGTGATTGGATTCACCCACTCGTTACAACATGAGTTGAGTGGAAAAGGAATCAGAGTTCAGGCCGTGCTGCCGGGCGCTACCGCGACCGAGTTCTGGGATCTAGCCGGGTACGCACACCAGAATTTTCCGAAGGAGTTCGTCATGTCGGCCGAAGATTTAGTCGATGCAGCGCTGATTGGATTGGATCAAGGCGAGGTGGTGACCATCCCGCCGTTACAAGATGGTGAAGAGTGGAACAACTGGGAAGCGCAACGCCGGGCGATGTCGAGTCACTTGTCGACTATAAAACCAGCTCCGCGTTACGCGAAGGTCTGAAGCAACCAGCTAACAGATCACTGCTACGCGCCGTTTTGAGTGTTGCCGTCCGGACGTGAAGGCGCAAGGGAGATGCCTTCCTCTCTCAGAATCGCGTGAACAGGCTTCACCTGTTCGGTAATTGGTTCGCTGGGCGGGATCAGCAGAACTTGCCGGGATGCATCCATCCGCCGTTTCAGGTCTTCTAACACCAAGGGGGCAAGGCCGGCTTGGGTACGATCGAACCGAAAGCTGTATCGATCGGTTTTGCCGGGGGTAAATAGGATGATTTCGTCGAAGCCCTTCACTAGAAAGAACAATTTGGCCAGCTCTTCTTCGGTCGCTGTCAGATAACCGAATTGATCCCGGGGAATTAGCTTACCTTTGCCCGCGATACAGGGTACAGCCCAGCGCACGGTCTGCTGCGGCTGAACCAACTTGCGGAACCAGCGTTCATAAGGGCCCGGAAGATCGGCCAGGAGTTCCACCGCGGTTCGGCGGGCCGGTTGTTTCATTTTCTGGCGTATAAACCAGACCCGCATCCGGATGGTTCTCCAGATGCGTGGTAGAAAATAGAAGGCCACGGAAAAGAGAATGACGAGAATAATCAGCGCGGGAATGGGATGGCTCCAAAGCAGCGCGAACGTGGCGCCGACCAAGAGATTTTCTCCTAAGCTAACCGCTACGTTAGAGAAAGGTTCTGGCGACTGATTAACAATGAGCCGGGTGCCGGTTTTGACGCTGTGAGATGTAAAAGTGACGGCTCCAGCGATCAGACCGATGACCACATTAAAAACCGGGCCTGGGTGTCCCAAGGCTTGGATGGCCAGCAGGGCGCCACCAATGGGCCGAATCACCGTGTGAATTGCGTCCCAGAGCGAATCGAGCCAGGGAATCTTATCAACAAAGAACTCGATTACGAAAAGGATCCCGGAGATGATGATGATGGCTGGGTCAGCCAATACCGAAAGTGAGGCGTATTGGGGCGCCAAATGGATCCAATCGAAGTGGACCGCTAGCCCGGTCAGAAAAACGGTCAAATAAAGGCTATATCCCGAGAGCGCCGCTAAGCCTAGCGCCACAGCCAATGTCTGAAGCACGTCCATAGGGGATGGTAGGGGCGTGGTGGCGAATAAGCAAACGTTCGTGGGCACGGGGGGTTGCGAGGGCGTGAGAGGCCTGCCCTGAGCAAGCGTTTAGCGCGTCGAACGGGTGAAAGGTGAAAGGTGAGAGGTGAAACGTAGGTCGCTGGGAGTCGCGAAGGCCCAGCCCGCATCGCTACGCGAAGCGTTGCGGGCGGGGACATCAGGACTCAGCCTGGAGTTTTAACCCCAGGTGACGACCGTAAGAAGATCCGCCCCGAAGTGGGCGGAAGATGGGTGGTAAGTCAGATCACGCGCGATTGCGGTCGGTGGAGATCGACTCGCTAGAATCGTGGTCAGTAACCGGAAGCTCTTTAAATCCAGACAAGAGTTTACGATCGGCAAACGGGATTGCTGCTTGAGTCCGCTCGAAGGGTATCCGAGTGGCGACCGGCTGGCCGTGCTCTGTAATGACGATTCTGTCCTCGCTGTTCACTTTCCGGACCTGTGCTGGAATGGAGATTGGAAATCAAGATTTCCTCATTACTCTGATTGGTGCTCCATAGATCTCCAACCCAGAAACTATGCTTGGAACCCCAGTAAGGACAAGAGAGAAGCTAAGTCTTGTTCCACAGTTCTGGCTAGTGCGAGTTCAGCGAGGCCGATCCGGCTGGATAGACGCCGGGCGGCGATTGGTTTGTTGTATTCGGGCCAATGCTTGCGCAAAGAGGTAAACGCTGCGGCAGCCGTCGTGGGCCTCAGGCTTTGACAGCCTGGCAAGTGACGGAGCAGAAACCCTTCGTGACAGGGATCCTGCCAGATCAACAAGACGTTATGTTTTTGCGCTAACGGTCCTATTCTAGCGTCTCGCTCTTGATTCTGCCCGTATTTGTCGTTGTCCAGCAAGAGCGCGCGGGCAACAAATGGGCCACGATTTCTCACCTGCTTGGCCAGCCTGGTGATAGCAGATTCAAGAATTGCCAATGGGTCCCCGCCCTGGAGATCGTGGAGTTCGATGTGTATGTGAAGCCGGAGCGAGTCTGCTAACAGCTGCAGCAAGGCTCCGTAGCTGTGTTCGCTCTGCCCCTCGCAACCGAGAAAGAATCGCCGACGCTGCGGAATTGCTGAGCGTCGGGCCCTCATCCAACCTTGGGGACGGCCCCGTAGACACCTCCAAGATACTTTTTATATAAGTTGTCGCTGCGCCTTACCGCTTGAACGTCAGTTAGCGCATAAACTTGGCTCTGACCTTGGAGATTTTTTTCGCAGAAGAACACTTCCTCTTTTTGTAACTCCTCTAAAAGAGACGCTGCTTGGCAGGTCATCCACAATTGAGCGCCGTATGGGTTTTTTTGGGGATCGTAGAACCAGCGGACGATTTCCGGCAATAGAAGCGGATGAATACTATTGTCTAGCTCGTCTATTATAGCCACTCCTCCACTCGACAATGCTTGGGCAAGAATAGGATAGATTCGCACGAACTGCCGAGTGCCATGACTCTCCAATAGCAGTGGCACGGGTAAGTTTAACCCGTCGTGATCGAATTGAGCTAGCGGTCCTTGTGTTCCCTGCACGATACGAACACCGCGGATTCCAAAGTCTATCCGTTCGATGTCCGCTTGAAGGGCCTCGGTTATTGCTGGGTTAGGTGCGTACACATTCCGTATTACCCAGTCATCTGTGGGATCTGCTCTTTCGATCAAAATATTGGAGATAACCGTGCGGGCCATTTCTTGCATCAAAAGCGATGGTTTGTGATCAAACTGCGCAAGCGTAGAGATAACGCTGACGTTAGAACGGACCTTTCCCAGCACGCTGCTGAGTCGGCCTAGGCCAAACTCCTTACTTGCCGCGACCTCGCCGTCCTCGCTTCTTTCGAACACCCGGACCGACTTACCCCTCTCATTGGGCCATTGACGCACGCTTTCGCGTATTACCCTTCGAGGTTTCCCAAACTCGCTTTTGAAGCTGATTTCGTAAGCGTAGCGACAGTAATTCTTCCACTCCTCACGAGGCTTCCAGAACTCAAGTGCTCCGGTGAAGTGAACACAAAGGCGAGTCGGCTTTTCCTCGGCGTCTTTTGACCAGAACCTTTCACACGGCTGAAAACCTACAGCCGCTGACGGGGAGTCGCTTGGTGGGGGCAATCCGAAGCTGTTTTGCAAAAACCAGCTTATAAACGTCAGTCCGCGCAACACGTTGGACTTACCGCTGGCATTTGCTCCAAAAAGCGCGACTACCTTTGGCGCTCGGTCCGCACTGGTTTCGTGAATGGGTGCATAACGCCCGCCTTCGTCGGTCGCGTTACGGGCGACCACCAAGTCAACTACCTGTGGCTCCAGCAGCGAGTAAAAGTTTTCTATTTCAAGCCGAGAAATCATTTTTCTGTCTAAACTCAAAGAATGGGTTTATAGAGCTTAATCCAAAACCAGAGTTTTGACAAATTTTCGTCAAATACGCGAGTTTACGTTGCCCGTTAGGCCTTGGAAAATTGGCGCACAGATCTACCCAACGACCAGTACGCCCTTGCGGTTAGCTGGTTGAATGGCGGCAATAGACCCGGAGTTAAACTGCAGAAAATCGCTCTCGATGCCGTCGCTGAAGATGACTCCATTCTCCGCCATGAGCATCCCAAGCCCGCTACGCGGGTGCAATTCGGACTTGGCGCAGTACTCCAACACTCCCGCCCGCAACGCTTCGCGTAGCGATGCGGGCGGGCGAACACTCCAACACTCCAACACTCCATCACTCCATCACTCCATCACACCCCGCGCCGGATTCGAGGACGAGGACGACGACGAGGACGAGGACGAGAACGAAGCGCGCCAATGCTTAGTCACAGTGTCCGGACTATGTCCATCAGATCCTCGATTTTGCGGACAATGGAGGATCGGCTCGAACTCAGGTTATGCTCCATGCTAAGTCCTGTAAAAAAGGTCAAGACCAATTCCGCCAAGGAGTCCGCATCCATCTTCGGGCGCTCGACCTCAATATTCTTGACGATGAGCTGCTTTAGTTTGCCTCTGCTTCGAGTGATGACGGCAATAGCTTCCGGCGGCAAAATCGCGACCTCACGCATGGAGCTGACGGCAAAACATCCCTTTTGTCCCTCCAGATTACCTGGTCCCAGCTTGAGGAATCGCTCGACGTTATTCCAGCCCAAGGGCTCGGTTGTCAGCAGTCCTCTCTTTTCGAGATTTTCAAGGTAGTACCGAAGGCTCTGCACAAACAGATCCTGTTTATCTTCGAACTCGGCGTACAGGCCGGATTTATTCACCCCGGTCGCTTGTTCCAATTCGTGAAGACTGGCGTCAGCAAATCCACGCCTCCAAAAAACTGGCAGCGCCTTCTGCAAGACACCTTCCCGGTTGAAGTTTTTCGGTCGTCCCATGGCAGCAATATCGATAAATGAACCGATTGGTGCAAAACATTTCTTGACGTCGAGGCAGCCGCATGTCTCCGTAATGGACCGATCGGTTTTTTATGTCGATGATGACAGGCAAACCGTTACGCTCTGTAAACCAGGAGAGAGAAGGGAACATCTCCGCCCTGCTCAAAAGTGGCAGTTAAAATTCGTCTCACGGTGGTATAAAGATTTACCTCGTGGTACCACCAGAAAGGGACACTGAAAAATCGCACCATCGCGCTGAGGCAGGAGTCGGATAGCGACACTTATCTTGGCAGCAGATGAGCAAGAACAATGTAGGAGAACTGGAAGCCAAGGTCGCGATCGTCACCGGCGGTTCGCGTGGCATCGGCGCGGCGATCGCTAAACGCCTGGCCGCGGACGGAGCCAGCGTGGCGATTACTTATTCCAAAGGCGCGGATGCCGCCGTGTCGGTCGTGAAAGCCATCGAAAGCGCCGGGGGCAAAGCGATTGCGATCCAGGCAGACGCGGGTGATGCCGATGCCGTCAAGAACGCCATCGAAAGGACCGTCACGACATTTGGCCGGTTGGACGTGCTGGTGAACAACGCCGGTACAGCCATTCCGAAAACGTTCGCGGAGACCACGCTGGATGAGATGGATCGGGTGATTGACATCAACCTCCGTGGCATACTGGTCGCAACGCAGGCGGCGCTTAAGCACATGAAGAGTGGCGGTCGCATCATTATGATCGGCTCGTCCGTGGGCGAGCGTGTCTTAACGCCCGGGCTGGTAGCCTACTCGGCCACGAAGGGAGCCGTGAAAATGTTTAGTCAGGGGTTGTCCAGAGAGGTAGGGAGCCTGGGTATCACGGTCAACAACGTCCAGCCGGGTCCGATCGACACCGATTTGAATCCCGCCGCCGGCGATTGGGCAGCGCCTCAGAAGGCCGCCACAGCGCTCGGCCGCTACGGACAGGTTGAGGAGGTCGCCGCGTTGGTCGCGTTCGTCGCCGGTCCGAAGTCCTCCTACATTACCGGGGCTAATTTGACTGTTGATGGCGGCACGAATGCCTGACCGGCGCACGCACTCAGTCCACGCGCCTGCAGAGAGAGGTATCCGCGCGGACGTGGTTAAGAGCCGACGAAATAACGAAGCTCGTCACGGATCCGGGCTTACCCGGATGATCTTCTTCCCGAAGTTCTCACCCTTCAATAGCCGGATCAGTTCACGCGGCGCGTTCTCCAGTCCGTCAGTGATGTCTTCGCGGTACTTGATCCGGCCTTCGGTCAACCATCCTCGCATATCAGTAACGAAGTCGGGGAACTGCGAAGCATAATCGAAGTAGATGAACCCGCGAAACGTAAGGCGCCTGGACAGTATGGCCCTCATCAACAGCGGCAGACGATCTGGTCCGGGCGGCAATCCCGTAGCGTTGTAGTGGGCGATGAGCCCGCTGACGGGAATGCGCGCAAAGTTGTTCAACAGTGGCAACACCGCATCGAATACTGGGCCGCCGACATTCTCGAAATAGATATCGATGCCCTCCGGGCAAGCCGCTTTCAGATTTTCGCCTAACCGGAGCTCGTGATGATCGAGGCACGCGTCGAACCCCAGCTCTTCCGTAACGAAGCGGCATTTTTGCTGGCCTCCGGCAATTCCAACCACTCGGCAGCCCTTGATCTTAGCGATCTGGCCGACCACTGATCCGACGGCACCCGAGGCCGCAGCTACGACGACGGTCTCTCCTGGTTGAGGCTTTCCGATATTCAAGAGACCCGCATAGGCGGTGAACCCGGGCATGCCGAGCACCCCCAGTGCGTAGGAGATCGTGCCGATCGAGCGATCGACCTTTTGTGTCCCGTCCCCCTTGGATAGCGAGAACTCTTGCCATCCGGTTGCAGCCAAGACGATGTCACCTGGATAGTAATTTGGAAGATTCGACTCGACGACTTCACAGACCGACTGGCCGCTCATTACCTTGCCGATCTCAACCGGCGGAGCATACGATGGACCGGCGTTCATTCGGCCCCGCATGTACGGATCAAGAGAGAGGTAAATTGTCCGCAGCAGGATCTGGCCGGGACCGGGCTTGGGAATTTCGGTCTCGGCAAGCTGGAAATTGTCCAGTGAGGGCTCGCCGCTAGGGCGCGAAGAGAGCAAGATCTGGTGGTTCTTTGTCGGCTCTCGCGGTTCGGACGTATTTGTGGGCTGAGGTTTCATTAAGTTGATCTTTTCAGTTCTCGGTTGTTGTTTTTGAAGCTGTGAGAGTTTTCGACGTTGTGCAGCCCAGCTACAGGTGCCTCGGCGTTTCTTTCTTTCTCAGCGCCCCGCGCATTTTTACCAAGGCGACATTCTGGAGCTGACGGATTCGCTCTCGCGTAACCCCAAACTTTTTACCCACCGACAATTTCACCAAATTCAATCGAATCGTCGTCGCCGATCTGGGCGTCCAACGAAGTGGGGCGAGTCGAGGCGGTTTTTAATTGAGAGACTTTGTGACTAGAGATACCGATCTCTTCCGCGACTTCGTCATCGGTCGGTTCACGGCCTAGTTCTTCACTCATCTGTAAAGCGACCCGATTCATTTTGGAAATCTTGTCCACCAAGTGAACCGGAAGCCGAATCGTTTTACTCTGATTGGCCAAACCCCGCTTGATCGCCTGTTTGATCCACCAGGCCGCGTACGTACTCAGCTTTCCGCCCTTGGCCGGATCGAATCGTTCGACTGCTTTCATCAACCCGATATTGCCTTCGGATACTAAATCCAACATCGGCAAACCTAGGTTCGCGTAATCGTGAGCAATCTTAACGACCAGGCGGAGATTAGCCTTGATCCTCAGCGCTCGCGCTTCTCGATCCCCTTTCTTAATGCGCGCGGCCAGATCAATCTCCTCTTGCGGGGTCAGCAGCCGGATCTGTCCGATCTCGCGAAGGTAAATTTTGATGCCGGTATCTGAATCTTCACTAGCCATAACGGCGCATTCGCGCGGGTTTACGGTTTTCTTGATTCGCGGTATAAGCCTTGGTAACGGCTGATTCCGCCGAGGTAAGAAGCGTTTGAAGTTCCTGTAAGGACTCGGTGCCGATCTGAGACAGGAATTGCCGCTGTGCTTCTTCCCACAACGGCAAACTGCGAACCAGCTTCCGCCTTCCTACCGCTGTTAGTTGAAGCAAGTGTTGTCTCCGATCCTGGCCGATGGCGGCGGCAACCCATTTGGCCCTCGTGAGTGGACGTAGGTTGCGCGTCAATGTAGTGCGGTCCATCCCGAGCTTCTCGGCTAGCGCCGTGTGACTCAGTTGTCCGGTGCGCTCAATGTTCACTAGTAACGAATACTGCGTAATGGTCAGGGCCTCCGGAGACAGAACGTTGTCGTAAAGCGAAGAAAGCTTCCTCGCTAGTCGGCGTACCTGGGCACAGGCGCAGGGACCAAGCTTGGGGGTGTGTAATCTTTTCAGAACTTCTTCTTGCATTACGTGTATATACACTCGTTAGTTTGTAACTAAGCATAGATTGTTCGGCATACAACTAAAACGAACGAGAAACTAAAGAATGTAACGGCGCGCTCCAGTCAGCTCAGCGCGGCAGCAATCAAAGGCATGCGACGAACGAGGTCATGAAGCCGCTATTCCATCCATCCGCCGATGACATCACCGTTGAGAGCATTCTCTATGCTTTGTCAGATCCCGCACGTGTGCAAATTTTCGCAGCGATTGCGCAATCAGAGTGCGCGCAGACCTGTGCGGAATTCTTAGAATTGAGCGATCGCAAGGTGCCGAAGTCGACGCTCTCTCAGCGCTTCAAGACCCTTCGTGAGGCGGGCCTCATAAGAAGTGAACGTCGAGGCGTAAAGATGTACAACACCCCACGATGCCAGGAGATCGACAGGCGTTTCCCTGGGCTGCTAACGGCTATCTCGAACGCGCTCGCGATGCAGACCCAGCGCGAGCGGCCAGTCCAAATTCTTATTACCGCAACCGAGCTTGTGTCATGACAGACCTACCGAAGACCGAAAAACTCTATCTCGAAGATTTAGCTGTGGGAGCTGAATTTAACAGCGAGAAATACGCGGTCCTAGCAGAAGAAATACGCGAATTCGCGAAGAACTTCGATCCTCAACCCTTTCATCTGGACGAGGAGGCAGCTCGGAAGACCTTGTTCGAGGGCCTGGTCGCAAGCACTCAATGTTGTCAGTACGATCATCAATATCTCCCCGTCAAAGTCCAAGCCTGATAGAGGCATCGTGACTATTCAAAGTCATACGTTGAACCAGCACGGTGAACTGTGTCAGAGGTTGATTGCCAAGGTTCTAGTCTTCAGGCGAGGGCTTACCAGGTTCGCGTAATAGGAGCCTACGCAAAAGGAACCAAATTTAGCTCGTTTAGACAGGACCTCCGGTTGCTAGAAAAAGCACTTGTAAGTGAACATTTACTCATCGATATCTTTGCCATCAAGCAACAGAATTTTCGAGGATCACCGATCATTCGCTATCTGGCCCTAACAAGTACCTTACGTACTCCGCTGCTTCGTCTTTGAGGTCCGCGGCTGCAATTGGTCGACGATCCGGCTGAGGCTTGCCTGGTCAACGGCACTGAGACTGTTCAGACAAGCGCCGAATATTCGGTTAACCGCTTCGGCCCCTTTGTCTCTGGCTTTTATACCGGCAGGCGTGATCGTAAGCCGGTAGCGGCGCAAGTCACCT
>WNFN01240260.1_pt1 | contig 10385 bp, 6 predicted proteins | sample 5400161 | NCBI WGS metagenome assembly WNFN01 (sample SAMN13153353, study PRJNA577476) | soil metagenome | isolation source: 80 cm saprolite on Douglas fir-dominated hillslope | place: USA:California | collected 2013-09-17
GGCGCCGCAGCGGCCGCAGGCAGCGGCTGGCCGGGGGTGAGACCGAGATCGGTGAGCTTTGCCTTGATCTCCTCCACGGACGCCGGGCCGATACCGTCGATCGCCAGGAGTTCGTCCTCGGTCTTCGCCGCCAGCTGGGCGACGGTCGTGATGCCCTCGCGGCGCAGGCTGCTCGTCGCCCTGGGCGGCAGTTTCAGGTCGTCGACTGGCGCGTCGGCGGCCGACGCGGCCGCGGCGACCGGCTCGGCTGACTCCGACCCAGCAGGCTCTGCGGACGGTGTTCCGGCCTGCTCGGCTGTCGTTGCCCCGGCCGCAGCCGCCTGGCCATCGGCGGCGGCTCCCTCTTGCTCCGCGAGCAATGCCGCGAGGTTCGTGGCGAAGATCGTCAGAAGCCTCCCGCCGACCTCGTTCAACACTCCGCGGCCGAACTGGGCGGGCTTGCCCGTTACGTTCAGCGTGGTCAGTACCTTGACGTCAGTCTCCTGGCCGTGGTCCACGAGCACCGACCTGACCGACGCCGACGCCGTACCGGCGCCTCTGGTCTCCTTGCCGCTGGCCTCGAGCGTAACGACACCCGCATCCTTGTCACGTTCGACGAAGCGGGCCGTGCCCGCGTACGTCATGTTGATCGGGCCGACCTTGACCTTTATCCTGCCGCGAATCTCGTCGCCGTCGACCGAGTCGAGCGTGGCGCCCGGCATGCAAGGCGCCACCCGCTCGACGTCGAGCAGCACATCCCAAGCCCGGCTCTTGGGGACCGGGACAGTGAATGAGTGCTCCAATTCCATTTGTTAAGCTCCCGCCGCCGCTGCCAATGCTCGACCGGTCAGGACCCGGGCCAGGTGACGCCGGTAATCGGGCGCTCCGTGCAGGTCCGCCGGTGGTTCGGTTCCGTCGGCTGCGCTTGCGGCCGCCGCGTTCAGCGCGTCGCGGGTCGCCTCAGCGCCCGCAGCCGCGGCCTCCACGGCACTGGCCCTGACCGGAACCGACCCCATGTTGGTCAGCCCGACCCTGGCCTCGGCCACGTGCCCGTTCGATCGCCTCGCCAATGCGGCCACTCCGACGATCGCCCAAGCCTGCGCGGTCCGGTGGAACTTCTCGTAACGATAGCCCCAATCGCCGCCTAGTTTGGGCACCCGTACCCCGGTCAGTATCTCGCCCGGCTGAAGTGCCGTGGTGAGGTAGTCGAGGAAGAAGTCGGAAGCAGCGATTCTCCGCTCACCGCCCAGGCCGCGGGCCACCATGGTGACGCCGAGCGCGACCGCCACCGCGGGCAGGTCGCCCGCCGGATCGCCGTGTGCCAGCGAGCCGCCGAACGTCCCGCGGTGGCGCACGGCCGGGTCGGCGACCGTCGCGGCGGCCTCGGCCAGAATGCCGCAGTGCTCGCCGACCAGCGGGTCGTGGACCAGCTGATAGTGGGTGGTCCTGGCCCCGATGAGCAGTTCGTCGCCTACGTCCGCGACGCCGCGCAACTCATCAAGGGCGCCCACGTCGACCAGTAGGTCGGGGTAGGAGAGCCGGAGCCGCAGCAACGGCAGCAGGCTCTGGCCGCCCGCGATGACCTTGGCGTCCTCGCCGCCGCTGGCCAGCACCTGCACGGCCTCGCCGACCGAGGATGGCTTGACGTAATCGAACTTGGCCGGGATCATGCCGCACCTCCGTTGCTGCTCGTGGCGCTCTGTTGTCCGGCACTGGCGCGGGCCGCCTCGAGCGTGCGCCAGACGCGTTCAGGCGAGCATGGCATCATGACGTCCCTGACTCCGAAGGGCCGGAGCGCGTCCACGATCGCGTTGACCACAGCCGGGGTGGACGCGATCGCGCCGGCCTCGCCGACGCCCTTGACGCCGAGCCGGGTCGCGGCCGGAGTCTCGGTCCGGTCGGTGACATAGGAAGGTAGATCGGCCGCAGACGGCAGCAGGTAGTCCGCCAGGGTGGTCGTCAGCAGGTTGCCTGCCTCGTCGTAGACGGCCTCCTCGTACAGCGCCTGGGCGATGCCCTGGGCAACGCCGCCGTGCACCTGGCCGTCCACGATCAGCGGGTTGACGACCTTGCCGATGTCGTCGACGGCGACATACGAGCGGATCTTGACGAACCCAGTCTCGGTGTCCACTTCGGTCGCGCACAGGTGGGTGCCGTGCGGGAAGGAAAAGTTCTCCGGGTCAAAGGTGGCGTCAGAGTCCAGCGAGGGCTCGACGCCGTCGGGCAGATCGTGCGCCGCGAACGTGGCGAGCGACACTTCCTGGATCGAGCGCCCCTGCTCGGGGTCGCCGCGTACCTGGAACCGGCCGGAAACGAACTCGATGTCGTTCTCGCTGGCCTCCATCATGTGCGCGGCCACGCGCTTGGCCTTTTCAATCACCTTGTCGCAGGCGCTGACGACTGCCATGCCGCCGACCACCAGCGACCGCGAGCCGTAGGTGTCCATTCCCTTCGGCGAGATCTGCGTGTCGCCGTGCAGCACCCGGATGTCCTCAAACGGGACGCCGAGCTGATCAGCCACGAGCTGGCTCCACGCCGTCTCATGACCCTGACCGTGCGCGCTCGACCCGGTGACCACCTCGACCTTGCCGGTGGGCAGCATCCTGATCGAGGCGTGTTCCCACCCGCCGGCCCCGAAGGAGAGCGAGCCAAGCACCCGGGATGGGGCCAGGCCGCACATCTCGGTATAGGTCGAGACCCCGATGCCCAGCCGGACCGAGTCACCCCGTGCGTTCCGTTCGGCCTGCTCTGCCCTGAGCTGGTCGTAGCCGAACAGTTCCTTCGCGCGGGCGGTCGCGGCCTCGTAATTTCCCGAGTCGTAGGTGAGACCTGCGATCGTGGTGTACGGGAAGTCGGTGTGCTTGATCCAGTTCTGCTCGCGCAGCTCGAGCGGGTCCATCCCCAGCTCTGCCGCGAGCTCGTCCACGATCCGCTCGATCAGGAAGGTCGCCTCGGGGCGGCCTGCGCCACGGTAGGCATCGGTCGGCATCTTCGTGGTGAAGACGCCGGTGCAACGGAACGAATAGGCGTCCATCTTGTAGATGGCGGGGTACATGAACAGGCCGAGCAGCGGGATGCCGGGTGTGAGCAGCATCAGGTAGGCGCCCATGTCGGCCAGCAGGTCGACCTTGAGGCCGCGGATCCGGCCATCGCTATCGGCCGCGATGCTGACCCGCTGCCACTGGTCGCGCCCGTGGTGCACGGTCATGTTGCCCTCGCTGCGCGACTCGGTCCACTTGACGGGCCTACCGAGCCTGCGGGAAATCAGGACCGCGAGCACCTCCTCGCCGGTCACCTGGAGCTTGGAACCGAAGCCCCCGCCCACATCCGGCGCGATCACCCGGATGGATTGTTCCGGGATGCCGAAGAAGGCCGCGATCGCGAACCGCAGCACGTGCGGGATCTGGGTCGCCGACCAGAGCGTGACCTCGTCAACCACCCAGGAAGCAACGACGGCGCGCGGTTCCATCGCGCAGGGGATCAGCCGCTGCTGCCGGTAGTCGCGCTCGATGACGATCGAAGCGCCCGAGAAGGCCGCATCGATGTCGCCGCTCGTCGGGAACACGAATTCGTAGCTCTTGTTGCCGGTCTCGTGCACCTTGGGTGCACCCTCGTCCAGCGCAGTCCTGATGTCGAGCACGGGCTCGAGCGGGTCGTAGCTGACGTCGATCGAGGCGAGCGCGTCGGCCGCGGCGTAGCGGTCACGGGCGATCACGACCGCAACGGCCTCGCCGACGTACCGGACCTCGTCGGTCGCCATGGGCGGGTGCGGCGGGATCACGATGTCGGGGGTGACCGGCCAGGCGCACGGCAGGCTGCCCTGCTCCTCGGCGAAGTCGGCGCCGGAGAAGGCCGCGACCACGCCAGGCATGCTCTTCGCCCCGCTGACGTCGACCGAGGTGATCTTGGCGTGAGCGTATGGGCTGCGCAGGAACGCCATGTGGAGCATGCCGGGCAGGACCAGGTTGTCGGTCCACGTGGTCTGGCCGGTGACGAGCCTGGCGTCCTCCTTGCGGGTGCGGGCTTTACCGATCTCGGCAGCTGGCGATTCAGCGGTCGTGGTCACTGGCCTGCTCCTGCCTGTGCGGCGCGCCGGACGGCGCGGACGATGTTCTCGTAGCCGGTGCAGCGGCAGAGATTGCCCTCGAGCCCGTCCCGGATCTGCTCGTCGGTCGGGCTCGGGTTGTCCTTCAGCAGGTCTGCCGAGGCCAGGATCATTCCTGGCGTGCAGTAGCCGCACTGCAGCGCGTGCTCGGTATTGAATGCCTTCTGCAGCGGGTGCCATTCGCCGTTGGCGAGACCCTCGATCGTGGTGATGTCGGATTCGTCTGCCTGTACGGCCAGGACCGAGCAGCTTTTGACCGAGAAGCCGTCCATCAGCACGGTGCACGCACCGCAGTTGGACGTGTCGCAGCCGATCGGGGTGCCGGTCTTGCCGAGCACATCCCGCAGATAGTGGACGAGCAAAAGCCGGGGCTCTACGTCGTCGGCGTAGCTGACGCCGTCAACTGTGACTTTGATGTGGGTCATGCGCGGGCTCCTCCGGGGAACGGCTGATGCGCCTGATGCCAAACTTAGGACTGCCAGACCCGGCGCACCAGTCCCCATTCCCCTAATCCGCCGCCCGAATGCGCCGCCCGAATGCGCCGCTGCCAGCGCAAGGCCCCGCGAGGACCGCTAGCCGAACCTGCCGTTCACGTAATCGGCTGTCCGCGGGTCGTTGGGTGCCTCGAAGATCTGCTCAGTCGGGCCCGTTTCCACGATGTACCCTGGCGTCCGGTCGGTGGCGAGGAAAAACGCGGTCTTCTGCGAAACGCGGGCGGCCTGCTGCATGTTGTGGGTCACGATGACAATCGTCACCTGGTCGTGCAGTTCCGCGATCGTGTCCTCGATCCGCCTCGTCGAGGTCGGGTCGAGCGCCGAGCACGGCTCGTCCATCAGCAGCACGTCGGGCGTTACGGCCAGCGCCCTCGCGATGCACAGCCGCTGCTGCTGGCCGCCGGAGAGTCCGCCGCCGGGCGCCTTCAGCCGCCGGTGGACCTCGTTCCACAACCCGGCCCGGCGGAGGCTGCTTTCCACGATGTCGTCCTTGTCGGCGACCTTGATGCCGGCCAGCTTCAGGCCGCTCGCCACGTTGTCGTAGATCGACATCGCGGGGAACGGGTTCGGCTTCTGGAACACCATTCCGATCCGCCGCCTGACGTCCGTCGGGCGCTGCGCGGCATCGTAGATGTCGACGTCATCGAGCAGAACCTGGCCGGCCAGCGCGGCGCCGCGGATCATCTCGTGCATCCGGTTCAGGATCCGCAGGAACGTCGACTTCCCGCAGCCGGATGGCCCGATCAGCGCGGTGACCGTGCCGGGTTCCATGGTGAGCGACACCCGGTCGAGCACCTTGTGATCGCCGAACCAGGCCGAGATGCTCTGCGCGGTCAGCCCGGAGAGCGGCTTGGTCGGCGGCGCCACAGGTTCTGCGGGTCGCTGCTGATCCATAGGCTCCGTGGGCCTGGGTATCTCCATCTCGCGGGTCGCGGAGAGCTGAGGGGAGACATCGTCCCAGCTCGTCGCCGCGGCGCTGGCAGGGTCTTGCACCTCGGTGCTGACCTCCGGCTCAAGCGAGTCGGGCATCATCGGGGTTCGCTCCCTGGGATCGGATCGGGGTGTGCGCATGGATTCCATTGGTCAGTACACATTGGGCAGCTCAGTACACATTGGGCAGCAACGCGGCCAGGCTCTGGTAGAGGTTCCACAGCACGGCGAGTGCGGGCGGCGCCGCCGCGAGGTAGGCAAGCCACGGCGACCATCGGGCGGCCGCGACCGTTCCGGCCACCGAGATGATCACCAGGGCCAGGCCCCAGACCATGGTCAAGACCAGGACGCCGGTGTCACCGCTGAGCGGGGTCTCTGCCGTGGTGATCGCCGGCCGGCCGCCAGGATCCTGCTGCGGCGCCGAGGTGATTTCAGCGTCGAGGTAGCAGTAGGACGTCGGGATGACCGGCGAGCACGCGGTGAGGAGCAGCAGCCGGTTAGGGGCCGGGTCCTGGACGAGATGGCGGCTGTCACCCCTGGCCACGATGGTGTAGGACGCCTTTCCCTGGCCGGTAATCACCGTGACCTTGTCGCCGCGTTTGAGTTCCATGAGCCGGCCGAAGGGCGCGCCGAAGGTCGCCCGGCGCCCGAAGATCTCGGCGACCCCGTTCTGGCCGGGCAGCGGCGAATTGCGGACGTGACCAGGGCCGAGTTCGAGGTTATCCGGCGAGGTGCCCTCGACGACGATCATGTTCTTGATGCCGATCGCGGGAATGGTCAGGATCGCCACGGCTGCGCCGGGCGTGGTCGCGCCGAGCGGAGCTACCTGCTGTGCGAGCTGCCCCCTGAACGTTGCGTAACTGGTCGACTGCGCTCGCGCTTCCTCGATCGCCGAGAGGCCGTAGAGATAACCGAGGAACCCGAGCAGGAAGACTCCCAGCAGGATCAATCCGATGCCGATTCCGCGCGCAGTGCTCGGCTGGATGTGCAGCCGCGGCGGGGCGGCCGCCGGTGCGGGGGACGGCACCTCCGGCTCGGATGGCACGCGGGGGCTGATTGTCTGGGTCACGACCAATTACCCCTGCTTACCCTTGCTCCTGGCGCCTGCGGCGGCGCAGCCAGGTGCTGAGGGCCGGCGGGGCCGTGACGGCAAGGACGATCGCCAGCGCGGTCAGCACGCTCAGCATCAGCTTGTTCGGGCTATTGGGGGAGACGTTGACGACTTGTCCGCTGACCGCAATCGTCCCTGTGCTGCTCGTGCCGGAACTGGGACCCGTGGACGGCGCGATGCCGCCAGTTCCCGTTGAGCTGGATGGCCCAGGCGATGGTGAGCCCGATCCGCCTGGCGTGGTTGCCTTGCCGTTGACCACGACGCAGTTGAGCGGCTCGCCGACCTTGTCGCAGGGGGATGGCTGCGGCGCGTTCAGCAGCAGGGTGAGCTTGCCGTTTGTGAAGGTCGGGTTGTTGCAGCCCGCCAGCGTATTGAGATTGGGGCCGGAGATGGCGCCAGGAATCTTGGAACTCTGCAGCAGGCCGCCCTTGACCAGGTTGAGCGGCAGCGGCGAGTATCCGAGCGCGGAAACCTCCCGCTGGCCGGCGCAGAGGAAGAAGTCGACGAACGTGCTCAGCGACTTGCCCTTCGCATTGGAGAAGTTTGTCGGCTGATGGGTGCCTGCCCGCGGCACGATCAGGTAGCTGTAGCTGGACAGCGGGTAGGAGCGCGCGTCGGTGAATGTATAGACGGAATCCAGGTTCTGCTGCAGGAAGTTGGGGCTGTGGGAGTTCTCGTCGATGACTGCTTTGGTCAGGGCGACGGCGACGTTGGACGCGGACGGGAGCACGTAGTAGCCGGCCGGGTTCAGCACCTTAACGACCGGATAATGGGAATTCAGGGCATACGCATACTCGTCGTAACCGATCGCGCCGTTTCCGTAGCTGGCGGTGACGTAGGTCGCGACGTTGTTGGAACCGTTCTCCGACTTCGCGCCCTGGAAGAGCGGGTAGAACTCGGTCTGACCGCACGGCGGATGGATTGGCGAGCTCGTGTGAACTCTCTTGCAGAATGCGTTCCACTGCGACGGGAACTCGTGCGACATCCAGCGGGTGAAGAAGAACGTCGCTCCTGAACCGTCGGACCTGATCACGGGCGTGATCGGCAGGTTCGGCAGCTGGGCGCCATAGTCCTTGGTGATCGCCTTGTCGTCCCAGTTCGTGATCGCGCCAGTGAAGATCTTCATGATCGTCAGGCCAGACAGCCGCAGGTTCGTGACCAGGTGCCCGGCCACCTCGATGTGGTACATGAATGCGGTACCGCCCGCGGTGTCGGGGATGTATGAGAAGCCCTGGGTCGGATGTTCCGCTACGGTACTGCCGAGTTGATCGTGCCCGCTGCGGAACGGCGGGTCGGACCCCGCGAAGTCGTCCTGGTTCGCCATGTAGTCGCCGCGGCCGGCCGCCGAGCCGTCCGGGTTGTAATTAACCACCAGCCCGCTAGGACGCAAATCCTGCTGCCACTGGTCGAGCGCGACCGCGCTCCACGACGATCCCGAGCCGCTGATCGCCGTGTAGCTTGCTGCACTCGCCGGGAGCGGTGCCGCGATTACGGCTGCGACGGCTAGCGTGGCCGTGGCCCGCGCCGACGCGCGCAGGAAACGGGTCGAGGTCGGAGCCACTGCCTATCTCCTTCTCACCAGGCGGAGCCGGCGGAGCCGGCGCATGCGCTCCTCGATGGCAGCTGCGTTCCCGAGCATCAGTGACGACGCTCCGCCAAGCGTGGCCGCGCCGCCGACGATCAGCAGCACGGGAAGTGCGTATCTGATCACGCCTGCCGACTGCGCGCTCTGCGTGACTATCGCGACGCCCTCGCCCAGGCCCGTGCGTGACGCGCTTGGGCTCGGGCTCGGAGACGGGCTGGCGCTGGCCGACGGGCTAGGGCTGGTGCTTGGTTTGGGGTTCAGCCTGTTGCCCTTCTGGTTCCTGACCAGTGTGGCGGCCCTCATGGTCTGCGCCCTGAGCTTGGCAGGCAGCGGAAGGTAGCCGGGCGGAAGATTACCTGGCTGGACCCCCGGCGTCTGGCCGGGACCCGCGACGTAGTCGAGGAAGCGGGCGATCGCGGCGGCCTTGGCTGGCTTGACGCCGGTGGTCGGGACCATCGCGTAGATCACCATGGTCAGGGGGTAGGCGCCGGCCTTCTGCTTCTTGTAGTTCACGCGCTGGGTGATGTGGTTAGACCGTGTGCTGGTCAGCGAGGGCAGCGCTGCTGCCATCGATCGGGCGGACGGGGCGACGTAGTGCCCGGACTGATTGCGGATCCTGGCGGCAGGGAACCGGAACGCGGCCGCATCGCCATCATCCAGGACCGCGAACAGTGCCCGCTCGCCCGGCACCTGGATGGGATCCCTCGGGAAGTTACCGAACTGGTCCTTCTGCCAGTCCGTTCCCGGATCCCAGTTCTGCGCCTGATAGCTGGCCACCAGGCTGAGCGGGAAGACGGGGCTGTACTTGTGCGCGATGATTGGATAAGAGTCTTGGGCTGTGAATGAGTCAAGCGGGTACTTCAGGCCCAGGTAGTCGGTGTTGACGTGCATGCCCCACTGATCGAACTGCCCTTTGAGGAAGCCGGCGCCGTCCGGGTTGCTCGCTATCCACCTGGTCACTTCGAAGGTCATGTCGCTGTGCCCGGATTCCACGGTCGGAACCTGGAACGCCTCCCCGAATCCCACGGGTGCCGCAACCTTCGGGTTGAGGCGCCGGAACTCCGGATCGGAAAAGAGGTTGAACGGGTTTCCGTCGACCGCGCCATCGCAGCCGATTCCCTTGGGCGGCTTCCCGCGACCGCATCCCGAGTTTTGGAAGTTGTACGACTGGGTGAGCAACTTTGTCAGCAGGCGCTGGTTCAGCCTCAGGTTCCTGACCGGCTGTCCGGTGACCGGGTTGTCCACCCAGTATGCGACGGCCACCGACGATATGGCCACCGGCGCGTAGGTGTAGGTCTTGTTGGTGACCAGCTTGGTCGAGCTTGGCCTGGTGGTCAGGGCGATGTCTCCGAGGCCGCTGGGCAGGTCGGCGATGGCTTCTGGTTCAGTGATCGCGGAGTTGAAGGTTATTGCCAGCGGATTGGCTGACGCACAGAGTCCCGCGCGCCACTGATTCATGGCACGAAGCAGCATCGGGGATCCCATGGCAGCGAAGGCGGCGTTCTTGATCGGACAGTTGCCGGGCGCCGGGGCGAAGCTGAGCGGCACGATGATCCGCTGCTTCCACGAGCACGAGCCGGTCTGGCTGCTGAACGCGAACTGGCCGAGGTCAGTGCCGGCGGTGTCGATGCTGTGGTCGCCGCAGTTGGCAGGCGAGATGAGCGTGTTGCCGCCCTGGGCAGGCACGATGACGAGCGAGCACTTGTGCCGCACTCCGCAGCCGAGGAACTGGTTCTCGGCCACGGTCAGGATCTGGATATCGAGCTGGCCTGTGCCCTTCGCGGCCGTCGTGGCATAGGCGGTGTTCATCGGGCCGAACGGGCCGAACGCGCCCTGAACGCCTCCGTTGTCGGCACCGTAGCACTGCTTGAGGAAGCGGGGATGGGCTGAGTTGCACTCGGCGACCATGACCGGGTAGTCGGTCGAAGTCTGGTCGTAAAGGACGGCGCTGCTCGGCGTAAATCCGGTCCATGAGACGTGCACCATCTCATTGACTAGGTTCGCCGTCTGGCTGACCGTCACGGTGCTGCCATGCGCGAATCTTCGGTTGTGCGCGGGATCCCACATTTTCGGGCCATTGACCGTCGTGCCGGGCGGCTTTTTGTGCGGCTTTTTCTGGGTGCTGTGGCTCGGGCTGGGCGTCGGGGTCGGCGTGTGGGACACCGGCCCGCTAGAACTTGG
>WNFN01111850.1_pt3 | contig 10384 bp, 9 predicted proteins | sample 5400161 | NCBI WGS metagenome assembly WNFN01 (sample SAMN13153353, study PRJNA577476) | soil metagenome | isolation source: 80 cm saprolite on Douglas fir-dominated hillslope | place: USA:California | collected 2013-09-17
AAGGACGATCGGCAATTCAAGGCATTGGTGGATGAAACGCTTGCCAACTTGATGCGCTCGGGCGAGTTCGAGAAGCTCTATACGCAGTGGTTCGAGCGTCCGATCCCGCCGCGCGCCATCAACATCCAGCTGCCGATGTCGGACGCGCTCAAGCACGCTATAAAGGAGCCGAACGACAGGCCAAATTCGTGAGCGTCGTTGCCGCATCGCGCTGTCTTGGAAAACACTCGCGAGCCGTCAGCTCCCGAATTCGCAGTCCGAGTGCGTGGCACCCAAGCGCGCGCGACAAGCGTTGCGACGACGCTCCCGCAGGCGATAACGTCTACGTTCCCGGTATTCGCAGGCATCTCTGCATCAGCGATCGCCGCGCGTCGAACGACACGCGAGCCGCATCCGCCCGCCTGCGACAGGTAGGCGCCTTTGCGTCGACGATCCTCAGCACGAGCGCGCGCGGCGGATACGGCGCCGGTACCGGACAGGGGTAGAGCGTGTAGGGCACACCGGCCTGCTGATTGGTCTCCTCCTCTTCGTCGAGCTCGTCGCTGAGCCGGTCGCCCGCCTGCTGCAAGCTCAACGCCAAGCCGGGCGCCCGGTAGAGGATGGCTCGGCTGGCGAGACGAGAGAGCTGCTTCAACACCGCCTCGCCCTCGCGCATGGTGGCGCAATAGCTCGCCGGCGGCGGCGTCAAGCCTTGCCAGCGGTGGTAGCTGCGAATGCGAGCGCTGAGCGCGTTGGCGGCCGAGATCGCGCTGGCGGCTGCCCCTTGCGTGAACGGCTGCGCCGCGACGCTCGCCATCGGCGCCGTCAAGCCGAGCGTGACAAAAACCAATGGCAATAGACGGCGCAACATGAGCGTGCCCCAGCCGGCGCTCGGATGTTCAACAACTAGCGTGAAGCATGGCGATCGACAACAATCTCCCTGGCGCGCCAGCGTGCGAAGGCGAGGATGCACGTCCAATCGTCGTCTTTCGTGCCGATGACCATCCTGCCCTTCCTCTTTGCCTCGCACGAGAGCGCCGCTCGCGAGCCCGACCGAGCGCTAAAGATTGTACATTCGCTTGGCGGCGGCGAGCGCCCGCGTGCAGCCTGCGCGACTTCCCCGGGCGTCGAGCCGCTTGGCGCGCGCCAAGGTCGCCGCGAACGTCGCCTGCGCCCGCTCCTGCGCCCGTTTGACCGAGCCGGGCGTCGGTTGGTGGTTGAGCTGCGCGCCGATCGATTGCGGCGCCATCGGCCCGGCGTTCGGGTCTCCGGCGGACTGGCGCACCGCCTGCTCGAATCGCGCGATCTTCTTGCTGCAGGGGCCGGCGTACGCCGCTGTAAGGCCCAGGCCCAGAACGACGACGGCGGTCAATGCTCTCACTGCTATTCTCTCGTGCCTTGGCACCATGATACGCCACCTACGAGTTGATCCGACCCGATTGACGCGATGAGACGCCGGGTCATGCCAATGGTCACCAGGAGGGATTGGCCGCACGTCGTCCATCAGTCGGCAACCCTCCTCGCCGAGTACGTTGACTCGGGCGGTGTGGGCTGGTCTTTGATCTCGATCATTAAGCCGCATTTCGTTAGCTTTGGAAATCCGTTTTCTTAATCCCGCGAACGCGTTCCCAGGAGCAGTCCATGTCCGCCGTTGCCTTGCAATCCGCCACGCGAGCGCACGAGGTCGGGGCGCATGCCGCGATCGATCTCGAGAAGCTGCCGGTCGAAAAGGTCCTTGCCCAGCTCGCTGTCAAGCCCGAGCAGGGATTAAGCAGCGCCGAGGCGCGGCAGCGGCTCGCCAAGTACGGCCCCAACGCCCTCGTTGAAAAAGAGGTCAGTGTGCTCCGCAAGATCGTGGGGCACTTCACCGGGCCGAACGCCTACATGATCGAGACCGCCGCGATCGTTTCGGCGATCATCGGGCATTGGGACGATTTCGCCATCATCGCGGCGCTGTTGTTCTTCAACGCCGGGCTCGAATTCTGGCAGGACCGCAAGGCCTCCAATGCGCTGGCCGCGCTGAGGAAGGGGCTCGCCCCCGAGGCCACCGTGATGCGCGACGGCAAGTGGCAAACGGTTGCGGCTGCGACGCTGGTGCCCGGCGACATCGTCAAGATCAGGCTCGGCGTCATCGTGCCCGCCGACCTGCGGCTTGTCGGCGGCGATTACGCCTCCATCGACCAGGCGGCGCTGACGGGCGAATCCTTGCCGGCCGCGAAGAAGGTGGGCGACGAGGCCTATTCGGGCAGCATCGTCAAGCAGGGCGAGATGCAAGGCGTCGTCATCGCGACCGGCGCCAACACGTTCTTCGGCCGCACCGCCAAGCTCGTGGCCGGCGCCGGCGCCGTGAGCCACGCCCAGAGGGCGATGTTCGAGATCGGAAACTTCCTGATCATCGTCGCCGTCGCGCTGGCGCTGATCATGGTCGCCGTCCAGGTCTATCAGGACATCGTCATCACCGACGACTGGGGACTCGAAGACGCGCTCGGCATCCTGCAGTTCGTCCTCGTTCTGCTGGTCGCATCGATCCCGGTGGCCATGCCGGCGGTGTTCTCCATCACCATGGCATTGGGCGCGCTGGCGCTGTCGAAACAGAAGGCGATCGTCTCCAAGCTGTCCGCCATCGAGGAAATGGCCGGGGTCGACATTCTGTGCTCGGACAAGACCGGGACCTTGACCAAGAACCAGCTCACGCTCGGCGATCCGATCCTGTTTTCGGCCAAAAGCGCGCAGGATTGCATCCTGGCCGCCGCCTTGGCTTCGAAGATCGAGGATCGCGACGCCATCGACACCGCGGTGATCGCGGCGCTGAAGGACCAGAGCGCGCTCAAGACCTACAAGCAGGTGAAATTCGTGCCCTTCGATCCCGTCAGCAAGCGCACCGCGGCGACAGTCATCGACGCGCAGGGCAAAAGCGTCGTGGTCACCAAGGGGGCGCCGCAGGTCATCGTCGATCTCGCCAAGCCGGCAGCCGACGTCGCGCAGCGGGTCAAGACAACGGTCGACGAGCTCGCCGCCAAAGGCTCGCGCGCGCTCGCCGTCGCGCGTTCCGAGGACGCAGGGCAGAGTTGGGCGCTGCTCGGCATATTGCCGATGTTCGACCCGCCGCGCGAGGATTCCAAAGCCACGATCGAGATGGCGAACGAAAAGGGCGTGCGGGTCAAGATGGTGACCGGCGACGATACCGCCATCGCGATCGAGACCGCGCGCCTGCTCGGCATGGGCACCCACATCATCCCGGCCGCCGAGGCCTTTCCCAAGGACATGGATCCCAACCACGTCCCGCCGGAAATCGCCGATGCCATCGAGCGGGCTGACGGTTTTGCCCGCGTGTTCCCGGAGCACAAATACGCCATCGTGAAGGCGCTGCAGGCGCGCGGTCATCTGGTTGCGATGACCGGCGACGGCGTCAACGATGCGCCGGCGTTGAAACAGGCGGATTGCGGCACTGCCGTGTCGGGAGCCACCGACGCGGCGCGCGGCGCCGCGGCGCTCATTTTGACGGCGCCGGGCCTCTCCGTCATCAACGATGCGATCGACGAGGCCCGGCGCATCTTCGGGCGGATCACCACCTACACGATCTACCGCATAGCGCTGACCATGGACATCATGTTCGTGGTCGTGCTGTCCACCATCTTTCTCGACTTTGCGCCGCTGACCGCGATGATGATCGTCGCCATGTCGCTGCTCGACGACGTCCCGATCATGACCATCGCCTACGACCATACTCCCGTGAGCGCGAAGCCGATCCGCTGGCACATGCCGCAGCTCCTCAGCGTCGCGACCGTGCTCGGCGTGTTCTCGATCGTCGAAACATTCGGGCTCCTCTTGATCGGCATCCGGGTGCTTTCGCATCCGCACCTGCAGGACTATTTCGGACTGACGAGCGAGGATCAGCTGCAGACCGTGATGTTCCTCCAGCTGGTGGCGGGCGGCCACTTGTTGCTGTTCATCACCAGGAGCGAACGCTGGTTCTTCCTGCCGCCATTCCCGGCGATGCCGCTATTCAGCGCGATCGTGCTGACCCAGATCCTGGCGGTGCTGATGTGCGGCTTCGGCTGGCTCGTCCCGTCGATCCCGTGGACCCTGGTCGGATGGGTGTGGCTCTACAACATCGCCTGGATGTTCGTGCTCGGCGGCGTTCGACTGCTGAGCGAGCGCTTCGCCGCCTACCGGACCGCGCGGCAGGCAAGGAGCATGCACATCGTGAACCAATCGCTTCGGCTGCACGCATCATCGTAATGGGAGCATCGAAGATGAATTATCGAAAGAAGTTTTTGGTCGAGCCCGGAGCGAAGGTTCGGCTGTCGAAAATCGATGCGTCCTACACGGGCAAGAACGAGACCCACGAAAAAGCTCTGTCCAAGATCCAAGCCCATATCGAACGCATGGACAAGCTGCAGTACCTGCTTTACGCGGACGGCAGCCAATCCCTTCTCGTCGTGCTGCAGGCGCTCGACGCGGCCGGCAAGGACGGCGTCGTTCGGCATGTGTTCAGCGGAATGAACCCGCAAGGGACGTTCGTCTTCGGATTCAAGCAGCCGAGCAAAGAGGAAGCCGCTCACGATTTCCTCTGGCGCGTCCACTCACGCACGCCGGCCAAAGGCGAAGTGGTGATCTTCAATCGATCGCATTACGAGGATGTGCTCGTGGTGCGCGTGCACAAGCTCGTGCCACGTTCGGTGTGGTCGAAACGCTATGATCTGATCAACGACTTCGAAACGATGCTGTCGCAAAACGGCACGACCATTCTGAAGTTCTTTCTCCACATCAGCCCGCAAGAGCAGCTGGCGCGCTTCAAGCAGCGGCTCGACGACGCGTCGCGGAATTGGAAGATCAGCGAAAGCGACTATTCCGAACGCGAGCTGTGGCCGCAATACGTGGAGGCGTACGAGGACGCCATGGCCCTGACGAGCACGAAGCACGCCCCCTGGTACATCATTCCGGCAAACCACAAGTGGTTCCGCAACCTCGCGGTATCGCAGATCATCGCTACCACGCGGCCGCGCGCGAGCGGAAGATCGGCGACCAACGTCGGACGAAGAAAGCCGACAAGGTCGCATAGCGGCAAAGCCGAATGCTGCCCTGGCTGTTCGCGTCGCTGCGCGGCTATCGGATCGGATGGCTGCCGGGGGATTTGGTCGCCGGCCTGATGCTGGCTGCGATTGCCATTCCGGGGCAGCTGGCGACCGCGCGGTTGGCGGGAATGCCGCCCGAGACCGGCCTTTACGCCTTTGCCGCCGGTTCGCTCGCCTTCGCCGCCTTCGGCGCCAACCGCTTCATGTCGGTGGCGGCCGATTCCACCATCGCGCCGATCTTCGCCGGCGGACTTGCGTCCTTCGCCGCCCTCGGCACCCCGCACTACGCCGAGCTGGTCACGCTGCTCGCGCTGATGGTCGGCGTCATTCTGGTGATCGTCGGCTTGCTGCGGGCGGGCTGGCTCGCGACCCTGCTGTCGATCCCCGTGACGACCGGGTTTCTGGCGGGCATCGCCATCCACATCATGGTGGGCGAGCTTCCGACGCTGCTCGGCATATCCGAGGAGCGGGGGCACCTTCTGCTGCGCCTCTTTCATATCCTCTTCCTGGCGCGCTGATCGGCTTGGTGGGGGCGGGCGTCGCGGTGGCGCTGTTTCATCTCGAGAGCCGCGGCGTGAGTCTGCTGAGCCCGCTCCACTTCGAGCTGCCGCGCCCGGCGCTTCCGTACTTGCCCGACACCCGCGAGATGGCCCGGCTTCTACCGCTGGCCCTCATCGTCGCCATGGTCTGCATCATGCAGACCTCCGCGGTCGCGAGCACCTTTCCATCGGAGGAGGATCGGCCGGACGATGCCAGCCGCGACTTTGCCGGCGTTGGCGCCGGCAGCATCCTGGCAGGCTTGACGGGCTCCTTCCCCGTCGATGCCAGTCCGCCCAGCACCGCCATCGTCGTCGAATCCGGCGGACGCTCGCAGGTCGCCTCGATCACCGCCGTCGCCCTCATGATCGTGCTCTTCCTCCTGGCGGCGGGCCTGCTGGCCTATCTGCCCCATGCGGCGCTCTCCGGAATTCTCTTCTACATCGCCGTCAAGATTTTTCGTCTCAACGAAATGATCCGCATCTACCGCCGCGGCGGGCTCGAGATCCTGCTGGTGGCGGCGAGCTGCGGGCTGGTCGTGGCGCTCCCGATCGAAACCGGCATGCTGCTGGCGATCGTGCTGTCCTTCGTGCACAGCCTTTACTTCGTCGTGCGACCCTATTGCGTGGAACTGGCGCGCGTGCCGGGAACCACCGTCTGGTGGCCGCCCGGCCGGGGCGAGAAGCGCGAGCATGAGCCGGGCGTCCTCGTCTTTGCGACGGCGGCGCCGCTGACCTTCACAAACGCCCAGTACATCAGCGACAAGATCATGCGCGCGCTCGACGCGGCGCCCGCGCCGGTGAAACTGCTGGTGATCGAGGCCAGCGGCATGATCGACATCGACTATACCGGCTCGCAGATCCTGCAGCGGACCATCGCAGAGCTGCGCTCCCGCTCCATCGGAGTCGCCATCGCCCGGCTGTCGGACCCGCAGGCCCAGGCGCAGGCGAGCCAAACCGGGCTGATCGCAGCGCTCGGACCCGAGCGCGTTTTCAGAACCGTCGAAGAAGCCGTGCGCCAGCTGCGTCCGGATGCGAAGCCGGATGATCTCGGCAAGAAAGCTGGCGCCGCAGAAGGCTCTCCGTCGGGAGGGCCTTGAGCTTGTCTTCCCTGGGCTACCGCTGCTGCCCGATCGACATCGAACTCTCGGGCCTTCGCGAGAACATTAATCGCCTTTTCCCCAGAAAATGTCGTAAGCCCGATCAAACGCGACGACCATTAAACACGCCGACTTGCCTTGGCATGTGAACTGGTGCGGCATGCGGCTCCCCATGATGGCAAACCCACCTGGCCCGAGCCGTGTGGGCCGGTGATCCGCCATCTCGGCCAGGACGGCGCCGTTGATGACGATCAGCTGCTCCTCGGCGGTATGGAAATGCCAAGGTACCACGCATCCGGGGAATGCCTTTAAGATCAGCGTCGAGCGACCGGTCGTGGGATCACCGCTTTCGATCGCCGACTGCAGACACTTCACGTCGTTGTCCGGCGAAAATTTCACCGATGAGAGGGGCTTGATGGCGCCCGTTGTCCTATCTTCGGCGAGGGCCGCGCCGCCGATGAAGACAGCGACGCATGCCGCCAGCGTCTTTGAGATTGGAACCCGTTAGCAAATGACCGCTTCGGATCGAACGGGTCGTTTCGCGTTGCCCGTGCAATATCCCGATGACCGACACGGGCAGACCTCGGCGCGTCAATGCCGTGGGCTCGAAAGCACCAGACGCGAGCTATCCCTGTCGGCCGATCGAGATCACCGCTTCATCGGTTCGCCGGCCGTCGATGTCCCAGAACTTCTGGAAATCGGGCCCGTCGAGATAGGCGAGCTCCTGCCCGACATTGGCGAGCGTGGTCATGAATTGATCCGATTGCGCCGCCTTGCCGATAGCAGCGCGCAGCGTCGTCACGATATCCGCCGGCGTGCCTTTCGGCGCGAATATCCCGACCCAAAGATAGTATTCGACGTCGAAGCCGAGCTCCTTGAGCGTCGGCACATCGGGCAACGACTTCGAGCGCGCTGCGCTGAAGACGGCGAGCGGGCGCAGCTTGCCAGCTTTGATGTGCGGCAGCGTCGCCGACACCGATTGGGTCGTAACCTGCGCATTGTTGCCGAGGATGGCGACGATGGCCGGTCCGCCGCCATTGGTCGGCAGATGCCGCAGCCGCAACGGGCCCGTCGCCTTTTCCAGATACGCCAGCGGCAGGTGGGACGCGCCATAGAGTCCGCCCGAACTGAACACGAGCGTGTCCGGATGCGCCTTGGCAGCCGCGATGAACTCGCTCAGCGTCTTGGAAGGTTGCTGGTCGTTGACGAGGAGCAAGATCGGTTCCGCAACCAGGCGCGCGAGTGGAATGAAGTCGGCGCGGGTAACCTTGGGTGGACGGCCAAACAGCTTGTCGACCTCGGCGTAACCGGAGATCCCGGTGTTGTGCGACAGCAGCGTATAGCCATCGGGCTTGGCGGCGGCGACGAACTGGGCGCCGACCTGTCCGGCGGCGCCGGCCTTGGTCTCGACCACCACCGGCTGCTTGAGGATCGGCTCCATGGCCGCGGCCAGCGGCCGCGTCACGATATCGTTGGCGCCGCCGGGCGGAAACGCGTTGATGATAGTGATCGCGTGGGAGGGAAAAGCCTCCTGCGCGAATACTGGTGCGGCCGCGAGCGCGCTCGCGGCGGACCCGATGAGGAAACGACGGCGGTCCATGCGTTGCCCTTTCGAAGCGGGGCCCCCCGATGGCTCCCGCGATCAAGGAGAGTATTCGCGCATTACGGGTGTCCTGCAAGACAGGCGCAGATGGCGGTTCAGGGTCAAACTGATACAGGCTCACCGTAAACGCGGAAACGTCGTGACCCACCTTTGCTTCTAGCAAATTACTGCTACGCTTGCTTCGCGGTCGGTGGTGATCATGACCTCGGCTTTGTAAGCACAACGTGCGTGGCGTTCGTCGTGGGAGCGTGCTCGCTGCACTCATAACCGAGCTTGGCTGCATCGATACCGGCGAGAAGGTGTTCCCCGGAGCCGAGGAGGACTGGGGAAATGGCGAGGTGCATCTCATCGATGAGTCCCGCGCGCAGGTATTGCCGGATTGTCGCGACGCCGCCGCCCAGCCGGACGTCTTGATCATTCGCGGCTTCGCTGGCGCGTTTCAGTGCAGCGTGGATGCCATCGGTGACGAAGTGGAAGGTGGTGCCGCCGTTCATGGTGATCGATGTCCGGGGGTGGTTGGTGAGCACGAAGACGGGGGTGTGGTACGGCGGGTCGTCGCCCCACCATCCCTTCCAGCTCTCGTCGGGCCAGGGTCCCCGGATCGGCCCGAACATGTTTCGGCCCATGATCCACGCTCCGATATTGCTGAACCCGCGCGCCGCGAAGTCGTCGTCGATGCCTGTCGTGCCGCCGTCACTTCCAAACATCTGCCGAAACGTACGGGTGGCGAAGGCCCATTCGTGCAATGCAACGCCGCCGACGCCGAGCGGGTTGTGGACGTCCTGGTTGGGCCCAGCGCCGTAGCCGTCGAGTGATATGCTGAAGCCATGGACGCGAAGCTTGGGCATGGATAGGGCCTGCTGTTTGCACTAGCTCAGCGCTAATACTTCGCGTTTCCGGGCGTCCGCGGGAACGGGATCGCGTCGCGCACGTTGGCAAGCCCGGTGACGTAGGCGAGGGTGCGCTCGAAGCCCAGCCCGAAGCCCGCGTGCGGCACCGTGCCATAGCGGCGCAAGTCCCGGTACCAAGCGTAGTGCTCCTTGTCGATGCCGCGCTCCGCCATGCGCGCATCCAGCACCTCGAGCCGCTCCTCGCGCTGGCTGCCGCCGATGATCTCGCCGATCCCGGGTGCGAGCACGTCCATGGCCGCGACCGTCCTGCCGTCGTCGTTCACCCGCATGTAGAACGCCTTGATGTCCTTCGGGTAGTTCATCACGATCACAGGCTTCTTGGCGTATTTTTCCGTGAGATAGCGCTCGTGCTCGGACTGCAGATCCATGCCCCACTTCACCGGGAACTCGAACTTCTCCTTCGCCCGCTCGAGGGCCGTGATCGCCTCGCCGTAATCCATGCGCACGAACTGCGAGCCGACGATGCCCTCGAGCTTCGCGATGAGCCCCTTCTCGATCCGTTCGTCGAAGAACGCGAGATCCTCCTGCCTTTCCTTCAGCAGCGCCTGCAAGGTGAACTTCAGCAGCGCTTCTGCCAGCGTCGCATTGTCAGAGAGGTCGGCGAAAGCGATCTCCGGCTCGATCATCCAGAACTCGGCGAGGTGGCGGCTGGTGTTGGAGTTCTCCGCGCGGAACGTCGGCCCAAAGGTGTAGACCTTGGTGAGCGCGAGGCAATACGCCTCCACGTTGAGCTGTCCCGACACCGTCAGAAACGCCTCGCGGCCGAAGAAGTCTTTAGCGAAATCCACCCGGCCCTCGGGCGTGCGCGGCAGGTTGGCGAGATCGAGGGTCGACACTCGGAACAGCGCCCCGGCGCCCTCCGCGTCGGATGCGGTGATGATCGGCGTATTGACCCACAAAAAGCCATTCTCGTCGAAGAACCGATGGATCGCCTGCGCCAGCGTGTGGCGCACCCGCGTCGCCGCCGCAATCGTGTTCGTCCGCGGCCGCAAGTGCGCCACGTCGCGTAGGAACTCCAGCGAATGCGCCTTCGGCTGGATCGGATACGTATCCGGGTCCTCCACCCAGCCGACCACCTTGATCGCGCTCGCCTGCATCTCGAACGGCTGCCCCTTCGCGGGTGACGGCACGATCGTCCCCGTCGCCTCCAGCGCGCAACCGGCCGTGAGCTTCAAGA
>WNFN01219609.1_pt1 | contig 10380 bp, 8 predicted proteins | sample 5400161 | NCBI WGS metagenome assembly WNFN01 (sample SAMN13153353, study PRJNA577476) | soil metagenome | isolation source: 80 cm saprolite on Douglas fir-dominated hillslope | place: USA:California | collected 2013-09-17
ACCGGAGACGCTGGCAAGGCGATCGGCAGACGGCCCACGTCGCTGGTCGTCATCTATTCTTATGGAGACTTCCGCGCTGCGACCAAGGTTGCGCGTTCCGACGACACGGCCGCGAAACCGATTGAGATCACGCGCGAAAGCTGCGTTCCCGCCAATAAAGTAGTGGCGTTCTTCTCGAATCCGTTTAGCGATCTCGATGCTTCGCGCAAGGCTCCGCTCAGAATTGACGATGCACTGATTACTCCGGTGCCGACCGCTCACAATGGCTGGCTGGTGGCAATCAGTCTCTTCATCTTCATGGCGTTTTTCGCGATCGGTCCGGGAGTATGCGTGTGGCTGGCGCTTTCGGAGTTGATGCCGACGCGGATTCGCTCCAACGGCATGAGCATTGCCCTGTTGATTAACCAGGCCGTTTCGACCACTATTGCCGCCGTGTTCCTGCCTATCGTCGGCAAGTACGGGTACTCGACCATGTTTTTCGGCTTTGCCGCTTGTACCGTGATCTACTTCATCACGGCCGCGGTATTCCTGCCCGAAACGAAGGGGAAAACACTGGAAGAGATTGAAGCGCATTTTGAGGGAACTGGGGAAATGGCCGGTTCTGCCATGGCGTCCCCTTAAGGGGTGGTTACCGGCATCAGCGTGTGGCAATGTTGTATATGCTAATGGGACGCGAGAAAATGCGGACAGGCATGAAAATCAGAATTGCGGTTCCTGTTATTGCGTTGCTGGCGGTCTGGGCTTTGGATTCTGCTGTCGCACAAACCAAACCGGAGACTGGGTCGGCCGTGATCCTTCGACTCGAGGCCAAGTGGAATGCGGCTTACGACCGGGGGGATATCGCAACCATGAATTCTCTGCTAGCTGATGATTTCATCATCACCGTCGAAGATGGGAGCACATTCAGCAAATCTGGATATATCGCCCACTACGGGGACACTACCGTCCACGTAGAGACTTCAGAAATGTCAGATCTTAAAGTTCGAATGCATGGCAAAACCGCGGTTGTCACTGGCGCGTATCACGAAAAGGGTACGACCAAGGGTAAACCCTACGAATACCGTGACCGTTTCACCGATGTCTGGATGAGCATGAACGGCACGTGGCAGGTTATCGCTTCTCACTATAGTATTCCGGCCAGCCAGTAACGAACCCTCTGTTTACGAATCGGCGCGCTCAAACTTATTCATTCGGAAAGCCGTATACCCCAGGGGTTGGCCTCTGGCTCGGCAGTTTGCACTGGGAGGACTCAAGCCATATCCCGCCCAGTCTACAATCAATGGAATTGAGAGTCTTAAGGGAACAAGTCCCTTTAATTCTGCCTCTTAAGGGTTAATATTGCCTGTCGGCTGTTAACTGTTTGCAGTAGTACAATTAGCTCACGTCCGCGCTCCAATATTAAGGATTCATACCCGTAACGATGGGCCCGATTCTGTGCTTTGTAATCTTTAGAAGTGTCCTCGGGTGGTATCCATCCTTTTTTACTGGCGCGGGGGGGCGTCGACGCTTCTGTCTCGATTACAGGTGAAGATTCAGTAAGGTGAAATTTAAGTTGGCAGTCAAACGTCTAGCGATGATGTGATACTTCCCGGAGCAATGAGATGACATCATTGCGTCCAGCAGAGGACATCTTGAAACTGGCAGAAAGTCAACGCTCCTTTGACGGGTTCCAGCGATCCAACTGTTTCCACACGGCGGCCATTCTGGCTTCGCTCTATGTTCTTATGTGCGCAGTACCGGCGGTTACTCAAGCGCAAGTCGCCGGAGGCAGCATAACTGGAACCGCCAGAGGAGACTCGGGCGCCGCAATGCCGGGGGTTCGGATCTCTTTAAAAGATGTGATCACTGGCCAGGTCAGGACAGTGCTCACCGACACGTCGGGCTCTTACGGCCTACGTGCGCTACCCGCGGGCAAGTATGAAATGACTGTTTCCGCTCCGTCGTTTGTGACGCAACTCTGGACGGGCATTACCGTAACAGCCGGAGGTCAACGCGTCCTCGACATTCTAATGCGCCCTGGCAGTTCCGAGTCGGTGGTGCGCGCTACTGTGTCGGGCGCGCCCTCAAATCAATCGTCCGGTAACGTCAACAATTCCGTTGTGCAGAATACGCCGCTCAATGGACGCGATTGGACCCAGCTTGCGACTTTGCAGGCGGGCGTTACCGGAGTTCAAACCGGAAGCGCCAGCGGCGGTCCTGGACGGAATCAGCATCAACGATTATTCCAATGGTGCACCCGGCAGCGTCCTGGGTGACAATCTCGGAATCGACGCCGTTGAGCAAGTCTCTGTTCTGGGCAGCAATTATCCGGCCGAATATGGACGAACCTCAGGCGGCGTGATTAACGCCATCACTCGTTCCGGAACCAAAGCATTCCACGGTGATGTCTACGAGTTCTTTCGCAATAACGCACTGGATGCAAGAAACTTTTTTGACGGCAAAATTCCGCCTTTTAAACGGAATCAGTTTGGCGGCTCAGCCGGTGGGCCGCTCCAGAAGGAGCGGATGTTCATCTTTGGAGACTACGAAGGTCTGCGCCAGTCACTCGGTGTGACCACGGTGGACACCGTCCCCTCGCCGGCCGCGCGCGCCGGAAACCTTTCCACCGGAAGCGTTACCGTCGATCCCGATGTACTTCGTTTCATCAATGCGTTTTACCCGCTGCCGAACGGTTCTCTTCTGGGCAATGGTGATACCGGGGTGTTTTCTTTCGCTGGTCAGGAAGTAACGAATGAAAACTATTTTACTGTCAAAGTTGACCGTAAGTTGTCCGACAAAGACCTGCTGGCGGTCACTTATATGCGCGACAACTCCAAGACAGTTCAGCCTGACAATTTCAACGAGTTGCTTTCCAATACTGTGTCGCGGCGCCAGGTTGTTACCCTCCACGCTCAGCACGCCTTCAGTGCCACCTTTCTGAATGCCGCTCGCTTGGGCTTCACTCGCGCCGTTGGCATCACCGGGGGCTTGACCAAGATTTTAAACTCGAACATGCTTGATCCCTCGTTCGGATTTGTGCCCGGGGGTTTGGCCGGTGAGGTTCGTTCGGTTCCAGGCTTGACCAACTTCTCCGGCGCGCCCACGAAGGGGGGAGTTCTCCTCTCCGAAAAGTCTCTTGCCTGGAATTCTTTTCAAGGTGGTGATGACGTCTTTCTCACCCGTGGTATCCACAGCTTAAAGTTCGGCGTGCTGGTGGAACGCATGCAGGACAACCAACTGTCACTTCCTGCCGTAAACGGGCGTTTTCGCTTCGATTCGCTGGTCAATTATCTGACCAACCGGCCGGAAGTGTTCCAGGGATCCGCCGGTCTTAATGTGCCTGATGTCGGATTGCGCCAGACTTTGTTCGGCGCCTACGTACAGGATGACGTTCGGCTGAAAAAAGATCTCACAGTGAATCTCGGCTTGCGCTATGAAATGGCGACGGTTCCAACCGAGTCGCAAAATCGCATCTCCAACCTGCGGAATCTTACCGATGCTGTGCCTCACGTCGGCGCGCCGTTTTTCAGAAATCCTACTTTACGGAATTTCGAGCCGCGTGTTGGCTTTGCCTGGAATCCGCGGGGCGGAAAGAATCTGGTGCGCGGCGGTTTTGGCATTTTCGATGTCCTGCCGCTGCCTTACGAATTTCAATCTTCGTTTCAACTTGCTGTGCCATTCGTGCAGTCTATCTTTGCCAATGCTCTCCAGCCCGGCATGTTTCCAACCGGTGCTTATCAAACATTTAAAAATCAAACGAATTTCGGGCTGGCCACCTACGTTGAATTTAATCCCAAACGCAATTACGTGATGCAGTGGAATCTGGGGACCGCCAGGGAGTTGAGCTCAACGCTTTCCCTAACCATCGGCTATGTCGGCTCCCGTGGAGTTCACCTTCCCTATCGCGTTGACAACATCGATATGGTCCTCCCCACGCTGACTCCGACAGGCTACGTGTTTCCGCCGACAGCTACGAGCAGTACGCTGAATCCGAATTTTGGCCGCATCAATTCGACCCTCTGGCGAGCGAATTCCTTTTATCATGCCCTGCAGGCCGATATGACCAAGCGCGTCAGCCGCGGAGTCGAATTGCACGCCGCTTACACTTTTGGCAAGAGTATAGACACGCTATCGGCAACCGCAGCCGACGACGCCTTTCCCAATGGTTTGTTCAATCAGCTTTTCTTTGATGAGCGCACTACGCACGGGCCCTCCGACTTCAACGTCGCACAAACTCTCGTGGTGAGCTTTACCTGGGAACTCCCTAACCTCGCACGGAGCCCCCGAATCTTGGCCTGGGCTGCCAGTGGTTGGCAATTGGGCGGCATCTACAAAGCCAGTTCCGGCCAGCCTTTCACGCCAATCCTGGGCGGTGATCCTGCCGGCATGAAATTGGATGAGACCAGTGAACGCCCGAACCGCCTGGGAGGGCCGAGTTGCGGCACGCTAACCAATCCGGGAAACCCTAACCACTACATCAAGACGGACTGTTTAGCTTTCCCCGGTGCGAACACATGGGGAAATTTGGGCCGCAACGCCCTAATTGGTCCTGGCGTCTCCAAATTGGACGTTTCTGTGTTCAAGAACAATCGCATTCGGCGCATCTCGGAAACCTTCAACGCACAGTTCCGCGCGGAATTCTTCAATATTCTGAACCATGCCAACTTCGCCTCGCCCACCGACCACTCGACGGTCTTCGATCAGAGTGGGAACCCTATCTCAAGTGCCGGACTCATCACCTCCACGCAAACAATTTCCCGGCAGATTCAGTTTGCCGTGAAACTTATCTGGTGAGCCTCGTCTCGTGTGAGGGGTGCCAGTCTTCTTGAAGGAGTGTTGTTTGGTCAGAGCTTGAGCATTCGTGCAGCGTTGTCGCCTAAGATCATCTTTCGTTGCGCGCTGGTTATATTTATCTGATCCAGGAAATGCACCGGCCTTTCGTACCCCATGTCTAAGCAGTAGTCCAATAGTGTCGTATGTAAACCGCTGCAAGTATTTACTGGGAGGCTGCGGCAACTGCAGCTTTTGGATCTCTGGCCGCAGAGTCGCACCGTGGTCGATGCGTCCCATCAGCATCAGCAACACCCCCCCGCCGTGCGGCAGGGTGACCTGAAGCTTCGGGTGCCGGTCGAGCACTCCCCCGAAAATAAGATGGCAGGCGGCGATGGCGGTGTCGAAAGGGAAGCTCAGCAAGTTTGAGAGATAGAACGGTGCGGTGCGCTGCCCGCCAACTACCTGCAGCGGATGCAGGAAAATGGGAAGGTCCAATGTCTCGATGCGGGCAAAAATCGGCTCAAAGAGTGGGTCGTCGAGATCACGATGGTTGATGTTCGTTCCCATGTAAACGCCCCGTGTTCCCGGCAATTTGCTTGCGCGATTGAGTTCATCAATGGCGCGATCGGGGAAGAGCATGGGAAGCGTCAGCAGGGCGACCAGTCGCTCCGGGCATTGCGCATGCGCGGAGCTGGCCGCGTCGTTCCATGCGCGCGCAAGTTTGTGAGAGACTTCTTCGTCGCCCCAATGCGCCATGGGTCCGGTTAGCGACATCGCCTGGACGGCGGTGCCCTGCGCATCCATATCAGCGATCCGCTTCTTCAAATCGACGATCCGGTAGGGAAGAGGTCCCTGAAAGCGCGCATCTGTCTTAATGTAAAATCCTTCCTCGGCGGCGCGATATTCCACGTTGAAGCGCGGCCCCTCTTGGGCGAGTACGTCGAGATAGGCTTGCGGGAAGAAATGGGCGTGAACATCGACGGGGCGCACACCAGTCACATCACGGTTCGGCATGATTAGTGATCTCCTTAAATAGCTATGAGGCAGGCATCTTCTACTGCAATCGGTCAACGCTCAGACGATCGACGCTCAGACGATCGGCAAGTTCATCCAGAACCTTGCGCAGTTCGGGGCCTAGCGGAACCCCATGGGCCATGCGCTCGCGGTAAAGCTGCGCCGAGTGCTCTCCCGGAAGCCGGACTTCATCTACGCCCGGTAGCGTCGGAGATGACTTCATGACCTCCCACAGCTCATCGACATTCTGCTTAAAGGCGTCGACGTCGGCGAATGTCGCGATATCCAACGCGACAATGACCTGGCCGGTGTTGCTTGGAGTTTTGGAGTCCACCGTGTAGTTGACAATGTCCCGGCCAAACGCGGCTCCGTTCAATGTTCCTGCCAGCAAACCAAACATCAGCGCCAAGCCATACCCCTTCGGGCCGCCGACAGGGACAAGGAAGCCTTCGCTCGCGCGCTTCGCGTCGGTCAAGGGCTGACCCTGCCGGTCAATCATCCAACCTTCCGGCATCGGCTCATTGCGTTGCGCCTTGAGCCTGATCTTGCCAAAAGCGGTGTTCGTCGTGGCCATGTCAAGCACGATCGACGGATGTTTGGAAGCGGGTACTGCGATCGAAATGGGGTTGGTGCTCAGCAGCACTTCGGTCCCGCCCCATGGGGGCAGAACATTGGCATTGCCAACGCAAAAATACAATCCGATCATGTTCTGTTCCGCGGCCATCCGTGGATAAAGCTGCGCCGGGCCAGCGTGATTGCTGTGCCGCGTTCCCACCCAACCAATGCCGCACTGGCGGGCTTTCTCGATGGCGAGTTCCGCGGCTCGCTTCATAACCAGATGCCCCAGAGCGTTGTCGCCGTCGATGAGTGCCGCCCCCGCTCTGTCGCTCACTATGTGGATGTTAGGCCTTGCATTGACCGCCCCGTCCTGGATTTGCTTCACATACTGCGGCAGCCGGAATACGCCATGCGCATCGCCGCCGCGCGCGTCGGATTCTGCCATCAGCGCGGCCACCTGAGTGGCATCCTCCTGAGGAATGCCGGCAGAGGCCAGTGCCTGCGAGACGAACCTGTTCAGTTCGGCTATCGCAACGTGGGGCTGGCCCGGGGAGGGCGTGGCAGTTTCAGTCATGATCACTCTCTATTCTGCAATCTGTCTTCGGTAATCTCGTTAAGGCAAGTAATCGAAGACCATGAGATGGGCTTCTTCGATTACCAGGTCAGAAAGCATCGAGGTTTGCCAGCCGGCTTTCTTTTCGCGCGCCGTTACACCTTGCGCAATGTTCAATTCCTTAAGCAGGTCGGCCTGGAAATCCTGTGTTCCATGGCGGGCAGTGAGAATATAGTGCCGCGGGACAGCCGAGTAGAACCGCTTCAGTTCAGGCACCCACAGTCCCGTCTTCGCGATTGCCCCGGTCGGAACTTTCCCGACAAGCTCGAAGTGATCCGGGTCGATCTCCTTAAAAACGGCAACCGTGCCAGTGGTCCCGACGAAATAAATGCGGCTGGTAAGCGCGTCATATTGGAGGTCGTCTGCGCCACCCACGCTATCGAGCACCTGCACCACTTTGCCCGTCTCCGTATCCATGACAACCAGCTTTCCCGGTTCATGCTGGTGGCCGCCTCCAATATTGCCGGTATGGGCTTTGGTCCGGCTGCCGACAAAGAGGCGATGATGCGCTGCGTCCAGACCCGCGGTATGGGGCACCGGGCCTCCGGTGATTGGCCACTGGGCGACGACGGCGCGTTTTTCGAGATCAATTACCGCAACATGGCTGTCGCCTTCCACAATGTCTCCCATAGTGACGTACAGTCTTTTTCCGGATGGGTCGATTGTGATGCCGGCCGGATCACCGCCGGGGAGCCTAATGCTGCCCACTAATTTGGCCGTCTTTGTGTCGACGATATCGATCGACGCATTCGTTGCGCCATGCTCACCACTGCCACCAAAGTCTTCAAACACTTCGACGCCGGCATAAATCAAATGGGTGGAAGGATCGTACGCAGCGTTGTCCGCTCCCCGGTTCGGGTCACCATAGCCAGATAATTGGACAGTCTTAGTGACCTCGTAAGTCGCCCCACTAATGGCGACCACAGAGCTATCTGTCAGAGTCACCCAGACTTCGTTCGACTCTGGAAGATAGACAGGCTTCTTGGGCATAGCTGAAAGCCCCTTGGTCTCATGGATCACCTTGCCTGCTCGCAGGTCCACGGTTATGAGGCTCTTTGCAGCCTCGCCAGAGATAAAGAGGCGCTGACCTTTTACATCCGCCGCTAGATGATCCATGTAACCATCCCCCGGCAGTGGGATGGTCTCAGCCAGCCGCAAAATGCCTGCCATATGCATCATGGGCAGCTGCTGACTCGTCGACTGCTGAGCCTGTGTCAGCCCCACGACCGCGAACCAAGCCACCAGAATTGCGAAAAACCACTTCATTGGTTCTTCCTCATTCGGAATTTCGATTTTCACCTTCGAATTGACTGCGTTTTCCGGATCGCATCTTTCTGTGGGCCGCTCTGGCTATGGGAGAACGGCCTCCGCGGCCGGTTCAGGACTAAACTCGTTTTCCAGCTTTGCAACAACAATCGTAGCGACTCCATTGCCAATAACATTGGCGAGCGCGCGCGCCATCGATAGGAAACTATCAACCGCAAACAGGAGCGCGAGCCCTTCCAGAGGCAGAACGCCCGATGCTCCGACGGTCGTGGCCAGGACAATGAAAGCAGCTCCAGTCACACCGGCGGCACCCTTCGAAGTCACCAGCATGATGGCCACCAGGACTAAGAGGCGTCCGAGACTAAGGGGAACGTGATAGACCTGGGCGATGAAAATGGTACTGATGGGCAACGATACGGCTAAGCCGCCGAGATTGAAGGCGTAACCTGTTGGCAAGACCAAATTGACCACTGAACGCGAAGCCCCGAATCGCTCCAGCTTCTGCATGAGCTGCGGCAGAACACTTTCAGATGAAGACGTGCCAATAACCAAGAGAATCTCGTCACGAATGTATTTAATTAAGTGGAGTAAGCTAAAGCCGAAGAAATATGCGATGAGCCCCAAGACAACGAAGACATAAAACGCTTCTGTCAGATAGGTGACCAGGACAAGCTTAGACAACGCCAATAAGGCGCTAGTGCCAAATTTACCGACGGTGAACGCCATCGCCCCGAAGGCCCCTATGGGGGCAATTCGCATAATGATTCTGATGATTCCGAAAAATACCATCATCACGCTGTCTAAACCCCGAACTATCGGCTGAGCGCGGCTCCCCATGCCAATCAGAGTGGCGCCGACTAATAGCGCAATTACCACGACCTGGAGCAAATCACCCTTTACGAAAGCTCCCAGGAAGTTATCGGGGACAGTACCCATGATGAACTCGAGAAATGAAAATTCCTTTCCCTTGTTCGCATAGGTGGCGTAATCCGCTGAAGCGGACGCGGAGGGGAGAGCAGTGACACCAACTCCCGGTTTGAAAAGTGCGACAGATGCCAGACCGATAGCCAGAGCAAGTGTCGTGACCAGCTCAAAATAGACGAGGGCCTTCAGCCCGATCCGCCCCACCTTGCGAATGTCACCGATGTGCGCAACCCCGGTGGAAACACAAAGAAATACAATGGGAGCAATCGCCATGCGGATCAGCTTGATGAAGAGATCACCAAGAGGCTTCATGGCCAGGGCATGCCTGGGATCAAGTTTGCCGAGCACTATGGCAGCAACAATGGCCAGCAAGACTTGAAGACTAATATTATTTCGCAGCTGGCGCTTGTTGGTCTGGGACGTCTCGTGCATTGCCGTTCCCCCAAGGATTTCCCATCGATGGTCCGGTTCTAACTAATCGTTCGGTTCTAGCTATCGGAAAGAGTCTTCAGTAGCCGGAACAATTCCTTTTTTGATTCAAATCCAATTCCGGGAATATCAGGCAACGGAATGTAACTGTTTTCAACCGGAGTGTTATCGGCGAATCCACCGAATGGTTGGAAGATACCAGGATAAGATTCATTGCCTCCAAGCCCCAGTCCTGCGGCTATATTCAGCGACAACTGATGGCCACCATGTGGAATGCAACGGGCCGCAGACCACCCGTATTCCTTCAACATGTCGAGAATGCGCAGATATTCAACCAGGCCGTAGCTCAGCGCACAATCGAACTGGAGGACATCGCGATCGGAGCGCATGCCGGCATATCGGATCAGGTTGCGCGCGTCCTGGACCGAGAAAAGGTTCTCACCCGTTGCCATCGGTCCTGAGTAGTGGCGAGCAAGCTCTTCCTGCAATTTATAATCGAGCGGATCTCCGGCTTCTTCGTACCACCGCAGTTGGTACGGTTCAAGAGCGTGCGCGTAGGCAATCGCCGTAGCAAGATCAAAACGGCCGTTCGCGTCCACGGCCAACTGGTCGCCCCTCTTCAAAAGCTTCAGGACGGATTCGATGCGCCGTAGATCTTCCGGTAGTGGAGCTCCGCCAATCTTGATCTTTACCACGGAATAACCCAGGTCGAGATAACTTTGCATCTCTTGCTGTAAACCTGCCAAACCTTTCTCGGGGTAGTAATAACCGCCGGCTGCATAGACGAAAACCTTTGCGTCAGCGACGCCCCCCCTAAAACGGTC
>WNFN01240372.1_pt1 | contig 10380 bp, 9 predicted proteins | sample 5400161 | NCBI WGS metagenome assembly WNFN01 (sample SAMN13153353, study PRJNA577476) | soil metagenome | isolation source: 80 cm saprolite on Douglas fir-dominated hillslope | place: USA:California | collected 2013-09-17
ACCGTGTCTGTCACCAGAGCAACATCGTGCGAATTCAGAGTTCCGTCCGCCGCGTCCGCCTCGTTGTACGCCGGCGACGAGCGACGAACCGCGTACGCCGGATCACTCAAGAACCGTCTAATAGCCTGACCCTTGCTCGGTTCCACATCGCCGCTGAAGACGTGCGCGAAGCAGGTCGCGATACCGTCCGACTCGAGCACCCGTCGTATTGCCTCAATCGTATTGCTTGAGATCACCGCGAGGGTGACTTGGTGGGCGAGCATTCGCACAACGTTGGCCATCCCCGGAATCAGGCGTGGGTGGTACTGTGTTCTCAAGAGCTGCATGAAATGCTGCTTGGCGGCTTCTGCTCGTTCGGCGTCCGGGCACACGCGCGCGAGGGATCGGAAGATATTCGACTCAAAGAGCTCGAAGAACTGTTCACGCGTGTCGATACCGAGCTCGAATTTCCGGTTGGTTTCGGCAAACAGGTCCCAAGAAGCCTCCCGCGTCTGCACGACCGTGCCATCCAGATCAAAGAGAATTGCTGTGAGCGCCATCGCAGTATCAAGTCGCGAGCGACTTGACCAAGGTAGCCGGTTCGCTGTTGAGTGCGTTCAATACCGGCAGCTCGAAGAAGTCCTGGATCTCGCCGAACCCCTTCCGCCCTTCACACTCCCATTCACCCAGGCAATTAAATGACACCATGTTTGGCCAGCATTGCCATGGAAACGTGGTCATTCCTTTGCCGTTGAGCCTCCAATTCCGTCCGCGACTATCGGTGAGGTCAAGCTGCAGCGCGTCTGCATATCGTTCTTGCTTTCGAGTGACGCGTCCCGCTCCAGCCTTAAGTCCGTAGACTTGGCCTCGGTCCAGAACGTAACCGTGCGCCAGCCAGAGCTCGTGACCGTTTTTAGCAGGATCGAAACCGAAGATCGCGTGCATCGCTAGATCCTTCGAAAAATGCGCATGTAGCCAACTCATCGTGGGCTTCCCCCGCTCGGGGCGCGGCCCCCAACTGTGATCCATCGTAGATACGCAATCGATCGGATATTCCTTGCCGCGAATCGCTACGGCACCGACCACCGTCCCGGTTTGATCAAAGTGACCGTTGTAGGCGGTTCCCCAGGAAAACTCCCCCTCCTTGGTTTTTGACCCACACATTGGATCCATTGCCGGATCGTGGATGTCGAAAGGCGGCATGAGCGCTTCGTAACGAACGTCGATCCAGGTTCCTTGGTGATCGTCATACTTGATGGCCCACACCATATTCGGATCCAGGCACTTCACATCAAGACCATTGAGGAGGTGATAGTTCTGAAGGTCGCGCGGCTCGGGGATGGGCATCGCCGCGCGCAGGTCACAAAAGTCCGCTTCCCACGGCGTCACGATGCGTCGCGAATTCATGCAGATCGTCGAACTGACGACACCGAGGTTCGGCCGAAACAGGGCGTACACGCCAATGTTCAACTTCGCCTCGCTGTTGTAGAAACCAAAGAAATTGGTTTCCGCCCACGTCGGCTGATCCGAATCGGCCGCGTGAAAGTTTGCGTCTTCAGCGCTTATCAACTCCTGACTCCTTATAGTTTTCGGGTGCTCAATGCGCCAGATAGACGCCTCGCACTCCCGCCAGCCACGGTGAGGACGATATTCCCGGCGCCGGCCGGGGTGCTAGGGGCAATATGGATAAAAGGGCAGGCTCTTTTTATCCAACCCCGCCAACTCGGGCAAGGGACGATCGAGGCGGCCGAAAGCGCCTGTTTGTTTTTTCTTTTTCAATCAAATACTTAGTAATCCATAGCCGCCTTACCGCGGGTGCGATCCAAGCCGATGGCGCGGCTACTTTGCCAAATTGGACAAAAAGTGGCCTTGGTGCTTTGCTCCACTTGGCCGTCAGTGAATAATGCAAAGCGCCAGCAAAGACCAAAATATGTCCGCCTCCAATCATTTCCTTGCCGACGGATTGCGAAGAATCGCTGCGAGCGCGAGCCGTGGAGTCGTCGAGCAGCTGTGGTCTGAAATTGAGAGTTATTTGTCGGAGGCCTTGAATGCCGCGCGGTGCGTCGTCTTGCTCAAGACGGCCGGCTCGTGGCGGCCCTCGCGCTTGTCCGCCGACAGCAAGGCGGTCGCTACCCCGCTGGAGGGGCTGGGGCACGAGGCCGTGGGTGACAACCATGTCCGCGCGTTCGGAAACAATTTATGGATACCCATCGTCCCGGGTGCGATCGGTGCGATCGCTCTTGATTGCAGCGCCAACACGACACCTCTCGAAACGCTCGAGATCATCGCCACATCGCTTGGCGCCATGGCTGCGACCTGCGAACGGCAGACGGTCGCGGCCCAGAGCCTAGATGACGTTCAAGCCCTTCAAAAAGTCGCGACACGGATTCTCAAGAGCCATGACTTGTCGGAGATTATTCAGCTAATCACGATAGAGGCGAAGCGCTTATTGTCAGCTGACATATGCGGCCTCCTCCTGCGCGAGGGCGAGGAGATCGTCATGCAACGGTGCGTTGGGCATTCCTCCCTAGCGACAGCGACCCTGCGCATGCGGCAAGGGCAAGGTATCGCGGGACAGGTGTTTGCTTCAATGCAGCCCTGCCGCGTGGAGGACTACTTGCAAAGTGAGGAAATTAGCCGTGACTTTTTCTCTTTGGCGGAAGATGAGAAAGTTCGCTCCGCGCTCGCCGCGCCTTTGCTATCCCGCGACGATGTGATCGGAGTTTTGGAAGTGTGGAGGAGGCGACCGTCAACCTTTACCGATCTTGAAACCTCACGACTGGTCGCACTGGCCAACCTCGTCTCGATCGCCATAGAGAACGCGCGACTTTATACCGCTCGACAATCGACACTGAACGAACTGGAACAAGCCAATAAGACCCTGAATGACCGATACGAGCTAGTGCGTGATCTCGTTATTTTTACTCAAGATCTGGTGCAATCTTTGCTCCTGGAGCAAGGAATGCCGGCAATCGCCAAGCGCGCATCGGAGTATCTCGATGCCACCGTCTTCATCACGGATCTTGAACTGAATGTCATCGCCGCCTCACCACTTGAGAGTCAGTTGCCGGCGTCTATACTCACTTCGCTTAGAGAACCCGGCCGGAACGCGCGAGCAAATGAAGAGCGCGCATCGGCCTTTGTGGTAAACACCGACTCTGTTCATCCCGGCGACTCGGCGTGCTTGGCTCAAGGCATCTTTGTCGCGAAAGAACTGGTCGGCTTCGTGATCGGCATACCTCACCGCTCCCTCGACGACGCATTCGGTCTTGCCATCGGTCAGGTCGTCCTAGCCACTGCACTTCACAGTCTGGAACAGCGGGCGGTGAGCAAAGCGCGATCCGAGACGCTCGATGCGATCGTCTGGGATCTGTTGGAGGGCTCGGACGGTGCTCGCAGCGCAGCCATCGACAGGCTTCGAGAGTTGAAAATCGATATCCCTGGCACCTGTCGGGCGTTACTCTGCTCGGTGGAATCCTCCGTTAAGCGGCCGCTTGCATCCGACCTCGGATTGGCTGGTCTCGAGGAGCGGCGGCAAGCCGTTCGTAGCGCCTGTCTCTCGTCCGAAGCAGCCTCGTTGCGGCAAGCTATCGTCAGCGCGCGAGGCGGCGTCATCGCGATATTGTTCGCGGACGATGGCAGTAGAGGTATCGACCAGGTCGTAAGCCGACTGACGCGGCGGGTTTCAGCGCGAATGCCTGAAAGCACGATCTTGATCGGCGCCAGTTCGCGTATCGAGAATCTGCGACTCCTGCCGAAAGCCTATCGTGAAGCTCGGATAGCGGTTGATGTCGCGCGGCAACGCGGTCAATCGGGCGCCGTCGTCTATGACAAATCCGGGATCGTGGGCTTACTCTACAGCGTCAAGCAAGAAGGAGGGATTCAGGGGCTTGTGAACTCAACGTTCGGCCGTCTGATGAAAGAAGATGCAAAAAATCGCGAACAGTTAATTGAGACATTGCGAACTTATTTCGATTTGAATTGTTCACAGGAAGCCACTTCCCAACGCTTAGGGATTCACCGCAAAACCGTCAGTTATCGCTTGGCAAAGATTGCCGAACTGACTGGGCTTGATTTTAAGACACACGAAGATCGTTTGCTGGCGGACCTTGCGTTATATATCCAAGCAACGATGGGCCAATCCTCAGAAGAGATGTAACCGACCGGTCTGGTCCGGGCCGTCTAGATTTGGATTTGCGATTGAACCAAGCTCGCGCCCGGCAATTTGGCCGTAGCATGTTTGCGCGATCGCATCCATTTGCAATCGGTCACCAAACCGCCCCGCCCGATGACCCGGCGAAACACCGCTCCTCTTGCGATTCCGGATTCCCGCAACCACGTCTTCAGATACACGACCGTGTCCGGCGAAAGGTAGGCTTTGCTCCCCTTCCCCGTCTGGTGACCCAACCCCGCATCGCTGGATCGACGGATAGGTATTGATTGCGCACCAGCAGTTCGCCGGTTGCCTTCTCCGGCATGGGCGCCTCGACGATCTCAGAATTGTTCGCCTGCAGGACTCTGGTGGGCCGGCTCTTCAGAATCATTGTAGTGGCTATACGTAGGGAACATCTGCAACTCTCGGCACGATTCAGTGGGTTAGGCCGACACGGCGTCCAGGCCGCTTCGCCGGTAGTGCGTCGGCGAGTGACCAGTCCATTTTCGGAACGCTTTGCGGAAACTGGTCGCGTCCGCGAAACCGACGCGCTCCGCCACCTGGTCCATCGAGAGGTGCGTGTTCTCCAGAAATTCGGTCGCGACCCGACGGCGCATGCTGTCGAGGACGGATTGGTACGAAAGGCCGTCCCGGGCAAGCCGCCGATGGAGCGTCCGCAATGACAGGCCGAGCAGTTCGGCTACCTCTTCGGCTGTCGGGAAACGGTCGGGATTGTTGAGACAAGCGGATCGAATCTGCCGCGTCAATTCGGTGCCGCCAGGGCTTTCGGCCATCGATCGCTCGCAGAGTTGCCGGCACATCCGAGCGGTGATTGGATTGGCGTTCGGACAGGGTCGGTCCAGGACGCTCGCGTCGAAGTGCCACTCCATGGTGTCGCTGCCGAAATCAATCGGGCAGTTGAACATCCGTCCGTACTCGCGCCAGTGGGGAGGCGCGGGGAAGGTGAACACCATGCGTTTGGTCGGGAAGGGCGCCTCTAGCACCCGGCCGAAAAGCGCGGTCATGGAACTCCGCCAGAACTCCGCGACAAAAGGCAGAAGATCGCCCAGAGATTGTACACCGTCGCTACGCAGGATCGCCGTGTTGTCCTCGACGCGCAGGCTGATCTGCATGACGACCGGCCCGGCCATCGCGACGTGCTCGACGCTGAATTTGAGCGCCTCCCCAAAGGTGGAGCTGCTGATCATGGCGTAGCCATAGATGCCGAAGTCGCTGATCCGTTGGCGAGCACCCGCAAGCAGCCCAACATCGGAACGATGCGCGAGAACGCGTGCGTTGCGGTAGATTGCGAGGCGCTGGCGCGGCGAGATACAGGCATAGGGGTCTTCGAGCTGTCTCGGATGCACACCCGTTCGTGCAAATAACTCGGCGATCGAGACATCCTCTGCAGCCAGCTCCTCCGCTAAAGCCCGCAGTCCCAAGAGACTCTGCGTCGGGGCGTCCAGATCCTCTGCGAGCGAGGTAATTATTTTCACCGTTGCCAACGTCCCCCCTGCCCGAGCCGTGCGGCCCTTGTCCGAACCCGGGCGCGTCGATCGCGCCTCGTCTATTAAATGTCGTGCATCATCTTATCAGGCACCTCGGCAGGCTCGCAAGCAGCACCTTGCAACCCGTAGGACCGTATCGATCGCATTCTGTGGGACAAGACAGGTCTCGACCATTTCGCGATATTGCGCGGCGTTCCTGACGTGCAACACGTCGAACAGCGCGTGACGTAGCGCCTGCCAAACCACTGGCCCCTGTTCAAAGAAGGCGTTGAGCGAGCTGGTAGCGCAGGCCGCGGCGGCTTCAGCTGCCAGTCCTTGCAGCCGGCCGGCGTTCGCGAGCGCCGCCAGGTCGAGCACTTGGTCGCCGATCGCGACGCCGCCGCGGAACGACTCGCCGCTCTGTCGCCGGCGGAAGACGCCGAAAGGGAGATTCTGGATCGGAAAGTCCGTCGCCACATTGTTAGCCGAGGCCAGCCAGCTCCGTGCGCGCTCATCGTGAGTATGATTGAGCCAGGCTTCCATCTGATCCTCTCTCAATCGAAGGAGCCGGTCGGGCTGCGACGGCTCAATAGGACCTTGCGTAGCTGAAGATCCTTGATCCGGCCGGGCGCGATATTACGCTCGGCCAGGATCTCTTCATTGTGTTCGCCCTGGAACGCCGGGACGCCGGGCGGCGGCAACACTGAGCGGCTGAAGATCCACGGGTTCCCGGGCATGCGCGTGGTGCCGCCTGCGCGATCGTCGACCTCGACCACCGCCCCCCATTCTTTGACCCAGTCCATCTCGGCAAATTCGGCGAGGCTGCGGATTAGGCCAACGGCCAAACCGGCCTCACTCACCTGCGCCTGCAGCTGCTCGAGGTCATTGAAGGTCATCAGCCACGCGCGCACTTCGGTCAGTAGGGGTTGCAGGTTTTGCCGCCGCAAGTTGGCCGTGGCGTAGCGAGGATCCTTTCGCAGATCGTTACGTCGCATCATTGCGCAGTAGCGCGTGAACATCGGTGTGTAGATCGGGCTGCCGGCAATCGTGAGCCTGCGGCCGTCCGGCAGCTCGAAGATGTGCGATTCGTTGGCGGACAGCGCGATCGGTTCACCGTCGGTATCGATACCCGACAGTAGAGCCCCCGCACGCTCGTTCACCGCCAGCATGGTCGCCGCCATCGAGACATCGATATACTGCCCTTTGCCCGTGCGGTTGCGGTCGTGCAGGGCCGCCAGGATACCAATGACGCCTTGAAGCCCCGTGTAGACATCGGCGTGGCTGCAGGCGTCGTTGCGTGGCTCCGACAGCGCTTCCCCGAAATGCCGCTGGACGATGGCGGTCAGCCCCGTCTCGCCGTGGACGGTCGGCGCGAAGGCGGGACGGTTCCGCCACGACGTCGCTTGCCCGTAGCCGCTGAGGGAGGCGTAGATGACCCGAGGATTGAGCTCGCGCACGTCCTCGTAGCTCAGTCCGAACCGCTTCAAGGTGCCCGGACGAAAGTTCTCGACAATCACATCTGCGTCTCGGCAGAGCTCCATCGTGATCTCGCGTCCTTCAACCCAATTGAGATCAAGGCTGAGATTGCGTTTGCCGGCATTCTGCTGGACGAAATAGAGGCCCATGTCGCCGACGAGAGGCAGCCCAACGCGACCGAGATCGCCCGACGGCGGTTCGATCTTCGTCACCGTCGCACCCAGATCCCGCAAGGTCTTGGTACAGTGCGGGCCAGCAAGCACACGAGTGAAGTCGATCACCCGCAATCCTTCCAGGGGAGCTGACATCTTTAGTCTCCTTTGAAAATGGCGGAGGCCGGACCGGTGGCGAAGAACGCGTCAAAGCCACGCTGCCGATCGGCTGCTTTCCAGATCATGTCATTGATCTCAGCCTGGCGCGCATCGGCTGCCGCAATGCCGCCAGCGGCGAGCTGCGCCTGCAGCTTAATACCCTTGATGACGGCAGTCGGTCCGGCGGCAAGCTGCCGGGCCCACGTCATTGAAGCTACCGACAGTTCGCTCTCGGGCACGACGAGATTGATGATTCCCCAGCGCTCGAAGGCTTCCGGGGTGTGCCGGCGCCCGAGCATGGCGATCTCCTTGGCGCGGGCGAGACCTGCCCGCTGCACCAGCCGCTGCGTGCCACCGAGCAGCGGCAGCAGGCCAACGGTCACCTCGACCTGGCCGAGCGAGGCAGTATCGGCGGCCACGATCATGTCGCAGGTCAGCGCAAGCTCCAGTCCGCCGCCCAGTACGGCGCCATGGACCGCGGCGACTGTCGGCACGGGCGCTCCCTCCAAGACGTCCAGCATTTCTGTGATCCGCTTTTGATCGTGCTGGATGAAGGTCGATTCGCCGAACGACTTGAGCTCAGCTCCAGCACAGAAATGCCGCATCGAGCTGCGCAGCAGAATCGCACGACATCCCTCAGCAAGTACGGCCCGGTAAGCGGCGAGCAAGTCCTCGATCATGGCGTCATCAATCAGGTTATGCGGTGGCTTGGCCAAGGTCACGACACCCACGGCCCCGTCTATTTCATGCGTTACGGTCGTCATTGAGATTCTCTTTCGGTTAGAACTAGGCTGAGGTTGCGACGAGATCGCCGGTTATTCGCGATCGTGCGGACGGACCGTAAAGCGTCGCGTAAGTCCGCCTGGGTGACGCCCGGCCGGGCAGCAGTGAGGTCCGGTGAGCGTGGGGCCGTGTTTCGGCGTGATCGCCCGTGCAGCGCGTCGGCCATCGGCGAGTACTTCGGCAATTTCACTTCCTTTTTGCCCCGAAACAGCCGTGACGGCGGCCTCTGGGCGCATGGGATTCTTAGCCCTGCGTCCTCGGCGAACTGTCGTGTATTTAATCGACCGGCGGCGACGACGACAATGTCCAAGGCTGCCAGTGTTCGGGTCGGAAACTGCCAATTGGACTTAGAGCGCTACTGGCCGAATCGGTGATCGCAGTCCGGTCGGGGTTCGGTTTCGAAGCCCGGCTTGGCTGGGCTGTGTCATAACAATGAATGGTGTTCATCTGTTGACAAGAAGGGCAACGAGGCAGTGTCCGGGCCGAGTGCACGGGGTATGGCGAACGCGCACGACGGCGAAGCGGGAAACGAGTGAGGCGTTGCTATCCTCGCACCATACGGTTCTTGCTTTAATCGGACCCAAGGAGAATCTGCCGCTCGCGCGGCAGAAGCTCTTTCACTGCATGCTGGTTGTACGGGGGAAAGGTCGCGATGGACAGCTCTTGCTACGCCGTTTGGCGTTGGTGAGCTTTGCCTGACGCGCCATCGTGAGCACGGGTCTTGCTGTTGACGATGTCCGCTTATCGAATCTGACTCAGTCGATCGAACCCAGTGTAGGGTAGCTTACGACCTTCGAATCGAATTTTTAAGCGTCCGTCCGGGTAATCAAACACTGTGACCTGCTGACCCGAGATCGCATTGGTCTGCGACCCGGCGTGATTAGATAAATGACTTTGTCGTATTGAATCGTGAGCGCTCGGATTATCGCGCGAGATTCCTGCCAACAAAACACATCATCCAACCGAGCACGCTCGGCTTTAGCGGTTTGCGGTGCGCATCGTGATCAGATGCCCAGGTACGGCCAAAGCGGGCGTTATAGTCGCGCCGGAGGGCCTCGAGAAACGCTTTGCGGTCAACTATTGATGAGACGCAGGCGAGCTGCAGTTCCTTAACCGGGCCGCCGGCGCCGGGTTGGCAGGATTCTCTCAATGTTCAAATCATGCAGCGCTCCTCCAAACTGCGTAATGCCTTCGCCGCGGGCAACGCGAGCCTTGTTGAGGCGAAACCCGCCGTGCTTGTCGCTAGAGAGAGCGACTGGCTTGCCGTACTCGAGTGAACATCGCTGCGTGATTCTCATGTACTCGAACCTCGACTCAACTTCGCAGAAATGCATGCCCACGAGCTGCCCGGTAGCATCATCGACGAATACCAGCAGTGCGTAGGATGGCGCTCGGTCTTCAAACCACCGTGGCTCCGAATCATCGATCTGGATCAGTTCGCCGAATCATGGCCGACGAAGCCCAGGTTGTTGGACTTTAGGTTTACGCCGAGCACGGGTCCGCCAGAGCCCAGCTTCGATCATGAGTTTGCCAACGGTCTCATTGGACACCGTGATGCCGTGACGCTCGAGCAGCTTCTCAGATGCACGCGTTGGCCCAAAGTCTGAGACTAGATCACTTGGCAGTTTCCGACTGGAATATTGGCAGCCTTGGACGTGGCCGACGTCGTCGTTGGTGGATTCAATAGACAACGTTCACCGAGGACGCGTCGGACCAAAGAGTCCCAAGCGCCCACGGGACGGCGTCACAGCCGTTTCGGGTCAAAAAAAGAGGGGGGATAAAATTGCCAAAATATTCGCCGATGGCCGACGCGCTGCACGGGCGATCATCCCGAAACACCGCCCCACGCTCAGCGGGCCTCCCGCCGATCGGAACGGGACGCGTGCAGCTCGTCGAGCGCGACGTGGACATCATCGACGCGAACTTCGCATACGAGGTAGCCCACGCGCTCGTCTCGCGGGTGGAGAGCGCGAGCAATAACGGTCGCGCCCGGCACCGAACCATGAAGAATCAATTGTTCGTCACCGATTCAATATCGGTTGTCGTTCGCAGTCCTCGCGTTTGCGCAGGGACGTCACCGGGGGGGATGATGTGATGAGGTCTGCCAGACTTACATATACGTCGGTCAGCGCGTTTTTAGCCTGCTGGGCGACTGCCGCTTTCGCCCAACTGGAAACGCCAGCGCCGGCGC
>WNFN01064483.1_pt1 | contig 10379 bp, 8 predicted proteins | sample 5400161 | NCBI WGS metagenome assembly WNFN01 (sample SAMN13153353, study PRJNA577476) | soil metagenome | isolation source: 80 cm saprolite on Douglas fir-dominated hillslope | place: USA:California | collected 2013-09-17
TGAAATGGCGTGTTGTTCGAATTGAAGACAAGCCCGCCGGGCGGATTCCAGATCTGTGGAATTTTTTCGAAAGGCAGATAGCGATGCCAGATCAAATCAGAGCGGTCGCCGGGCAGCATGTCCTGCCAGTCCAGCTTGTCTTCTTGCTGGCGCACGGGGAACAATCCGTTATAGACATAGCCGATATGCCCCTTGTCGTCGGCATAGACGTAGTTGATGCTGGGTATGGCCTGCAGCGCCATGGCCGCCCGCCATTCTTCCAGGTTAGCGGCCTTGTTCAGGCGGTAATACTGCAAGGGCTGGCGCACCTCGTTGATGCCGGCGTAACGAATGGCGAACACGCCGTGATCGGTCTTCAGCACAGGACCTTGGGCCGCGTAAAGCACGTCGCGGTGTACGGGCCAGACCAGCGGCCCCCAGATCTTCACGCGGATTTTGACGTCGCTCTTCTCAAAATCACGCCATTTCCCATCCAGTTGATACTGGTTGGGATTGGCCGGATTGATGGTGAGCTTGTAAACGTCAACAAGATCGGGATTGTTGACCGTGTTGGCCCAACCCAGATGCTGGTTGTGGCCGTGCAGCATGAAAGGCGAGCCGGGGAAGAAGCCGCCCGCTACGTGCCAGCCCTGGCCGCTCTCCAGCACCGCCTCATACCAGGAGGCCGGCCCAGAATAAGGCTGGTGGGAATTGACGAGAAGCCGCGTGGCTCCATCGGCCGAGCGCGACGGGGACACGGCCACGGCGTTTGATCCCACGGGGACCGGGTCGCCGGTGATCAGGAAGGCATCCTGCCCGTTGTTAGAAAGAAAGGCGGGGGAAAGGGAAAGAGAGGCGACGGTGTTGCCGCTCTCCGGGCTACTCAACTTCCGCAACACCCGGTCGAGGCCATAAAAGAACGGCGTCTTGAAAACAAAGCCTGCGGCCACGTCTTTGCCGGTAAGCGGCAGGAGGCCGCGCAGCACCTGGTCCTGATGAAGCGCCGCGTAGTAGTTCACGCCGTCGGCATAGGCTTCCAGGACCTGCCGCACATCCGCGGGCAAGTCACTTTCATACTTTGCGTTGACAGTTTCCCATACCCGTAAAAGGTGGACCAGATAGTCGGGCACGGCAGCGTTGCGTCCCTCGGCTGCGGCCAGTTGTCCACGGGTCGCAAGCGCCACCTGCTGGAGCGTGGCGAAGTCGTCTTCGGACTGGGCGAAGCCCAGCCCGAAGGCAACATCTGCATCTCTGGGGCCGATCACATGCGGCACGCCAAAGGTGTCACGCTTGATGCGAACATCATATTGCCGGGCCTTAGCGATCAGCGCGGCCGGATCCGGCGGCGCAGGCTGGTCCAGCCGGTCAGCCACGATCAGGAATACGAAGGCCCCGACAATGAGTACGGCAAGTGTCAGGACGGTGATCTTGAGTGTGCGCATGAGTCTTGGTGAAATGTCTGGTGATTATCTCCTGAAGTTAACCCCGAACGTCAATGGCTTGCGTGCATAGTGATTTCATCGCGCCGATTATAGTGCACTGGGCACCCACAGAAGCGAGCCCAGAAACGGGCAGGCCCTGTTCACTGAAGGCCGCTGGCCGAGACAGCGGGATCTAGAACCCCAGCTTGACTAATTCCGCGACGCTAAGTTTTCCAGTCGCGTTTCCCTGGGCGATTTTCTCAGCGTATTTAGCCAGAATATCCACTTCGAGATTTACCGCGTCGCCGGGGCGCAGGGCGCGCAGGTTGGTGGTCTGGTAGGTGTGGGGGATGACGGCAATCTCCAGCCGGCCGGCCTGAATCGCGGCGACGGTCAGACTGATTCCTTCGACGGCAATCGATCCTTGAGCAACAATGTATTTCGTGATCGCCTTGGGGACTTCAATCACCAGACGCCAGTCTTCACGGTCTTTGATTTGCTCAAGGCACAGCAGCTTTCCCGTGCCGTCGATGTGTCCTTGCACGATGTGTCCGCCCAAACGGTCCTGAGCGCGGGCGGGAAGTTCCAGGTTCACCAGCGAGCCTTTCTGCAATTGGCCCAGCGAGGTGCGCTGCAAGGTTTCCTGGGCGAGGTCGGCGGAAAACTGTTTGCCCCGGAGTTCAACCGCGGTCAGGCAGACACCGCTCACGGACACGCTGTCACCGGTCTTCAGCTCTGATGTAACGCTGCCGGCGGCAACGGTGATGCGCGTGAAAGCGCCACGCCCGCTGCGTGCTGCCAATCTGCGGATGGCGGCGATCTGGCCGGTTTCCTGGATTAGTCCGGTAAACATTCAGGTTTTCTCCGCGCTCTCGGACGCTGCGGCAGCATACGGATCACGCAGGTAGCCTTCAACCGCAAAATCCTCGCCAAAATGGTGGAGCGTGACGTTCTTGACCACCGCCGCTTCGCTGATGCTCCTGTAGCCGGCCCCGCCGGCGAACGGCACCGACCCGGTCCCGGCCAGAATCTTGGGCGCGTAATACAGAAAGACTTTGTCCACGATGCCTGCGGCCAGCGCCGCCCAGTTTACCAGCGCGCCGCCTTCGATCAGCAGGCTGGTAATTTCCTTTTCGCCTAGCCGCGCCGCGATTTGCTTCAAGTCCGGCCGGCCGTCGCTGGAGCCCAGCGAAACTTGCTCCACGGTGATGCCGCGCTCTTCCAGGGCTTTTTTCTTTTTTTCTTCCGCGAAGGAGCAGAAGACCACAACGTCATGGTGCGCGGTCTTCATCAGGCGCGAATCCAGCGGCAGGCGCAGGCGCGAATCCAGCACCACGCGCAGCAGCGGACGCCGCCGGGGAAGGCCGGTGCGGTCGGTGAGCAGAGGATCGTCGGCAATGACCGTGCCCGCGCCCACCAGGATAGCGTCCGATTCATGGCGCAATTGTTGCGCGTGCGCACGCGCTTCCTCGCTGGTGATCCAGGCAATGGCGCCGCCCGCATCATGCAGCGGCGCGTTCACTGACCCGCCCTGCGGCGCGGCAATCTTGCCGTCCAGAGTCATGCCGGCCTTCAACGTCACCAGCGGCCGGCGCGTGAGAATGTATTTGGCAAAGCTCTCATTCAGATTGCGTGCTTCGGCTTGGAGAAGCCCGGTTTCGACGGTGATCCCGGCGGCGCGCAGCTTGGCGAATCCTTTGCCAGAGGCCAGCGGGTTAGGGTCCGCCATGGCCGCCACCACGCGGCGTATGCCGGCGGCAATCACGGCGTCGGCGCAGGGGCCGGTGCGTCCGTGATGGGAGCACGGCTCAAGATTGAGGTACAGCGTTCCGCCGCGGGCCTGAGGGCCAGCTTGTTCGAGGGCCAAGGCTTCGCCGTGCTTTACGGCGTCATAAGTATGAAAGCCCGTGCCGGCAACTTCGCTGCTACTGCTGACCACTACCGCGCCCACGCGCGGATTGGGCGTGGCCAGCGCGGTCCCCTGGCGGGCCAGCTCCAGCGCCTGGCGCATGTACTGCTCGTCTGCGGGATTGACGCTGGAGCTCATGCTGTTTCAAACAGCGAATCCACAAAAACCTCAGCGCTGAAGGGAAGCAGATCGGCGGCCTTTTCTCCCACGCCCACGTAGCGCACCGGCAACCCCAGCTCGCGGGAGATGGCCACTACCACGCCGCCTTTGGCGGTGCCGTCCAGCTTAGTGAGCACAATGCCGGTGACGCCGGCGGATTCGGTGAACTGCCGCGCCTGTTGCAACCCGTTCTGGCCCGTGGTGGCATCCATCACCAGCAGCACCTCGTGGGGCGCGCCGGGAATAACGCGCTGGGCCGTGCGCTTCATCTTTTCCAGCTCCGCCATCAGGCCGGTCTTGGTGTGCAGTCGCCCGGCCGTGTCCACGATGACGCTGTCGGTCCCGCGGGCCTTGGCGGCGCTGAGCGCGTCAAACAGCACGGCGGAGGGGTCGCCGCCGGGTTTGGTCTTGATCACTTCCACGCCGGTGCGCGAGCCCCAGACTTCAAGCTGCTCAATGGCGGCGGCACGGAAGGTGTCCGCCGCGCAGAGCAGAACGGTTTTGCCTTCGCCGCGCAGGGCGTATGCCAGCTTGCCGATGCTGGTGGTCTTGCCGGTGCCGTTCACGCCTACCACCATCACTACTTGCGGCTTGCCTGAGTGTGCGTCCGTCACAGACGGAGTGGAATTCAGGATTTCCCGAATCTGATCTTTGATGAGGCGCTTCAACTCGTCCGCATCTTTAATCTGCTTGCGGTCCGCCATTTCCCGCAGCCGGCCTAGAATTTCCTGGGTCGTTTTGGCGCCCAGGTCGGCCCCGATCAGGATGGCTTCCAGGTCGTTCAAGGTGTTGCGGTCAATCGTTTTGGTTAGGGCAGTGATCCCGTCAATGCGCTCGCTCAGGTTCTGGCGTGTGCGCGTGACGGCGTCTTTCATCTTGTCCAGGAAACTAGGTTCCCGGGACCCAAAAAGAGTTTGAATCATTGCATTCTCTATGAGGCGCAGAAGCGCTTGCCGAATGTCTCTCTTTTAAAGATTATAGCGGGAGGGCCGTCTTGGGACGGTTAAGGGCTTGGAGAACGCTTGCAGAGTGTCTCAGACCGGCTTAGCCGTGCCAGCTCCGGCTCCAGCTCCGGCCCCAACCGCGGCCGCGGCGGCCTCTTCGCCGGTAACGGTAGCAGCGCGGTGGATGCGCAGCTTGCCGCTTTCAAAGACTTTGGTCATGGCTTTCACCACTACCGGATCAAACTTAGTGGTGGCCAGCGAGTTGATGATGCGGATGACGTACTCCGGGTCCATGGCCGCCTGATAGGGACGGTTGGTGGTCATGGCGTCAAAAGTGTCGGCCACCATAATCACCCTGGGCATCAGCGGAAGCTGGTCGCCTTTCAGTCCGAAAGGATAGCCGCGTCCGTCGAGCGACTCGTGGTGCAGCTCGATTCCCGGCAGCATCTCCCGCAGCATCTCCACTGGGCGCAAAATGGCTGCGCCTTTTGTGGTGTGCGTCTTCATGATTTCAAATTCTTCCGGCGTGAGCACGCCCGGCTTTTTCAGGATGCGGTCTTCAATGCCGATCTTGACCACGTCGTGGAGCTGGGCGGAGACACGGATCTTTTCAATGTCTTCATTCTTCATCCCCATCTCGGTGGCGATCAAGACGGAGTAACGGGTCACGCGGTCGGAATGGCCGCGCGTGTACGGATCTTTTTCGTCGACCGCGCCGGCCAGCATCTGGATGGAGCTGAAAAAGAGCGAGCGGTTTTCCTCCGCGGCCTTCTTCAGGTCGGCGACGAAGCGCTCCAGGTCGTCAGTCATGCTGTTGAAGGTCTGGGCCAGTTCGCCGAACTCAGTACGACTGTTCAACTGCACGCGCTGGGAAAAATCCCCGCCAGCGATAAAGCGGCTGGATTCGGTGAGAACGTGCAGCGGCGTGGTGAGGCGTCGCGCCGCCCAGATGCTGATGAATATGCTGAAGGCGATGGCGACCATGGCATAGCGGATAGCGTCACCGCGCAGTCCCATGATGTCAAAATAGGCCCCGGCCTGGGTTTTCTGCGCCACCACCGCCCAGTTCAGCCCCGGCACAGCGTAATAGGTGCCCAGCATGGCGACGCGGCTCTTGCCCTGCTGCAGCGAGTATTCCTTGGTCACGGATATCCGGGCATTGCTGTTTTGCTCAACAAAGCTCTTGACCAGTTCGTTGAAATTCATGTCCTGGCCGGTGGCGTATTGGGAGCTGGGAGAAGCCACCAGCCTCCCCGACCGGTCCACCACAAAGGTGTCCAGGCCCTGCCGGTCGAACGCTTCCTTGAGCCTCTGCACCAGGTAATTCAGATCGACGACGAGTTCCAGAGAGCCCAGGTATTGATTTTTTTGGTTTACTACCGGCTTGCCCACCACCATCACGGTGCGGACCTGCTTGCCGGATCCGATGGAAATTGCCTCGCCGTTGTATTCACGCATGTCGCGAGTGGCGGCCAGACCGTGGCCCAGTTCTTTTTCCAGGAAAGCATCCGGCTCAATGGTCCCGGCGTAGATACCGCGGTCCTCATTGACCAGGCGGGCGTAGGGAACGATAGAATCCGGGTTGCCGATGTAGTTTTGCAGCAGCGCCAGGACTTCCGGGGATTTTACCCGCGCCCCGCTCAGGTTCTCTCCGCTGGTCACCTGGATCGAATAGGTCAGGCCTGCCAGCGTGGTGCGAATGTCCTTTTCCCGCTGGGCGATGGCTTCAGCCAGGCCGGTGGTGACCATGTTCTGCGTCAACTTCTCGTTCCGTTCCAGGATTTCCCGGTTCATTTCCACGACCTTGGTGGCGTAGAAATAGAGCGGAACCACGCCCACCGCGACGAGCACGATGAGGATCAAATAGAGGATCGGAATCCGCGACGGCAGAGGAAGTTTCATACGGCCAGGTGCTTTGAAATTGTATTCTGAAACTAGTCTAAATCTAGCTGAAAAAAAGACCTAATAGCACGGTTACTGAAGTACAACAGGGGGTAACTATACGGAGTTTGGCAACAAAACACGGCCTAGAAACGGTCTTCCGCCTTGCCCGGCCGCGCCATCAGCTCACGGATGGCGTCATGGGGAGACTTGCCGTCATGCAGAATGGCGTACATCTGCTCGGTGATGGGCATCTCCACGCCGTATTTGCGGGCCAGACCCAGAGCAGCGTTGGTGGTGAGCACGCCCTCGGCAACCATGCCGTGCATTCCGGCGATGATCTGTTTGAGTTGCTGTCCCTGGCCCAGGGCCGTGCCCACGCTGCGGTTGCGGGAGAGGCCTTCGGTGCAAGTCAGCACCAGGTCGCCCATGCCGGCCAGGCCGGCCATGGTCTGGGGCTTGGCGCCGCAGGCCACGGCCAGGCGGGTGATTTCCGCCAGGCCGCGCGTGATCAGCGCGGCCACGGAGTTATGTCCCAGACCCAGCCCGTTGCAGACGCCGGCGGCGATGGCGATCACGTTCTTGAGCGCGCCGCCCATCTCCACTCCGGTCAGGTCGTCATTCATGTAAATGCGGAAGCTGGGATCGCTGAATTCTTTTTGCACGCGCGCGGCCAGCGAACTGTCCGCCGAGGCCACGGTCACCGCGGTAGGGCTGCCCTGGGCAGCCTCCTTGGCAAACGATGGCCCGCTGAGCGCGGCGATTTTGGGCGAGAATTCGCAGAACCGGCCGGTGACTTCCTGGATGACCTCGGTCATGCGCAGCAGGGTGTCATTCTCAATTCCCTTGGCGGCGCTCAAAAAAACCATTTGCGGCAGCAGCCATTGCGCCATGTGCTCAAACGTCCGCCGGCAATGATGCGAGGGCGTTACGCTGACCACAATCTCCGCCCCGGACAAGGCTTCCTGGAAATCGTTGGTGGCGCTGACCGCCGGCGGCAGCGGACAGCCGGGAAGAAATACGCTGTTGGTCCGCGACTGGGCGATGGACTGGCAGACTTCTTTTTCCAGGGCCCACAGCCGGACCTGGTGGTCACCGCGCCGTCCGGCCACAATGGCCAGCGCCGTGCCCCATGCGCCCGCGCCAATCACCGCAATCCGGCTCATGCCTTTGTCTCCGGAGGAGTCTTAGAAGAGCCGAACCGGTTCTCCGTACCGGCCAGCAGATGCCGGATGTTCTTATGATGTTTCAATAGGATCACCAGCGAGACCACAGAGACCAGCAGCAGCGAGGTCCAGTCCGGGTGGTAGAAAAACCAAGCCGCGATGGGGAAGGCAATCGCACCCAGGATCGATCCCAAAGAAACGTAACGCGAAACAACAACAACAAGAATGAAGATGCCGAGTGCCACCAGAATGGCCTTGGGAAACAGCAGGATGAATACGCCCAGCGCGGTGGCTACTCCCTTGCCGCCCTTGAATTTGAGCCAAACGGGGAAGATGTGTCCCAGCACCGCGAACAGAGCGGCCACTGACATCAGACGCACGATGCGGCTTTGGCATGCGCATGCGCTGGATATCATTCCATCATTTGCCAAGTACCATGCGAACGCAACCGCCAGCATCCCCTTGAGCGTGTCCAGCACCAATGTGGCCGTGCCCAGTCCTTTGGCGGAGCGCGCGACGTTGGTGGCGCCGATATTGCCGCTGCCGGTGAGACGTATGTCTTCGCCGCGAAAGATCTTGACCAGCAGATAGCCGAAAGGAATGGAGCCCAGCAGATAGGCGATTGCGGCGACGATGAGGTAGAGGGTTAGCATCTAGTTATTGAGATACCGTTTTGGTTACTCGGCACTGCGTATACCGCGACCCACCTCGCTGCGGCTCGCTCCGGTACAGAAAAAACTCGCGAGCAGTCATTGTACCGAACTGGTGCGGCGTCTTTGCCTGAAGGAGCGGCCCCAGCGGTTGCAGCTGATGATGTCCTCCCGCTCCAGATCCGGCGCGGGCCAGGGTGAGGTGCGGGTGATAGGCCTTCTCCTCGCGGGGAAGGCCCAGCTTCTCCAGTACCTGGTCAATAGCGGCGGCAAGCTGGGGCAGGACTTCACCGCCTTGCACGCCGATCCAGAAAACTCGGGGCGACTTGGGCGCGGGGAAAAAGCCCACGTTGGCAAAACTGACTTCGAACGGCGCGGCTTTCACGACGGCAAGAGCGCCTTTGATCTCCTCGACTTTCGCCTCGCCCGCCTCGCCGATGAATTTCAGCGTGACGTGCAGGCCTTCCGGCCGCGCCCAGCGCGCCTCCGGGGCCAAGCTGCGCGCGTGCTCCAGATACTCCATCATGCGCGCGCGGATTTCATCGGGGATGTCGAGGGCGATGAAGATGCGCATGTCACATCAATTTGCGGCGGACCATGTCCAGCGCCATGTGCGTGGCCCATTGGCGGACGCGTCCGCGGTCGCCGGGGAACTTCCTCTCCACCACTTCGGTCTTGTTGCCATCGGCCAGCGCGGCAAAAATCAATCCAACGGGCTTTTGCTCAGTCCCGCCGCCCGGCCCGGCAATCCCGGTGATGCCAACTCCCAGAGTCGCCTTGCAGCGCTGGCGGATGCCCTCGGCCAGGGCGCCGGCCACCGGGCCGCTGACCGCACCGTGCTCTTTGATCATCATTGGAGGCACGCCAGCCAGCGCCGTTTTCAGGGAATTGTCATAGACCACAACACCGCCCAGAAAATAACGCGAGCTGCCGGGTATGGATGTAATGCGCTCTGCCAGCATGCCGCCGGTGCAGGATTCAGCCACGGCCAGGGTGGCCCCGCGCATCTCCAGGTAGTAGCCGACAATCTGTTCCAGGCTTTCCCCTTGCGCAGAAAAAACCGCGTCTTCAAATTCATCTTCCAGCGCCGAAGCCAGCGAATCAACTTTCTTCTGCGCTTCTTCGAGCGATCCGGCGCGGGCCCGCAGGTGGAACTGTACCTGCTTGTCGGCCATGGATTCGCCGATCATGACGATCTTCAGCTCCCGCGTGGCAATGTGCTGCGCGGGCACAAGCCGACGCAACCGTTCCACGCACTGGTCTTCAAAAAGGGAAGTGAGTTCACCGGGCGGACCGGGCAGCAGGATGATGATCCGCTTCCGGCCGATGTAGTCAGCTTGCAGAAATTGCCCCGGAGCGCTGCCGCGTTTGTTGGACAGCACTTCCGCGCCATCGATGACGTCGCCTTGGCGCGCGTTGTTCTCGCTCATCTTCCAGCCGCGTTCGGCAAAGCGGGCGCGCAACCTGGTAACGATCTCCTGGTCGCGTTTGAGTTCGCGGCCCAGCGTCTCGGCCACGCACTCGCGCGTCAGGTCGTCTTCGGTGGGGCCGAGCCCGCCCATAAAGATGACAAGCTCAGCGCGCGCGAGGGCCGTCCGCGCCGCGCTGATCAGGTCGGCGCGCCGGTCGCCGACGATGGTCTTGAAAATTACTTCTACGCCGAGCTGGTTGAGCCGGCCGGTAAGGAAGAGCGAGTTGGTGTCCTGGCGGTAAGGAGTCAGCAGCTCGGAGCCGATGGCAATGATCTCGGCATTCATGATCGCAGCATTCACGTGAGCAGTTTAAATCAGAGACAGCGGCTGGATGCCCCACGCCAGATGGAAAGCGGCGTTGACCGTAGCCAGCACCGCGCCGCCTGTCCGGGTGAAGGCCAGACCCACCAGGTTGTTTCCGGAGATTGCCAGAGAAGCTTTTTTGTCGGGCGTGATTTTCACAATGCCGCGGTGACCGGCGAGCGAAGCCGCCACATAAAGGTTGCCTTGCGCGTCAAAGGCGAGTCCCTGCGGCCGCCCTAGCCCGCGATAGAAGACGGAGACCGAGCCGTGCGGGTCTACGGAATACACGGCGTCATAGCTGGAGGTGGTGGGCCCGGTCACGTAGAGAGTTCCGCTAGGCGCGAAGGCCAGGTGGTAAGCAGCCAGGCTGGGTTCGAGCGTGGCGAAAACAAAAATCTGCCGGTCCGGAGCGATGCGCCAAATGGTTCCGGTGCGGTCGCCGACGTACAGGTTCCCTCCGCGATCAAACGCGATTCCTGTGGCCACGCCCAAGCC
>WNFN01214065.1_pt2 | contig 10379 bp, 8 predicted proteins | sample 5400161 | NCBI WGS metagenome assembly WNFN01 (sample SAMN13153353, study PRJNA577476) | soil metagenome | isolation source: 80 cm saprolite on Douglas fir-dominated hillslope | place: USA:California | collected 2013-09-17
CCCCGGGCGAGGCGGGAACCTCGGGCGAGGCGGGGACCTTGCGCGCGGCGGCCCGCCGCGCGGGCCCGTATCGCGCGTTCCCGCGGTTCTCCAGCCAGCGCAGCGCGTGGCCCAGGGCCCGCACGCCGAGTTCCATCCCGCCGAGCAGGTGGATGTGGTGACGGCCGAGCACCTCCCGGCCGTACTCGCTGACGTCCACGCAGGTCGCGCCCACCGGGATGACCGGCACGGGGGACAAGGCGATGCGCTGCTCCAGCCAGGCCAGGCGTCCTTCGATCATGCTCGCAAGCAGCTCGTCCGCCGGCCGCGCGTCCGGCAGGGTGACGCCAGAGAACAGCACGAAGTCCAGGCCCGGATCTTGCACCGCGGCGTCCAGCGCATGATCGATCGCGGTCAGCGTGGACACGCGGGAGTTGGCCAGGACGTAGCCGGTCACGTCGAGCGGGTTCTTCGCCGCGGCGAACGGCGGCAGATGCTCGGTGATGGCGGCGGCGGTCTCCGGCGCGAAGGGGGGGATCTCGACGCCCTGGGCGCTCGCGCGGTCGGCGATGATGTCGCACGCGCCGCCGGAAGCGGTCACCACGCCCATCCGCCGGCCGCGGGGCCACCGGTCGTAACCGAGGAGCGCGCCCGTGCACAGCAGCTCCTCGATGCTGGTCACCCGGACCACGTTGAGCTGGCGGAGTACCGCGTCGACCACCGCGTCGTTCCCGGCCACCGAGCCGGTATGCGCCAGCGCGGCCTGCTGGCCGGCCAGGCTGGACCCGACCTTCAGCGCGACGATCGGCTTGCCGGCCTGGTCGGCTTTCTCGGCCGCCCGCGCGAATTTCTCGGGATCGCCGATCTCCTCGAGGAAGAGGCAGATGACCTTGGTGCTCTCGTCCTCCGCCAGGTAGTCGATCATGTCGACCGTGCTGATCATCGACTCGTTACCCATGGTGGTGAGCGTGCTCACGCCGATGGCGCGGGACCGGGCGAAGGCCAGCACCACGCTGGCCAGCGCCCCGCTCTGCAGCGCGACGCCGATCGGGCCCGCGGTCAGCGGCGGCGGCAGGGTCAGCGCGAACGGGGCAGACCGGGAGTGGGCGTTGACGAAGCCGAGGCAGTTCGGCCCGAGCATGGTGATCCCGTTCGCCGCGGCGCGCGCGAGCATCATGTCCTCCAGGGCGCGGCCCTGCGGGCCCACCTCACGGTAGCCGGACGCGAGGACGACCGCGCCGCGCACCCCAGCCGCGCCCGCGTCGTCGAGCACGCCCTCGACGGCCTGGATCGGCGCCAGGATGAAAGCCAGGTCGACCGGCTCGGGCAGGTCCCGCAGGCTGGGCACGGCCGGCCTGCCGAAGACCGTGGCATGCGCGGGATGCACGGGGATCAGCGGGCCGGTGAACCCGACGGTCGCGCTGCTCGCCACGATGAACCGCGCCCAGCCGGACGTGTCGGACGCGCCGACCACCGCGATGCTCCTCGGGGCGAAGAACTCGCGCAGCCGCCCGGGCGTGACCAGCGCCTGGGCCGGCGGGCTGGCCGCGCGCCGGCCGGGAAGGTTCACAGCAGCCACCGTCAGCCGGCCACCCGGGGCTCCTTGGGCAGGCCCAGCGCGCGTTCGCCGATGATCGTGCGCTGGATCTCACTGGTGCCCGAGTAGATGGTCCCGGCCCGGCTGCCGAGGAAGACGTTCTGCCAGCGGCTGGTCGGGTAGCCGGGGCCCTCGGGGCGGAGCAGGGCGTCGCTGCCCACGACGGCGACCGCGATCTCGCCCAGCCGCTTGTGGTACTCGCTCCAGAAGAGCTTGGCCACCGAGGCCTCCGGGCCGGGCGGGCGTCCCTCGGCCGCGCGCGCCAGCGTAGCGAGCCCGCTGAAGCGCATGAGCTGGACCCCGGTGTACGCCGAGGCCAGCTGCTGGCGCACCATCGGGTCGGTCGTCTTGCCGTACTTGCGCGCGGTCTCGACCAGCTCCCAGAACTCGCGCTCGAAGCCCAGGTGCGCCGTCGTGGCCTGGCCGCCGCGCTCGTACCCCAGCGTGGTCATCGCCACCCGCCAGCCCCGGCCGAGGCCGCCGATCACGTTGAACAGCGGCGCGCGCACGCCTTCGAGGAAGTCCTCGCAGAATTCGGCGGCGCCGGACATCTGCCGGATCGGCCGGTACTCCACGCCCGGGCCCGGGAAGGGGATCAGCACGTAGGACAGCCCGGCGTGCTTCTCGACCGCCGGATCGGTCCGGCACAGGACGAACATCATGGTGGCCGTGGCCGCTCCGGACGTCCACACCTTCTGGCCGCTGATGACGATCTCATCACCGTCGACGATGCCGCGGGTCTCCACCGCGGCGAGGTCCGAGCCGTGGCCGGGCTCGGAGAAGCCCTGGCAGTACACGTCGTCCCCGGAGATGATCCGGGGCAGGAAGGACCCCCGCTGCTCCGGCGTGCCGTGCACGATCACCGACGGCCCGACAAAGGCCTCGCCCATGCCTCGGTGCACCCGGGGCACCCCGGCCCGGTGGAACTCCTCGTTCAGCACGGCCAGGTGCAGGGCGTCCAGGCCCTGGCCGCCGAATTCCTCCGACCACTGCGGGCAGATGAGCCGGGCCGCCTGGAGCTTGCCCTCCCATTCCTGGTACGCCGGGTCGGCGGCGGCCTCGGCCAGCTGCCGGCGCTGGTAGCCGCCGCCCGTGGCGGCCATTCTCCAGTCGGCCAGGTCGGCGAGGCCCTCCGGTGCCTGCGCCGCGATCCAGTCGCGCAGTTCTGCGCGGAACTCAGCGATCCCAGGGCCTAGGTCAAGTTCCATTCGCGAGCCTCCCGGCTAATCCTAGAATCCAATTCTATTCTAGGATCGGGTAGCGGCAAGAGCCTCGGCGCGGAAGGTCTGGTGAGCAGGATGGGAACTCTCGACGGCCGGGTGGCGATCGTCACCGGGGCGGGGCGCGGGATCGGCAGGTCGGTGGCGAGTCTGCTGGCCAGCGAGGGGGCAGCCGTCGTGGTCAACGACATCGGCGCCGCGCTCGACGGCTCGGGCAGCGACGCCGGGCCCGCGCAGCAGGCGGTCGACGAGATCACCGCGGCCGGCGGCCGGGCTGTCGCCAGCGACGCCGACATCTCCGACCACGCAGCCGCCGAGGCCCTGGTCAAGACCGCGATCAGCGCGTTCGGGCGGCTCGACGTCCTGGTCAACGTAGCCGGGATCCTGCGGGACCGGATGGTCTTCAACATGACCGAGCAGGAGTGGGACGACGTCATCCGGGTGCACCTGAAGGGAACGTTCAACACCACCAAGTTCGCCTCGGCGTACTGGCGGTCGCTGCGCGACGAGTCAGCGCAGAACCGCATCATCAACTTCACCTCGGTCTCCGGCCTGCACGGCGCCCCCGGCCAGCCCAATTACGCCGCGGCGAAGATGGGGATCGTCGGGCTGACGTACTCGTCCGCGCACTCGCTGGCGAAGTACGGCGTGACGGTGAACGCGATCTCGCCGGCCGCGGCGACCCGGATGACCGAGTCGGTGCCCGGCGACCGCCGCCGCGCCCGGACCGAGTCCGCCGACGAGCGGTCCCCGGACAACGTGGCTCCGGTGGTCGCCTACCTCGCGAGCGAGCGGTCGGGCTGGATCAACGGCCGCATCGTGCACTCGTCCGGCTACGAGGTATCGCTGTACAGCGACCCGCAGCCGGTGATCCGCCTGATCGGCACCGGGCCGTGGGAGATCGGGGCGCTGGCCGACCAGGTGGAGCACTCGTTCGGTCCGCTGCTCGGCCGCGGGGCGTGATGTGCTAGGCAATCAGCTGTGACACCGCCCGCCCAGGCGCCCGGTCAGCCGGTCATCCGGACGATCGCCGGGGAACTCGGCGTGCGCGAGGGACAGGTGGCGGCGGCCGTCGAGCTGCTGGACGGCGGGGCCACGGTGCCGTTCATCGCCCGCTACCGCAAGGAGGCGACCGGCACGCTCGACGACGCGCAGCTGCGGAAGCTTGAGGAGCGGCTGCGTTACGTGCGTGAGCTGGAGGAACGGCGCGCCGTGATCCTGGAGTCCATCCGCTCCCAGGGCAAGCTGGATGAGGCGCTCGAGGCGCGGATCGTGGCGGCCGACTCCAAGGCGCGGCTGGAGGACATCTACCTGCCGTACAAGCCCAAGCGCCGGACAAGGGCCCAGATCGCCCGGGAAGCCGGCCTCGAGCCGCTGGCCGAGGGCCTTCTCGCGGACCCGGGGCGCGATCCGCATCGGGCGGCCGCGGCCTACGTGGACACCGCGCGGGGCGTCGCCGACGCGGCGGCGGCGCTGGACGGGGCGCGGGCGATCCTCTCCGAGCGCCTCGCCGAGGACGCCGACCTGATCGGCGTGCTCCGGGAGCGGATGTGGTCGCGCGGCCGGCTCGTCTCGCGGGTACGGGACGGCCAGCAGGAGGCGGGCGCCAAGTTCGCGGACTATTTCGAGTTCGCCGAGCCCTTCCCCAGGCTGCCGTCGCACCGGATCCTGGCCATGCTGCGCGGAGAAAAGGAGGGGATCCTCGACCTCGAGCTTGATCCGGGGGAGGTGACCCCGGATGGCCCCGCGTCCCCGGGGCCGGGCGGCGGGCTCAGCGACTACGAGACGCAGATCGCGCGGCATTTCGGCATCGCCGACCGGGGCCGGGCGGGGGATCGCTGGCTCGCCGGCACGGTCCGCTGGTCGTGGCGCACCCGGATCCTGGCTCGCCTCGGCGCGGACCTGCGGATGCGGCTGTGGCAGCGGGCCGAGGAGGACGCGGTCGGGGTGTTCGCCGCCAACGTGCGCGATCTGCTGCTGGCCGCCCCCGCGGGGGCCCGGACGACGATGGGCCTCGATCCCGGATTCCGGACCGGGGTGAAGGTCGCCGTGGTCGACGCCACCGGCAAGGCGGTCGCGACGGAGACGATCTACCCGCACGAGCTGAAGCAGCGCCCCGCGGGCGGCGCGCGGTCGCCGGGGGCGGGGGCGGGCTGGGCGACGTCGATCGCGGTCCTCGCCCGGCTGGCCGCGGCCCACCGGGCCGAGCTGATCGCCATCGGCAACGGCACCGCCTCGCGGGAGACCGACCGGCTGGCCGCCGACCTGATCAGGTCGCACCCGGAACTGAAGCTCACCAAGATCATGGTCTCGGAGGCGGGGGCCTCGGTGTACTCGGCGTCCGAGTACGCCTCGCGGGAGCTGCCCGGCATGGACGTGTCCCTGCGCGGCGCGGTGTCCATCGCCCGCCGCCTGCAGGATCCGCTGGCCGAGCTTGTCAAGATCGACCCCAAGTCCATCGGCGTCGGCCAGTACCAGCACGACCTGTCCGAGGCGAAGCTGTCCCGGTCGCTGGATGCCGTGGTCGAGGACTGCGTGAACGCGGTCGGCGTGAACGTGAACACCGCGTCCGCTCCGCTGCTGGCGCGCGTGTCCGGCATCGGCGAGGGACTGGCCGGCGCCATCGTGGCGCACCGGGACTCCGCCGGGCCGTTCCGCAACCGCCGGGCCCTGGAGAAGGTCCCGCGGCTCGGCCCGAGGGCGTTCGAGCAGTGCGCGGGATTCCTGCGCATCACCGACGGTGACAACCCGCTGGACGCCTCCAGCGTGCACCCCGAGGCCTACCCGGTGGTCCGGCGCATCCTGGCGGCGGCCGGGGTCGGCATGCCGGAGCTGATCGGGAACGTCGCGATCCTGCGCTCCCTGCGGCCCCAGCAGTTCACCGACGAGCGCTTCGGCCTGCCGACCGTCAGCGACATCCTCGCGGAGCTGGAGAAACCGGGCCGTGACCCGCGCCCGGCGTTCACCACGGCGGCGTTCGCCATCGGCGTCCACCAGGACGGTCTCGTGCACGTTTCCGCCATGTCACGGACCTTCGTCGCCAATCCGCGCGAGGTGGCCAAGCCCGGTGACATCGTGCGGGTGAAGGTGCTCGGCATTGACGTCGGGCGCAAGAGGATCACGCTCACGCTGCGCCTCGATGACATGCCCGAACGCGAGGGGCGCAGGCCGGCCGCCGCGCCCGGGCCGGCGTCCGGGCGGGCGAAGCGAGGCGCGCAGCCGGCCGGCCGATCCGGGCGCGGCGCGGCGAGCGGCGGCGGGAGCGGCGGGGCCATGGCGGACGCGCTGCGCCGCGCCGGGCTGGACGGCGCCACCGCCGACCGCCAGGGCAGCTAAGTGGCCCAGGTGGGCTGCACCGTTTTGACGAAGGCGACGCCCGTGTCGTCCTCGCGTCTGTGTGCGGAAAATGCTGCTCCAGCAGCCATTAACGCACACGGGCACCCACGTGGTGCATCCCACGCGGTCAGGACGCGCGTTCTAGGACGGTCTTGAGCGTGTCGAGCTGGGCGACCTCGTGCCGTACCTGCCTGTTGATCATCGGTGTCATGAGCTTCATGAGCCCGGCAGGCTTCAGGTCCAGGGTGAAGCGGACCCGGGTGGTCTGGTCGGGGTTCTCGGTGAGCTCGAACACGCCGACCGGGCGCGCGGGCCCCGCAATGACGCGGAATTCCAGCCGCCGGGGCGGGTCGAACACGGTGACGCGGTAGTCGCCGTCGATGCGCCGGCCGCCGGGGCCGGCGAGGACCTGGCGGTAGGTGGCCCCTTCGCCGCCAGCGGCCGACGTTCGCTCGATCTCCAGCACCCCGGTGCGCCACTCGCGGTTGTGAGTGCCGTCGGCGAGGTAGTCGAAGACGTCGCGGGCGGGGCGGTTAACGGTGACGGCGTGCTCGGCGTATGGCATCTTCTGGCTCAGCCTTTCTTGTTGGGCTTCTCAGCGGGAAGCTGCTCGCTCCATCGCGAGCCGTCGGGCATCGGTGAGGTAACGGCGTTCGGCCTGGTTGCTGACGAGCTCGAGAGCCCGGTCGTAGTCGGCGAGCGCGGCGGCGGTGTGGCCCGCTCGGTGGTGCAGGTCGGCCCGCACCGCCCAGGCCCGGTGCGAGCCGCGCAGCGCCGGGTCCTCGACGAGCCGGTCGAGCAACGGCAGCCCCGCAGCGGGCCCGTCTGCCATCGCGACGGCGACCGCCCGGTTCAGCGCCACCACCGGCGTGTCCTGGATGGCCAGCAGCTCGTCATAGAGCGTGACGATGGCAGCCCAGTCGGTGGCCGCGAACGACGCCGCGGTCGCGTGGCAGGCGGCCAGCTCGGCTTGCAACAGCAGCGCCCTGCCCCCGCCGGGCCCGCCGCGGCGGGCCCGGTCGAGCGCGCGGGCGCCGTCGGCGATGAGCTCGCGGTCCCACTGGCCGCGGTCTTGAGCGTCGAGCGTGCGTAGCGCGCCGTCCGGCCCGGCGCGGGTGGACCAGCGGCTGAGCTGGAACGACAACAGCGCGCGTAGTGCCCACGGTTCCGGCTCGCCGCCGGTGAGCTCGGTCAGCAGGCAGGCCAGGCGACGGGCCTCGAACGCGAGATCACCCCGGGTCAGCGTGTCCCCCGCTGTAGGCAGGTAGCCCTCGTTGAAGATCAGGTAGATGACGTCGAGGATGGACGCCAGCCGGCCGGGGACGTCCGGGTCGTCGCTGGCGAAGGCGACGCGGTGCTGTTTCAGGCTCCGCTTCGCGCGGACGATGCGCTGGGCTATCGCCGTGGCCGGCAGGTGGAACCCGCGCGCGATCTCCTGCGTGGTGAGCCCGGCCACCATCCGCAGCGTGAGAGCGACCTGCCCATCGGTGGACAGCAGCGGATGGCAGCACATGGCGATCAGCCGCAGCCGGTCATCAGCGATCTCCGGCGCTCCGGCGTCCGGGAGAGCCGGCCCAGACACCGGCGGCGCGGACAGCAGCGGCCACAGCGACGCGTGCCTCTGCCGGCCCCGGCCGGCGTCGCGGACCACGTTACGGGCCCGGTTGCGGCAGGCGGTCATCAGCCACGCACCGGGGCGTTCTGGCACCCCGAGCAACGGCCACCGGTCCAGCGCGACCAGCAGCGTCTCCTGCGCCACGTCCTCGGCCGTCTGCAGGTCTCCGACGATCCGCAGCGCCGCCCCGATGAGCTGGGGCCACTCCTCCCGGAAGGCCGCGGCCAGGGCTTCCTCCGCCCCCTCGCTCACCGCCCCCATCCCTCACCCGCGGTTCCGCCCAGCAGCGGCAGCACGGTCACGCGGTAGCCGCTCACCCGTCCCCAGCCCGAGGCCAGCCGCCGAGCCGCCTCGTCTCCGGTGGCCCGCACGACCAGGCACGCCCGCAGTTCAGGGCCGGGATCGGCCGGCAGGCCGAACGACCGCAACAGCCCCCAGCCGCGCAGCGACCTAAGCCACGCGGCCAGCGCGATCACAGCATGCGCGGCCGCGGCCAGCGGCAGTTCGCCCGGTGCTGAGGGCCGGGTGCCGACCAGCAAGAAGTCGCTCACCCCGGCCATCCCCCCGCCATCCCAGGCTTGCCCCCGGCTGTCCCCGGATTACCCCCGCTCACCCCCGGATCATCCCATCGGGACGATCTCGCGGACCTCGACCGAGCCGAACTCCGCGTTCGGGCATCGCGCGGCGATCGCCACGGCCGACGCGATGTCCGGTGCCTCGATGACGAAGTACCCCGCGATCACCTCCTTGGCCTCGGCGAACGGCCCGTCGAGGACGCGCTGCGTCCCGTCGCGGGTGCGGACCTTCTTCGCCTCAGCGACCGGGTGCAGCGGCGCGCCTCCCTTGAGCGTGCCGTCGCCCACCAGGCCCATCGCGTACTCGCCCACGCGCTGCACGGCTTCCTTGCGCTGCTGCTCGGTGGCCACCGACTCTGGGTCCTCGTACAACACAAGCATGAACTCCACGACTGATCCTCCTCCGCGGTTCGCGTCCCTCAACCCGTACGACACCAGCGTGGTCCCGAGATCGACACCAGCGCGAAGGATCGGCGAGAAGTTAGCGTTCTCCCGATGCTGTGCGCGCCGAGAGGGCCGAGCGAAGCTCACCGCGGCTGGTGATCCCGAGCTTCGGGAAGATGCGGTACAGGTGTGTGCCGATCGTCCGGTGAGACAGATACAGTCGCTGTGCGATGTCTCGGTTTGAGAGCCCTTGGGCGGCGAGCTGGGCGATCTGAAGCTCTTGGGCGGTCAGTTGGTCGAGGGGGGCGAGGTCGCGCCGGCGGCTGGACTCCCCGGAGGCCCGGAGCTCTCGGCGGGCTTGGTCGCCCCAGGCTGCGCACCCCATGGCGTCGAAGGCGTCGCGGGCGTCCCGCAGCGGCGTGCGCGATTCGGCGATCCGGCGCTGGCGCCGTAGCCACCGGCCGTGGGCAAGCAACAGCCGGGCACGCTGAAGCGGCCAGTGAGTGAGGTCGGTGCCGAGTGCCTCGTCGAAGCGACCCGCGGCCTCCTGGGGGTCCTCTGCGAGTAGCGTGCGCGCGTGCAGCAGCCCTACTGCGATGCAGGTTCCCGGGATGTCGCCGGATGCTGCTTCGACCTGCTTCACGCGCGCTCGTGCTTCGCTGACCTGACCGGTGTGCAGCGCTGCTTCGGCAAGATCGCCGATGAGCCAGCAGGCGATAATCGGGTGGTGTGCCGGGCTCGCCGGATCGAAGAGGCGTTCGGCAGCCTCGTAGGCGTCGGAGTGCCTGCCCGCTCCGAGTGCGGCGAGGATCCGGCCGAATTGCGCGAAGGCGACGGTGATGTTCGCCCCTGTCGGCACCGCGATGCGCTCGGCCCGCGCCGCTGCTCGCTGGGCCGCGTCCTGGTCGCCGCGGATCCCGGCGATGATCGAATCGACGGTGTCGGCGGCTGCGGCCCATTGCGGCTCGCCGAGCTCTGTCGCCAGGCGCCTGGCCTCTTCTGCGGCGGGAATCGCTACGCCCCAGTCGGCGATCCGCGCAGCCATACTTCCCTGCAGCGTGAGCATGCGCGGCAGATGCCCAAGCCGTCCTTGCGTTCGGAGACCCTCGACTGCCTCGCCGAGGAACGTCGCCGCGATATCGAAGGCCCCCACCGCCACAGCTGCCGGCCCCAGAAAACGGGCCGCGTCCGTATCGTGGTGAACCTCTCGCGCGGCTTCACGGAGGCGCTCGAGTACTGCTGGCGCCTTCCCGAACGGGTCGGCATAGGCCTGGATCGCAAGGATCCGCAGGTCTGCTGATTCGGGGTCACCCAGGCGGTTCGCCGCCTCGATAAGGACCCTGCGTGCCGACGGTGCCGGATCCACCAGCCAGGCGCGCGAGGCGACGAGCCAGGCCATGTCGAGTTGCAGGTCGCGATCACCTGCCTGGCCCGCACGCTCGGCGGCGGCGATCAGTGATGCGGCGCGCCGCGCGTCGCCAAGTGGCCGCGTACGGACGACTTCCTCAATCCAGGTGGCGCGAGCTCGCTCGAGCGGATCGGGATCGAGGTGCTCCACCTCGCGCAATATCGGCATGACGAGGTCGCGCTGGCCGAGCTCGAAGGCGAGCTCCGCCGCGGCGAGCAGGCGCCGGGCACGCTGCTTGGCCGGGCTCAGCTTTGCTGCCCGCTGC
>WNFN01012764.1_pt1 | contig 10377 bp, 8 predicted proteins | sample 5400161 | NCBI WGS metagenome assembly WNFN01 (sample SAMN13153353, study PRJNA577476) | soil metagenome | isolation source: 80 cm saprolite on Douglas fir-dominated hillslope | place: USA:California | collected 2013-09-17
CACCAGTTCGGACCACTGCGGTCCAGGGTTAAAAGGTGTAGAGGGAGAAGCCGGTGCTCTGGACAAGAAACCGCTGGCACACGTTGTCGAGGTGAGCATGACCTGGGAAACCAGAGGCCCGCAAGGGCACCCCACAAAGGAACGAACGATGTCAAAAGTCTTTGTGCTGGATACGACCAAACAGCCGCTCACACCGGTTCATCCGGGAAGAGCCAGGCTCCTGCTCAACGCAGGCAAAGCTGCGGTCTTTCGCACGTCTCCGTTTACAATCATCCTCAAGCGGCAGGTGGAGCATCCTGAACCCACTCCCCTGCGGCTCAAGATCGACCCTGGAGCCACCACCACGGGATTAGCTCTGCTCAACGATGCCAGCGGGGAAGTAGTCTGGGCTGCAGAATTGACCCATCGAGGAGCCGAAATCAAGAAAGCGTTGGACAAGCGGCGGGGCATCAGACGGGGCCGTCGGGGACGCACCACGCGCTATCGCGCTCCACGGTGGGCCAATCGCAGGCGTCGGGCCGGATGGCTTCCTCCGTCGCTGCTCAGTCGGGTCTGCAATATCCTGACCTGGGTGAGCAGGATCAGCAAGAGCGCGCCGGTCGCTGCGCTTTCGCAGGAACTGGTGCGCTTCGATCTGCAACAGATGGAGCATCCCGAAATCGCGGGGGTGCAGTACCAGCGGGGCACGCTGTGCGGCTATGAGGTGCGCGAGTATCTGCTCAACAAATGGGAGCGCAGGTGCGCCTATTGTGGAGCGAGGGATCTGCCCTTGCAGATCGAGCATATTGTGCCGAAGGCTAGAGGCGGCACAGACCGCGTCTCCAATTTGGCGCTGGCCTGCGAGCCTTGCAATCGGCAAAAGGGAACCAGAGCACTGGCCGACTTCCTGGCCGCTCAGCCGGAGCGCCTGGCTCGTGTGCTGGCACAAGCCAGGGCACCACTCAAGGATGCCACGGCGGTGAATGCCACGCGCTGGGAACTCTTTCGGCAGCTACAAGCCACGGGACTCCCCCTGGAGACTGGTTCGGGTGGGCGCACCAAATACAACCGGAGCAGGCAGAAGCTGCCGAAAACGCACTGGTTGGATGCGGCGTGCGTGGGAGCGAGTACGCCAGATGTGCTCCAGATAGGGGGGGGGTTTGCCTGGCGGATTCTGGCAGAGGGACATGGCCGGCGCAAGATGTGTAACACGAACGACCTGGGCTTTCCCGTCAGCCATCGCAAGCGACGCAGGCGCTACTACGGATATCAGACGGGCGACCTCGTCCGGGCAGTGGTGCCAGAACGGTTTGCCTGCCGGGGCACGCATCTGGGGCGAGTCATGGTCCGAGCCACCGGGCGCTTTGATCTCACCGCCAAAGAGGGGCGAGTCGAGGGAGTTCCGCAGGCCATTCCTCCCTCTCTTAAAAGGCGAGGGCATCCTGGCCCGCTTTCGTGATGCGCAGAATCAGCTGGCACATGCTGGCTCTCCTTCTTTTGCTGTCGTTGGCGGGATGTAGCGTGATGAATGGGAGCCAGAGTTCAAGCCAGCCAATGGCGAGTTCGTCGCCCTCGTTGGCGGCGCAGAAGAATGGCAATCTTCTTCTTCCATCTCCGCAGCCCACCCGCTCTCCAGTGGCAACCGCTACTCTCCGTCCGACGGCCACGGTGCATTCGGCTTCGTCTAAGCGACACAGTGTTGCCGGGCTGGTGGGGACAGGCCAGGAGAAGCAGTTGCAGCAGCAGCTCTTTGTCTTGATGAACCAGGATCGCGTGAGCCAGGGCCTGAGAGCCTATGGGCTGAACGGCACTCTGTCCGCCGGCGCGCATCTTCATAGCCAGAAGATGTCTGTGTGCGGCATGAGCCATCAATGTCCCGGTGAGGACGAGCCGTGTACGCGAGTGAGCAATGAGGGAATTTCGTGGACCAGTTGCGGCGAGAATGTGGGCTATACTTCACCTAATCCGACGGCCTGGACAGGTGTGAAGAGGATCGAGCAAAATATGTTGGCCGAGCAGCCCCCGGATGACGGTCATCGCCAGAATCTGCTAAGCACGTCTTTTACGCACGTGGGCATCGGCATTTACATTGATGCGAGCGGAATCGTCTGGGCGACGGAAGATTTCGCAGGCTAGAAGACCTCCGTCATTTTCAAGGGTACTACCCATTTTGTAACAGTAGGGGTAACAGTCCCGTTCATCTGAGCATGGCGGGCAGCGCCCGCCATGCTCAGATGAACGGGACTGTTACCCCTACTGTTACAAAATGGGTGAAAGGGGACTTTTCTGCTGCTGTAAGAAAATCCGGGGTGTCTTGACCTATGTCCCAATGAGCAGCACCGCTTTGCCGGTAATCTTACGCGCTAACATGTCGTTGAGCGCATCAGTGACTCGTTCCAGCGGATATGTGGCTGAAATATGTGGACGGATTTTGCCGTCCAGATACCAGCTCAGCAGTTCACGCAAATGTTCCTGGTTGCGCTGGGGGTCGCGCGTAGTGAACGAGCCCCAGAAGACGCCGACAATCGAACTGCCCTTGAGCAGGCTGAGATTGAGCGGAATGCGCGGAATATCGCCAGCCGCGAAGCCCACGACCAGGTGACGACCCTCCCAGGCTAGCCCGCGCAGCGCCGTTTCAGAATATGGGCCGCCGACCGGATCAAAGACTACATCGACGCCTTTGCCTGCTGTGAGGGCCTTGATACGCTCTTTGAGATCCTCGCTGGCATAATTAATACCCTCGTCCGCGCCATGCTCGCGACAGACGGCCAGTTTCTCCTCGCTGGAAGCGGCGGCGATTATCCGCGCGCCCATGATTTTGCCCAGCTCAACCGCCGCCAGACCCACACCCCCCGCCGCGCCCAGCACGAGCAGTGTTTCGCCGGGCTGGAGTTTCGCTCGATCCTTGAGAGCATAGTGGGAAGTACCGTAGACCATTACAAAGGCCGAAGCAGTCACAAAATCCATCTGCTCAGGGATAGGAATCAGCACATTTGCCTCCACCAGCACTTCCTCGGCGAAGCCTCCCCAGCCGGTGAACGCAATCACCCGCTGACCAACCTTAATCCGCTCGATCCCCTCACCGAGCGCCTTCACGACTCCAGCCACCTCGCCGCCCGGCGAGAATGGCAGCTCCGGCTTAAATTGATACTTGCCTTCGATAATCAGCGTATCCGGGAAATTCACCCCGCACGCCTTCACACCCACCACCACCTGCCCCGGCCCCGGCTTGAGCGGCTCAATTTCTTCAATCACCAGGTTCTCCGGCGGACCATAGCTTTTACACAACACAGCTTTCATTGCGAATCTCCACTTCTCTGGTTATTGCAGTATCCTCAACGGATGATCCCTCACGAGAAGGGTAGAAAAGCCGGAAGTTCAGATCGGCCAGCACCTATCTCAGTATAGCAGATGGGTCAAGACTTCTGAACCGTGCTCTAGGGAGAAATAGGCACTGCAAATAGTATATCAGAGGCGGGCCTTTGGCGTAGAATAATTCCGCCTCTGAGCAGAGCTATTTAAAGGAGCAAAGAGGCAAGCGTGTCCCTCGTTAGTGTGACCGATCACATTTCTTTCCCGCCGCACTTCTATTAAATACCGCTTTTGCCTGCTGTTTATGAAATCGCTGTTATCGGACCCTTGACTTTTGGAGAAAATATACCTAAACTAGTATGTGATCGGTCACAATACCAGAAAAGCAGAGCTGCATAGCGTGCCCGTAAATTGGTGTTGGATGCATCAATAAGGATATAGCATTGTCCGATGGTATCTCAGGTTTAGATACCAGTACATTCAAGGAGGAATATGTTTATGCTTAAATGTCTGGCAAGGACCAAAATTGCTCTTGTGGGATTGTGCAGTCTCTGCATGGCACTCTTCCTGGTATATGCTCCATCAGCTGGTTTCACAGGCACAGCAGGTGCGGCTACGTATAGCGTGAGAACCCTGGTGGTAGCTCAGGATGGGAGCGGTCAGTTTACGACCGTGCAGGCCGCTGTGAATGCTGTACCTGCCAACAACACTGCGCGAACGGTGATCTACATCAAGGATGGCACGTATAAACAAGTGGTCACAGTACCGTCGAATAAACCGTTCGTCACGTTTGCCGGTCAGGACGAAAACAAGACCATTCTGACCTACAATAATTATCACGGCGAAGCGAAACCTGGAGGCGGCACCTTTGGTACTGGCGATAGTGCCAGTGTTTTTATTGAGGCCACTGATTTCCTCGCGGTCAATCTGACTTTCCAGAATACCGCTGGTAGTGTTGCGCAGGCTGTTGCAATCAATGTAGAGGCTGATCGAGCAAATTTTTACCATGTACGTTTCCTTGGCTGGCAGGATACCCTGCTCGCCTGGCAGGGGCGCCAATATTACGACAGCGTGTACGTTGATGGGAGGACAGATTACATCTTCGGGGACGCCACAGCCTATTTCAACAACTGCCAGATACAGAGCCTGGATGGATGGGGCATTACCGCTCAGTACCGCCAGAACGCCAGTGAGACAACAGGCTATGTGTTGAGTGGCTGTACAATCACCGGCACGCCGGCAAACTCGACCATTCTGGGTAGACCGTGGGGACCGTATGCGCGCGTGGTCTATCTCAATTGCCGAATGGATGCGAGCATCGTGCCGGCAGGTTGGGCGAATTGGGACAATACGTCGAATTATAAGACGGCGTACTTTGCCGAGTATAATAGCACAGGGCCAGGAGCCAACCCCTCAGCTCGTGTCTCATGGTTTCACCAGCTGACAGCCGCGCAGGCACAACAGTTCAGCGTGAATAACTTCCTCAGTCAGGATGGGTGGCTGAATGCGGCTGAAGCTTTCCTGAACTGGTTGCTTGCAAATTACCCTTAGACCTGAACGACAGGCAGAAATTGGTTGACGCGCGCATAGAATCGTGCTATTGTAGCTGCGCGCGCTTCCTTGCAGATCGAGCATATCGTGCCGAAGGCCAGAGGCGGCACGGACCGCGTGTCCAATCTGGCGCTGGCCTGTGAGTCCTGTAATCGCCAAAAGGGAACCAGACCGCTGGCCGACTTCCTGACCGCTCAACCGGAGCGCCTGGCTCGGGTGCTGGCGCAAGCCAGGGCGCCACTCAAGGATGCCACAGTGGTGAATGCCACGCGCTGGGAACTTTTTCGCCGCTTGCAAGCCACGGGACTGCCACTGGAGACCGGTTCGGGTGGACGCACCAAATACAACCGGAGCAGGCAGAAGCTGCCGAAAACGCACTGGTTGGATGCGGCGTGCGGGGGAGCGGGTACGCCGGACGTGCTCCAGACAGCGGAGGTGTTTGCCTGGCGGATTCTGGCACAGGGGCATGGCCGGCGCAAGATGTGTAACACGAATGACCTGGGCTTTCCCATTAGCCATCGCAAGCGACGCAGGCGCTACTATGGGTATCAGACAGGTGATCTGGTGCGGGCAGTGGTGCCAGAGAGGCTGGCCTGCCGGGGCACGCATGTGGGGCGAGTCATGGTCCGAGCCACCGGGCGCTTTGATCTCACCACCAGAGAGGGGCGAGTCGAGGGAGTCCCGCACCGCTTTTGTCGAGCCGTCGGGCGCAATGATGGCTACAGCTACCACAAAGGCATGCGGGAGGCTCTCCCCGCCCTATCCGCCTTTCAAGGCACGGCCATTCCTCCCTCTCTTGAAACGTGAGGGCATCCTGGCCCGCTTTGGTGACACGAAGCTGGAGATAGTCTGGCAATAACGTCAAATTAACAGGCCGTGGGTGATATGCAACAATCTCGCCCACGGCTTTTCTTTGCTTTCCATTGTTCACGTACTCACAAGCCGTTAGCGAGAAGCAGCATTCGCCTGCGGCCTTGTGCATTATCTGTAAAAAACAGGTACGCGAAAATGGAGCTTTTCAGCAATGAAATCTGACAAACATGCAAAGAATGCAACGTCTCTCTGGCGTAATCACAACTACTTGCTCCTACAGGGAGGGCAGCTTGTTTCGTCTCTTGGCAATAACCAGCAATTTATTGCGCTTTCGCTCCTGGTTCTGGCTTTCACCGGATCTGCTGTTCAGGCGGGCTTTGCCGTGGGTTTGAGCACTGTTGCTTCGCTAGTGGTCAGCCCGCTGGCGGGCGCGTTTGTGGATAAGTGGGACAGAAAAAGGACCATGCTGATCTGTGATGCCGGGCGCATGTTGCTTATGTTTACCATTCCGCTGGCCTTCTGGTTGCATATGCTGAGCATGCTCCAGATCTATGTTGTAGTGACTCTGGCCAGCGTTTTTGGCACGCTTTTTAGTGTCGCGAATACGGTCGCGCTGCCCAATGTGGTGACGCGAGAGCAGCTCCCAGTCGCGCTTTCTCAAACACAGGCGATGTATTCCTGTATACGCACTTTTGGATCACTGCTGGGTGGAGCGCTCTATACTCTTGGGAGCATGTTGCCATTTCTGGCCAATGCCGCCTCCTTCGGTGCATCGGTTTTTTCACTGAGCCTGATGCGCGGGAATTTCCAAAGCAGCCAGAAAAAGGCCAGCCAGCCACTGTATAAGGCTGTTGCCGAAGGTTTTGCCTGGTTGTGGAAGCAGCCGCTGCTCAGATTTCTCACCGTCGTGAATGGGGCGGATAGCTTGCGCTATGGCGCGGGCTACCTGGTTATACTGGTTCTCGCGCAGGAATTGCACACTTCTGCTAGTGGCATCGGCGCAATCTTTACCGGAGCGGCTGTGGGTGCTCTGCTTGGCAATCTTGTCAGCAACCGTGTGCGCAAGCATGTGAGTTTTGGCAAGATTGCTATCAGCATGCTCTGGCTCGAAGCCCTGATGTTTCCCCTCTATGCAATTGCGCCCAATGCCGTTGTGATGTGCTTTATCGCGGCGGCAGAGGAGTTTGTGGGTCCCATGTACACGGTTTCGCTCGATACCTATCGCCTCATGGCCACTCCCGATTCCCTGCGCGGCCGCATGAGCAGCACGGTACAAATGATAGAGCAGGGAGCAGGGTCTGTGGGAGCCATGCTGAGTGGAATCCTGATTCAAAGTGTGGGCGCGCAGGCGAGCGCGCTGCTCCTGGGGGCGTGGTTACTGCTGCTGGCCAGCGCGACTACCCTGAATAAGCAGGTGCGACGTGCGGTGCTCTCCATTGCCGGTACAGCGGAAGAAAACCAGTAGTATCCTTCTCTGGTGATGGAGACAACATGGACTCGCGATCGTGAGTCCATGTTGTCTCCATCACCAGAGGGCGCAATCTGACCCAACAAAAACTCAGGTTCTCACGTATAGAAGAGAAGTAGAGCAATTGCTTTGCTGTGTATGAGCTTTGATGCATTTGAAAAAGGGGGGACCATCATGGATAATCCCTATTTTGCGGGAAGCCAGAACTTCTCTTCCCGGCTTGATGAACTTGACGCCCGCCTGATCCGGCGGGATGACATTGCCAGCTTGCTTCAAGCCGGGCAGAAGATTAACGCGATCAAAGTCTATCGCGAAGACACTGGCGCCTCCCTGGCCGACGCCAAAGCCGCGGTTGAACGTATGGAACTGGCCTTCGGGCTGTATGGAACCAGTGGGACGCCATTTGCAGGCGCTCAGGAAGCTGCTTCTCTCCCAGGAGCAGGTGGGTTGCAGAGTGAAGGGGACAAAGAAGCACTGCTGGCCGAGATAGAGCAACTCGTTGTCCAGGGTAAGAAGATTGTCGCCATCAAACTCTATCGCGAGCGAACCGGCGTGGGCCTGCGTGAGGCCAAAGATGCCGTCGAGCAGATTGAGCATACGCTGTTCGTGCGCGGCCCCAGCTCACTAGCGCGGGCGCAAATGGACGAGGCGAATACGAGCGAAAAGCGCGAAGTAAACATGGAAGCGCTGTTGGGCGAGATCGAACAGTTGCTGAGGCAGCGCAATCAGAAGATTGCCGCCATCAAGCTCTATCGCCAGCGGACCGGCCTGGGCCTGCGCGAAGCCAAAGAGGTAGTCGATCAGATCGAGCGCGACCTACGTACCCGTGATTTCCCTGCTTCCCGCACGTCCTGGCCTGGCAACTAGCATCTCTTGTTCATGTGATTGTTTAAGATGAGAGAAGAGAAAAATTTTAAATTTTTCTCTTCTCTCATCTTAAACAATCACATGAACAAGAGATGCTAGTTGCCAGGACCTTTAACCTTTGGGCGTGAGGATATGGTGGGCGTGCCAGACCGTCACAGCGGGCTGAGGTCCCCCGGCGCTCTGCATCAGCGGCTGTACTACGGCCATGAACGTGCTGAGCGCGCTCTCAGACTCCCAAACATCGACGATGCGCAAATTCCCCTCTACCAGGCCGGCAGTGTGAAAAAGGTTGCCCTCAGGGCTGTGTCCGCCGAGGTTAAGCTGCTCGGTGATCTGATCGTACTGTTTAGTTGTGCCACCAGGAAAATCCTGTAAAACGACGATTGCCATCAGATAGTCTCCTTTGGATTGCAAATACACGCATTACGAACGTCTTTTTGATCAGTGGGGGCAAACTTTCCGTCCATCTGAGCGTGGCGGACTGCGCCCACCACGCTCAGATGGACGGAAAGTTTGCCCCCACTGTTTTTGATAATCTGGTCAGATCTTGTTCCACAATTATACAAACGATCACGCAGATCATTATTTGTGTATGAGATTCGCAATCTCTATTCGCTTATGTGACTATAGCGAAATTTTTTAGCGTATATGGCAGGATTGGTGTGCTTATATTGAATCTGCGGGCACGCTGGAATTTCCGTTGGAAACCAGCGCAGAAATGCAGCGCCTGTAGAGCGGATCAGCGGATGGCGGGTCTGTTGAGGGCTGAATAACGGCCTGTCGTAAAAAAGCAGTGACTTTTATACGACATGTTGCAAGAATGAAACGTATTCTCCAAAACGTTACAAGAATGAAACATCAGCGATGTTTCATTCTTGTAACGTTTTTCTTCTGAAACCATCTGCTAACCACGCTTTCAACATTGGCATGGAAATTGCTGATAGAGAATAGTAGGAAGTTCTTATTTCGGATCTTCATCGGTGAGTGCCAACAGCGCAAAGAAGGGAGGAAAAGCGCCGATCTCCGGGTGAGATCGGGACACGCGTAGGACGGCTCCGCGTCTTTTTTCAGAAACGTTTTTATGTGGTTTGCATGAGTTTTACCCATCTGAAAGGGGGAAATCTGCCAGAGACGGTAGATGAACATGTATGGACAGAACACCAACGTTATTCCAGAAAGCCCTGGCTGAATTGCTCGGAACATCCTTCCTGACCTGGATTGGAGCGGGCTCAATCACCGCTGCGGTCTATCTTCTCAATGGTGCAAAGCCAGCGCTGGCCTTCTCTATGGCCGATCTGGGCATGATCGCCCTGGCTTTTGCTTTTGCTATCGCTGCGATGGTCTATACCATTGGCCATATCTCCGGTTGCCACATCAACCCGGCAGTGACGTTCGCCATGGCAGTGACGAAGCGCATTAGCTGGAGCGAGGCACTTGTCTATTGGTTTGCGCAATTCCTCGGCGGCCTCCTCGGCGCGCTGTTTATTGCGCTAGGCTTTGGCTGGACGGCAGCCGCGCAGACTGGTCTGGGTGCTACGGACTTTGGAGGTGCGTTGAGCCTCTACGGGGCCGGCGGCGGCTGGGTCGTGGCTATCGCGATGGAGGCTATTGGTACCTTCTTCTTGCTGCTGGTGATTATGGGCACGGCGGTCGATGGTCGAGCGCCCTCCGGCTGGGCCGGCCTGATTATCGGTCTGATGGTAGCTGGCGAAATTTTAGCCTTTGGCCCGATCACCAATGTGGCCCTCAATCCAGCGCGTGCCTTTGGACCCGCGTTGCTGCAAGTTTTACTTAGTGGGAAATACGACCTCTCGCATCTGATCGTCTACTTTGTAGGACCCTTGTTGGGCGCTACGCTAGGCGCGCTCACCTATGACTTTATAACGCGCGCGCGCTCGGCCACCAAACAGGTGGAGTCCAGTTCGGCCAAAGTAGAGGCCCTTTCTTAATACAGTGGAGAGCAACGCTGTGATGCGCCTGCTCTCCCTCATAGCTGAAAGAGAGACAGAGAAGATGAAGAAACTGATCAACAAGCCCGACGATGTCGTCACAGAGGCGCTGCACGGTATGGCGGTGCTCCACTCCGATTTGCTTCGCGTAGACGATGCAGCGCAGATTATCGTGCGTGCCGGCGCGCCCGTGCGGGGAAAAGTTGGGGTTATCTCCGGCGGTGGCAGCGGCCACGAGCCAATGCATGGCGGCTTTGTCGGGCACGGCATGCTCGACGCGGCCTGTCCTGGAGCCGTTTTTACTTCGCCCGTGCCAGACCAGATGCTCGCGGCAACCAAAGCCGTAGACGGCGGGGCTGGCGTGTTGCATATTGTGAAGAACTATACCGGCGATGTACTGAACTTTGAAATGGCCGCTGAAATGGCCGGGGCCGAGGG
>WNFN01209486.1_pt1 | contig 10377 bp, 12 predicted proteins | sample 5400161 | NCBI WGS metagenome assembly WNFN01 (sample SAMN13153353, study PRJNA577476) | soil metagenome | isolation source: 80 cm saprolite on Douglas fir-dominated hillslope | place: USA:California | collected 2013-09-17
TAAGCTATGTGATGCCAAATACGGATTCAGACCATTCAAGAATAAATGGCCTTCAGAGACTCGTTGGATGAGCAAGGACCGTGCCAGGTTCCAGATCAGCAACACAGATTTACACCACTACCCGAAGCGGCGACAGAATGTAGCCCCGGGTGAGCGAGCGCAGCGAGCGTAACCCGGGGATCACGTCCCCTAAAGATCCTAAGCCCGCGAAGCGGGCGACAGAAACGATTGAGTACTGAGATTCAAGTTGAGTCTATGACTCGGTCGCTACCGCTCCCGGTTCTGACACAATGCGCAACCCAACGGTTGAGTTGACGCGGCGGCGAGCAACCACGTTACGGACAAGTTGTCGATAAGAGACCCGCTGGTCCCGCTCGCGTCCAACGATTTGTTCGGCGACACCCAAAACGAAAAGCATTAACCAGGGTAACGATAGACAACGTCGCCAGTTGTCTCGTCAACGATTTCAGTGATGTCAGATTCAACGAAATCAACACCGGAGCCAGCATGGAAAAGTTTGTGAAACTTCGGGTGCCTGCCGGCGATGGGTTCAACCACATGCGCACACCATTGGTCCGGGATTCCGTAAATCGACGGATCGAGGGCGTTAAAGCAGTTGAGACGAAATACGTCTTCATGACGAAGCGTGATTCGAAATACGCGATTGTCGTCCGCTGTGAACAGTGGCTCGAACAGATGGGTCGCTTCTGGGGTCGTCGTCATAAGGAGTGNNNCCGCCGCTCGCGTCCAATGATTTGTTATGCCGCGCCCGTCAAATGAGCTACTTCGTCCCGAGGCTCTCGCGCAACTTGCGAATCAAAGAAGGAAACGCGAGCGTTGCACCAGTGTTTTCGTTTGGCGAGCAAAATGCTTCGATTCCATCGGGCACCTGGTCAAGTCTACATCCGTGACCACGTTCGCGGTTAAGCATCAAGACAACATGATTACCGGGTTTGAAAAGAGTGGACGAGAGCTGCGGCACCTTCTGATCGGCGGTTAGACTGTTAGCGACGACATAATGTCCCGCGTCAATATCGGCGCGCCGGACCTTGCCCTTCAACGTTTCCAAGACCCTGTAGCGAACATGTTGTACCGACGCAACCACACCACTCCAATAGCCGGGTGACGCGTCGACCTTGACGACCTCGGCGATGACGACCACTTCGGAATACTTGGCGGCTTCGATGAGAGCGTTGTCGTCGCGGGACGCGAGCGCGGGTGTGAACACGAGAACTATCGCAAGCAGCAATTTCATAAGTCACGATTCGATGAGCGGCATAACTACGTATTAGACCCCACGGTGGGGTCTAAGTCCGGTATAGCGCGTCTTATACCCCACAGTTACCCCATAAGGTCCTGCAAAAAAGATTACCTCTCCAAAGTCATTGATCAGGCGAGAGCAGTCGCGCGCATGAGGCACCTCAGCCTGCGCACTGAAGATGCCTATGTCGCTTGGATCAGGCGCTACATTATTTTTCATCGCAAGCGTCATCCGTCAGAAATGGGGGAAGAGGGGATTCGCCAGTTTATTTCAGACCTGGCGGTGAATCGGCGAATTTCAGCCTCCACCCAAACCGTTGCGCTAAGCGCGTTGCTCTTTCTTTATCGAGACGTGCTAAAGAAAGAGCTTCCTTATGTTTCCAACATCGAGCGGGCGCAGCGGCACAAGAAGCTGCCAGTCGTCTTCACGCGCGACGAAGTCCGTCGAGTGCTCGCAGCCTTAAGCGGAACACAGAGTCTGATTGCCCGCATTTTATACGGCTCGGGCCTGCGCCTGATGGAGGGCCTGAGCCTTCGGATCAAGGACTTGGACTTCAACTACGGTCAGATCACGATCCGCGACGGCAAGGGAGAGAAAGATCGAGTAACGATGTTGCCTGACAGTTTGCGAGAAGCCCTGGAACGTCACTTGAAGAAAGTAAAGCTCTTACTCGATGAGGATTTGGAGGCCGGATATGGCGAAGTTCATTTGCCTTACGCCCTGGCCAGGAAGTATCCGCAGGCCGCGAAGGAATGGGGCTGGCAATATGTTTTTCCCGCCGGAAGCCGTTCAATTGATCCGCGAAGCGGAAAAGAGAGGAGACATCATGTTTCCGAGAATGCGGTTCAGGCCGCGGTTAAGAGAGCCGTTTCTTCTGCTGGAGTCGTAAAGCGCGGAAGCTGTCATACATTCCGGCACAGCTTTGCCACGCACCTGTTGGAAGATGGTTATGACATCCGGACGGTACAGGAATTACTAGCGCACAAAGACGTGCGGACGACGATGATATACACGCACGTTCTCAACCGTGGGGGAAGAGGAGTGCGTAGTCCGCTGGACAGTTAGAACTTTTTTTGAAGTGCGCTGACTTGTCGCCGCGATTTGTCTTTGTCTGGCCGCGACAAGTCGCGGCCTATGAAGGCGGTAACAAGTTACCGCACTCCAAATTCGCTACATGCGCCTAGTGCATATTGAACGGACCGCCGCGTGGCTCGGGCGCTAAATTGGGGCGAGAGGAATCCTGCAAAATCTCGTGCAGCTCTAAAATGTTTGTTTTGAAGTATGCGTCCTTCGGCAAAGTGCCTGACTGAGCGTGACCTTTCACAAACTCGTCGGAGCGCACCCAGTTAAGAAAATCCTGCCGGCTGTTCCAGATCGTAAACACCACGTAAGGATCGCCTTCGTTTACGGGGCGCAGCACCTGGTTCGAAATAAACCCGGCCATCTTATCCACCAGACCGGCCCGCTCTCGGAACACTTTCTCAAAAGCATCGGCGTACTCCGGCTTCACGTAAAGGCGATTAGCGACAGTTATCATGCAAGCGTGTCTCCGTATTCCGATTAAGTAGATAGCTCCTATCGACCCGAATTCAGGTCGATCGCCCCGCGGCTCGGTCGCCTGAGAACACGACGCCCGGCAATCACTTTTTCACCGGACTAACGTGCGCCGCCACAAGCTGCCAACGCCCTTGCTGTTTTGCCCATACATGCGTTGCCTGAAACTGACTGCGGTACGCTTGATTGTTTGCTTTGCCGCTCCAGGTAGAGCGCACAGTCACCACCGCAGTGTGACCATAGAGGTACACCTTTACCTCATCGTTGGTAGTATCGGATTCAGATTGAGAGGACGGAGCGGATTTTTGAGCGGCGAGTCGCTGGGCCTTGGTAGACACTTTGCCATCAGGGAACGTAAAGACCAGATCGCTGCTCCATAGGCGGTCAAGGACGGCGGCATCCTCTCTGACCAGCGCCGCGGACAACTGGCGCTCGAGTTCAATTAACTGAACTTCGACGCTTCGTTTGGGCGAAGCTTTGCTTTCAGATTGGCCTAGAGCGGGGACCGCCGCCACAATAGTTAAGAGAACACTCAATAGTATTTGTTTCATCGTTTCAGCTCCTGAAACCGCTGCTACTCTTTTCCGTGCCGGTGCTTACTATGCTTGGTGTTGTGCCGAGCCTCAGCTTCTTCGACTGAGTGGCTTTGGGTTAACTTCATGTCCTTCTTGGCCATCTGAACCAGCTTCTGAAAGTGCAGGTGAAGCGTGGCGATCTCGCCTTCGGTAAGATCTTCGACGTCGATCAATCTATTGCTCGCGCCTTCCAACGCCGCGACTACTTCATTGAGCTTGATGTGAATCGCCTGTGCGTCCTTGTTTTGCGCGCGCTGAATCAGAAAGACCATCAGGAAGGTGACGATCGTCGTACTGGTATTTATTACCAGTTGCCAGGTGTCAGAGAAGTGAAACAGCGGCCCGGTAACTCCCCAGACAATGATCACCGACAACGCAAGAATAAACGCCATCGAGGTTCCGGTAGCTTTGGTTGCAATGAGCGAGAACCGCTCAAGGATTTGGCTGAGCTTGTTACGTCTCTTTCGTCTCATAGTCGCCTCCGCAAAAACTGTGGTTGTCTCGCTGAAGTCGGCCTTCTCGCGGCCAGGATTCACCGCAGAGACTGGAGAGAGCGCAAAGGTTTGGCAAAGGAAAGCTAATAGTCTTAGCCGTCGGCAGGCTGAGTCGCGTTCACTCGCTTGATCGCTTTTGCCAGTCGCAGAAATTGCATGACGCGAATGCCCCACCAGTTGAGATCGAGTTCATACCAGGCCAGTCCATGTCGCGCGGAGGTCGGGTGCGCATGATGATTATTGTGCCAGCCTTCGCCAAAGGTCAGCAGTGCGACCCACCAGTTGTTTTTTGAATCGTCGAGGGTGGCAAAGCGGCGCCGGCCCCACATGTGGGTCGCTGAGTTAACCAGCCAGGTCGCATGCAAATTGAAGGTAACCCGAAAGAAAACGCCCCACATCAGATATGGCCAACCGCCAAACGCGAGCAGTCCCAGACCCAGAAAGACCAACGGCACCCAGTAAAGGCGATTAAGCCACACGTGAAATCTGTCCTTCACCATGTCCGGCGCGTAGCGCGCCACCGTCGCTCTGTCGTATTGTTGGCCCGTGCCCCACAAAATCCATCCCACGTGCGACCACCAACCGCCGTCGCGCGGTGTGTGCGGATCACCCGGAACATCTGTATGAGCGTGATGGATGCGATGGGTTACGACCCAGTAGATGGGCCCGCCTTCAAGTGTGAGCGTGCCGCAGAGGGTCAGAAAGTACTCGACCAAGGCTTGCGGTAATCCACCAGAGCAGGATACTGACCAACAGCGCCCGCCAACTGAACATAAAGAGCGCGGCCACCGCACCGATATGGAAGAGCGCCATGAAGATCGTGGCATTCCACTTAATGCCCTTGGCTTTCTCTTTGGTCATCGTCTCGTCGCGCATTCAAACTCCTGAGTGTTATTGCTTAGTAAACCGCCGCCGCGGCCCCTGCTCACTGTCTCTAGCTGAGGGCTGAAGAATCGGCTCTCCAATATAACACTTGCTTCGCCTGCTGTCCGTGCGACAACACACATATGCGTGAAATAACCACCGCGCTGGCAGTTTGGCGGCTTGCGAACCAATCACGTGGCAAAGATTGGAGGCGGCGATTGTCTTCCATTCATTTCGATCAGTTTCCTAAGAGAATTGACTGGTGGTCGCTTGTCACGAGTAGACAATAATAGTTCAACCCTAATTGTCCGTGGCTGTGTTAAAGGGCCCGAAATGTGCGCAAACATTAAGCGTTGGGTCTTCTCAGACCGAGTCGCGTGGCTGTGTAGATGACTAGCCCGATCATTATGGCGATGGCTACGTCACGCGCCTCGCGCCAGCCGCTGTTTGCCAACAGGCAAAGACAAAGAATTACGCAGACCATTGAGATCAAAATCCCGCCTGGCAATTCAAATGAACGCGACGTCTCACCAACAGTGCGCAACGACGTGGCCATCCTGCTCCGCCGCCTCAACAGCGGCAGCGCCACGCAGGTGCTGGCGTAGACGATGACTCTGGTGATCACGGTAACTTTCACCGCATAGATGAAGGTGCCTGACAGCGCCAGCAACAGGACGGCCGTCGCGGAAACAAGGATCGAGACATAGGGAGTGCGAAAGCGCCGGTGAACACGGGCAAGCTGGATCGGGAGTTGGCCCTGTACTGCCATTGCGAACGGCAACCTGGTACAGGCCAGCATGATCACATTCAGCGTACCGAAGATTCCGATCAGCGCGCCGGCCGAGATGATCGGCGGCCCCGTGGTCCCGAGAAAACTGCGACTGGCTTCAGCCAGTGGACGCTCCGAGCCGGCCAAATTGGGCAATGTGCCGATGCACACAACTTGAATCAACAGAAACAGCACGACCGATGCGCTTAGCGCCACAATCAGTGCAAAGGGTATGACTCGCTGGGGTTGGCGGATCTCGCCGGAGTTCACCAGTACCGCCTCAAAGCCAGAGAACACATAGATCAGTATGAACACTGCGGCGGAGAATGATCCCAAGCCGGGTCTTGCCGCCAGGGTGAAACGCGCAGGGCTGATAAAGAACAGTCCCACGGCAACAAACAACACCAACGGGATCAGCTTGCTGACAGTGAATATGTCGCCGACCCGAGCGGACTGTTTGACGCCTATTATGTTAATGACTGTGAGCACGACGACGAGCGCGGTGATGATGGCAATCCGGGCCAGCCCGGATTCGGCTGGCGGCCAAAAGTAACCGAAGTAAGCGACAAATACCTGGGCGAGTGTGGCGAAACCCGCCACTCGGGTCAACCACATCAACCATCCGACCATGAAGGCGATCGTGGGCCCGAACGTCTCCCTGGCATAAAGATAGGGGCCGCCGGTGGTATTAAAGCGGCTACCAACTTCGGCAAAGCAAAGCGCGATCATCCCGACTATTACCGCACAGACAATGAACGCCGCCAGACTGTAGTTTCCTACCGTCTTTTGCACGTCCGCCGGAAGTCTGAAGATGCCGGCGCCCACCGTAACATTGACCAGTAGGGCCACTAGATCCCACTTCCGGATTTCGCGGATTAAACCTTCATTCGTCAAACGGTATAGTGGCCCTCGAACCTTTTACTGCAATGCCTCCTCGATCTCCAGGAGTTATCGAACCAAATCGCTCGGTATAGACCTCCGGCAAAGGACGCGCGTTCGGCGGGGCCACCCACAGTCGCAGCAGGTGGCGCTTGCGCTCAGGCTCCGAAAAGTCTTCGAACGCGGTTCGGTCGTGCAGAATGGTATGGTTGTGCACAAACTGAATATCACCGGGTTGCAGATCCATCGTGAAGTTTAAAGATGGGTCGTTCGCCAGCTCATCGAACAGATCCAGTGCCTGGAACTGAAGAGGGCTGAGCGGGGCGACGCCCGGAAAGCGTCGGGCCGATTCGATGTATTGCCTCTGATAGATGGCCGAGAGCAAGCCCTCGTGCCAGTTGAAGACGGGAATGGAGAAATAGGGTTTGCCGCCTTCGGGAACTTCACCGCGTCGGTCCGTTTCAATAGGATCGAGTAAGACTCTGAGGAGGTCCGGCCGGCGGCGGCGCATCTCATTGAAGATCGTCGTGGATGATACCAGGCTCGATAAGCCCCCGGATTTTGCGGTCCTCAGACACAACAGACCAACGACGTCACAGGAGTCAGTGTGATGGGTCTGACGTTCGCGAGTCTGGTAGATCCGTGCGTTGGGATCCATGCTGGAGCGTCCGAGGTCCCTAACATGCCCAAGCAAGTGCCCACCGGCGTTCTGCATCCGCAAACTTCCAAGGTGAACACCAATCCCGAGAAATATAATTGCCGCTTCGCGTCGGGTCCAGCGCTGAACCGGCAGCGACTGAATGAGCACAAAGCCGCGGCCGCCGAGCACTTCGTCCAATAGATGACCAAGGCGCGGACCCAACGTAGGTAGAGGAAAGTCTCCAGCGCTTATCGACGTTAGGTCGTGGGATGATTTCGCCAATTCCTTCGCCGCGCTCTCCACTTCAACAATCTCGCCTTCGGACAGCCGCTCTATCCAATCAGTTCGTCCCTCGAGATCGGGACCGTACCAGGCAGAAGCGTCGCCAATCTCAGGCGGCAAAGTAGTATCAGGCGGTAGAGAATGAATGACAGAACTCATGACTCTTTCGAACTGTGCAGCAGGTGTCTTGCTTCTAATCCAGTCTCAAGTAGAAGTCAAACGACTCTGCCTGCTCAGAAATGTCTACGCTTGACTTCGGCTTTCATACCCGAGTTATCAATTGCGCTACACCGGCGAATACGGTAGAAGATGTAGCTGGCGCTTCCGAATACAATTCTAATCTTCTTACTGAACTATGTCTGAACAGCAAACTTCGAGCGGGCCACAGCTCGGCGCCTTTCGGCCCATCCCATATATGGGAGTGATATGGGTAGTCGCTGAAGCCATGAAGTTAGGATTTCACAATGGACATCCTGACTGGTGCAACCTCGGGCAGGGCCAACCGGAAGTCGGTGAGATGGAAGGCGCGCCGCCGCGTCCGTCGGAAATAGAGATGGCGCCCGGCGACCACGCTTACGGACCGGTGAGTGGCACGCAGGAATTGAGGCAAGCAGTAGCTGATCACTACAACCGGCTTTACCGACAAGGCAAAACGAGCAGGTACACGGCGGCGAGTGTCACCATCGCGTCGGGCGGGCGCTTAATGCTCTCGCGTGTGTTTGCGGCTTTGGGCGAAGTGAATCTCGGTTATCAAGTACCTGACTACACCGCCTACGAAGACATGATGGGCTACCACCAGCATAGGTTCACACCCATCGTCGTTCCCGCACTTGAAGAAGACGGGTTCGTGATATTGGCATCAGCGCTTGAGCGCGAAGTCGTCAGGCGAAATCTCGAAGCGTTTGTCTTGAGTAATCCGTGTAACCCAACCGGCAACGTCGTTCGCGGCGCAGAGCTGAAAAAGTACATCGCGATCGCCAGAGAGCATCGCATGACTTTGGCGCTCGACGAGTTCTATTCCCACTTTATTTATCAGCCCGATGGTTCACCGGGCGAGGGGCCCGTTTCCGGCGCCGCCTTTGTCGACGACGTCGACAGAGATCCCTTGCTGTTGATCGATGGTCTGACAAAATCCTTTCGCTATCCTGGTTGGCGGATAGGCTGGGCGATTGGTCCACCTGCGATGATTGAAACCCTGGGCTGTGCAGCCAGTGCAATCGACGGTGGTTCCAGCCAGCCAATGCAACGAGCCGCGTTAGCGATCCTCGAACGTAAGCGCGCGGATCAAGAGACGAACGCGTTGCGCCGCGTGTTTGCCAGAAAGCGGAATCTGATGGTGAATCGACTCAAAGATATGGGTATCCGCTGTGCGCGGGAACCACAAGGTACGTTCTACTGTTGGGCTTCGATAAAGGATCTACCACCTCCGCTCAACGACGCTGAAGCGTTCTTCTACGAGGGGCTCAAGCATAAAGTGATGACAGTGCCGGGCATGTTCTTTGACGTTAACCCGGGAAAGCGCCGGCGCCCGGCGTCCAGTTTCAAGTCATGGGTCCGGTTCTCGTTCGGGCCACCTGAAGATAATGTCCGGGAAGGACTGAATCGTTTAGAGACGATGATTGCGACTCATTCCCGGTAAGCTTGAAAGAAACAAAGACTAAAGAGACCGAGAGTTGCAGAGACAGTAATGTCGCCATGGATCTAGACAAGGCCCTCAGCATCGACGATCTGCGTGCGATCGCGCGCAAGCGTGTGCCGCGTTTCGTGTTCGATTATGTGGACGGGGGCGCGGAGGATGAGGTCACGCTGCATTCGAACCGCAGATCATTCGAGAGCCTTCGCTTCCAGCCGCGAACGCTCGTGGATGTCTCGCAAAGAAACCTCGGCACCACGATCCTCGGGACACCGTCCGCGCTACCAGTCATTGCAGGGCCCATGGGACTGCTCGGATTGTCTTGGCGACACGGTGACCTCGAGATGGCGCGCGCCGCGGAAGCTGCAGGCGTTCCCTATGCGTTGTCGACCGTTTCCATGCACTCTATGGAGGATATTGCACGGGTGGCAGGAGGACGCCTTTGGTTCCAGTGCTATGTGTTTCGCGAACGTGCCGTCAGCGAAGCCTTGATTCGCCGGGCGGCAACGGCTGGCTACGAAACGCTGATCATCACCAGTGACTTTCCGGTTGCCGGGAAGCGCGAGCGCGACCTGCGATCGGGGCTAATGCCCGCGAGAAACTTCACGCTTCGCACCAAGTTCGACATACTCATGCACCCGCGCTGGCTGATGACCGTCGCCACCCAGCGGCCGCGCTTCGTCAATGTCGAGCGCGAACTTGATCCGGGCCGCGACGCCGCGTCGTTCCTACCGTTGAACATGTTCGACCCTGCGCTCGATTGGGATGACTTCCGCCGCTTCCGCGATCTGTGGAAGGGCAAGCTCTTGCTCAAAGGGGTGCTGCGGGCCGATGACGCGGTACGTGCGGTCGATTGCGGCGCTGACGGGGTGGTGCTGTCCAACCACGGCGGCAGGCAGCTTGACGGCGCGATCAGCGGGATGGACGTCTTGCCCCATGTCGCCCGAGAAATAGGCGGCCGCGCCTCGATCATCGTGGATGGGGGCGTGCGGCGAGGCAGCCATATCGCCAAGGCTCTGGCGTGCGGCGCGGAAGCAGTCATCCTGGGCCGCGCCCTCAACTACGGACTGTCCGCGGGCGGCGCCGCCGGGGTCACGCGCGCGCTGGACATTTTGCGGGATGAGTTCGACAGAACGCTCGCACTCAACGGTTGTTGCAGCCCGGCTGACCTGTCGCCCGATCTGATCGCGACCGCATGACGCCGAACGTCCGACTTGACCGGGCGCGGCGATACATCCAACCTTCGATTCAATCAATCAACTTGAGAAAGACGCGACCCGCGCTCCGGTCCAAAGATTTGTTCGACGCGCCCTGAGATGCAGAGACCGCCTGATACCGGCAGATCGCTTGCTGAGCTTTGCCGTAACGGCCGCGCGCACTACTTGCCCGTATAGGTTACCCGCCAGATTGTGTTCGAGCCGTCGTC
>WNFN01144755.1_pt1 | contig 10376 bp, 7 predicted proteins | sample 5400161 | NCBI WGS metagenome assembly WNFN01 (sample SAMN13153353, study PRJNA577476) | soil metagenome | isolation source: 80 cm saprolite on Douglas fir-dominated hillslope | place: USA:California | collected 2013-09-17
TCCCACGTCTGTGCCATCCGCGATCAAGAATCCATCCGGAGTGGCAGGACGATGCCCCAAGGCCGAATGTTAAGCGCCCAGTGTCGAACTCTGATGAAGTTCGATCTTACAGGCGTGAGAAAAGAAGGGTCAAACCGGCTGCGGGTTGGTGTATACAGACGGCAAAATGCTCCCTCCTGTCTTCCGAGTCGTATCCTAATGTACTCAAGAGTTAACGAGCGGGTGCGGGGAGTGGATCGGGACAGCGAGTGAGGGGCGGCGGGCAGGGAGCGCGGCGTAGAGACGTGAGGAGGATTCTACGACGAGGGATCAAACCAAAGTTACGTGAATGAGGTCGGCGCTGCTTCGAGGATATAGGATCTCACCATTGCATCGGATTGAGTTCACTTTTTGTGCCACAATGAGGCATTCTGATTGGGGACGGGCTCAGGCGCGCCTGCAAAAAAACGACCCTTCGTTGACCAGCTTACCTAGTGCTATCGAGTCCCGTTCCAGGATTTAGAGGGAAGCATGAAAAGATTGGCGTCTCTCGTTTTGATGGTTGCTCTCGCGGGCTGTGGCAGCGACCATACGCAACAGACCGGACCGACAGGTAAATGGAAACTGTCGGTTGAAAGCCAGGACCAAACAACGACGTTCATGACACTAGATGGAACGTTCATACGAACCGGCAATACCGTTACTGCTCAGAATGGATCCTTCTCAGGCATAGGCAATTTTTCTCACCCCTCCTTGTGCCTTTTCCCTTATCCGGCTTTTTTCTCGAACGGAATTGTCGCGACGAATCAGTTTTCCGGCGCTTTTGCAGTAACGAGCACCCCCTTTCCCCCGAGCGAAGTAATAACCTTCTCAGCCACCTTAGCGTCGGACGGAAAGAGCCTGAAGGGAACCTTCAATACGTCGGGTGGCGACATATGCTTTGCTACATCGGGCATCGGAGTAATCGTGGGGTCTCAGGTGCAATAAGCTATAAGAACTCGAGCAAGCATGTTACCGTTCCATTTCGCACAAGAGTGCTCGGTCCAACGTAACCGCTGAAAACACGAATGTCTGGCTTGCTCTGCAGGAAACCTTCTTACAATTAAATCTCAGACTCTGGCTATTGGCAATTTAAGGAGAGATCATGCTGAGCAGATTTGGGAAGACTATTGTTTTTCTACTCGCCTTTGGAGTGTCGGCATTGGCGCAAACCGTGCCCGCCGGAACTCGCATCACCGTTCGTACCGACTCGCAAATCAATTCCGCCAGTGCGCATGTCGGACAATCATTTCATGCCAACCTGGTGAAAGACCTGGTGGTCGATGGCAAGAGCATCGCCAAGGCTGGCGCGCCAGTGAAAGGCAAGGTCGCTTATGCCAAGTCAAGTGGAAGGCTGCACGCCCCTGGGCAGGTCACGATCCGGCTGACCTCGATTCAACTCAAAAATGGCAAAACTCTGTCAGTCTCAACCAGCGGCTTTCGCGCTCAGGGCAAGAGCCATACCAAGAGCAACGTAACAAAAATAGGTGGCGGCGCGGCAGCCGGTGCACTCATCGGCGCATTGGCCGGTGGTGGCAAGGGAGCTTTGATCGGCACGGCCGTGGGTGCTGGAGCGGGTACCGGAGTGGCAGCTGCAACAGGTAAGGAGGAGGCTGTGATCCATACCGAGACGGCAATCACCTTCACTACCACAGCGAACGCTACGGCGAAATAAGGTAGGTTGTGACGGTGGTATGGCTCCTCGTGGTGTTCATGGCGTTCGTGCGTCCGCGCGTCGGCACCCGATTCCTGATAGGCACGACCGCTACAAGTCCCGCTTCATTGGTTCCGAATCACGTAGGGTCAAGATAAACAGAGGGGCATTGGGGGAGGAAGCACAGCACTCAGAGTCGAAGACGAACGCTAGCGCCTGAGGTGCCGGCTGGGAGCGCAATTGCCGGATGATAAATCTGTGCGCCCCTGAAGGTAGATCCTGGGAAAGCACCAAGATCTGATCTCACAGTTGCGAGAAAAGGAAGTGCAAGAACGAAGGGGGAACGAAATTGGCCCCCTCGCAAATGCGGGATGGCTTACTTCTTTTCGGCAGAGAGCTTCCTGGCGATTTCTTCTGCAATCTTCGGGCGGAGTTCGGCCAAAACACTGTCTACGATGTTTGCGATAGCCTGGGATTCGGCGCTGGATGCCGTAGATGCTTCCGGACTCTTCTCTGCCCCCGCGGCCACAGCCATCGCCGCCGATTCAGGAGAATGCGTGGGCTCGTCATTTTCATCTTGCCGATTTTCCGCCCCCCCCGGCTGTGGAGCGTTGCCGCTCGGACTGCCAGTCTCACGAATCTGTCGCCAGCTCGCCCAAGCGGCGGCTGTGGTAGCTACCAAGTCCGATTCTTTCTTCTCTGCCGTATTTGCCAAGCCTCCTACAGCAGATTCGCTGGGTGCAGCAGTCTCTGCCGCGATAGGGCCAGGCTCTGGCTGAGATTCACGCGCGCTCGTCTCGAAAGTGTTTTCCACTTCGTTTGGAAAAGTTTGGTCCTCAGCGCGCGAGGTCTGCTCCTCTCGCTGCACGGGTTCGGCAACGCTGCCGCCTGCCGAAACTAATTCCTCGGCCTTGGTTGCAGCCTCATTCGGTGACGATGCCACTGCGACCGATGCTGTCGGAGGCTGCTGCTTGTCGGCCCGAAGGGCTTCGTCCACTGTATACGACGCGGTGACGGCGGCCAGTTCGGTGACCGCAGCACCCACTGCATCGGCGGCAGCACCGGCCACTTCCTTCACAGCGTTTGCCAGCTCCGGCTCCGCGACGGAGACTACCGAAGGGCCGGGCTCCGCCGCAGAGATTGGCTGGGAATTTTCCGTCGCCGCTGTTGCCCCGGCGGAAGACTCATCTCCTCGGTGCTGCTGCTCGGCGGCGGCAAATGCCGCGTAGGCCTTCTGCATCTCTAATTCGAGAGAAACTGCCGCTTCCTCGGGATCGATCGCCATCGGAACCACTGTCCAGCGCGATGTCGCAGACCCGGCCGCTGCTGCGGACGCCACTGCCATCGTGACCGGGACATCCGCTGGCTCTTCCGAGGAATGTCCCGAATGATTTCCGGGCTGGACCGCATGCCAGGAATGGCCATTGACGGGTTCCAGAGAAGCAAGCGCCGCGATCAGGTCCGCGGGATTTGCAGGAACCGCAACTGCTTCATCTTTTCGAACCTCTTCTTTTCGATCTGTTTTTCGATCTTCCTGTTGAGCTTCGGTTCGATCTTCGTTTCGATCTTCATTATTTCGATCTTCGCGCGCAACTTCAGGCACCGCGTGGATCTTTTCCTCGATCTTGTTTGCCGCCTGCGATTCCACAACGTGATTAGCCGGCACAAGAGCTTCGGGGTGCGGCGTTGATTCCACCGGCTCGCCAGCCGATGAAATCGTGGATTGAACCTGTGCGGCGGCAGCCGCCATGGCCGCAATTTCGTCGGGCGTTACATCCTTCGGCATACCCGGAGTTGCAAGGGCGGCCACATCCACCAGGTCTTTGTTCGGGTGCGTCGGATCCACTACCGTCCGCAGGTCCCGGTTCATTGCATTGTAAGTCGCAGGACCATCCCCGTTGTCTTCTTCTGCTTCTTCTGCCTTTTCCTTTTTCTTGGGAGGAAACGCGATCCGGTTCTTCCAGCCCGACTCTTCATCGGATGGAGCATTCTTGCCGAAGCGGCTTGATTCCTCCACCGACGCGATGGCCCGGGCAAAACGGCCGGGCTTGCCGGGTTTGGACGATTCCGACCGCGGCACAATCTTGTCTTCCAGTTTCGAAAGGGCGCTCAGCAGTTCGCTGGCCTCAAACGGCTTGACGATAAAACCTTCCGCGCCTACGCGCCTGGCTTCGTCCGGTTTGAAAGGCTCGAGCTTTCCGACCGTCAGCAGAACGGGGGTTCGCGCGGTTTCCGGCACTTCCTTCAGGCGCTGGCACACTTCCAGCCCGCTGTATCCCGGCATATAAACGTCGAGGACAATCAGGTCGGGTTTCTGCTCGGCGATCTTCTTCAGCGCAGCCGACCCGTTATTGACGGTGATGACCTCGTAACCTGCGTCAGCGAGAATCTTCCGTCCCATGTTCTGGGCGGTTACGCTGTCGTCGGCGAGCAGTATCTTCCTAGCCAAAGGTTTCCTCTGTTGAGGGGAGATACCGCGAAGTTAACCCGACGCACAAGGTAAGTCAATGATCAGACGGGGGGTAACACGTTACCAGCGGTCAGCATCTATCGCGTCTTCCCATTTTCCCGACGTGATCGAGGCGGAAAGGGCGAGAGATGTCCCCAAAAGTGGTTCGGAGCCGCGCCGTACCTTGCCTCAGAAGGGAACGACCTTCTTCAATCCCCTCTTTTTCTTCTTCTTGCTGCTGGAGATTTCCTCATCGGTGGCCTGGGCAGTGGAACTAGTATCGGCACTGACCGAACTGCTCGACTGTCCCTGCTGGAGTTCATTCACTTGCGCCGGAGGAGGCAGTGCCTGGTCGCTTGTACTCTGACTGTCAGGTGTGTTGGGCTTGAGTTCGTTGGGATCGGGTGCTGCATTCGGACCGGTCGGGTTCGCATTGGGAATCGCCGCAGGTTTCAATTCGTTCGGGTCAGGGGCCGCGATAGGCTGACTAAATGCCGAACCATTGGCCGCAGGCGTATCCGAGCGCGGAGCGGGCTCGTTCGGGGGCGGAGTTGCGCTGCCATCGACTGTCTCGACTGTGATTCCTTTTTCGCCAGACGTGCCCATGGCCGCCCGCGTCGCCTGTTGCACTACCTGGGTGGCGCTCATGGGCGTGGGATCGACCAAGGTTGGGTCGCCGACTTTGGTCGCCTGCGCGACATCGGGACTCTTCCGAACCACGCTCATCAACTTGCCAATAGTGCTGGTTTCACGCCGGCTGGCAACTTCGGCCCTGTTCTGGGCGACGGCCGCCTTGGTAGGCCGCGGAATCGCCTGATGCAGGGCCGCCAGGCGTTTCTTCGCATCGTCGGAGCGGTCCATGATGGGATACCGAGTGAGAATCCTCGAGTAAGCGTCAGCCGCTCCCTTGGTGAACTCTTCGATCATCCGGCCCTTCGCGGCCTCGTTCTTCGTATTGGGGTCGGACCGAACGCGCGCGATCTCAGCCTCGTAGTTCTGCCCCAGCAGAAACAAAGCCTCATCGGCCTTGCTGTAGAGCGGATACTTTTCCACCAGCGAAGTTAAGCGCGCAATCGACGCCGGATATGATTGTCGAAGGTAGTAAAACCGTCCGATTCCGAATTCGCGATCTGCCAGCACTTCCTGGACTTGCAGCAACCGCTGCTTAGCCTCGGGCACGAGCTTGCTGTCGGGGAACTGCAGGATCAAACTTCGATACTCATCTTCGGCGCGCTTGGCGTGAGTGTAGTCACGGTCCGGCTTTTCCATCTGCTGATACTGAATGTTGGCAATCTTCAGCTGCGCCTCAGCCGCCTCCGGCATGTTGGGAAAGAAGGTGATGAAGTCCTTGTATTCCTGTTCCGCCTGCGCCAGCGAAGCTGTGCCGCCCTCGGCGTACCAGGAATCGCCCACCGCCAGCTTGGCGCGAGCGATGAATTCCGAATCCGGATAGGTGTTGATCAGCGTCTGCAAGGTGATTCGAGCCACGTCGAAGCGGTTATGCCTCATCGCGTCCATGGCCTTGTCAAACAGAACCTTGTCCGGCTGCTTGGACCCAACGTTCGCCAGCGGATTAACCGACTTTTTATTGGTGCAAGCGGCCGTGATCAGCAGCAACGTGCCGAGCACCGCAATGGATGAAAATCGACGTGACATGAATACCTCGAATTGCTGGTGTGGGACAGCCGCCCCTTCGACTTCGCTCAGGGCAGGCTCCCGGCTGTCCGGCCGAGCGAAGCTCGGCATCTTGCTTTACTTCCTTCCGTGGCCCTCGGCCGTCGGCCGCCTTAGACTCGTTGCAGCGCCGCTTCCGTGGCAGCTTTCAGCAGCGCCTGCGCATTCTTTCTTGGATCACCGTTACCGAACACGGCGTTGCCCGCAACCAGAATTTCCGCGCCCGCCTGGACCACGTCGGTCACGGTATTCAGTGAGACGCCGCCATCCACCTCGATCCGATACTGCAATCCACGTTCTCCACGAATCCGGGCCAAGCGCCGCATTTTGTGGAGCGTGGAGGGAATAAACTTTTGCCCCCCGAATCCCGGATTCACCGACATGACCAATACATAATCCACGATATCGAGCACTTCCGCGAGCGCATCCACCGGCGTCGCAGGATTAATCACCACCCCCGCCCGGCAATCATGACTCTTGATCAGATGCAAAGTGCGATTGAGATGGCGGCACGCCTCATAATGCACTGAAATCCAATCGGCACCAGCTTCGCCAAACGCGGGAATGAACTCATCCGGATTCTCAATCATCAGGTGGCAGTCGAGCGGCAACTCAGTCGCCTTGCGCAGCGACTTCACCACCGGAGGCCCAATCGTGAGATTCGGAACGAAATGTCCGTCCATGATATCCACGTGGATGACACTTGCCCCGCCCTCGCCCGCGGCGCGCACTTGCTCCGCCAGCCGAGCGAAATCAGCCGAAAGTATAGACGGTGCCAGTTCGATCAACGTGATCTCTCGGAATCCGGGTTCTAGAAAACTGCCACTCTCGTGAGGAAATCGCTTGGGGAAATTCTAACACGTGTGACGCGGAGTCTTCCGGTCGTCAGCGCGTGTTACGCTCGTCGGGCATGTCCGCCGCACCTCAATTCGCAACCGTTGCTTACGGACTGGCTGCTGTCCTGGCCTGGGGCACCAGCGATTTTCTCGGCGGATACGCCACGCGCCGCGCCAACACCTTTTTGTTCACTACTGTCGTTAACATTGGTGGCCTGCTTCTGGTGGGCTCGCTGGCCTCGGCCAGCCATGCTCCTTTCCCTTCGGCACGCAGCGTGGCTTGGGTCTTGACGGGCGGGGTCTCCGGAGGAGCTTCGCTGGCCATCTTCTATCGCGCACTTTCCTCAGGACGAATGGGGTTGACCGCTCCGGTCGCGGCTGTCCTGGGTGCTGCGATCCCAACCGTGGTTTCCATGTTCACGGAGGGCTTGCCCGGCAGGATGCCCATCATCGGCTTCGTCTTCGCCGCCGCCGGCCTATGGCTCATCACGCGAACCGAGGACGGAAGCAGCCCTGAGGGCATCGGGATCGCCGTCCTGGCGGGGATTGGATTTGCCGGCTTCTATCTTTGCGTCCGTCAGGCCGGTGATGCCTCAGCCTTCTGGATCCCCTCCTTTACTCGATTGACTCCATCGGCACGATGCTGTTTGTTCGCGCCAGCCAGACCGGTCGCCTCGACGAAGCGGTAGTCATCTCATCGCTGTACCCCGCGGTGACCGTGCTCCTCGCCCGGCTGTTTCTGCACGAGCACTTCACCCGCTGGAGGTTCGTCGGCTTGCTGGCGGCTCTCGCGGCGGTACCCATGATCGCATCGCCATAGCTATGGACGCACGCTAGAGAGTCAGACGTAGGAACGGAGTTTCATCCTTCAGGTACTTTTCTGGCTGGCCTGTGCAGGCGGGACTTCTCATCGGCAAATAAAAGTGGCCCCATTTCTGGGGCCACGATTCAAAGAGGCAAGTGGAAGGATGTGTCAGGAAAGGCGATGCCAATTACCGTTCCGCCAGCCGGGACGGCAATTCGGGAAATGTCGAGAACGATCGAAGAGAGTGAAGGTCATTTGCTTGAGTTTGCGGCCTCTTTCGTTACCTAGGAACGAAGCACTTCCCAAGCCAAATTCACGCCGTTTGTAAGTGCGTTTGCACGTCTCGATAAGTATTTGAGAGGGAATGATTTAGCAAGATGTTGGGACGGCGCCGGACGGCAAACGCGGGCCAATATGCGACGAGGAAGTGCAGAACAATGCATATTCCCTGCATTCCCATGCTGCGGCTTGGGTTTTCCAGGGGCAAGGACAACGCGCAAAAGCAAAGCCCTTGGCTCGCCAATCTTTAGTTCGCCAATCCTGGCTGCCAAGGGCTTCTTGCAATGCACGATGCCGAGAAGCTCTAGCTGTTTCCAGTGACCGTACGAAGCTTCCCTGGAAGGAAATGATAGGGTGGCCAAGGTCCGCTGATCGCCACTTCGCAGTTTTTCAATTGCTTGGCAGCGGTGTTGTAGCGGTTCTGGTATTTTTCAACGCTCTTGGAATCGATCAGGTGAGCGATGTCGATGAGCATACCTTCCGGAGCGACTTTCTTGCAGCTGACTTCTTCTTCCAAAGGGTTAAACAGCTTGTGCACCTGGACCGAGAGGGCCCGGGCCTTGGTCTGCCGCTCGCGGTCACGCGAGGCCTTCACCCGCAACTTGGACAGGTAGTCGCCTCCGACCGTGTCAGGCAACACCACTTCAATCATGGCCTCACGCAACGATCCGTCGCGGACCATCAGTTTGATATGCATTTCGGACTTTCCTCGAAGCTTGGCGACGCTGAGGCCGAAAGCCCGCCGGTTGACCCGGACGGCTTGCCGCAGCGCGTCATCGCTCTCGAAAATCGTCCCAAAGCGGAAGGGGAGAACTGTGGAATTGCGGAAGCAGGAACTCACGACCCGAGCGTGTTCGATCGCAGATTTCTGATCGAGTTCCCCGGCCGTGTGGTCGAACTCGCTCACGATGACGGCAAATTCACCACTGGGATAGCTTAGAACAGCAGCGCCATTCACCCCTTGAACACCCTCTAACAGGAAGGGACGACGCGTGCGAGTTCCATTTGGAAGGCTCTGGTGCTCAGTAAGGCAATACGCGTACCACGCCATATTTTGGACCTCTTCGAACCGGGATAGAGACGGACCGAGCCGCCTCTCGTCGAGTTTTTCGCCAAAGTTTGAACGGCTTAGCCTGGAAGTATGGAACGGGCAGTACAGGGTCAACAACCGGAGCGCTCACAAACATGCCCCTTGGGCATATTACTTCGGTTCCAACGGAAAATGCAACTTTTTAGTGGCGAGCCGCATCTCTGAGCATTTTTTCAACAGCGGCTGCTTGGAAACGGTTCCTAGTCGCGCCGGGAACCACGTCAGTTTCGTCTGCAAGGGGCTGTGCACGGCTATTCTCGTCCCGCTGCGGTTCTTGCTGCCCGTTCCTGCAGTGCGAGCAGGACAACCCGCAGCATTTCGTCCCACGGGGCGGGTTTGCCGGTCCAAATCTCGAATTGACGAGCGGCCTGGTGAACGAACATTTCGATGCCGGGGATTACCTGGGCGCCCCGTTCCTTGGCCAGTCGCAATAGGCGAGTTTCAGCCGGATCGTACACCATGTCAAAGACATAGCGAGCGTTGATCTCTTTATCCTGCAGCGGTGTCTCCCGCGTGTTGCCCATGCCGACTGGCGTGGCATTGATGATCACATCGAAGGCCAGCTTTTTCAGATCGGCGCGCTTGATGGTGCGAGCCCGCGCCTGCCGCGCCAGCTTTTTGGCCGGGGCTGCGCTACGGTTCAGGATATAAACCTCACATCCCCGCTCCTTCAGGCCGAAGACGGCAGCGCGCGCTGCGCCGCCCGCGCCCAGCACCAGAATGCGCGCGCCTTCGAGCGTGCTCAGGCGGCGTTCCAGTGGACGCACAATCCCGGCGGCGTCGGTGTTGAAACCGTAAAGCTTGCCGTCCTGGGCGCGCACAACCGTGTTACAGGCGCCGATCTTTGAGGTGTGGGAATCGGTGTTGTCGAGGTACGGAATGATCGCTTGCTTGTACGGCATGGTAACGCTGATGCCATGGATGGGGATCTCCCGCACACAGGTCAACAGATCTTTCAGCGTCTTGGCGTGCAGGGCCAGATAAACGGCATTGACGTTCTCCCGCCGGAATGCCGCGTTCATTATGGCGGGAGAGAGCGAATGGGCGACTGGATCGCCAGCCACGCCATAGACGCGCGTGGCGGCATCGACCTGTTCGATCCGATACACATTCAGCAGTTCTTGCGCGGTCACCTGACCTGGAGCAGTCTCCTCGCCCAGACCAGCGGAAGCAAAGGTGAAGACGCTGCCCGCGCGCACTCCGAGCACGCGGCTGATGATTCCTTGCTCGCCCATGCTCATGCCAATCAGCGAGTGCTTGTCGCTTTCCTTGGCCAGAAACTTGATCATGGTCACGTTATCGGCGAGCGTGGTTGCAGTGCTGACGACCTTGTAGAAGTCGGCTGGGTACTTGAGCATCTTCTCCAGGATCTCTTCCAGCTTCCTGGTCGCGCGGAAATCGTGGTAAGACAGGATCAGGGCCGCCCGGGAGCGGAGCTTCAGCAGTTGTGCGGGCTTGCACTTACTCGCGGTTTGCAGTTCCACATCCAGCAATTGGCAGCCTGAGGCGGTTGCTTTGGCCAAGACGTTGAGCTGCGAAGCAATCGAACCGCGGAACTTGCCCCCGCTGGC
>WNFN01199107.1_pt1 | contig 10375 bp, 9 predicted proteins | sample 5400161 | NCBI WGS metagenome assembly WNFN01 (sample SAMN13153353, study PRJNA577476) | soil metagenome | isolation source: 80 cm saprolite on Douglas fir-dominated hillslope | place: USA:California | collected 2013-09-17
CGGTGAGGGCGTCTCCCGACATCGCCGCGACGTCGGGAATACCGCGGCAGAGCGGCAGCGGTGGATTGTACGGCTGACCGTCCGGGGTCTCGATGCAATTGCCCGTGATGTTGGTGACGCCCTGCTGGTAGCTCCCTGCCTTGATGAACTGGCTGTTGCCGCCGCCCGTGAACTCCCAGGCGGGTTCCGCCAATCGCCGTGGCGGATTGGCCCCGTCGCTGTTGAGGATGGTCCCGCCAACGGCCACCGCGTAGGGGCTCGCCGCGGGATAGTTGAGCGCCGGGTAGAGCTGCGTCGAGAGGCCGTTGGTGTTTACGGGCAAGATAGGACACGAGCCGCCGGTGTCGCCCGTCGAGACGAAGAGCGTGCGCCCCTCGATCACGGCCTGGCGCAAGATCTGGTTGCCAGGGTCCTCTAGCCCATCCGTCCCGATCACCGGCTCCGCCTGCGGCACGTTCTCGCACTCGCCGAACGACGCGCTCCCCTGCAGCGGGCCGAGCCGATCGTTCACCCAGGCCGCGAGTGCGGCGAGGATGTCGGTGTCGGTGTTGTGGTGCGCGAAGTAGAGAACCTCACCCTGCACGGCGGGCGCCATGCCGGTCGAGGCCTGGGTGTCGAGGTCCCACTCCAGATCGGCGCCGTCGCTGGTGTCCGGCGTGCTGGTGCTACCGAAGTACCTGATCGTGATCGGCACCTGGGGCAACTCATAGGTCTGCTCGAACGCGCGCAGGTTGGCCACGGTGTTGGGGGTTACGCCCCAGCCAAAAATGGCCATCGTCTGGCCGTTGCCGAAGTTGTTCGAGGGTTGGTCGTAGAGCCACCACAGGTTCTGCGGCGTGAGAAGCCCGGTCACGGGCAGGCTGGGCGACGGCGTCACGTGAAAGGTGCGGAAGCGGTTCAAGTTGTTGAGGCCATACACGGTGAGGATGGGCAAGGACCCCGGTACCGTTGGCGCGGCGGTGTTGGCGTAGATGGGGCCGTACGCAGTCCGGAACCAGCTGAGCGTCACGCCGAATAGCGACCCGACCTGGGCGGCGTTCCCGCTGGCGAGCACGTAGTCAGTTGTGCCGTCGATGGTGGTGACGTTCAGTCCGCCCGACTGCAGCCAGCTCACCGCCTGCTGGAAGACGCTGGGCGAGACCCCGAAGGCGGTGGCGAACTCGCCGGGATCGAGGAACTGCTGATACTGGGCGTTGTTCGGATCGTAGAGCGCCTCAGCGAGGGCCTCCTCGCCGGCCGGGTTGGGCCGGGCGAACACGACGCCGACAGTGATCGGCGCCGACGGGTCAACCAGGCCGATCGGTGTGAGCGCGTCGAGGTGGTGCACGACCGCGCGCGAGAGCACGTCGGCGCCAGCGGAGCAGCCGGCCAGCAGCACGAATGTCATTCCGATCGCCCTCAAGCCGTTTCGGTAAGCCATGTTTCCCCCTCTGGTGAAGGACGGATTTCCTTCTTCAGCCGACTGTGTTCTGAACTCTGGTAGTCAGACGGCGGTAGTCACCTTGCCAGACTACGGTAGTGATGCTACCAACCCATTCATTGAAGTGTCTTAGAAATGACTCGCGTGACGTGAAAATGTTTCCCCGGCAACACTGAGGTGCGAGTACCGTGGCGGCAAGGAGCGATCGTGCGCTGATGCAGTCCTCGCGCGCGCGACTTATCGCAGCGGGTAAATCGCTGTTCGCGCGCGTTGGCTACGAACAAACCTCTACCGCGGCGATTGCGCACCGAGCGGGCACCTCGGAGTCGCAGCTCGTCCGTTACTTCGAAGGCAAGGCAGGCCTGCTCCAGGCGATCTTTGATGAAAGCTGGCAGCCGCTGAACGAGAGGGCCCTGGCGCTAATCGGTGCTGCAATCAATGCGCGCGAAGCGATCCTCGGCGTCATCTCAGCCTTCGTCCACGCCTTCGCACAAGATCCGGAACTCGCCTTTCTGTTCCTGTTCGAGGGTCGACGCTTGCGCGGTACAAAGCACGAGGTCATCCTCTCCAAGGGTTTCCTCGCCTTCGAGGAGCTGACCCGCGAGCTGATCGTCCGAGGTCAGAAGGACGGCAGCTTCTCCAGAGGCTTCAGCGCCGCGGCAATCGCGTCGGCGGTTCGAGGCACAGTGGAAGGGATGATCCGGGATCGACTGCAGGCGGAGCGGTCGCGGAAGGTGCGCCCGTTTTCCGAGCGGGAGATCGGCCGCGTTTTGTCGGCGATGCTCGCAGGGCTCTCTGGAACGCCTCCTGCCAGACCCGCACGGTGAGCAGCATTCAATCCCGCGTAGAAAATCCAACTTTCCCTCTGAAAAGTAGCGTCCGCTGGTGTTCGCACGCGTTCGCGACTGACCGGCAAATTGGGAATGAACGCGTTACTTCGTCCTTATTGTTTTTTCCCGACGGCGGCCTTGGCCATCTTTTGGTCGAACGGACCGGGTTGGCAGGCGAAGACAATACAGTCTGTGTCCGCCGTACACTTAGTTGAGTGTTTGAGGCCACCTGAAATAGTCTGAAAGCCACCGGCCACTTGAGGCTTCCCATTACCCGCCTCGTTGGTCGAGCCGAAGGTTCCCGCCACCACGACCCCGATGATGTCCTGGGTATGCGTGTGCATTGGACTTTCGGTTCCCTTCGGAAACTTGACGAACATGCAGTTCATGGCGCCCTTCTTGTAGGCCACGACTTGCTGTACCCCGGGCGAGTTTGGCACGTCCTGCCACTTGAGGTCGGCCAAATTCCACTGGACGAGTTCCTTCTTCGCTGCTCCCTTCGCAGCAATGGCACTGCTTGCAAATCCAATTCCAACTGCCGTGAGCGAAGCGACGACTACAGAACGCAATGAGATTTTCATGGTTCCCCTCTCGTTTTCAGCGGGCGCATTCTTCGCCCCGCCCTTGTCGATTGCAACAGACTTTTGAATCGAGAGGCGGAACCTGTTCGTGCCAGAGCTATTAATAAAAGTATGCACGAGATGGGACTTGAACCCATACCGCCCTTCTAGGATCAGCGGATTTTAAGTCCGTTCCCCCTTTTCGCAGGTTTCCGAGGGGAATTTCGAAAAATCCGTCTTCCCCTCTGAAAAGTGGCGTTCGCCGGTGTTCGCACGTGTTCGCTGCTGTCCGGCAAATTACGTACCTTTTACGTACCTTTTTTCGCCGCGGACCGCGACAGCCGCAAGCTGTTTCCGATCGAACCGCGGAACGCCGCATAAGCAGTTTGGATGGTTTCGCGCCGAGCTCAGCTCGGCGCCCGACCGCGAACGGCCCACGCGCGCGCAACGAGCGGGATGCTCCCATCACTGCACCTCGGCAGCAAATTGACGAGTCGCTCTCGCACTGCTCTCAGCTTCTCGGGCTCGAGGGACTTCGCATAGTTGGGGATCGAACCCTCGCCGCTAACGAGCGGCTCCCAAAAATCGTCAAAGTCGCGAAAGACGGTCGGCACCTCGAACGCGCTCGCGTGAATCGATTCGATTCCCGATCGTTCGAACACAGCGGTGAGCGAGCGTTCATTTGTAATCGTGAACTTCTTCGCTTGATCCCGCTCGACTGCGCGCGCGTCGATGGCGATTGCGGCGTCCCAGAATCTCCTCATCATCTGCATCCCGTCACCGAAGTCCCAGACGTAAGCCGCGATGAGCCCGCCCGTCCGAATGACGCGTACCATCTCCGTCATCGCGCGATCCGGATGAGTAAGGAGGTTGAGCAACAGCCCCGAGACCACCGCGTCGAAGTCTCCATCGGGAAACGGCATCGAGTCGCACGATGCCCGGACGAGCTCCGCTCGCGCACCGAACGCTATTCGCGCCGCTGCGAGCCCGTCTTCCGAGCGGTCGCAGCCCACGACCCGTTTCGGCCTTTTCTTTTCTAGGATCGCTTGAAGGAGGGCGCCTGAGCCGCAACCCACGTCCAGCCACTCTCTGTCCTCGTCGACCCTGAGCCATGCGAGAAACTCGCGTGCAATCTTGCGACTCCAACGGCCGGAGCGAAGCTCATAGCTTTCGAGGCTGGTCCAGTTCGGCTTTGTTCCAGTCATGGTCTGCCAAATCGGGGTCCGCAGCGTACCGCCACGGGCCGCCTACTACCATTCCCATCTGAAGGAGACAGCTGCGACGCTGGGGGCATTTTACGAGGAGCGGCGGCACATCGTTCAGGCCACCGGTTTTCTACTCAGACCCAACTCGACGATCGCGGTAGCACAATACAGCTCTGGCCCGATCGGCCGCCTGGTCTGGCAGGACATCCTCGGCCTGGTTCAGCTTTACAAGACGCAGTCGAAGTAGTCGCGCGACGCTCCGCACCTCGTAACCCTTCAGTGACAGCCAGTCGCGACAGTTTGCGAACCGTTTCGTCGAATGGTGGTCAGTTCACCGACATCCCGAGTAGCCCGCGGAAACTTTATGGCGCTCCGCGCGTAAGGGTAATTTTGTACGAAGACTTCGGAGATAAGGGAGAGGTCCCCTTGAGCTCGATTCTCCAATGGGTGTCTCTCGCCGGTTACGGGCTATTGCTCTTTTTGGTTGCTCCGCGAGCGGAAAACCACCGCATGTTTCTTTGGGCGCATTCGCGGCAGGGTCCGCCATCCACCGCGCTGCTTACCTCGAGTGTTCTCGTCACCTGGATCTTCGCCAAGAGCATCACCAATGCCGCCAACCTCGGTGAGAAGTACGGAATCCTTGGAGGCATCGCGTATGCGGGGTGGTATCTTTCCGTGCCCATTGCCGGACTGCTCATTTACCGCATCCGCCGGAGCGGTCACGAGGGCTTGATTCCCTTCCTAACGGCCCGCTTCGGACCGACGGCCGCATTTCTATTTTCCGCCGCGATCCTCATCCGCCTCTTCAATGAAGTGTGGAGCAACACCGCGGTAGTGGGCAGCTATTTCGGTGCTTCCGGCACCTTCTGGTACTACGCCGGAGTCGGCGCATTCACCTTGAGCGTGCTCATCTACACCTTTCGCGGAGGCCTCCGGGCATCGATCTTCACCGACCGGTTGCAGCTCTCGATGGCGGTGGTGCTCCTCACGCTGGTCTTGGGAATGGCTGTTCCGGCGCATGGTGTCGCGCAGCTCGCGTCGACCAGCCAATTCACGCTGGCGGGGGGCCTGGATCTGTTCTTCGTGGCGCTTCTCCAAACGACCAGCTACCCCTTCCACGATCCGGTGTTGACCGACCGGGCCTTCGTGACGCCGCCTCGGAAAATGCTGGTCGCATATACGCTCGCCGGACTGATGGGCGGTGGATTCATCGTGCTCTACAGCTTCCTCGGGGTGCACGCGCGCCTGAGTGGCCTCCATGGCCCAGGTGACGCGCCGGTTCGAGTAGCCGCCGCGCTTGGAGGTAGCGCACTCGTAGTCATTTCTCTGCTGATGATGAATTCCGCGGGGGCCTGCCTCGATTCCTGCTTCTCCGCCATCGCGCGCCACGTCTCGGTTGATTTGGCGGGTGAAGGAGGGGCTCACCCGAGCGGCTTCAGAGGATTGCTCGCTCCTCTGCGAAAGCTCGCGGCCCAGGATCACGGCCTCTCGCTCGGCCGGTGGACGATGATTGCGTTCGCGGTGCTGGGGAACGTACCGCTCTTTTGGAACGCAAACATTCTGAAGGCGACGACGATCAGCGGAACCATGGTGCTTGGACTGGCGCCCCCTTTCCTGCTCTGGCGTTGGCATCGCCCCGCACCGGCAGCGTTCTATGGCTCGTTCCTCTGCGGCCTCCTCGTGGGCATTCTCGGTGTGCTCGGTTTCTGGCCCCGGACATTGTCTATTGGACACGGAGGCAATGCGGCATTGCTTGGGCAAAACGCTTACGGGCTCCTTGCCTGCAGTGCGGTCTACGGCCTCGGCGTACTGTGGGAGATTGCGCGGGCGCGAAACGTCTTGCCGGCGCCGCAATACTTCGAGGCTGCAGTGGAACGAGCGGAGGGTGTGTGAGCGAAGTGGTCAGGGCCGTCGAACGCGAACCAACCCAAGTGTCCCCGGCACTGACCGGTCCGAGAGTGAATTTCCGGTGGCTCGACACTCTCTGGGTCCAGGTGACCGGCACGCTGTGCAACATTGCTTGCCGCCACTGCTTCATCACTTGCGGCCCCAAAGCGCACGATATTCCTCTGATGACGGTCGAACAGGTCGAGGACGCTCTCGAGCAGGGACGGGCTCTGGGAATGAGGCAAATCTATTACACTGGCGGCGAGCCGTTTCTGCACCCTGAAATCCGTCGGCTGGCAACCAGCGCCCTCGCCTTGGCGCCTCTCACCATGCTACTCGTTCGATCTACGCGTTTCCTTGGATGGCATGTCGCGCGAGCAGAATGATCCGGTACGTGGCCGGGGTACATTCGATAACATCGTCGCCGCAATTCAGCGTCTCTCGACGGCCGGGCTGTCGCCCGTGGTCACGGTGGTGGAGCACGAAGAGGGGCTGGCAGCCGTGGATGCTCGAACGCGATTCCTGGTTTTTCTGAGGGAGCTTGGAGTCCGGCAGCCGCGCGTGAAGTTTTTGCCGCTCCTGCGTATCGGCCGAGAAGGGCGGAGGACGCACGGATACAAAAACACGCGCCCGTTGAGCACCGAACAGCTCCAACCGGACGTAGAATCGACTCTTCTCTGCGCATCGGGTCGAATTGCCACCGCCCAGGGCCTCTACACTTGTCCCATTCTGATCAAATACCCCTCCGCCCGGCTGGGCGATTCGCTTGCCGAGGGAGCTCACGACATTCGGCTGAAATGGGACGCCTGCCAAACCTGCGTGCTGGAAGGGCTGCGCTGCAACACCTAAACCAAACATGCGGGCGGCTTTCTTCGGCGGCATCTACAATAACTACCTTGCCCTTCGGGCCGCGCTGCAGGACGCACGTCGCCGCGGAGCGGAGGCAATTTACTGCTTGGGAGATATCGGCGGCTTTGGCCCATTCCCCGATCGTTCGATTGAAATCCTCAGGTCCGAAAACATTCCCGTGGTTCAGGGCAACTATGACGATTCGGTGGGAAACGGCCGCCCTGACTGCGGTTGTGGTTACACCGACCCCCGGGACAACCACTACGCACGCATCAGCTACGCCTATACGGTAGAGAGAACCTCAGCCGCGCACCGTCCGTGGCTCGCCGGACTGCCTCCGAGACGCGAAGTAAGTTGGGAGGCCAAGCGCTTCATCATGGTGCAACAGGTATTCCCTGGCAACGCGAGCTCCCTTCGGGGCGACGAGTGGTGCGGGCGAGACAATTGCCATCTACCTGAATACCGCTCCCGCTCGATACTAGACGAGCACTTGACTCGGTACCTAGGTACAGGATGCATAATCGTTTAGGAGAGAAGCCGAGATGGAACTCAGGACGGAAACGTCTTGCTACCCGAAACTCAGCGGACGTCCACGACTTTGAGCTGCCCGATCAGCGGTGTGATCTCCGCGCTGGACTCCTCGCCGAGGGCGAAGTGCGTGGCGTCAGCGACAGTCTGCTGGAACGTCGGGTCGAGCTGCGTCCACTCGCCGACGTAGGCCTCCACCCATTCATGCCAATAGAGCGCCGGCACTCCATCGTTGAACATGTACACGACGCCATCGACTCTTTTCGCCGGAATGCCGGCCGCCCGAAGCAGTGCCACCGAGAGCAGCGAATGCTCCGTGCAGTCGCCCTTCATCTGGCGGAGCACATCGGTCGCGCGATCGGCCGAGGCGCCGTAATCCTTCTTCATGTGGGAGCCGACCCAGGAGACGATCTTCTTTGCGGCCTGGTACGCATCCGCCTCACCGGCGACAAGCCTCTTCGCCTGCCGTTGAATTTCGGGGCTGTCGCTCTCGACGATGATTGAGCTCTTGAGGTACTCGCCACCATTGGGATCGGCAACCGGAAACGGCACCGGGTTTCCATATCGCGGAGGTGCCGCCGAGATCGCCACGTCTACTTCGCTGTCAGAAACATTCTTGAACCTCTGGCGATATGAGTCGCGCCGGAACTTCTCGGGCAGGCCGGTCACTCGCAGCGTGACCGAGCCAGGCACCGCGGCCGCGCTGGACGGCAGCGGCTTCGGCAGCACGATCCGGGTCAGCCCGAAGACCTCCACCTGGTCTAGGCGCTTGGCCACGCTCGGCGGCTCTGACACCATCTTCAGCGCGCCGCTGACAGTGAGCTCCACCATCTCGCCGTTGTCCGCAAGGTAGATGTCGGTCGGGACCTTCTCCTTGTCAGACACCGTCACCGCTTTGTGGAGGGTGACCTTCACGCCGCGAACGAGCCGCTGCTCGGCAGGCTCGACAGTAGTGCTCATCTTGTAGCTCTCGAGGTCTTGGCCATCGAGGATCACGCCCTGCACCGGCTTGTTCCGGAAGACCGACACCCGGGGCTGGTCGGCATCTTCGATCGTCTCCTTACTCGCCAGCAGGTTCAGCGTTTGCGATGGCTGGCCGGGGCGCTTGCGAACTACGCGCACCCCCTGCGGCGTTGCAGTCCCCTCGAGCCGCTGGTCGCCACCGTCGCCCTTGTCCTCGATCACGAAGCTGAGCAGTCTTCCACCGGGCTTCGCCTCATACACGCGTACCTCGCGGTGCGTTCGCTCGGAGACTTTGTTGGCGACGTTGGCCTTCAAAAAGAATTCGCTGACCGCACGCGCGCGGTCGGGAGAGCGGGGCTCGATTGAGATGTCGTTGAAGGCGTAACCCACCTTCTTGTTCATCAAGTAGAGGCCGAAGTACTCGCCTCCTTTCGGCCTGGGGGCCAAGAGCGCGTCCGAGAAATCCTGCTGCTGGGCGGAGACCGCCGGCTGCGCAAGCGAGGCGCAAAAACAAACAGCGACGACGACACGGATTGGTGAACTTCGTGAAGCCATAAGGCCTGCCAGACGGGCAACGGCTGGGTTTACGCTTATACCACTCGTCCAAGTATCCGCATCGGAGCCGTCCTCGCACAGTTGACCGCTAATACGCACGTACCTGATCCTGATCCAGCGCGCGGCGGCGCGGATAGATCTGCCCGAGCTTGGTGTCTTACGGATAGCGTGTCACGCTTAAGCAATTTCCAGCAGTGCGTCCGCCGCTATGTGAACCTAGGCGTCGCCCTCGGTGGACCAGCCGCAGCGATTGTCCTTGTGACTTGGAGAGCCGGCCACACTTCGCTTTCCCACTTCTTCTATTTCCCAGATGCGATCGCCGCCGCCTGCGTGAACTTCTGGTTGGCGGTACGCCTCGTCGACAGTTTGTGGGGCGGCTCCGCGTCGGTACCCAGAGTCGCTCGATGGTTTGGGGAACGAGCGGCGCGGGGATCGCCTCGCCTTGTCATCTGCGCGCGCCGCTGGACGGTGCACACCGCTTGGACCACTGTCGCAGCATATGTCTTGGCTCGCCCGCTACACGCGCCGCTCACCGCTGTGGACATCGCCGTGTTCGCAACAGGCCCGGCTTCGCTGGTCATAGCATTCGAGCTCTCCGGTTGGTGGCTGGCGCACCGCCCTGCCCGCGTCCGGCGCGTCGCGCGAGTTGGTATGGCGTTGCCTCTGGGCGTCTTCGCCGCGGCTTGGCTCTTACGGGCGCAGTCGCAAGGGCTGTTGCGCCTCGACCCGCGGCCCGCCCTCTATGTTCTCGTTTCCGGCAGCGCCTGGAATGGGTTTCTCCCCGGGAAATGGACGCTGGACCTTCTGGAGTCCCTTGGGAACGGCGGAACATTCTTGGGACAGTTATTGCCGCTGCTCGGTGGCGCCACTCTCCTGTCGCTACTGTATGCCTGGTTGCCGTTGCCGCGCACCGTATCCAACCCCAGCCCGCCGGTGCTCATGTCGGCCGCAACCCTCGGAGAAGACCGTGTCTAAACTCCGCCACCTTTGTTCACTCTCCGTTTGCGCGGTGGTTGCGCTCGCGGCCGGGTGCAAGCAAAGCTCCGCCTCTTCGCCAAATACGGGTCCGGCCCTCGCCGCCTCGGGTGGCATGCCGGATTTCTCGAAGCCCCTGCCTGGCGCCGGGGCTTTTCCCGAGGCGCTGGTGAAAAAAATCAAAGCTGCCTGGGCAGCGCGAGACCGGAACTACAAGCCGCGCACCAGGCACCTGGAGCGGGACGGCTCACCGAAACACACCAATCGCCTCTTCCTGGAGTCGAGCCCCTATCTTCGCCAGCATGCCCATAACCCACTCAACTGGTACCCCTGGGGCGACGAGGCCTTCGAGACCGCCAAGAAGCTCCGTCGCCCGGTTCTGCTCTCGGTCGGCTACTCCACCTGCCACTGGTGCCACGTGATGGAAGAGGAGTCCTTCGACAACGAGGAGATTGCGCGGTACTTGAACGAAAACTACGTCACCATCAAGGTCGACCGAGAAGAGCGGCCTGATGTCGACGCCATATACATGAACGCAGTCCAGATGCTGACCGGCGGCGGCGGTTGGCCGATGACCGTCTGGCTGACGCCGGAGCGAAAGCC
>WNFN01214304.1_pt1 | contig 10375 bp, 8 predicted proteins | sample 5400161 | NCBI WGS metagenome assembly WNFN01 (sample SAMN13153353, study PRJNA577476) | soil metagenome | isolation source: 80 cm saprolite on Douglas fir-dominated hillslope | place: USA:California | collected 2013-09-17
TGGCCGTGATGGCTGCCTCGCTGCCCGCCTCGGCGGGCGCCGGCGAGATCAAGGACTACACCCCGGTTACCGCGGAGCGGCTCACCAACCCTGAGCCCGGCAACTGGATGCTCTATCGCCGTACCTACGATGGTCAGGGCTACAGCCCACTCGACAAGATCAACACGTCGAACGTCAAGAGCCTGGTGCCGGTCTGGACCTTCGCGACCGGCGTCAATGAAGGTCACGAGGCGCCGCCGATCGTCAATAACGGCGTCATGTTCATCGCGACGCCGCAGGCTCAGGTCATTGCCCTCGATGCGAAGAACGGCGAGGAGATCTGGCGCTACAAGCGTCAACTTCCCGAAGACCTGTTCCAGCTGCACCCGACCAGCCGAGGCGTCGGCCTGTGGCAGGACAAGCTCTTCCTTGCCAGCACCGACGATCATCTCGTGGCGCTCGACGCCAAGACCGGCAAGGTCGCCTGGGACCAGAAGGTCCAGGATTACAAGAAGGGCCAGTACTTGACGCTGATGCCGCTCGTCGTGAACGGCAAGGTGCTGGTCGGCGGATCGGGCGGCGAATACGGCATACGTGGCTACGTCGTCGCCTACGACGCCAATGACGGGAAGGAGCTGTGGCGCACCTTTACCATTCCGGGACCCGGCGAGCCCGGCCACGACACTTGGCAGGGCGACGACTGGAAGAGCGGCGGCGGCTCGGCCTGGATGACCGGCAATTACGACCCGGCCCTCAATCTCGTCTATTGGGGGACCGGCAACGCCGCGCCCTGGCCCGGCGACCTGCATCCCGGCGACAATCTCTACACGTCCTCGGTACTCGCGCTCGATCCGGACTCCGGCAAGATCAAGTCCTATTACCAGTACCATCAGAACGACGCCTGGGACTGGGACGAGGTCGAGGCGCCGATGCTGATCGACCTGCAGAAGGGCGGCCAGACGATCAAGAGCCTGGTCCACCCCGGCCGCGACGCCATCTTCTGGGTGCTCGAGCGCAGCCCCGACAAGATCCGCTTCGTGTCGGGCTGGCCCTTCGTCTACACCAACGTGTGGAAGTCGGTCGACCCGGAAACAGGCAAGCTGACCGTCGATCCCGAGCACAAGCCCGTGCTCGGGAAGCGGATCGACTTCTGCCCGTCGCTCTGGGGCGGCAAGGACTGGCCGTCGGCGGCCTATAGCCCGAAGACCAAGCTGGTCTACGTCCCGGCGCAGGACAATTTCTGCGGCGGGTTCACCGGCGTGAAGGAGCCGCTTGTCCCCGGCAAGCTCTGGCTCGGCACCCCGCCCGAGGATATCGGCCTCACCGTGCGTCCGGGCGCCGACCACCATGGCGAGCTGCAGGCGTGGGATCCGGCCACCGGCAAGAAGGCGTGGCAGCATAATTTCCGCTGGCAGCTCTTCGCCTCGGTGCTGGCGACCGGCGGCGATCTGGTCTTTGTCGGCGGCACGAACGATCGCATGTTCCGTGCCTTCGACGCCAAGAGCGGCGACATGCTGTGGGAGCAGAAGACCAACTCGGGCATCACCGGCGCGCCGGTGTCCTACGAGGTCGACGGCACCCAGTACATCGCCGTGCAATCCGGCTGGGGCGTCGATGCTCAGCGCATCCAGGACGCGCTCGCCAAGGGCAATATCGGCGTCAGCGACAACGTCCCGCAGGGCGGCGTCGTCTGGGTGTTCGCCTTGAAGCAGCAGTAAGGCGTTGCCATAGGCGGGCCGACAACGGCCCGCCTATTTTTTTGCCTCGATCACGGCGCGTAGGCCAGCATGCGACCCGGGGTCAGGCCGGCGACCTCGATCGTCAGCTTGCGCCGGAACGCGTCGGCGAAGGCGTCGAACCCGTCCGCCACCACCATGAAATGACCGGGGCCGCCGACGACGTTGGCGCGATACCAAGCGTCGACATGCGGATCGTCGCCCGATGTGATCGGCAGTCCGTTGATGGTGATGTCGCGGGCGATGGCGGCGTCGCGCGCCTCCGTGGTCGAGATCTCGCCCGTGTTCTGCTCGCCGTCGCCGGACAGGTCGATCACCTTGCGTTCCGGCAGCAGCGGCGCCTTGTTGAAGAGCGCGTCGGCGGCGGCGATGCCGCCGCTCGGGTCGGTTCTGGTGTGCACCCAGGACCGTTGCGCGCTGCGCAAAGTGCGCGCCACCTGCGCCAGATCCTGGCGTCCGCGCACCACCGTCCACGGCACGATGACGGATTGCTCCTCCGCCCATTCGACGACGGCGATCTCGATGGTGCGGTAGTTGCCGGCCGAGATCACGTTGGCGAAATCGTCGCTGTCGAGGGCCTTGGCGATGCCCTCGCGCTGCAGGTGGAAGCGCTCTCCGCTCACCGAGCCGGACACGTCCACGGCGAGGACCAGCGCCAGATCGGCCTGGGCGGCCGCATGGCGTATCCCGCCCAGCACGGCGGCGGCAAGCGCCGCCGCGAACCAGAAGGTTCTCACTTCTCGTCCTGCTCCGGATCACCGTACATGCAGATCACCTGCAGGGGCCGGTAGCCGGAATCGTCGATCGTCCCTGCCAGATTGTTTTGCAGTTCCGCCGCCCGCTGGTTGCACTCCTCATGGCTGACCGGGGTCGGATGCTGCACAATCGACTTGCAGTGGCTGCCATGCGGCAGGCATGTGACCAGCACCAACGCGATAATGTTCATGGCAACCCCTCGCACCTGGGCTCATTTAGGGCGGGCGTGGCCGTCGCCGGGCGCGCCCGGTTCAGACCGCTTGCCAGAACCATGCCAAAGGGGGTGGTCCTCGATGACGCAGGGCTGGCGGTCCGCTTCGCAATAAATCTAGTCGGCAAATCCATTTACTCCTGGTTAACGGCGACTCCCTGTCCGCTATCGTTGGTTGAGACATATCAATCAGGCGCTCGATGCGCCCTTGGCTTCCGGCGAATGGCGCGAGGAGCCACGCCCCGGTCATTTGTCGCTGCCCGAGCGCTGGCCTGCCTCGCTCGAGCCGCTCTGGCTTGGGTTCTCGTTGGCCTTGAGCGCGGCGTTGCCGCGCTCCTGCCCGCGCGCCGTCGACGCGTCGGGCGCCGGCAGCGGCAGCACCTGCGCCCCCGACGGCACCGGCATGCCATTGGCGGGATTGCCATTCTTGGCATCGGCCGGTTGCGCCGCCGGCGGTGCCTCGCGCGCAGCGGCATCGTCGGCGGGCGCGGCGGCGCGCGGCGGCACCGCCCCTAGCGTCACGGTCAGCAGGACGGCGGCGGCGAGCGGCAGGCGGGTCATGGCATTCCGTCTTTCCTTGTCTCTGCTCGAGGCGCCTGGCGCGGCCGCCGCGAGCCCTGCCTCGCAAACGGGGCCATGCGCCGGATTGCTCCGCTTTTGGACTCGCCGAATGGGCGGCGCCCGCAGCGCGCGGCCTCAAAAGGGTTGTGCGAGACGCGCGATCGGCGATAGAATTTTCAACAACGCCCGCAGATGTTGGTCCAATAACACCGGCGCTCCTGCCGGGGCGATGCTCGAGACAAGAGGCAAGAAGAGGCGACTTCGGACGTGGCCGCGACAGCGCCGGCGGCCGAAGCGCTCGCATTCCTTCCGAGGGAGGTGACCGATGGTCAAGTTACGCGTCAACGGCCAGGAGCAGGCTTTCGACGGCGATGGGTCGATGCCGCTGCTCTGGTATCTCCGCGACGAGCTGGGGCTCACCGGCACGAAATACGGCTGCGGCATTGCCCAATGCGGCTCCTGCACCGTCCATGTCGACGGCGAGGCTGCCCGCGCCTGCGCCACCGCGCTGAGCGACGTCGCCGGCCGCTCGGTGGTCACCATCGAAGGCCTCGACGCGAACGGCATGCACCCCGTGCAGAAGGCCTGGCGCGCGCTCAACGTGCCGCAATGCGGCTACTGCCAGACCGGCCAGATCATGCAGGCGGCCGCCCTCCTCGCCTCGACCAAGAACCCCTCCGAGGGGCAGATCAACGACGCGATGAGCGGCAACATCTGCCGCTGCGGCTGCTATCAACGCATCACCGCGGCCATCAAGGCCGCAGCGACAGGAGCGTGACATGACCACACTCCACGCCCGCCTCGAGAATGTCAGCCGCCGCCGCTTCCTCCAGGGAGTGGTCGCGACGGGCGGCCTCGTCATCGCCGCCGAGTTCCTGCCGGCCAGGGCCTTCGCCTATGCGACAGGCGCTGGCGAGATGCCACATGGCGTCGTCTCCGACCCGCACGTCTTCATTTCGATCGACCCGAACGGCATCGTCACCATTTTCGCGCATCGCTCGGAGATGGGTACCGGCTCGCGCACCAGCCTGCCGATGGTCGTCGCCGACGAGCTCGAAGCCGACTGGTCGCGCGTGCGCATCGCGCAGGCGCCGGGGAACGAGGAGAAATACGGCAACCAGGACACCGACGGCTCGCGCAGCATGCGGCACTTCATCCAGCCCATGCGGCAATGCGGCGCCGCCTGCCGGCAGATGCTGGAGAGCGCGGCCGCCAAGCGCTGTGGCGTCGATGTCGGCGAGGTCGAGGCGAAGAACCACGAGGTCGTCCACAAAGCCTCGGGCCGGAAGCTCGGCTATGGCGAACTCGCCGCCGATGCGAGCGCCTTGCCGACGCCCGCCGCCGACAAGATCAAGCTCAAGGACGCCGCTTCCTTCCGCTATATCGGCAAAGGCAACACGCCGATCGTCGACCTCTTCGACATCACCACCGGCGCCGCCATGTACGGCATCGACGCCAAGATGCCGGGCATGAAATACGCGGTCATCGCCCGCCCGCCGGTGTTCGGCGGCAAGCTCGCCTCGCATGACGCGAGCGCGGCGATGAAGGTGCCGGGCGTCGAGAAGGTGGTGGTCATCGAGGGCACGCCGGCGCCGGCGAAGTTCCAGCCGCTGGGCGGCGTCGCGGTGATCGCCAGCAACACCTGGGCGGCGCTGCAAGGGCGCGAGGCGCTCAAGCTTACCTGGGACGACGGCCCCAACGCGTCCTATGATTCCGCCGCCTACAAGAAGCAGCTCGAGGAGACGACGCGCCGTCCGGGCAAGGTGATCCGCAGCGACGGCGATGCCGAGAAGGCGCTCGCCTCCGCGGCGAAGACGGTCACGGCGGAGTACTACATTCCGCACCTCGCCCATGCCTCGATGGAGCCGCCAAGCGCCACCGTGCGCGTCGCCGACGGCAAGTGCGAGGCCTGGGCCTGCGTGCAGAGCCCGGGCGGGACGCGGGAGGAGCTCGCCAAGAAGCTCGGCCTCAAGCCCGAGGACGTGACCGTGCATGTCACGCTCCTGGGCGGCGGCTTCGGCCGCAAGTCGAAATGCGACTTCGTGCTCGAGGCGGCGGTCCTGTCGAAGGAGATGGGGGGCGCGCCCGTCAAGGTCATCTGGACGCGCGAGGACGACATCCAGAACGGCTACTATCACGCCGTCTCGGCCGAGCGCATCGAGGCCGGCCTCGACAAGAACAACAAGGTCGTCGCGTGGCGGCACCGCAGCGCGGCGCCGACCATCCTGTCGATCTTCGCGCCGGACCAGAAACATGAAGCGCCGTTCGAGATCGGCATGGGGCTGGTCGACAATCCCTTCGACATCCCCAACTTCCGCGTCGAGAACGGCGAGGCCGAGGCGCATACGCGCATCGGCTGGTTCCGCTCGGTCTACAACATTCCGCACGCCTTCGCGGTGCAGTCCTTCGTGGCGGAGCTCGCCAAGTCGACCGAGCGCGACCCGAAAGAGGTCCTGCTCGAGCTGCTCGGCCCGCCGCGCATCGTCGACCCCCGCAAGTCGCAGGACGTCGCCGATTTCTGGAACTAAGTGGGGCAAGAAGCTGCCGGCACGGCACGGTCGCGGCCTTGCCGTGCACCGCAGCTTCCTCAGCTACATTGCCACCGTGATCGAAGTGTCCGTGGACGAGAAGGGCCGGCTCACCGTGCCGCGGGTCGACACGGCCATCGATTGCGGCTTCGCCGCCAACCCCGAGCGCATCCGCTCGCAGATCGAAGGTGCGGCGGTGATGGTAATGAGCCTCGCTCTCTATGGCGAAATCACCTTCAAGAACGGCCGCGTCGAGCAGAGCAACTTTGACACCTACAAGGTCATCCGCATCGAGGAGTCGCCGCCGGTGACGCATACGCACATCGTCGCGAATGGCATCGACGTCCCGTCGAGCGGCGTCGGCGAGCCGGGGCTGCCGCCTTTCGCGCCGGCGCTGTGCAATGCCATCTTCGATGCGACGGGCAAGCGCATCCGCCGGCTGCCCATCGGCGACCAGTTGTCGATCTGAGCCTGGATGGCCGGGCGGGACAATCCCGCCCGGCCACGATACGCGCGGCAGCTATGCCGCGCGGTAGCGGGCAATGACCGAGGGATCCGGGTCGCAGCCGAGGCCGGGGCCATCGGGCACGGTCATCATGCCGTCGCGCGCATCGACGAAACCGCCGAAGAGGCTCGCCTCGAGCTCGACATAAAGACGTTCCACCAGCATCTCCTGCGGCGCCGCGGCGAGGATGTGCAAGGTCGCGAGCAGGCCGGGCCCGAAATAGGGCGAGTGCGGTACCGCGGTGACGTTGGCCGCCTCGGCGAGCGCCAGCACCTTGCGCATCTCGCCGATACCGCCGATCTTGGTGACGCTGGGCTGCGCATAGTCGAGCGCGCCGGCCGCGAACATCTGCGCGAATTGCACCGCGCTGCCGGCGTTCTCGCCGGCGGCGATGGGCATGCCCGCGCTCGCCCTGAGCCGGGCAAGCGCGGCGAAATCCTCGGGCGGCCAGATCGGCTCCTCGAGCCAGAAGAGATCATGCGGCTGGAGCCGCTGCGCCATCGCCTGCGCCTCGTCGAGCGACCACGGGCAGTTGGTGTCGAGCATCAGCGCGACCCCGGCGCCGACCGCTGCGCGCGCCGCCGCAACCGGCGGCACGTCGATCTCGTGCAGCTTGACATGCGCATAGCCGCGCTCCACCGCTTCCGCCGCGAGCTTCGCCACCACGACCGGATCGTGATAGCGCAGCAGGCTCGCATAGGCGCGCAGCTCGCGCCGCCCTGCGCCGCCGAGCAGGCGGTTGAGCGGCAAGCGCGCGCATTTCCCGGCGATATCCCACAGCGCGATGTCGATGCCCGAGAGGCCATAGATCGCCGGTCCGCCGCGGCCGAAGAAATGCAGCTTCTTCTGCAGCTCCGCCGTCAGCGCCGAAATCATCGTCGCGTCGCGGCCGAGACAGAGCGGCGCGATCAGCGTGTCGATGGTCGCCTTGGTGCCCTCATTGATGTTGTAGCCGAACGCCTCCCCCCATCCGGTGATGCCGTCGTCGGTGTCGACGCGAACCAGCAGCGTGTCGAGCGTCGTCCACAGCTTGCCGCCGAAGCCGGTCGGCGGCCCGCTGTGGCGATAGGGGATGCGCAGCAGCATGGTCTCGACGGTGGTGATCTTCATGGCGCCCTCCCCTCTGCCGACGGAATCTTGCGGCCGGCCATGTGCCTGAGGTAGTCGACGATCAGCCCGATCTCCTGATCGCTGAGCTGCTCCTCGGTGAAGCCCGGCATCTGCTGCTCCGGCCAGGCGCGAACCGCGCGGGGATCGCGGATCAATGTCCGCAGGCCGGCATCCGTCAAATACTCCGTGGGATTCATTGGCACATTCAGGTCCGGTCCGACAGCCGCCAGCCCGGCGTGATTCAAGCTGTGGCAGGTGAAGCAAGTCCTGGCGAACAGGTTCTGCCCGGCGCGGACGGGATCGAGCGCCGGCAGCTTTGCATCGACGGCGAGTGCCGGCCACCGCTTGGTCGGCGCATCCTGCACCGTCAGGCGGAACACCCGATACGGCCATTCGAGCGCCGGCACGGCGGCGCTGCGATCGCCGAGCCAGACGATATAGAACGGGCCGGCGCTCCGCGCCTTGGCGGGGAGAAGCGGCCACGGCTCGTCGGCGGTCTCGATCGCCACATACGCGACCGCTTGCCGTAGATCACGATTGTCGACCAGTTCCAGCGGCAGCTGCGCGACGAACCCGTCTTCCGCCTCGACTTCGAGCACCCGATCGGCGGAAACCGCGACATTCAGCAAGCCGGCCAGAGGCACCGCGCGATAGATCGTGGCGGCGCCGTAGGCTATGTCGCGCGGAACGCTGATCTCGGCGGCGTCCGGTCGGGCCAGCAACGCATCGCGATCGAAGCTCCGCGTCGTGCCGTCGACGACGATGGTGAGGGTCGGGCCGGCGGCGCGGGCACTGGCCGGCACCATCGCGGCAGCCGCAATGCCGATCAGCAAGATGGGAACGAGGAAGCTCATGGCGCCCCGTCATGCTACCGCGTTGCTCGGCGCCGGCGCCATCATGGCACTTCTCCGATGTCCTGACGGGCGCTGGAGTGGGCGCCGGCAAGCCGGCGCGGCGCGAGTTGACCGCTCCCCGGTTGGGCGAGCGTGGTTCGTCGACGCGCCGCCGCCGGATTGACGATCGCACCTTCCGTCGCCTATATTGCCCTCATGCACAGCACGCGGATCAACGGCCTGCGACTTACTGCCCCGGCGCTCTGACGAGCGTCGGCAGGTCTGCCGTCGTCTCCCTTCCGCGTGAGTTCTGCATCATGCCTTCCGCACCCTCCGTCCGCTGCCATGTCGCGCCGTCGCGCGCGCTCCTGCTGCTGAGCGATCGACTTATCGACGGTCGTCGCGCCTGAACCGGCGCGGCGCCCGTCAGCCGATCGTCCCCTTGTCCGGCCGCCGCTCGCGGCGGCCGCTGCAGCACCGGAGGCCCGTCATGACCAGCATGCCCGTCCACAAATACCGCCCCTTCGCCCCCATCGCGCTCCCCGACCGGCGCTGGCCGTCGGCCGTCATCGAGCGCGCGCCGATCTGGTGCAGCGTCGATCTGCGCGACGGCAACCAGGCCCTCGTCGAGCCGATGGGGCCCGAGCGCAAGCGCCGCATGTTCGACCTCCTGGTGAAGATGGGATTCAAGGAGATCGAGGTCGGCTTCCCCGCGGCGTCGCAGACCGATTTCGACTTCGTGCGCCAGCTCGTCGACGAGAAGCTCGTGCCGGATGACGTCACCATCCAAGTGCTGACGCAGTCGCGCCCCGAGCAGATCACGCGCAGCTTCGATGCCATCCGCGGTGCGCGCCGCGCCATCCTCCATCTTTACAACTCGACCTCGACCTTGCAGCGCCGCGTCGTCTTCGGGCTCGACCGCGCCGGCATCGTCGACATCGCCGTCAGCGGCGCGCGCCTCATCCGCGAGCTCGCCGCGGCGATGCCGGAGAGCGAGATCGTCTATCAATATTCGCCGGAGAGCTTCACCGGCACCGAGCTCGATTTCGCGGTCGACATCTGCGAGGCCGTGCTCGATGTGTGGCAGCCGACGCCGGCGCGCAAGGCCATCCTCAACCTGCCGGCCACGGTCGAGATGGCGACGCCCAACATCTTCGCCGACCAGATCGAGTGGTTTGGCCGCAACATCAAGGGCCGCGACCGCATCGTGCTCAGTGTCCATCCGCACAACGACCGCGGCACGGCGGTCGCCGCGGCCGAGCTGGCGGTGATGGCCGGCGCCGACCGCGTCGAGGGCACGCTCTTCGGCAATGGCGAGCGCACCGGCAATGTCGATATCGTGACCTTGGCCCTCAACATGTACTCCCAGGGTGTGGAGCCCGGTCTCGACATCTCCGACATCGCCGGGCTGGTCAAGGTCGCCGAGCATTGCAACCAGCTGCCGGTGCATCCGCGCCATCCCTATGCCGGCGAGCTCGTCTTCACGGCCTTCTCCGGCTCGCACCAGGATGCGATCAGCAAGGGGCTGAAGGCGCTGAAGGCCAGCAATTCAGGGGTCTGGGAGGTACCCTATCTCCCCATCGATCCGGCCGATCTGGGCCGCAGCTACGAGGCGGTGATCCGCATCAACAGCCAGTCGGGCAAGGGCGGCATGGCCTATATCCTGCGCGCCGACCACGGCCTCGACTTGCCGCGTTCGCTGCAGGTCGAATTTTCCAAGATCGCGCAGGAGCGTATGGACGCTGACGGCAAGGAGCTGACCTCGCCGGAATTATGGGCGTTGTTCCGCCAGGCCTATCTTCTCGACAATCCGCCGATGATTCTGGTCAAGCAGCAGACGGTTCCAACCAGCCCTGACAATCGTGAGCTCGCGGCGACGCTGCGCAAGGCCGACGGCTCGACAATGACGATCGAGGGCGAGGGCGTCGACGAAGGCGTCGATGGGTCCCGTGCCATGCCCCTCGATGCGCCGGGGCTTGCCTTTGACCCGGATCGTGGCCTCGAGCGCCCGGCCCTGGGCGCGATCGGGCAGCGAGGTATGGTCGACGAAGCCATAGGGGCCGGCCTCGTCGAGATATTCCGCCTTGAAGGCCTCCCAGATCTCCCGCGAGCTCAGCTCCTTGCCGTCGCGGTCGGTGATGGCCTGCACCACCTTC
>WNFN01020407.1_pt1 | contig 10373 bp, 11 predicted proteins | sample 5400161 | NCBI WGS metagenome assembly WNFN01 (sample SAMN13153353, study PRJNA577476) | soil metagenome | isolation source: 80 cm saprolite on Douglas fir-dominated hillslope | place: USA:California | collected 2013-09-17
TTTTCATACGTCACCGTCGCCGGATGAGCGCGCACTCACAAGGATACCCACCCAACGATTTCGGCCAAGATGATTATCGTACCACGATCATTTTGCGCCATTACGAGGTAATGGCGAAGGCGGACTCAGGGCAACAAGCTCGGAGCTGCGGAATTTTCGCTAATCCGGCTGGGGACGCTTCCGAGCGTGCGATGAAAAGCTCGGCGTAATAGCTCGGCACTTGAAAAACCGCATTCGGTCGCGATCTGCTCGATTGTCAATTTGCTCTCCTCCAGGCGCCGACAAGCTGTTTCGACCCTCACGCGCGTCACAAAGTCGGCCGGAGTGACACCAAACAACTCTCGAAAGCGCCGGCTAAAGTTACGCACGCTCATCGCGGCTCTTTTGGCCAGAGCCTCTACCGAGAGATCCTTCTCCAGATGATTCAATATCCAGGGACGAAGGTCGCGAAGTCGATCGTTGCCAGAAGATTGCAACGTGAGTGCCTGGCTAACCTGAGGTTGTTGTCCGGATCGATGAACGAAGAGGACAAGGCGCTTGGCCACTTCCGCAGCAACCATGTGGCCATAGTCCTCTTCCACCATTGCGACACTTAAATCCATGGACACAGATTCAGACGGTCCGCCCAACGCCAATGAGTTGTCGCGCGCTTCCCTTGAAGTAAGCCCGCTTCCGCCAGGAAAAACGCTCCACTGCCGATAGCGGCTAGCCGGCGAACGTTGCTTCCAGTTTCTTTGAGCCAGGTCAGAAAATCTTCATTCTTTGGGAGTTCCCAGGTAGCACGTCCGCCGCCGACAAGCAGCGTGTCCAAACCACGGCCCAGCGAGCGAAAGTCGCCGCCAACTCTGATGCTGAGTTGGCCGAAGCAATCGATCAATTTGGAGGAGTCGATCGTCGCGAGCGTAAGTTGATAGGCTGATTTCCGGTTCGGTTGCTGTTCAGCCAGAACTTCGTTAGCCCGTGTGAATACTTCCCATGGACCTGCCAAGTCGAGGATCCGAGCTTCTGGTGGACCCAACAACCCAATTTTGATCGGCCGACCAGGTACGGTAATAAGCGCGGGATTCCCGCATTTGTCTTTTCGCACAATGCTTCGCTTGAAAACAGACATAGTTCTCACTCAACAGTCTTCGGCCGAAATCGTGGGGTGTTTGGCTTACCAGACTTCTCCAAATCAAACTGACTTTAATAAATGTTGAACGCGTTCGCCATCCTAGTCGGTTTTCAATTGGTCGGGGAATCTCTCCATCGCATCTTCTCACTCTGGGTGCCCGGACCGGTGATCGGCATGTTTCTTTTGGCATCGTTCCTGTTGCGGAAGCCGAGCGCACTCTCGGAACCGTTGATTTCGACCACTCACGTGCTCCTCCAATGTCTTGGTCTACTCTTCGTCCCCGCTGGCGTCGGCGTAATCGGAAACTTAAATCTGATTGGTCGGGAATGGATCCCAATTCTTGTCGGGTTGGTTGGCTCGACGTTCTTATCTCTGTTCGTGACCGCCTATGTCATGCACTGGATCAGCTCGCCATCGACCGTTGCTGTCGCCGCACCAATCTTTTCGGACGGGAAAGAAGTTCAAGGGAGCCAATCATGAATACGAGCGCACTGCACGACCTTTGGGTTCAGCTAACGCCGACACCGCTTTTCGGGCTGACTCTCACGATTCTCAGTTACTTGATCGGTCATGCGATCCAACGAGCGTGTCGCGGTGCCGCATTAGCAAACCCGGTTCTCATTTCGATTCTTTTAATCGGTGGCATTCTGGGTATAACCGCTACCCCGTACAGGACCTACTTCGCTGGCGCACAGTTGATCCACTTTCTCCTCGGGCCCGCAACGGTAGCGCTTGCGGTTCCTCTGGTACGCAATTTCGGACATCTCAGGCGGAGCTTACCAGGAGTCGCTCTGGCCCTAACCGCCGGTTCGTTGGTCTCAGCCATCGCTGGAATCGCCCTGGTCGAAATCTGCGGCGGAAGCCGTGCGGCTGCACTCTCCATGGCTCCCAAGGCAGTGACCACACCCGTTGCTATCGAGGTAACCCACCATCTCTATCCAATCGTTATTAAGGTGGGCAAAGATTACTGACTGGCGCGCGTACGGTTTAGCCGCCGGCACCGCTGGAAGCGGAATCGGCGCTGCGCACGCAATCTCATTTGACGAAATAGCTGGCGCCTTTGCCGCCCTGGCGATTGGACTAAACGGCTTACTGACAGCCCTAATAGTACCAACGCTGGTTCATTTTTGGCCCCACTTCCGTTGAATTTATAGGCAAACCCAGTCGATCTGGGAAAGAACTCAAGAAAACGGAAATTTATGCGAGTTAGATAACGCGTGATGCGTTCTTTCAAGCAGGACGCTTCAATCCCATCTTTTCAATCCGCGAGATCAACGTGGTGGGCTTAAGTCCCAAAAGCTCCGCGGCTCCATCAACGCCTTTGATTTTCCAGCTGGTCCTCCGCAAAACGGCAAAAAGATTCTCGCGCTCGCGACTGCGCATTTCTGCATCGGTGAGATATTCCGGTTCGACTTCGTTACCATCCTCTAAGACAAAGGAATTCAGATCGACTCCAGTCGCTGGCAAGTCAAAGTCCAGTGCACCGCCCTGAGCAAAGATAGCTGCTCGTTCGATGACGTTGCGCAGTTCGCGAATGTTGCCTGGCCAATCATAATTTTGGAGGGTTTCTATGCCTGCTCGAGTTAGTCGTGGTCTCGGACATCCGAGTTCTTTGACCGATAGATCAATAAAATGGGCCGCGAGAAGGGGGATGTCTTCCTTTCGATCCCGTAGCGCCGCAACTTTCACCGGAAAGACATTCAATCGATAATACAGGTCTTCGCGAAAGCGGCCGGCTGCGACCTCTTTCTTCAAGTCCCGATTAGTGGCCGCGACGATCCGAACATCTGCACACCGGGTCCTCTCCTCGCCCACCCGTTCGTAGCATTTCTCCTGTAGAACGCGCAACAGTTTACTCTGGAGTTCCAGCGGGATTTCGCCGATCTCATCCAGGAACAGCGTTCCACCGGCGGCTGCCTCAAAGCGGCCAATGCGATCTTTAACGGCGCCGGTAAACGAACCCCTCGCATGGCCGAAGAACTCGCTCTCATACAATGCTTTCGGGATACTGGCGCAATTCACCCGGACCAAGGGCTTATCTTTGCGCCGGCTGCGCCGGTGCAGTTCCCGTGCAATCAATTCTTTCCCGGTGCCAGTCTCGCCCAGAACCAGAACGGTAGCATCCGTTGGTGCTACCATCTCGATTTGTCTGATGATTTGCCGCGACGCTCTGCTTTGACCAATAATTTCGCCAAACGCCGCAGCCGCCTTCCCGCTTCCGTTAAGGTGTGAGGAGATCACGATTTCCGGTTGATGCGGCATGGCTCTTGGCGCCCTGTCCGTTGCGCTAAATTCGTCAAAGCGCTCTTTGGTGATTGCTCCTGGAGCCCGCTCGTTTTTGTTGTCGCGTGCAATTGCGCTTCGGATGGCCTCCAGCAGATACTCGTCATCAAAAGGCTTGGTCAAAAACTCCAACGCTCCAGCCTTGATCGCCCGCACCGACATCGGAATGTCGCCATGACCAGTAAGAAAGATAATCGGGATCTGAATGTCTTTGGTCGCCAGCTCCCGTTGTAGTTCAAAGCCGTTGATGTCGGGAAGCTGGATATCCAGCACCAAACAGCTCGGCAGCTCCTCTCGCAAACTGGCCAACATCTCCTGCGCCGACGCAAATGTCTTCCCGCTGAAGCCAGCTGACCTGATCAAACTCCCTACCGCCTCCCGCACGGACACATCATCATCTACGACGTAAATTTGAGAAACAGATTCACTCATAAGTTACCTCCTTCTCGCCAAACTGTTCTGCATACTCAGCTTAACTTGCCAGCGGCAACGTTTTTCTACTCCGCCTGCGTAAGCGCGTTCTGCACGCACACAGATTAAAACCCCCGCAGCTTACAAAACCCTCAAGAAAATCTTCTCTCCCCATCAGCCCGTTATCGTTTTCCGCATCGGCTTGTGTTTGAATCATTGGGCGATCAGCGCCGAGTGAATTGCACTCAGAATTGCCTCCTCACTGAACGGCTTAATCAGAACAGCTCTCGCGCCCCCGCTTAGCGCTCGTGCGCGCATCCCATCCTCTTCATATGCCGTGACAAAGATAATCGGGATTTCGTAATGACCGGCAACCAACTGCCGCTGAAGCTCGATGCCACCCATTCCCGGCATACGCACATCCAGCACCAGGCAGTCCGCGCTTTCAAGTTGGTTCGAAGCTAAGAACCCTTCGGCTGAAGCGAACGAGTTCACTGCGAACCCGACCGACCTTAGCAATCCGCAAAGGGCCTCACGGACCGATTCGTCATCGTCAACAACCGAAATCAGCTGGACCGCCACGCAGCAAGATGACCACTTTTTGCGGCAAGCATCTATTATACGTTGGTATATGTGGGTAGGGCGTCTCTCTCCGAGACCATCGTAAATAAATTCGGCGTTGCTTGCTATTTGGCCGGGGTCGAATCCGCACGCGAATGCCCTGGTCATTCGCTGACGCTAGGCGGTCTCGGAGACATGCCCTCCTACCTGTCTAGCTCGATTACGGTGGTCTCGGAGAGACGCGTTCCACCTGCTTCCTTGCCCTCCAGATCCGCAGCTTCTCAGACATTCTGACCAGGTCCGGCAACGAGCCGGCTTGCATCTTGTGCATCACTTGGCCGCGCTGGACCTTGACGGTGATCTCACTGGTACCCAGTTCCGCAGCGACTTGTTTGTTGAGCAGCCCAGAGACCACTTTTTCCATCACTTGCCGCTCGCGTGGCGTTAGTGATTCATACCGCCCGTACAAATCCTGCATCTCTGCGTGCTGTTGACGCGCAGATGCGTCGCGTTTTACCGCCTGTTGAATCGCGTCCAATAAATCCTGGTCGGAAAACGGTTTGATAAGAAATTCGACAGCTCCGGCTTTCATCGCCCGCACTGAAGTCGGAACATCGCCGTGACCGGTAATAAAAACGATGGGAATTTCCCGGTTTGCCTCTCTGATCCTCTTCTGTAGATCAAGCCCGCTTAGGCCTGGCAACCGTACATCCAGCACCAAACAGCTCGGCCCATCCGGCTTCCGATGATCTAAAAAATCCTGGGCAGAGGCAAACGTCTCAACCTCAAATCCAGCTGACCGAACCAGACTTTCCAACGCCTCCCGCACGAAGACGTCGTCGTCTACAACAAAGACCATCGCCCTCGATTGCGGCCCGGGTTTCTGCGCTAACATTTCAAGGAATAATTGAAGATCGCTGTAGCTTTGCTTAGTCCAGCTAGCCCGCAGTCAGCGCGCCTTGCTCCGGATTAGCGCATGAGATTTGCGGGCTACGTCCACAAAACGAATGTTCGAACATCCAGAATTTCGTCCTGAGCGTCCGGCCGATTGAGCAGTTCCATAATTTCTTTATTTTCAACATGTTATGCTGTTTCTGGGGTTCTGGCACGCTAACTGATCCGATGTCCGGAAAACGCGATCTCAACGAACCAATACCCTATGCATCGGACGATTACCACCTTGCATGAATATCGTACGCTCTATCCACAAAGCGCACCGATTCCAACCCTGACACCAAGCGGTCTTCTTGGGCTACTTCTGGATCGGCAACGCTGCAAAGCCGCCAGCTTGGCCCGGCGCCGGACCCGATGGAAATCCATCTGCGCCACGCCACGCACCGCGTGTGCCGGTATATGGCGAGTGCTCGCCGCCCCTAACCTACCGAGCGATCATCAGCCCTAAGCCCTTGCATAGAGCGATGTCTGATAAAATCCGCAGCTATGCTGAACTACGGGAGTTGATCCGCGTCTCGCTCCGGGCACAACATCCAGAATGGATCGAACCTAACGGCGACTCGCCCATTTGCGATTCCTACGAAGCTCGGTTTGCAGAACTACTTGGTCTTACCCGTTCGCGGGAAGACGCGAAAACGTTTATTTAGGGGCTATCTAGCTAGTCCACAATCAACGGTCCATTCCACCGAATGGTTTCTTGCCGCAAAAAGAACCCGCAGGCGTTCTGGGGAACTAGCTAGTCCACAATCAACGGTCCATTCCCGGTGCGTCGCGTGAATTTCGCGGGCTCGGCACAGTAAATTGAAAGGTCGCGCCACGACTGTTGTTCAAGAGAGCGAGAGCCGCCCGGGCCACGCTTATGTCCAGAGGCTCCTTTTCGGCAGTCTCCGCCCGACCAGGCGAGCGTTTTAATGTTAACTTCCTGATCGAACTTCCAGGCAAAACGATAGGCCTCAGAGAAAAGGAAATAGCAAACCGCCAGTTCCTCCCGATTCTCGGGCGTATACACAACCACGGTGCCGGCGGTCTCGGTCTCTTTCGGACCGGAAGACCGTCCGCCGCTAAATAATCTCTCTGAATAGTTTCACTTCTGGGCATAATTCTTCTCTCTGGTATTCCATACTCGATGAGTCGTTCCCGCAGCTCGATACGATGAACCACATTGCGTGCCAACTTTTCCTGGTCTGCTGCTTGTGCCCGTCCATCAGGTTCCTATCCCTAGAGCAAATTCCCGCCAATGCCGTTCCGAGATTTCGGACTTTCGTTTTATCTAACACCTGCTCTTGAGAATCATTTAGACAGAAGTATTCCACTTCATAGCGGAGTCGTAACTCCCTTGCTTTTTCCCCACGAAAATGCCGTAGCGTTTCGAATAAGACGTGCTGTTTTACAACGGCGACCAGTCCCAAGCTGTCTCCAAGAGTAGCTATTGTTATATGTTTCCACGGGACGGAAAAACCGTAAGTCCGTGATACTCCGCCATTTCAAAATGAGATGGTGCTGTCCAAAGTAGCTGCTGCGCCCTCAGTGACGCATCGACGGCCGAGGCATAGTCCCCGGCAAAGAAGCGAGCTTGCAGCTTTCGGATCCAGTAAAAGCACTCGGGTAACGCCGCCGGATCACTTGCCAAATGGCGCTCGAACCGAAGCTCATCAAACTGCCCATCGTCAAAGCAACCAAATTTCGGCGTTAAGCTACGGAGGGTCCGGGTAAGCCCGAGCTGCGGTGTGACGAGAACAAACCGAGCCTTCTGAGCAAACTCGAGGCCATGCTCGGCTTCACGTTGCACCTCCATGAGCGGATCTCCCGCTGCCAGAAGGTTCGTGTTTAGATTGCTGCAACTGGCAGCAGCAAAAACGAGATCGCCCGCTTCGTTCGCGGCCTCGAAAGCCCGATGTACCAGGTCACGGCAAGCCCGGACGTGTTTCTTCCATGGCATGACGTGACTTCCGAAAAGCGTATAGGTCCTTGCCTGAAAACGCTTCAAGCCGCGTTTTTCGACCAGTTCATAGCCAAGCTGACCGAATCGAATTCCGTCCTGGTAGTTGCCGAAGTTTGGGCCGGCTATCATGCCAAGGCATACATAGGCGAAGGACGAACCGTCGCTACTGGGATCCGAAGCCGAGAAGGGCAGATTCCCCGTTAGCATTTCGTAAAGCACGACGCCAAGCGCGTAGAGATCACTCCGGGAATCAATGGAGCGATTCATTCGACCGGTTTGTTCAGGTGCCATATACGGAAGCGTCCCCGCGATAAACTCGGGTGGCTCAGGAGGCTGGCGCTCGCGGGAAAGCCGCGAAGCAATACCAAACCCGGTCAGCCAGCATTGGCCGGTGACGGAGTTGGCCAGAATATTGGCGTAATGCCAACCTGATATCCAGCGGTTGCCGACTCGCAGCCGGTGGTTCGCCGGAAGCGTCGAGGGCGAGACCGAACAAATGACTAAGAGGGACACCGCCGGGATCCTCCAGCACGAGCACCGTCCGGTCCCAGTAGCGCGCCATTGCAATCGGTCGGGCGGCCCACTTCGGATCAACCTCTTCTCTCAGAGAATATGCCTGCTCCAGCGACTTCAGAATTTCCGGTGCGGGATACCCCGCCAGAGGCGAAAGCACCAGAACCCGACTACGCGAGACGCTTCGTCGCGGCTCCTGGCTAACGTTAGCCTCATCCAAGATTAAGGGCGCGCCATAGCTTGCGAAGGCGGCCCGAGACGCATCGTCCTTACTCCGCCCGCGATAAAAAGTAAACTCTTCACCCTTCCGTAGCGCCTCGAGGACATATCGGGATAGCTCAATCACGGGTGGGGCTCCAGCACCCGCAAAATTACACTATTCTTTCCGTGATCAACCAACCAACCAAAGTCCGAAATCTCGCACCGAGATTCGCTCGGTCTTATTCTATGCATAAGTGGCTGGTTGGCGGCCACAAGCAGTGAATAATAAAAGGTTCTATTCCGACGGTAGACACCGGTCGCGGCGGAACGAAAATCTTTAATTCCGAAATCTCGTACGGCTATCCAACCGACTGCGTTTGACGCATAAGTGTCTGATGGACGGGCACAAGCAGTGAATATAAAAAGTTGGCACGCAATGTGTTCGATCTCGAGGCACGAGAACATAAACTAACCTATTGGCGCTGGTTCGAATTCTTGAAGAACATGTTGGTCATGAGTTGGGGTAACCTCCAGCGATCGGGAGCGGAAATGCTTTTTTTGGGGATATAACACCGCTTTCAAGAAGCGCCTACGTGCACTTGAAAAGCGCTCGTTAATAATAACCGGATAGATAATAACCTGATATTAAGACTGTGAAAGGTTATCATATCGTTTCACTAGCGAAGCTACCTCAAAACTAAAATTGGAATATTCGTATGCGAGCAATCATCCTTAAACAGTTCGGTGGACTTGACAGCCTGGCGATCGAAAATCTGCCTGATCCAGTCCCGCAGCCGGGATCTGTTCTTATCGAAGTGAAAGCATTCGGCATTAATCACGCCGAAACCCACATGCGCAAAGGAGAATGGGCCGAAGCAGCAACGGTTAGTGGTATCGAATGCGTTGGCCTGGTAAAATCTTGCCCGGGAGGGGAGTTCGCCGCGGGAACCAAAGTGGCCGCATTCATGGGCGGCCTTGGGCGCACCATCAACGGCAGCTACGCTGAATACACATGTCCGCCGGCTACTAACGTAGTACCCATTAAAACTGATCTCTCATGGGAAGACTTTGCGGTGATTCCTGAATCATACGCGACCGCTTGGACGTGCCTGCTTCGTAACTTGGAAATTGCTAAGGGTCAAACGTTGGTTATCAGGGGCGCAACATCAGCTTTGGGTCGCGCGGCCCTTAATATTGCGGCCGACGTCGGCGCTCACATTATTGCCACTACTCGCAAGCAGGCAAGATTCGAGACGTTGAAAGAACTTGGAGCCCATCGAGTGGAGATTGAAGCGCCGGATCTCTCAGGGCGAATCCCTGAAAGGAAGCGGATCGACGCCGTCCTCGATCTTGTCGGGAACACCACATTCATGGATTCTCTTTCCATGCTGCGACGGGGTGGACGTATGTGCCTTGCAGGATGGCTGGGTGGTCTTGATCCCGTGAATAGCTTTAATCCTCTGCTTCAGATGCCGAGCGGAGTTTATTTCACTTTTTTTGGCAGTTTTGTATTCGGCACTCCGGACTTTCCGGTCTCGGACGTTCCTCTGCAATCCATCGTCGATAAAGCGGCCGCCGGAGTCTATAAAGCCAAACCGGCGCGAATCTTTCAATTCAACGATATTCGGGAGGCACACGAGGCGATGGAATCGAATCAGGCCAATGGCAAAATGGTGGTTCGCATCTGAGGTCGCGCGTGAAGGGCGAAATTTGTTAACAAGTGCTAGTTCGGACCCAGTCACTGAACTCCGCGTCGGCGATAGGCTCTTGAAAGGTATGAAGATCACGTTGGCTTTCGACGTATATGGCACCCTTGTTGACCCTTCTGGCATGGCGAAACACCTTGCAGACGATCTCGGAATCGAAGCGGCTAGCTTTGCGGACCTCTGGAGAGAGAAACAACTCGAATACAGTTTTCGCCGCGGTTTGATGCATAACTACGCCGACTTTTCGATCTGCACGAGTGATGCTCTGAACTTCACGTGTCAACGATTCAAGACTGCCATCTCCTCGGAACGGCAAAGCGAATTACTGCGCCTATATCAACATCTGCCGCGATTCGACGACGTCACACCGGCGCTTCACTCACTACGCGCCGCCTTCCGTCTGTTCGCCTTCTCCAATGGTAAGCGAAGCGAGATCGACGCGGTTTTATCGAATGCGAACATCCTTGACTATTTCGAAGGTATCGTCACAGCGGATGATGTCCGAAGCTTCAAGCCAGACCCTGCCGTATACAGTTATGCACGGCGCGCGACGAGAGCTTGGTCCTCGCCATTTTGGTTGGTCTCAAGCAATCCATGGGACGTTATAGGGGCACGGTCCGCCGGGCTCTCATCGGCTTGGGTTCAGCGGGCCGAAGAAAAGATTTATGACCCGTGGGGCGTCGAACCC
>WNFN01123030.1_pt2 | contig 10373 bp, 7 predicted proteins | sample 5400161 | NCBI WGS metagenome assembly WNFN01 (sample SAMN13153353, study PRJNA577476) | soil metagenome | isolation source: 80 cm saprolite on Douglas fir-dominated hillslope | place: USA:California | collected 2013-09-17
GAGCCGGTCCAGCCGCTGGGCCGCCCGTCCGGCCGGCACGGTCCGCGGGTCGGCATCGAGGGCCTGCCACACGACGCGGGGAGCGCCGCCTTTCAGCGGCCCGCCATCGATTCCTGCTGGGATGCGCCCGGCACCAGGCATCCACGCGTCGCTCACTGCGCTCCCTCAACAACGGCCCCGGCCTCCGCCCCCAGATCCCCACCTACCTGCCTACGTCAGCACGATGAATTAGTCCACCCCCAATGCCGGGGTCGGAATATCGGATCGGATTTAGGGTGTGACGGGCTCAGCCTGGCAGACGGCGGCGGGCGAGACGGGCTGTCGTCACCGCCGTGAGCGGGCGCGGATCCGCCGTCTGGCAGATGGTGGCGGCATCGGGCAGGTCACGCAGCGACCCGGATTCCCTCGAAGCTGAGTGAGGCCCGGCGCCCCGCTCTCGCCGGGCCTCACAACAGAAGACGCGCGACCCGGACGCCGGGTTCACACGAATCGCGACTGATCCTGAGAAGATCAAACCGTGACTGATCCCGGCCAGATCACGGTATGGCGCAGCCGCCCGCACCCTGGCAGATCCGGCGCGCGAAGGCCTCGAAGAACACCTTGCCGATCTGGAGCGGGTCGGAGATCTCGTAGGCCTGTCCGCCGCCCGCCGTGGCGATCTGCTGCAGGGCGGTGAAATTGCCGGCGCTGCCGAGCTGGAGGATGATCAGCTCGACCCGCTTGTTCGGGTTGTATATCGCGCGGAGCTTGCTGATCAGCGCGGCGGCAGACAGGTCGCCTGGGGCCTTGTCCACCCCGGCGGTCATGACGATGACCGCGTTGGAGTAGTTCGGCTGGTAGCTGGCGAGCATCTGCTGGTACCCGGCCAGGATGGTCTTGTTGATCGCGGCGGGCGTGTTGGGCAGCGGGTTCACCGACCCGTTGATCTCCTGGAGCTGCTGGCGCCTGCTGATGAGCCCCACCTCGGCGGGCAGCGGCCCGACGGAGACCAGCACCTTGTAGGGGAGGCTGCCGTCGAGATTGTCCGCGAACCGCCAGTCGCCTATCTGCGCGCTGTCGGGAAACAGCGCGAGCCCGAGGTTCGCGGTGGTCGTCAGCTCCTGCTCCAGGGTCACGCCGGGTACGCCGGACGGCGTGGCCATGGCCGAGGAGACGTCGATCAGCACCAGGTCCCTGGAGCCGATCTGGAGCCGCTGCCAGGCCTGCAGATCGGTCAGGGCCTCGCCGGGCACCGTCGGCGTGGCCACCTGCAGCGGCTGCTGGGCCAGCCCGTCGCTCGCGGGCAGGGTGCCGGTGACGCCGTCGCCCGACCGGAAGCCGTAGTAGCGGACGATCGAGGCGGTGTAGCCCTGCTCCAGCGTGGTCTGGAACTCCCTCGCCGCCGCCAGCTCGGCCGGGTCGGTGGAGGTCAGGACGTAGGGGTAGTCAAGCTCCGGGGTCCCGAGCGCGGCGCTTCGGCCGACCGGGTAGCGAGCGGCCAGCGGCTGGTCCGGATGGGCGGCGTCGTAGCTGAGGACCGCCTGCTCGCTGGTGACCGTCACCGGATGCGCGGCGGACAGAGCCGGGTTGGCCAGGGAGACGAACGCCGCCAGGGAGGTCGGGTTGTCGAATTCCGCGGACGGCTGGGCCGAGAGCACGAACGTGGCGAGCTTCGCGCGGGCGTCCGCGCCGCCGCCGAGCAGCCTGCTGATCTCGACCAGGGTGGCGAGCCCGGCCGAGCTCTGCGTCGGGTCGGGCAGGTCGAGCCTGAGCCCCAGCGCAGATGATGGCCCCCCGATGGCTCCCGGCAGCAGGAAATTCCAGCCGACGGAGGTGTTGAAGGCTGGAACCTGGTCCGCCGCGGCGGGCGGCATCACGATCATGAGGGGTGACTTGGCGATGTTCAGGCCGGTGGGCTGTACCGCCTCGGCCCCGAGCGGGAACGTGCGCGCTGCGTCGACCCACAGGCTCGAGTCGGGGATCCACGCGTCGATGGCGGGCAGGCCGGCGCTGGAGCCCTGCCCGTCGACCTGGGATGCGACGGCCGCGGGCGGGTCCTGGGTGACCTGCACCTCGACGCAGCGCCCGGCCGCCTGGTGGTTCTGCTGGTTGAAGACCTGCCCGACGTGCTGGATGGCCGGTGCGATATCCACCGACACGGCGACATTGACCAGGAGAGGGTGGTTGTTGCACGCGTTGCGGGCCGCGACCGCCTGGGCCGTGAGCGCGGCCATGAGGACCGCAGAGATCCCGACCGCGATCGCCACCAGCAGCCGCACGCTGACCTGGCGTTGCCGGCCACGTCGGCTGACACGGCCCCGCTGCTCGCGTGGGTTCACAAGAATCCTCGGATCATGCGGCTCGGCTGGCCTCGGCGCTGTTCCGGACGAGGCCGTCCCCAAACCGATGACTATATCGGACTCTCAGCGGCAGATCAGGCGACTTGCCCGGTTTTGATGCAGCCGGCCTACAGGCGATGCGTAACGCCGCAAGGTGGCCACCTGCTGGCGGCCACCTTGCCGGGCGCTGGCCCTGCACCTGCGCGAGGGCCGGGCGGTTACCTGTTACCTCGCGCCTTACTTCGCGCCGACCGGGACCCGTCCGGGAGCGCGGCCGGGGCCCGGCTGGCCGTGGCGGAGGCCGGGCTGGCCGTGGCGGAGGCCGGGCTGGCCGTGGCGGGGGCCGGGCTGGCCGTGGCGGGGGCCGGGCTGGCCGTGGCGGGGGCCGGGCTGGCCGTGGCGGGGACCCGGAGCAGCCTGCCCAGCGAGGGCGGCAGCCACCAGGATCTTCAGGTCGGTCTGCGGCCCGGTGGACATGGACAGGAAGCTGAGCATGAGGATCGCCGCCGCGCTGGTGACCAGGCGGCCGGTCCGGCCCAGGCCCTCGGTGACCGCGTGCCGGGCGTCACCGGTGGTGTCGTAGGCCTCCCGGATGCGGGTGAGGATGAACACCTCGTAGTCCATGGACAGGCCGAACAGGAAGGCGAAGACCATCAGCGGCACCCACATGGTGATCGCTCCGGTGGCCGGGATGCCCCACAGGGCGCCGGAGCCGTGGCCGTCCTGCCATACCCAGGTGAGCACGCCGTACGCGGCGGCCAGGGAGATCAGGTTGAACACCACGGCCTTGGCCGCCAGCAGAACGGAGCGGAAGGCCCTGGTGAGCAGCAGGAAGGTGGCGACGCTGATGATAGCGAGCATCAGCGGGAAGTCGCCGTAGACGGCGTGGTCGAAGTCGATCAGCGAGGCGCCGTCGCCGCCGACGCCCACCACGTGCGGGCTGGCCAGCACGGTGTGCTCCAGCCTGCTGATCGTGATCTGGCCCGCCGGGATGCTGCTCTCGGCGGCGGGGATCACGGTGACGATCGCCGTGCCGGCGCGACGGTAGTCAGGTGAGGCGGGCGCCACGGCCGCGTACACGCCGGGCACCCGGGCGGCCTCGGCGGCGACGGCGACCGGAGCTGACGAGGTGAGCACCTCGGCCGGGGTGATCACGCCCGAGGGGACGCCCCCCTCGGTGAGGGTGGCCAGCGCCTCGTGGGCGGGGCCGCTGGTGGCCTGCGCGGAGCTCCCCGGCTCGCCCAGGTGCAGGGACAGCGCGGGCAGCATCAGGGCGCCCAGGATGCCCAATCCCACCAGCGCGGCGGCCCAGCGATGGGAGTAGACGCCACGTGCCCAGGCCGAGAACACCCGGCTGGCCTGGCGCTCGGTCCGCAGCCGCGGCCAGTCCAGCCGGGGACCGACGGTGGCCAGGATCACCGGGAGCAGGGTGATGGCGACGGCGACGGACACCAGCGGCACGAGCACCCCGCCGTAGCCGACGCTGCGCAGCATGGGAACCGGCAGGACGATCATCGACAGCAGCCCGATGGCGACGGTGAGCCCGGAGAACACGACCGCCCGGCCCGCGTGGTTCATCGCCCCGACCACGGCCGCGGCGTTGTCCCGGCCCGCGGCCCGCTCTTCGCGCCAGCGGCTGACTACCAGCAGCGAGTAGTCGATGGCCACGCCCAGCCCGATCAGCGCGATCAGGAACTCCACGATCTGGCTGATCCCGGTCAGCTCGGTGAGCCCGCCGACCAGCAGGAACGTGGCGAGCACGGACACACCGCCGATGAGCAGCGGCAGCAGGGCCAGGAAGCTCGCGAACACCAGGGCCAGGATCACCAGGGCGCCGAGAGCCCCGATCATCGCCTCGGTCATGACCCCGGTGCCCTTGGACGACGACGGCTTGCCGTTGGACAGCAGTGACAGGCCGGTGACCCCGACGTGCCAGCCGGCCGGCACTGCGGCCGCGACGGCGCCGTCGATCGCCGGACCAAGGTTGGTTCCGCCGAACCCGGTGACCGGGCTCGTGTAGACGAGCGCGAAGGTGGACCGGCCGTTGCGGGTGACGAACGCCGGGCTGTGAGTGGTCCCGTAATCCGCGATCCGCACGCCCGGGACCGCCCGGGCGAGGGCGGCGAACGCGCGCCCCGTGGCGGCCGCTACGGCCGGGTCGGTGATCCGCTTCCCGGCCGGCACCGTGATGACCGGTACGTAGGGGGGCTGGGAGCCGCCGTTGCCGTACTGGCGGGCGATCCGGCTGTCGACGCTGAACGCCTGCCCCGGCATGGCGAAGCTGTTCGTCATCCGGTGCGTGGTGCCGCTGATGGTCATGACGCCGATGGCGGACACGACGACCCAGAAAAGGGCCACGAGCGCCTTGTGGCGGAGCACGAAGCGGGTGAGCGCGGGCATCGGGACCTCCGAGTTCCGTTGCTGGTGGGCGATCCACCAGCCGCTCGCCAGCCTGGCGCTCTGGGTACCTCCGGGTCGTCCCGCTCCGGTGGGCACTTGCCGGTACCACCGCGGGATCAAGGAAGCCCCGGCTACTCCCGGGGGAGTAGCCGGTTGATCAACCCGGGGATGGCGACTCCGACGCTGGGGATGCCTACGCTGCTGCCATGGAACCTGTCAGGGCAGCGTGGCGGCGCTGGCTGAGTTCGCCCGTCCGGGATGTGGTATCCGCCCTCGTGGTGACCGCTGTACTGATCTCAGGCACCTACGGCGAGGCGCATCCCTCCAGCCCCTCCGACACGATCCAGTTCCGCGGGCGGCTGGTCCCGCATCCCCCGCCCGCTGCCTACCTGCTGGTGGCGATCGCGTGCCTGGTGCTGGCCGGGCGGCGCCGGTGGCCGGTCTCCGTGCTCACCGTCTCGACCGCCGCGGTAGCGGGCTTCACGCTGCTCGGCTACATCAACGGCGCCGCCCTGGTGGCCCCCGCCCTGGCTCTATATGCGGTGGCTACCCAGGTCAGCGTCCGGCGGGCCATCGCGCTGGCCGCGGCCACGATGGCCGGGCTGATGACGGCCACCGGCGCGGCGAACCCGTTCGGGCACATCGCCGGCGGCGGGTTCGTCCTCATCCCCGGCCTGGTCGCCGCCCCGCTGTTCGCCGGGATCGCCGTGGCCAACCGGCGGGCCTACGTGGCGTCGATCCACGACCGGGCCCAGGAGGACGCCCGCAGGCGGGTCGATGAGGAACGGCTGCGCATCGCCCGCGAGCTGCATGACGTGGTCGCGCACACCATGGCTACCATCAACGTGCAGGCCGGCGCGGCCTCCCACGTCCTGTCCACCCGCCCGGAGGCTGCTGCCGAGGCCCTGCAGGCAATCAAGGCGGCCAGCAAGGAAGGGCTCAGGGAGCTGCGCGCGATCCTCAACGTGCTGCGCCAGGCCGACGACGCCGACCCCACCCAGCCTGCACCGGGCACCGCGCAGCTCGAGACCCTCGTCGCCGGGGCCCGCCAGGCCGGCCTGGAGACGGCCATCCGCCACGCAGGCCCGGCGGCGGCCGCGGTCTCGCTGAGCTACCGCGACGACGAACTGCGCATCGACGTGGCCGACACCGGGAGCGGGCATCGGGGGCCGGCCGGCCCCGTCGCCGAAGGCACAGTGAGCGAGGGGGCTGGACACGGGCTGGCCGGAATGCGCGAGCGCGCCGCCGCCGTCGGCGGCTCCGTCGTGACCGGCCCGTCTCCCGGCGGCGGTTATCGGGTCGCGGCCCGGCTCCCCCTCCGCGGGCAGCTCACCGGCGACGGGGGCGGCAGGGGCGGCACCGCCCCTGGCACCGCCTCCGCCTCTGGCACCGCCTCCGCCCCTGACAGCGGCTCCGCCCCGCTCGAGAATGGCACGCCGCAATGATCCGGGTCCTGCTGGCCGACGACCAGGCCCTGATCCGCGCGGGATTCCGCCTCCTGCTCGACGCCGCCGACGACCTCGAGGTGGTCGGCGAGGCCACCGACGGCCAGCAAGCGGTCGACCTGGCCCGCCGCGAGCGCGCCGACGTGGTGCTGATGGACATCCGGATGCCCGGGGTGGATGGCCTGGAAGCCACCCGCCGCATCTCAGCCGACGAGGACCTCGCCGGGGTCAAGGTCGTCATCCTGACCACCTTCGAGTCCGACGAATACGTCTACCAGGCACTCCGGGCTGGGGCCAGCGGCTTCCTGGTCAAGGACACCGAGCCCGCCGAGCTGATCCAGGCAATCCGGGTGGCGGCCAGGGGCGACGCGCTGCTCTCGCCGAGCGTGACGCGGCGGCTCATCACCGACCTCGCCCGCCGCCCCGAGCGGCCGCCGGTCAGCGGCCAGGTCCTGTCCACTCTGACCGTCCGGGAACGCGAGGTGCTGGCGCTGGTCGCCGAGGGCTTGTCCAACGACGAGATCGCCGCGCGCCTGTTCCTCAGCCCCCTCACGTCCAAGACCCACGTCAGTCGCATCATGACCAAGCTGAACGCCCGGGACCGCGCCCAGCTCGTCGTCATCGCCTACGAAACCGGGCTGGTGACCCCGGGGAGCCGCGGGGCGCACTGAGGGTCACCGAACAGGCACCACCCTTGCGGGTCGGCCAGACTGAACCCGTGAGCAGCCTGGTTCCGGTCGGCGACGCCGACGACCCGCGTCTGAGGGACTATGTCCGCCTCACCGACGTCAACCTGCGCAAGAGCCTCGAGGCATCCAGCGGGCTGTTCGTCGCCGAGGGGGAAATGGTGATACGGCGCGCCATCGCCGCGGGCTATCCGGTGCGCTCGCTGCTGGTCACCAGCGACCGGCTGGCCGGCCTCGCGGACCTGGCCGACCGCTGCGATGGCCCGGTATACGTGGTCCCGCCGGAGATCGCCCACCAGGTCACCGGCTACCGGGTGCACCGCGGCGCGCTGGCCTCGATGCGGCGGCTGGGCGCGATCTTCCGGTGCGCGGCCGCGCTCGGCTTCGACGCGGTGGTCCTGGCGCCACGCTGTGCCGACCCGCTCTACCGGCGCTCGGTCCGCGTGTCGATGGGCGCGGTGTTCGCTGTGCCCTACGCCCGGCTGGACGACTGGCGGGAGGGACTGGCCGGGCTCCGCGCGGCCGGGTTCCGCCTGCTTGCGCTGACCCCCGCAGCCGACGCGGTGCCGATCGGCGAGGCGCTCGCCGACGCCCGCATGCGGCCGGACAGCCGGGTGCCGGCGGACGGCCTGGTGCCGGCGGACGCTGGTCGGCTTGCCCTCCTGCTCGGAGCCGAGGGAGACGGCCTCTCGGCCCGCTGGCGCGACCAAGCCGACCTGAGCGTGCGGATACCGATGAGCGGGGGAGTCGACTCGCTCAACGTGGCCTCCGCGGCGGCCATCGCCTGCTACCTCCTGGCCGGCTGACTGGGTCCGGCTGGCCGGCGTGGTGCGGTGCGTCCGTAGGCCGCGCACACCTTTTGCCGCGCGCAGATGATCACCCGAACCCGACCTACATCAAGCCGCGCGGACGGGCGCTGGTAGCGTGCGGCCGCACCCGCACACGTCAGGAGGGACCGATCATGCGCTTTGCCTTCAAGACCGCGCCGCAGAACACGACCTGGGCGGACATGCTGGCCGTGTGGAAGGAAGCCGACGAGATCGAGATCTTCGAGTCCGGATGGCTGTTCGACCACTTCTACCCGATCGTCGGGGACTCGGCCGGGCCGTGCCTGGAGGGCTGGATGGCGCTGGCCGCGCTGGCGCAGGCGACTCGCCGCCTGAGGCTGGGCACGCTGGTCACCGGAATCCACTACCGCCAGCCGGCCGTGCTGGCCAACATGGCGGCCACCATCGACATCATCTCCGACGGCCGGCTCGAGCTGGGTATCGGCGCGGGCTGGAACGAGGAGGAATCGAGAGCGTATGGCATCGCGCTCGGCACCCCGCGCGAGCGCAGCGACCGCTTCGAGGAAGCGTGCCAGGTTCTCGTGGGCCTGCTCTCCCAGGAGACGACGAGCTTCAGGGGCGACTATTACCGGCTGACCGACGCTCGTTGCGAGCCAAAGGGACCGCAGCGGCCACACCCGCCGATCTGCATCGGCGGCAGCGGCGAGCGCCGTACCCTGCGCACCGCCGCCCGGTACGCCCAGCACTGGAACTTCGTTGCCGGCACCGTGGAGGAGTTCGCGCGAAAGAGAGACGTTCTGTTCGCACACTGCCAGGACATCGGCCGCAACCCGGCAGAGATCACCTTGTCGAGCCACATCCCGCTGAGCGCCGATCATGATTTGGGAGCCGTCGTCGACAAGGTGGCCGCCCTGGCAGGCGAGCAGCTCGGCCTGGCGATCGTCTACCTGCTGCCCCACTGACTCCAGCCGTGCTCACCCCGCTCGCCGAGGCGCTCGCGCCGCTTCGCTGAAGCACGAGGGGCCGGCGCTGCGCCTCAGCCGGGTCGGCCGCGCCGTCGTCGGCGCAGCGGTTTGTGGACGCTGAGGGTTGCTCGCACAGCCTTCAGCGTCCACAAACTGCCTGGGGCACACTGGGGTGGTGCGTATTACTCTCCGGGTCCGGCCTGGGTCTGCCCGTCCCGGCGTGGGCGGTGAGCACGATGGCGCACTGGTCGTGCGGGTCAGTGCGCGTGCGGTGGACGGGCAGGCCACAGCGGCCGCGCTGGCGGCGGTAGCTGCGGCGTTCGGCATCCGCCGTCATTCGGTGACGCTGGTGAGCGGGGCAGCCAGCCGGACGAAGGTAGTCGAGGTGACCGGCGCCGATCCGGCCGATCTCGACCGGCTGCTGGCCCGGTAAGGGCCGGCCGGCAGGCCCGCCCAGCGCGGCAAGAAGAAGGTCGTCAGGCGCCGGGCCAATCGCGACCGGCCGGCTGTGATGAGGCGAGGGATGCGAATACAACCGTGGCACTGAGGTAATGACCGGTGCCGTAGTCGAATGCGCCGCTGCACGTTATCAGGCGCAGAGCCGCGTAGTGAGTCGCGCCGTAAATGGTTTTCGCAGGGAATCTGGATTTGGGGTACTGGCGTACGCCGGTGACGCGGAAAACGGCGGTGATCCCGTCGGCGAGCGTGACGTCGACGTTGTCCCCGGGGCGGAGGGCTCCGAGGCGGAAGAAGACGGCGGGCCCGTGGTAGCTGTCGAGGTGACCCTCGATGACCGACGCCCCGATCTGGCCCGGCGTCGCCGAGTACTTGTACCACGCCGCCTCGCCTGCGCTCGTGTACAGCGACGGTACCTGGATCGTGCCGTCGGCGTTGACCCCCAGGTGCAGCAGTCCCGAGTTCACGCCGATGGCCGGGATAGCAACGGACACCGGCACTGAGCGCGGCAACGACGGCCCGTGGTCCCGGCCTGCGGACGGCCCGAGAGCGCCCGCTGCCGCCAGGGAAGGCTGCGGCGCATGCTCCTGCGCCCCGAGCGCGACACCGACAGCGGCGGCCCCGGCCACGATGAGAAGCACGCCGGCCACTCCGGCCACGCGGGCCCGGACGCTTCCTGACGGACCGGGCTTGGGGGCATAGCGGCTATGCGGCCAAGACATGACCACGCGAAACCCGGCGATGCGCCGCCACTCGACCTCGCCCAATAGTGTCGTCACTCCCTCCGTCTTCCCAAGAGTGTTCTGTTCGCGTAGCCTGATATTCAGGTGGTGAACAGGCTATTACATGTCTGCGGCGTCTATAGGCTTTACCCTATGGTCCTTCGCGCTTTCGGGGACCTGCATTCAGTCGGCGCGGGCGCGGTCGGTTCAGCCATGCGTTTTCCGTTCCAGCGTCGGTTTCTGATGCGCGACCGAGCCAGTGGGCCGCCACCTGCCGGATGCGAGAGGAGGTTCTATGAAGGTCCGCACCACCACCGCGGGGACGGGGCTCGGCGCGAGGCTAACCGCGGCAAGCTGCGGCATGCTGGCCATACTTGCCTCCGCAGCAATCTCGGCCTGCACGACGTCCTCGTCGTCGGCGGCCCTGCCTACATCGTCCTCGCCCTCGGTGGCACTGCCAACCTCCTCACCCGTGCGAGGTGCCTCGCCAGCCCCTGCTGCATCGTCTAGCCGTACGGCTGGGGTAGGCCAGCCGGGCGCGAGCGCCAGCCCCTCGGTCACCCCTTCAGCCACCCCCTCAGCCACCCCCTCGG
>WNFN01192107.1_pt2 | contig 10373 bp, 10 predicted proteins | sample 5400161 | NCBI WGS metagenome assembly WNFN01 (sample SAMN13153353, study PRJNA577476) | soil metagenome | isolation source: 80 cm saprolite on Douglas fir-dominated hillslope | place: USA:California | collected 2013-09-17
TGGTGCGACGAAACAGCCTCCCGTGCAAAGCCAGACATCTCCTTCGCCGGTGGCAGCTTCTCCCGCCAGGAGTGGATCGCAGAACGACAAAGCCAATGTTGCTGTTCCACCAGATAGTAAAGTGACAGATCACCAAACGAGCCATGCGACAACGCGCATGGACAATGCGAGCGAGATCGGGATAAAGAAAGCTTCGGACCTGGCGCCTGCGTCGACGAGCGTGCCAGCCGGGCCAGCGGCTACGGCCACCTCACTGCAAGATAATGGAGGCCGGGAGTTGGCTGTGGCAGAAGGCTATCTCGCGGGCGCGCACGGAAAGATCCGCGACAGTAATGAAGCTGCGAAGTGGCTGTGGCAGGCAGTTCGAAAGCAGAATGCCGCGGCGACCCTGATCCTTTCCGATCTCTATCTCAGAGGGGACGGTGTTCCCAAGAGCTGCGATCAGGGGCGTCTACTCCTGGATGCTGCGGCACGCAAGGGCGCGCCGGGGGCGGGGGAACGAATTCGCAACTTGCAGGCTTTTGGCTGCCAATAATCCAGCGTCCAGAAAATTCAATCGCGGCGATTGCGAGTGCTTCCTGCGGATAACGCACAGAACCAATTTAGCGTTACCCACAGGAAGCTCCTGCTTTGGCGTCGGACTGAAAAGTGCCTGACTAATTGGTTGACAACGCAGGTCCGCTGCGCCGCGATTCATACCAGAGCGCCAGCTCGACACGGTTCCAGAGACCTAGCTTATCGTAGATCACGCGCAGATAGTTCTTCACCACATGTTCCGTGGTCCCGATTTCATTCGCTACCTCGCTGTTCTTCAGACCTTGGGCGACTAGTTGAATGACTCGGTGTTCGCGTTCACTGGGGATACGGCTTCCATAGCGTTCACTTGTAGACATGTTTGCCTCCGATATAACAGGGTAGCGAGCTTTACTCGCTTGATTCCGCCGGTGATTCCGAAACGGAGAAACAACCGGTTGAAATGAGCCTTCACGGTTCTGCGCGCCATGTTGAGCTGGCGGGCGATTTCCGCATTATCACAACCTTGTAAAAGCAATTCAACGATTTGCTGTTCGCGTGGGCCTAGCCGAACGGCCTGCTCTTTCATCAGGTCCCCCTCATTGAAATCGACTTCGCCGGTAATTTGGCGCACATGTGAGCTTTCCAGAATTCATAGCATCCACAATGCCATTTTGAGACGAAAGGTGGCGGTGACCGCCAAACAAGTAATTTCCACAGGCACTTGCAGGCGTTTGCCTGAGATTCGAGAAACCGGATTTGCCGTTCAGAAATCCGCCCCGACCCCACGCGCAGCGGTGTCGGTACCGTCGGTTCCGGACGAAAAGCCGCGTAAAATCGAAGGAACAGCACGGCGACACGTCGACCAGAAGCATTCTCAAAGGTTCGTGCATCCATCGGTGTCGACCTGACGAGAGCGCATTAACCTGATTGAAACACAAAATTTTTTGAACAGCGCCCGGCAAGAATCTGCGATCGCTGGCCCCTAATCAGGTGAATACCTTAGACGAAAGTTCCCGCTCAGCGCGGACAAATTACACGATTTACCCTAGTGCAATTGCTTCGCAATTGCGCTTTGAATACTCGCGAAGTTCGGGATTTATTTGCATGTCAGGAAGTCGGAGCGCCGAGAACCGAGGCGAAATTCGAATAACACAGTGAAACGAACGATGCGCCTCCTCGCAGAGATACCCAGAGGCGCGGACTGTGATTGCATAGTGTACCAGCACTTCCCTTCCGTGCGAAGTGCTGTGAGATTTTTAGAAAGGCAGAGCGTTCAAGTACGTTCTTGCGGGGTTGGCGTTGCGCGACACCTCGATTCATTGAGTCCTTGGTATTTTTCCGTTCCGTCTCTTCTTTTTTCCTTTTTTCTTTCCGTTCCGTCTGTTCGAACCCCATAGCGAGCCACGGTTCGACACTGCCGCTAGCTTATGATAGTGAAGAAGGTAGGCTCTCCAGATTTTCTCAATTTTCTCAACTCGGGCTATTTCAACTAAACGATAAGTGGGGCTATGCGCAAACTGGAAAAAATTCAGATTCTCAAGAACATAAGCTCGAGTTGGTTTGCCCTCGGCGTCAACATCCTGATGGGAATCTTTCTCTCTCCCTTCATTCTCCATCGGCTGGGAGACACCGCCTTCGGAATTTGGGTCCTGATTTTCTCGGTAACAGGCTACTACGGAATCTTTGACTTCGGGATTCGCTCCTCCATCATCCGCTACGTTTCGAAGTACACGGCCACGCGGGATGTCGAAGAGGTAAGCCGGTTGATCAACAGCGCAATGTTCACTTACACCGGAGTCGGCGCTTTAAGCATGCTGGTCACGCTGCTCGGGTGTCTGTACATAGACCGACTGTTCCACATCCAGCCTGGGTTTCAATCCACTGCTCGCTGGCTCCTTTTCCTGGCCGGCGGTTCCGTAGCCCTCGGCTTCCCTCTAGGTGTCTTCCTGAACCGTGGCTACGGACTGCTCACCGCCGCCGCGATTACTGTTGGCTTGCCCCTCGTTGCTTCTGTCATTCGCGCCATCATCGCACTGCGCGCCTTACCCGTGACCTTTTCATGGAAGTACGTGGACCGCAAAGCGTTTCGTCAGATGGCGAACTACAGCGGCATCACGTTCATGATCATCGTGGGGTCTCGCTTGAGGTTCAAGACCGCCGCGCTGGTCATCGGTACGTTTCTCTCCTCGGCTGCCATCACCTATTTTTACGCCGGGTCGCGGCTGGTCGATTACGCCGGCGAAGTGGTGAGCAGCCTGGCGCAGATCTTTGTTCCCATGTTGAGCCAGTCTGACGCTTCGGGAAACACGGATCGTTTGCGAAAGATTTTCGTCGCTGGCAATCGCGCCTGCGCATTTACCACGTTTCCCATTACCGCGGTGTTCGTGATTCTGGGCAAATCCATCATTGAAGTGTGGGTGGGCCAAAAATATGTGGCGCAAGGTTATCCGGTGCTGCTGATCCTCATCATTCCTTACACGGTGATGTTGATTCAATCGGCCTCCGGACGCGTGTTGTACGGTATGAGCAGACACGGAAAGCTTGCGATCGCTACCCTGATCGAAGGCGTCTCGAACCTCCTCCTGAGCATTCTGCTGGTCAGGCACTACGGGATCTTCGGCGATGCGCTGGGCACTGCCATTCCTCTGGCTGGGACATATTTGCTGTTCATGCCCTATCACCTGTGTTCGCTTCTCGGGGTTCGAGTCTGGACATTTCTCCGGCAGGCGTATCTCCTCCCTCTAATGTTGTGCACTCCCCTGCTCATTGTGCTGCTTCTGATGCAGCGATGGTTTGTCCCGCATACCTACCGGCAACTGGCTTTGCACTTGCTCGCCGGAGGATTGGTATACGGCGCTTGTATGGCTTGGGGATACTTCAGCAACAAAGCTTTCCACGTAGGCGAACTCGTTCCATCAACCGACAAACTGGTAGTGGAAATGTCAGGCATCAGGCCTGCCGTTGAGACCTACGAAGAGGAAATCTAGAAGCTCAGGAACGTACGTTTTGGACGATGCAAGTGAGCAAATCGATGGACTGAAGTTGACGGGGGACAATGGTCCTTCAGTCCCTCCGCTTCTCACGTCTACGATCCACGTGTGGACGATTCCCCTGTGCGTCGCGGAGGATGTCTTTTCGACGCTTCGAAAAGTACTGTCCGACGACGAACAAGAGCGCGCATCAAGGTTTCACTTCGAGAAAGATGCCCGCCGCTTTATCGTGGCCCGCGGCTCAGTGCGCTCAATTTTGGGAGCTTATACGCAATCCAGGGCGGAAGACCTCCGCTTCTTTTACTCGGCTCAGGGTAAGCCTAGCCTGCACCGGCCGGTCAGTGATATTCGGTTCAACGTTTCGCACTCGCGCGACTTGGCCTTGCTTGGGATTGCACGGGGCCGTGACTTGGGCGTGGATGTGGAGTGGAAGAACGAAGATATCGAAGTCGAGAAGCTCGCGGAACGCTTCTTTTCAACTCAGGAACATCGGTCGCTTCTCAGTCAGACGCCGGGAAAAAAGATTGCTGCATTTTTTCGCGGCTGGACTTGCAAAGAAGCCTTTTTGAAAGCTCAAGGTATGGGATTGTCCCGCAGCCTGAGCTCGTTTGATGTGGATATGAATGTCGGCCAGCCCGCGCGGTTGTTGGCAACTCGGCCTGACGCAACTGAAGCCGACCACTGGTTTCTGCAGGAACTTGAGGTCGCGGAGCAAAACGCCGGCGCGGTAGCCATTGAGGGGCCAATCGGAGAACTCCGCACATTACGCTACGGACAAGCCTAAATCTCGCCATTTTTTGCTCGACCAGCTTGAAAGGGACCAGGGTGAAAGGGAAAGTGCCGAGGTCAATGATTAGGCACCCAGGGTAGTGGTGCATCAGTTTGAAATCCACAAGGCTATCAATTCCGACCTAGCCTCTGACAAAGCAAAGCACTGTGCGCTACCGCACAATTGAAGCAATTTGTTGCGCGAATATCGTTCGTCGTATACATTGTATACATTTCGTCGTACCAGCCCGCCCCTCTTGAGAGGTAGGATCACTTATGGTTGGTAACGGCGATTTTCAAGTGACCTGTCACATCTGCAACAAGCCCTTAAGACTTGGAATCGACACGGCTGCGGACGAAGACGGTAGAGCCGTTCACGAGACCTGCTACGCAAAACAGATCGCGGACGCACCACGCAATCCTCCTGCCAGTCCTGCTAACGACTAATTTCCTACCTCAATCTGCTGCGATCAATCGGCGGTCGCGATGCGGATCAGTGCGTGGTTGGCCCGAGGTAAGTTCACACTTCTCTCCCGGAGCGGCTCCACAAGTCGGACACTGAACAGCAAGTACCTGTTTTGGGCTGAGTTCTTTTTTCATGGCGTGGAGATAATGCCCCAAACCTATGTACAGGAATGGTCAATTGTGAACAGTTATCGCAAATTACGCGCCATTCGTTCTGAGAGTCAAAATTCAAACTGCACCACTACCGCACCCAGGGATCAGGCACAAATTTGGTCACAACCTAGTTTGTGCACAGACTTGCACACCATCCACGGCGGGCGGATTTGTTGTCCGCATTTGCGCAATGTTTTACACAGGGGGTCCGCATTGCCGCAATGTTTTACACAGGGGATTTCCCCCGCACTCCATTCCCGAAATCGACGACCTGTTTGACCCTTAATTTCTAATGGGATACAGAGCATTGATATTAAATTCGACGGAATGCCGCTTGCTCCTTCTGATGGTTAAACCTTTTGGTGTACACTGAGGTCAACCTGAATAGGGTCATCTGACCCCTTCAACAAATTTGCAGTCTCGTAAGGCATGTCCCCCCAAAAATGCAGCGTGTCTGTAAGTAATCATTACTTCGTACTGCGAGACTCTGTTTACGAGCACTATTCTAAAAACTGACAGAACCTTGGAGGTTCACCCGTTTGACCGCTTCGACTAGTCACCTGATTGCCGCCCACGGCGGCGAACTCATTGATCTCATCAGCCAACCAGCACGAGCTGCAGAACTCAAAGCCCATTCACGCGAATGGCCATCGTGGGACCTGACCGGGCGCCAGATTTGTGATCTAGAGCTGTTGATGAATGGTGGCTTCTCTCCCCTGCGCGGCTTCATGACGCGCGCCGATTACGAGGGTGTCTGCCACAACATGCGCCTGGCCAGCGGCGTTCTGTGGCCCATCCCGATCACACTCGATGTGACGGAAGAGTTCGCCAAGAAACTGTCGCCGGGCAGCAGCAAAGTAGCGCTGCGCGATCCTGAAGGTGTGATGCTGGCCGTATTGCATGTGGAGGACGTCTGGCAGCCCGACCGCCAGGCTGAGGCCAAGGCAGTCTTCAACAGCACCAGCAAGGCGCATCCCGGCGCCGACTATGCCATCAACAAATCGAACCCATGGTACGTCGGCGGTCGCGTCGAAGGGCTGCAGGAACCGTCGCATTATGACTTCCGCACCCTGCGGCTCACGCCCCAGGAGTTGCGCGCAGAATTTGGTCGGCTGGGTTGGCGCCGCGCAGTCGCGTTTCAGACTCGCAATCCCATGCACCGCGCCCACGTGGAACTCACATTCCGCGCGGCCAAGCAAGTAGAGGCCAACCTGCTCATCAATCCCAGCGTGGGCATGACCAAACCGGGGGATGTCGACTACTTCACGCGAGTGCGGTGTTACCAGTTGCTGCTGTCAAAGTTCCCGCAGGGCACGGTAAAGCTTGCCTTGCTACCTTTGGCCATGCGCCTGGGTGGACCACGCGAGGCCATCTGGCACGCTCTTATCCGCAAGAATTATGGCTGCACCCACTTCATCGTGGGCCGCGACCACGCAGGCCCGGGCAAAGACACCGACGGGAAACCGTTCTACGGCCCCTACGAAGCTCAGGAAGTGTTCAAGAAGCACGAGGCGGACATCGGCGTCACCATGGTGAGCTTCAACATGATGGTGTACCTCGAGGATCAGGATACCTACGTACCGGACAACGAGGTGAAACCCGGGGACCGGGTCCTGAACATCTCTGGGACGGAACTTCGTGAGCGTCTGAACGAGGGCCGCGAAATTCCGGCATGGTTTACCTACCCGGAGGTGGTCAAGGAGCTGCGTCGCAGTTTTCCCCCGCGAAGCAAGCAGGGCGTGACCATCTTCTTCACCGGACTATCCGGTTCGGGTAAGTCCACCATTGCCAATGTTCTGCTGACCAAGTTCCTGGAGGTCGGTGGCCGTCCCGTCACATTGCTGGACGGAGACCTGGTGCGCAAGCATCTTTCGTCCGAGTTAGGATTCTCGAAAGAACATCGCGACATCAATATCCGCAGGATCGGATACGTGGCTTCGGAGATCACGAAAAACGGTGGTATCGCTATTTGCGCGCCCATCGCGCCCTATGATGCGACGCGCAAACACGTACGCCAGATGGTGGAGCCTTATGGAGGCTTCATCCTGGTTCACATTGCCACTTCCGTCGAGGTCTGCGAGCAACGCGACCGTAAGGGCTTATACGCCAAGGCTCGGGCAGGAATCCTCAAGGAGTTCACGGGTATCTCGGACCCCTACGAAGTTCCTGCCGACGCTGAGGTGATCATCAATACCGGCGAGCGGTCGCCCGAGGAAGCAGCTCAGGAGATCGTTCTGCACCTGGAGCGCGAAGGCTTCATCGGCGTCGCCGGAGTCGGGGAGTAAGCAAGTCTAGTTGCTATGACGCTGATCGCGATCAAAATCCTGGTTGGCTTTGTAGTCGGCGTTCTCATTGGCCTGACCGGCGTGGGGGGCGGTGTTCTGCTGCTCCCTGTGCTGATCTTCGGTCTGAAAGTGCCGGCGATCATGGCCGTCGGATCCGACGCCCTCTTCAACTTCTTCACCAAGATTCCGGCTGGACTCTTGCATCTGAAGAAAGGCACGGTACGACGCAAAGTTGTGATCGCGCTGGCGCTTGGCAGCATCCCGGGCTCGGTTTGTGGAGTTGCTTTGCTGACCCACATCCGCACGCTTTACGGAAACGGCGTCAACAACTTCATCAAGACCGCCATCGGGATCTTGCTGATTATCATCCCGATCTTGTTGCTCTTGCAAAAACGTATCGCATCATGATGTTGCTGCTGCTTTTCTACAGCTTCCCCCCGAAGGTGAATGTAGGAACCGATATCGTTCATGCGGTGATTCTGACGGGCGTGACCGGGCTCCTTCATTTTCGTCTGGGAAATGTCGACCCTATGCTCGTCGTCTCGCTGCTGATTGGCTCCATCCCTGGCGGGTTGCTGGGCTCTCACCTGTCCACGCGGGTCCCGATGCTCTGGCTGCGCCGCATCCTGTGTGCCTTGCTGCTGATCACAGGAGCTAGAATGTTGTGGCCTGCGCTGTAGATTGAAACTTCAAAGGACCTCATGACTTCTTCTTATTCCGACATTCTCAGCCGTATCGCAGCCGCGCTGGAAGCTGCGTGCGAGGTCTTCAGCCGCTTCACTCCTGGCGCCATTGCATCGCTCCGGGATGGCGAGGGCTGGCTCTCCGAGGAAAGCGTTGACGATCCTTCGCGCCTGGAAAAGAACCGCGTGTGGGTGGTCGATCCTCTCGATGGAACGCGGGAGTTCGTTGCCGGCATTCCTGAGTTCTGCGTTTCCATCGGCTTCGTGGAGAACGGCCGGCCGGTCGCAGGCGGAATCTGTAATCCGGCAACAAAGGAAACGATCATCGGCTCCGTCGAAACCGGAGTCCTCTATAACGGCAAACCGGCCCGTCCAAGCCAGAAGACGGTCCTGCAGGGCGCACTGATCCTGGCCAGCCGCAGCGAAGTGAAGCGCGGTGAATGGAAGCAGTTTCAGGGTGGCGATTTTCAGATTCGACCGATGGGTTCAGTCGCTTATAAATTGGGACTCGTTTCCGCAGGACTCGCCGACATCACCTTCACGCTGACCCCAAAGAACGAGTGGGACGTTGCAGCGGGCGCTGCCCTGGTGGAAAGTGCCGGCGGATTCGTCGCCACGCTGGACAACACTCCGTTCCGCTGCAATAACCGGAATCCGCTCTTGTCCGGCCTGCTGGCGGGAGGCCCGTTTCTGCGGGAACCGTTGCTGTCCGCTCTCGAAGGCCACCTGCAGACCGCAGGGCTGGAACCGCGTTCGGCTTCCTGATCTGCTCCGTGTTACTCCTTCCTCGCGGATAACGCCTGATGCCGGTTATCCATGAATTAAACTGGGACAGTGCTAAAGCCCGTTCAAGATCGAAGGCGCGCTCCGGTGTTCGTGCTCGGCAGTCCTCGGTCAGGGACTACCCTTCTCTACGACATGCTGCTTTCGGCCGGCGGCTTCGCCGTTTACCTTGCTGAATCCAATGTTTTCAATTTACTGGTGCCGCGATTTGGCGATCTGAGTTCCCGTTCAAACCGCGAGCACCTGATGGAAGCGTGGTTGAACACCCGGCTGTTCCTGGCATCCGGATTGGAGAGAGACCAAATCCGGAAGCGAATCCTCGAAGAGTGCCGCAACGGCGGGGACTTCCTGCGCATCGTGATGGGCGAGATCTGCGCCCTACAGGGGATGCAGCGGTGGGCGGAGAACTCACCGGAGGGGATGCTTTATCTTCCGATGATCAAGGAGCTGATTCCCGACGCGCTCGTCGTCCACATCATTCGTGACGGCCGTGATGTTGCAACCTCTCTCGGGCGCCTTCGCTATGTCCGTGCGTTCCCCTGGGAAGATCGCCACAGCTTGATCGGATGCGGATTGTACTGGGAATGGATTGTGCAACAAGGCCGCAGCTTCGGACGTTCCGCAGATGGGGACTATATCGAGATCCACTTCGAGGATCTGCTGGCCCGCCCGCAGGAGACTTTGAATCAGATCGGCCGGTTCATCGACCATCCTTTGGACTATGAAGAAATCAAGAGCGTGGCTTACGGTTCCATAAGCAAACCCAACACGTCCTTTCGCGCGGAAGCACCCAATGCGGGATTCAGTCCGGTCGGCCGCTGGAAGAAAAGTTTCTCGCCGGAGCAGTTGTTAACCTTCGAACGGCTGGTGGGTCATACCCTGCAGGATGCGGGTTATTCCTGCGCTACCAACGGTCCGCAGATGGGACTTGATTTCTCGTTGAAGGCAACCCGACTACTGCATCGAACGTATTTCGCAGGGAAGCGCTGGTACAAGAACAGCGCACTGCTTCGCGCACTGCGCCCTCGCACCCAAGGCTCCTACATCGACGCGATTGTGCTGGCCGACGACCATCCCACGCCCCCACGGCAAACCCCGACTCGGACGTCGTAGCTTCAGTCAGGAACAAACGCTAGGCGGGCGCGCTTGCGCGTGGAAAGAAAATGCCCCACACCGCTCAGCCAGCTCTCAAAATTCAGATCGGTCCGTCCCGTGGTATCTACCAATCGAGGCAACAGAAGGGGATTGCTGTGCCTGGTCGCCAGACCGGTATCGCAAGTTGTAGCAGAAACGACCTCCTCGCTCGCGAGCCAGGGGAGAAATTCCGGGCGGTAAGCTCCGCTGGGATAACAGAAGTGCTGCTTCACGCCTGTCATGGCGCGCGAGATGTAGGCGCGATTGTCTCGGATCTCCCGCCGAAATAACTCTTCATCCAAAGGCGTTCGGTGGCGGTGAGTGTGGAGTTGGAAATCGACTCCGGCCTCTGCCAGCTGCTGGATTTCCGCCCGGCTCATCAACTGCAAGATCCGTTTTTTCCGAAGCTCGTGGTAGTCGATCCCTAATTTCTGAGCCAGGCGGGCGGCAACCTCATCTTTCTGTTCTCCGCTCAGGTCTTTGGCTTCAACCCACCGCACCAGTTTCTCCAGCGCTTCTTGACGCCCCTCGAATGACGTGAGCTTGACTGGCTCGGCGTTCCCGAACTCCGAAAAATCTGCCCTGCCCATGGCTCG
>WNFN01240926.1_pt1 | contig 10370 bp, 10 predicted proteins | sample 5400161 | NCBI WGS metagenome assembly WNFN01 (sample SAMN13153353, study PRJNA577476) | soil metagenome | isolation source: 80 cm saprolite on Douglas fir-dominated hillslope | place: USA:California | collected 2013-09-17
GGCGGCGCCGGACAGGCCTACAAGCCCACCACCAACGGCCTGATCGTCACCGGCGACGGGATCGCGCTGGCCTACCGCGCCGGCGCACCGCTGATGGACATGGAGATGGTCCAGTACCACCCCACCTGCCTGGTCGAGACCGGGATCCTGATCACCGAGGGCGCGCGTGGCGAGGGAGCCCACCTCTTGAACAACAAAGGCGAACGCTTCATGGAGAAGGCGGCGCCGAACAAGATGGAGCTCGCCTCCCGCGATGTCGTCTCCCGCGCCGAGCAGATCGAGATCAACGAGGGTCGCGGTGTCGGCCCGAACGGCGCGGGGATCTTCCTCGACGTCACCGTCGTGCCGAAAAAGCGCACGCTGGAGGCGCTGCGGGAGATCGTCAACCTCGGGCGGGACTTCGCGGGCGTCGACATCACACGCGAACCGATCGTGATCCGCCCGGGCCAGCACTACATCATGGGTGGCGTCAAGACCGACGTCGACGGCCGCACGCCGATCGAGGGCCTCTACGCGGCCGGGGAGGTCGCCTGCGTGTCGGTCCACGGCGGCAACCGGCTCGGCGCCAACTCGCTGCTCGACACGCTCGTCTTCGGCCGCCGATCCGGTGAACACGCCGCCCACCGCGCCGCCACGATGGGTCCTCCCGAGATCGATCCCGGCCCCCAGCTGAGGCGCGACGAATCGACCTTGGAGGGGATCATCTCCCGCCCCCGCGACGGACGCAGGGTCTCGGAGATCAAGAACGAGCTCGGCGAGACGATGAACAAATACGCCGCCGTGTTCCGCGACGAACAGGGCCTGCAGGGTGCCCTGGAGACGATTCGCCGGCTGAAAGAGGAGGCCGCGGGCGCCTGGATCGACGACCGCGGCACCGTCTTCAACCAGGACGTACTCGGCGCCCTGGAGCTCGGCTTCATGGTCGACTGCGCCGAGGCGACGCTGATCGGGGCGATGGAGCGCAAGGAGTCACGCGGCGCCCAGTTCCGCACCGATTATCCGGAGCGCAACGACGGCGAGTGGCTGAAGCACATCGACATCACGCTCGCCGCGAACGGCCCGGAGATCAGCTACTCGCCTGTCACGATCACCCAATGGCAGCCGGAGGAGCGGAAATACTGATGCGCCGCAAGGGCCCCGATCTGAGAAAGCAGGGACGCAGCTGATGGCTGAAGCGCATGACCGCCCGCCCGAGCAGTTTCAAATCCGGCTGCGGCGCTACGACCCCGAGTCTGGCGAGGCCCCCTATTGGGACGAGCACACCGTCGAGCTGGAGCCGCACCGCTCGGTGCTCGAGGGACTGCTGCAGGCGCGCGATCGCTTCGACGGCTCGATCGGCATCCGCTGCTCGTGCCGCCAGGCGATCTGCGGCTCCTGCGGCGTCCGCGTCAACGGCGAACCGGCGCTCGCCTGCCATCCCCACCTCGACGCCGCCCGGAGCAGCGCACCCGACGGCGTTATCGAGATCGAGCCGATGGGCAACATGCCCGTCCTCAAGGACCTGATCGTCGACATGGACGCTGTCCATTGGAAGAAGATCCAGCGCGTGACGCCGTGGCTGCTGGCCAAGCAGCCGGTCCCCGAGCGGGAGTACATCGTCTCCAAAGAGGCGATGGTCGACGTCACCCAGACGATGGCCTGCATCCAGTGCGGGGCATGCGTCTCGGACTGCCTGGCGATGGAGGTCGATCCGGGCTTCATCGGGCCCGCCGCGCTCGCCAAGGCCTACCGCTTCGTCGGCGATCCCCGCGACGCCGAGCACTACGAGCGCCTCAACGACCTCGCACAGGACCCGCAGGGGATCTTCGACTGCACGCACTGCTTCAAGTGCGTCGACGCGTGTCCCAAGGACGTCAACCCGATGGGCCAGATCATGCGCCTGCGGCGCATCGCCACGGGCGACGAGCACATCGTCGATCAGAACAACGGCGAGCGCCACGAGGCCGCCTTCACGGGCCTGATCCGCGACAACGGCATCCTCTGGGAGGCGGAGCTGCTGCCGCGCTCGTACGGAGGCAACTCGTGGTTCGGCAAATTCCATCCGGCGGCAGGCAAAGAGCTTCTGTCCTCGCTGCCGATCGCCCTCCGCGGACTGCTGCGACGCAAGATGACGCTGCCCGCGATCCTGAAACCCCACAAGATCCCCAGCCAGGACCTGAAGGCCGTGCAGTCGATCTTCGACCGCGTGGAGAGCCGCCCCGACCGCTACGAGCTGAACCTCTACATCACGGGCACCGACGAGGACAACGCGCCGCTCGTCGAGGAGCCGGTCGCCGTCGGAGCAGCCGCCGGCGAGAGCGCTGTGGCATCGTCGCCGCCGCCGGTCGATCCCGGCCCGCCGGCCGCCACGGCCGATGAGGGCGAGGCTCCCGTGGCTGAGGGCGACCCCGAGTCAGAGAAGTCCCCCGAGACCGACGCCGGGGACGGCAACGGCGCCACGTCCGAAGGGAGCGAGAGCTGATGAAGGTCGCCTACTGGCCGGGCTGCGTGAGCCGCGGCTTCACCCCGGAGCTACACGGCTCGATGGCGAAGGTCGCGCCGCTGCTCGACCTCGAGCTCGTCGAACTCGACCGCGCCTGCTGCAGCGGCGCCGGCGTGATCGCCGAGCACAACCAGGAGCTCGCCGACACGCTCAACGCGCGTACCTTCGCGCTCGCACAGGAGGTGCAAGGAGCCGAGTTGATGATGAACATCTGCTCGACCTGCCAGGGCGCCCAGAGCGAGTGCCAGGAACGGCTCGACGCCAATGAGGAGTACCGCGACCACGTCAACTCAACGCTCGCCTCCGAGGGCCTGAGTTACGAGAAGGGCCTGACCAACAAGAACTTCCTATGGCTGCTCGTCGAGGAGATCGGGCTCGAGGAGCTGCGCGCGAAAGTCCGCCGCCCGCTGACGAACCTCAAGGTCGGCCCCTTCTACGGCTGCTACATCGTGCGACCGCGCCAGCGCCTCGGGATCGACTCCGAGCACCGTCGCGACAACTACCTGCACGAGGTGATCGAGGCGCTCGGCGGCACGGTGATCGATTACGCCGGGATGCGCAAGTGCTGCGGCTTCCCGATCATCACGATGAACAAGGACGCCTCGCTCAAACAGGCCGGCCGCCATCTCGGTGACGCCGTCGACGCCGACGCCGACTGCCTGGTCACGCCGTGCCCGCTCTGCCACCTGAACCTCGACCTGCAGCAGCCGCTGGCAGAAAGAACAGTGGGGCGCGAGTTGCAGATGCCGGTGCTCCACCTGCCCCAGCTGGTCGGCCTGGCCCTCGGCCTGGACCCGGGGGAGCTCGGCCTGAGCCGCCACGTCGTGCGGCCCACGTCGGTGATCGACTGGTCAACGTCGGTCGTGGGCGCAGCGGCCGCGGGCACGCCCGGCTGGTAGCGCCGCGGCGCGTGGCGTAGCGCCGAGCCGCGTGGCGGGCCCCTAGATCCGTCCTCGCACGAGGTCGAGCAGCCTGCCGAGCACGCGCTCGCCGTCCTTGCGCAACCCGTCGTGGTCGTACTCGTTGGTGACCCACAACCGCAGCTCCGGGACGGCCGCGGCTGTCTGTTCGGAGAAGGCCCGCTCGACGTAGGGATCGTCGGCGTACACGGCGGCGGCGCAGGGCACGGTGTTCGCAGCCAGCGCCTTCCGATCGTAAAGCGCAGGCCACTCCTGACTTGCGAGCAGCTCGGCGGCGTCGCGCAGCGGCGCCAGCGAGGGAGCCTCGAACATCCAGGGGAAGACGTGCTCGCCGGTCATGTACTCATGCGGCCAGCCTTCCTGCTCCGCGAGCATTCGCTGCGCGGACCAGTTCGTGGCGCCGCCGTTGGCCCAGCAGGCCTCGTGCAGGAGGGCGTAGATCGGGTTGCGCGTGAAGCTCGTGGCGGCCTCCACGTCGTGCAGGAAGGCGGGTGAGGCCGCGTCCAGCTCGAGGATGTAGTGCAGGCGCTCGATGCCGTCGCTCATCCCGAGCATGTGGCCGAGCTGTAGGACGCGGCCGTGCGTCAGCGGATCGCCCGAGGGCAGCACGAGCGGCTCGCGGATGGCGCGCTCGAGCAGCGCGAGCACCCGCTCGCGATCGTCGGGATAGCGATCGTAGAAGCGCTCGTTGCGCTCGCGCATCCTCGCGAAGGTCGCCCGGTAGACGTCGTCGACGTGGGCCTCGAGCGGCGGCAGGCCGCCGGTGATCAGCACCTCGCGCAGCGAGCCGGGGGCCGCCGAGAGGTAGCGGGTGGCGCAGAAGCCCCCGAAGCTCTGGCCGAGGATGCTCCACCGCTCGACGCCGAGCTCGCGCCGGATCGCCTCGGCGTCGGACACGATCGAGTCGGCCCGGAAGTGCCGCAGGTAGCCGGCCTGCTGCTCAGGGCTTCCCGGCAGGCGCGTGGGAGTCGGCGTCGAGCGGCCCGTGCCGCGCTGGTCGAGCATCAGAACCCGGAAGTCCGCGAGGGCGCGATCGAGCCAGGGCGGCGAGGAGTTCGCGCGTATCGGCCTTGGCGCCTCGAAGCCGGGGCCGCCCTCGAAGAACAGGAGCAGCGGCTTCTCGGCTCCCCCGGGGTCTGCGACTTCGCGCGAGAAGACCGTGATCCGAGCGCCGTCTGGCTCGGCGTGATCCAGCGGCAGCGAGTGCTCGCGCTCGACCACCCTGAGGTTCGGGATCTCGAGGACGACGGGCACCGCGGCGCAGGTTATCTGCCACCGCCGGGCGCGGCCCGATCGCGGTCCATGACAGTTGCGTCGCCCGACGCCCGCCCGGCCGCCTTCTAGGCTTACGCGCGTGCGGATCGTGACCGTCGTCGGCAACCGGCCCCAGTTCGTCAAGGCCGCGGCGGTTTCGGGACCGCTGCGGGCCGAGCACGAGGAGGTGCTGATCCACACCGGCCAGCACCACGACGAGACGCTCTCACGGGTCTTCTTCAGCGAGCTGGGCCTGGCGCGCCCTGACCGGGAGCTTGGCATCGCCGGCGCGACGAACACCTCGCAGACCGCGCGCATGCTCACGGCTCTCGAGCCGCTGTTCGGCGAGCTGCGGCCCGATGCGGCGCTCGTCTACGGCGACACCAACTCGACGCTCGCGGGGGCGCTCGCAGCCGCGCAGGCGGATGTGCCCGTGGTGCACGTCGAGGCGGGCATGCGCTCCTTCGACAGGACGATGCCGGAGGAGCTCAACCGGGTCCTGACCGACCATTGCTCGAAGCTCCTGCTGTGCTCCTCCGAGCACGCCGCGGAGAACCTGCGCAACGAGTCGGTCGCGGGGCGCGTGGAGGTGGTGGGCGACGTGATGATCGACGTCGCCGAGCGCTGGCGCCCGCGGGCCCTCACAGACGACGCGACGCTCGACGCCTACGGACTCTCCGCCGGCGAGTACCTGGTGCTGACGGCCCACCGCGCGGGGAACGTCGATGACCCTTCCCGCCTCGCGGCGCTCGTGGAGCTGATCGAGACGCTGCCGGGACCGGTGGTGTTCCCGATCCACCCGCGCACGCGGGCCCGTCTCGAGACCGCGCGGCTGTACGAACGCCTCGAGCGAATCGACGGGCTGCGACTCACCGAGCCGCTCGGCTATGTCGAGTTCACGGCGCTGCTGTGCCGCGCGCAGGCGGTGGTGACGGACTCGGGGGGCGTGCAGAAGGAGGCGTACCTCGCCGGGGTGCCCTGCGTGACCCTGCGCGAGAACACGGAGTGGACCGAGACCGTCGACGCGGGCTGGAACACGCTCGTGGGCCTCGACTGGGCGGCGGCGCTGGCGGCACTCGATGCTCCGCGTCCGGCCGAGCGCCCGCCCCTTTACGGCGACGGTCACGCGGCCGAGCGGTGCGTACGGGCGATCGGAGCGCTGCGTACGGGCGAACGGAGCGCTGCGAGAACGCCCGCAGCCGAGTAGGGCTCGCGGCTCAGGCGGTGCGGGTGTGGGAGCCGCGACGCTCGGCGGCGCCCTGAACGGCGCCACCGTGGCGGCGATCGAGCTTCAGTACCGGGCCCCATTTACGGCCGACGATCCTCAGCACGTATGCGTCGCGAGGTTCGCTGTAGCGAAGCAGCGGCCGCCCCAGCACTACCCAGTGGCGAGCTACGTAACGGCGCGGCCTCTTGACTGTGCGCATGTCCCTTTCATCCTTGAAACGCGGGAGGTCAAAGCTCTGCGTAGGAATTGTGACATATACGCAGCGGCGCGATGCGTTGTTCAGGTGGACGCGCGGGTCGGCTCTTCGACGGCGACGGTTCCCTCGCCGGAGAGGGCGAAGGCGGTGTGAAGCGCCTGCACGGCTGATTCGACGCGGTCCACGTCGATCACACAGGAGATCTTGATCGGCGAGGTTGAGATCATGTCGATGTTGACGCCCTCTTCGGCGAGCACGCCGAAGACCTTGGCGGCCACGCCCGGGTGAGAGCGCATGCCGGCGCCGACGATCGAGACCTTGCCCGTGTTCGGGGCTGTCGTCATCTCTGTGAAGACCTCGCCCTGCAGCGACTCGAGGGCCGCCTGGGCGGTGCGGAAGTCGTCCTGGGGGACCGTGAAGGAGATCTCGGCCTGGCCCCCGGCGGCGACGGGCTCGTTCTGGACGATCATGTCCACGTTGACATTGGCCGCGGCCATCGCCTCGAAGATGCGTGCCGCCGCCCCGGGCTCGTCGGGGACGCCCGTGAGAGTGATGCGGGCCTCCTTGACGGAGTGCGTGACAGCTGTGATCAGGGGCTGCTCCATGGTTTCTCCTTCGGCGACCACAAAGGTACCGGGCTCCGAGCTGAACGAGGACCGGCAGTGGATCTTCACGCCGTGGTTTCGGGCGTACTCGACGGCGCGCAGCTGCAAGACCCCCGCGCCCGAGGCGGCCATCTCGAGCATCTCCTCGAAGGAGACCGTCTCGAGCTTGCGCGCGTCGGGCACGATCCGGGGGTCGGCCGAGTAGACGCCGGAGACGTCGGTGTAGATTTCGCAGACCTCGGCACCGAGCGCGGCGGCGACGGCGACGGCGCTCGTGTCCGAGCCGCCGCGGCCGAGCGTGGTGACGTTCTTGGCGTTCTGTGAGACGCCCTGGAAGCCCGCCACGAGCACGATGTGGTCCTCCTCGAGCGCCGCTCGGATGCGGTCGGCGCGGACGTCGAGGATCAGCGCGCGCGTGTGGGACTCGTCGGTGACGATCCCGGCCTGCGAGCCGGTCAGGGAGATCGCGCGATGGCCGAGGTCGTTGATCGCCATCGCGCAGAGCGCGCAGGAGATCCGCTCACCTGAGGACAGCAGCATGTCCATCTCGCGCGGGTCCGGGGTCGGCGAGACCTCCTCGGCCATCGTGATCAGCTCGTCGGTGGTCTTGCCGCGGGCCGACAGGACGGCCACCACGGAGTGGCCGGCTTCGCGCTTCTCGACGATCCGGCGGGCGGCGCGCTTGATGCGATCGGCGTCCGCGACGGAGGTGCCGCCGAACTTCATGCAGATCAGGCTCGACATGCCCCGAGGATTACACAGCGCGGCGGCCGGCAAAGGCCTTGCCGAGGGTCACCTCGTCGGCATACTCGAGGTCGGAGCCGACGGGCAGGCCGCTCGCCAGGCGCGTGACGATGAGCTCGGGGGCCAGGCGCCGCAGCTCCTCGGCGATGTGCAGGGCGGTCGCCTCGCCCGTGGTCGTCGGGTTGGTGGCGAGCACCACTTCCCGTGTCGCTGTGTCGCCCGTGTCCGACAGCGGGCTGTCGCCGCGCACCCGCGCGAGCAGCTCAGCGATCTTCAGGTCCTCCGGATCGACGCCGTCGATCGGCGAGAGGGCCCCGCCGAGGACGTGGTAGACGCCGTGGTACTCGTGCGTGCGCTCCATCGGGATCACGTCGCTCGGCTCCTCGACCACGCACACCAGGGCGTGGTCGCGCCGGGGGTCCTGGCAGATCCGGCATCGGGTCTCATCGGTGAGGTTGAAGCAGACCTCGCAGAGGCGGATCTTCTCCTTGACCTCGACGATCGCCTCGGCGAGGGCTGTGGCGTCCTCGGGCGAAGTCCGGAGCAGGTGGAAGGCGAGCCGCTGGGCGGTGCGGTTGCCGACGCCGGGGAGCTTCGAGAGCTCGGTGACGAGCCGCTGGACGGGCGGCGCGTGAGAGGTGCTCACAGGCCGGGCAGGCCGAGACCGCCGAGACCGCCGCCGAGGGCGCCGAGGTCGAGCCCGGCAGTGGCTCCGCCCATCTTTTGCTCGGCGAGCTGCTGGGCGCTGCGCAGCGCCTCGTTGACGGCGGCGAGCACCATGTCGCCGAGGATCTCCACGTCGTCGGGGTCGACCGCTGCGGGGTCGATGGTGACCTCGCGGACCTGCAGGTCGCCGCTGACCTTCACCGTCACCATGCCGCCGCCGGCCGAGGCCTCGACGACCTCGTTCTTGAGCTCCTCCTGGGCGGCCGCCATGTCCTTCTGCATCTTCTGGACCTGCTGCATCATCTGCTGCATGTTCGGCATGCGGGGCTGCTTTGCCATCAGGCGCCTTTCTCGTTGCTGGTGACCGCCGGCTCGCCCTCGCCGTCCTCCCCGCCGGGGATCTCCTCGGCGTCGAACTCCTCCATGAAGCGTGCCAGCCGGCGCTCCTCCGAGTCGGCCTCGGCGGGCTCCTCCCCGGACTCCGCCGCGAGGCCCTCGCGGAGCTCATAGGAGAGCCGCCAGCGGCTGCCGGTCACGACCCGCAGGGCCTCGCCGACAGTCATGCGGTTGGCGGGGTCCTCGGCCTTCTTCTTCAGGAACGTAGAGGCGAAGCCGAGCGTCAGATCCTGGCCGTCCATCGCGACGGGCCGCGCCTCGGCGATCAGTGCGCCGAGCAGCGCGTTCTCGCCGCGTACGACGTCGACGACAGCAGGCCACAGCGAGGCGACCGACTCGAGGCTCGCAGCGATCGGCTCGGGGGCGGCCGGCTCGACGGGGGCCGGTTGGATGGCGGCCGGCTGGGCCGCGACCGCCGGCTCTGCGATTGCGCTCTGGGTACTCGCGGCCCCCTTGGCGGCACTGGCACCGGCGGCGGTGACCGGCTGCGCCGCGGCCGGCGCGGGGCCCGGCGGCCCGGGGGCCGGGGGCGAAGGGCGGGACGGCGGCGGTGCCTCGGGCTGCCCGCTGCGCTCGAGGCGCTCGATGCGGGCCAGCAGTGCGCGCAGCGAGCTGTCCACCTCGGGGCGGGACGCCTTCACGAGGGCGAGCTCCAGGCGCGTGCGGGCGTCGGCGCCGGCGCGAATCGCCTCGAGCGCCTCGCCGAGGAGCTCGAGCAAACCGACGATGACGGCGTGCGGCAGGCGGCCGGCCTGCTCGGCCAGGGCGGCGTCGGACTCGGGGGTCAGGGACAGCTCCGCCGGCACCTCGCCGAGGGCCTGGACGATCATCAGCTCCCGCAGCCGCGCCTCGAGATCGGCGGCGAAGGAGGCGGGATCGCGCCCCTGGGCGGCGCAGCTCTCGAGCGCGCCGAGTGCCGCCGGGGTGTCGCCGGCGGCGACCGCGTCGATTGCCTCGGCGAGCAGCCGAGCGTCGGCGACCCCGAGCACGGCCAGCACGTCCTCGAGCGAGATCGCCGTGCCCGAGTAGGTGAGCAGCTGCTCGAGCGTGCCGAGGGCGTCGCGGAAGCTGCCTGTCGCGGAGCGGGCGATCGCGGCGAGCGCCGGCGGGGGGATCTCGATCGACTCCGCCCCAGCGGCACGGTTCAGCACCGAGACGATCTGCTCGACGGTGGGTCGGTGGAAGTCGAAGCGGTGGCAGCGGTCGATGACGGTCGCGGGCACCTTCGAGGCCTCGGTGGTGGCGAGCACGAAGACTGTGTTCGGCGGCGGCTCCTCGAGGGTCTTCAGGAAGGCGTTCCAGGCGGCCGTCGAGAGCATGTGCGCCTCGTCGAGGATGTAGACCTTGCGCCGCCCGCTGACGGGGGCGAAGGCCACGGACTCGCGTAGCTCGCGGATGTCGTCGACGGAGTTGTTCGAGGCGGCGTCCATCTCGATCACATCGAGCGAGGTCGCGCCGGCGATCGAGAGGCACGAGTCGCATTCCCCACATGGCTCGATCGTCGGCCCGTGCTCGCAGTTCAGGCAGGCGGCGAGGATCTTCGCCATCGAGGTCTTCCCGGTGCCCCGGGAGCCGACGAACAGGTAGGCGTGATGGACCTTGCCGCGCTCGACGGCGTTGCGAAGCGTCCGCACCACCGGCTCCTGACCGACGACATCGGCGAAGGTGCGCGGGCGGTGCCTGCGGTACAGCGACCCCACGCGTCCCTCAAGCTCCGAATGCTGCTCCTGTGGCGACACCGTGGCTGAGTCTAGCCTCCGCCGGGGGCGCGTCGGGAGCGGCATTCGGAGCTTGAGGGACGCGTGGGGTCGCTGTACCGCAGGCACCGCCCGCGCACCTTCGCCGATGTCGTCGGCCAGGAGCCGGTGGTGCGGACGCT
>WNFN01240172.1_pt1 | contig 10367 bp, 14 predicted proteins | sample 5400161 | NCBI WGS metagenome assembly WNFN01 (sample SAMN13153353, study PRJNA577476) | soil metagenome | isolation source: 80 cm saprolite on Douglas fir-dominated hillslope | place: USA:California | collected 2013-09-17
TGGTGGCGGGGGCCACAGCGCGTCGGCGTATCGCCGGGCGGTCGCGCGCGCTCACGGCTGGTACGGGTACTGGCTCACGCCCGCCAGCGCTGCCGCCTCGCTCGCCGGCCTTCGCGCTGCCGCGGATCGAGTCGAGCGGCAGGCCGGGCTTGGCGAGCTGGAGATCAGCGTCACGCCCCGCGGCCGGATGACTCCCGGGCAGGCCGCGGAGCTCGCCGAGGCGGGTGTCCACCGGCTGGTGTTCGTTGCGCCCAGACACCGGACGGCCCCGCCCAGGCCATCGACGCCGCCATCGCGGCCATAGCCGATCTGTGAGCGCCAGCCGGTCCTCCGCTGACGTCGGCAGCCTGACGACCGGGTACCGAACGAAACCTCTGCCGTGCACCGAGCCCGGCGCCGCCGACGCGCCGCCGACGCGCCACCGACGCGCCGCCGACGCGCTGCCGACGACGCGCTGCCGACATCGGCCGGATAGCGCCGAGCGCCGAATACGCACCGCTGGCTCACTGAATGCCGGAATCGCCGACAGCGCGCAGATCAACCATTCCGGATGCAGATCGGCGGCAGTGTGCGCCTCACTCAAGTCGACGGCCGATCACGCAGCGTGAAAATAGACGCGCGCGAGCGTGCGGATCGCGATCGCCGATTTTGGGCGGCTGAGAACTGTGTCGGTGGCTGGGCTGGGTGCACGCAGATCACACAGTTCTTTGCGACGTGATGTGTTGCCAGGTGAACGGCGTGAATGCGACTGTGGCGGCGGCCCTCGGGTCAGCCGAACGCGTGGGCGATGTCCGCTGGGTCGTAGTAGTGACGGAACCGTACGACCTGCCCGCTGCGGATCGTGAACACCATCACCCATTCATGCTCGTATGGCTGCCCGGTCGCCAGGACCGTGCCACGGTTGCGGCCCTCGACCACGACGCGGTCGGCTGCGGCGGTGAATGTCAGGTTCTGGAATGGCTGCGGGCGCACCGCTGAGGTGAGCTGGCGGAAGCCGGGCGCGGCTTCAACGACTGGGGTCGCGACGTCGCCGCGCTCGCAGACCATCTCCGCGTCGAACGCTTTGCCGTCATGGGTCTGTCATCGGGGGGACCGTACGCGGTCGCGTGCGCTGCCCTTCTGCCGGAACGAATCATCAGCGCGGGTGTCATCGCAGGTGTCACCGACATGGGCTGGCCAGGCGCCTGGGAGGGCTACGCCCAGCTGGAAGCCACGCTCATGCGGATCGGCGACGAAGCGGCCGCGGTGAGGTGGTGCGAGGAGCACTACGGGCCCGACGGCTCAAAGTTCTTCGAGGGCGTCGGCGAGTTGGCGCCGGCAGACGTGGCCCTGCTCGAAGACGAGACGGTGGCGACCGGCTTCTTCACCACCGTCAGCGAGGCTTTTCATCAGGGTGTCGGCGGGTTCGCCCAAGACATCACCGTGCAAGGCAGACCCTGGCCGTTCGATCCGTCCCTGATCACTGCGCCGACCCGGGTTCTTCACGGCCAGGCTGACACAATCGTCCCGATTGCCCACGGCCGACATACTGCAGACGTCATTCCGAGCGCCTCGCTCACGGCCTTCCCCAATCACGGCCACCTCAGCATCATCACTGAAATCCCGCAGCTCTCGGCCGATCTGACCGACTCGCTCCGGTGAACCGAGCACGCATTTCGTCTTCTTCAACTCACCGGTCATAGACGAGTTCCTCACCGCCCGGCCAACTGGTCGCACATACCGGCATGCAGCCTCCCGCCGCCGAGCTCGGGCAGGTGGGGGACGGCTCCCGCAGGCAGCGCAAGACCAGCCCGCCAGCTATTTCCAACACCCGCTCAAGCATGACCGAGCGTCGGCAGCCACGCCAATCATCCAGATCTGCGCGCGGCGCGGGTTATACCCTCACACTCCCGTTCCGCGTGCAGAACGGCGGCTTTGCGCGCGTGCCGTCTCCGAGTTGACTACGCTCCGCGATCGGTGTCAGGGGCAGGCGTGGCAGTGCCTCCGCGTCACAAGGACCCGCGGCGCCATCCGTGGCCGTGACATGGCGTGATTTCACGCTCGCCCAGGCCGAACCTGAACCTGCCGGTTGACCCGGCGACACGGACGTGCCTCATCGCGGCTACGAGCGAGCATTCCCGTGTCGCTGGTCCATCTCCGGCAGTGTCTGGCCTTGTGCCCGTGATGGCTTGCTCGGGTTCTGTTCCTGCTCGCGAAGCTCGGTCGTGGTGGGGATGGGCATCAGGCGGCAGGCCCGCCGGTCGGCCCGGTTGGTCCTGCCGGGTGGGGCCTGTCAACGAGCTGGCCGAGCATCGCGCGCATCGGGGCGAGATCACCGCGGTGCGCGGCAGCGCTGGCCGTGACGTTACGGGCTGGCTCCATGCGGACCCAGTCGATGTGATGCCCGGCGTCGTGCGCGAGCTGGGAGAAGAACGCCCGCTGGGTCCGGCCGTTGCCCTCCCGGAACGGGTGCAGGGCGTTGATGTCAGCGAGAAACTCCGCCAGCCGGGTAATGAACTCCTCGCGGGCCAGGCCCCACAGCCAGTCAGCGGCGGCGAGCCTGCCGAAGATGTCAGCGCCGTAGGACTCCAGATGCTGGGCAGGCAGAACACCGAGCCCTTCGCGATGGACACGGTCCGCAGCTCGCCGGCCCAGTCATAGACATCGCCGAGGATGAGCCGGTGGAAAGCCCGCAAGTGGGCCAGGTCATACCGGCCAGGCAGCCGCCGCCGTTCCAGGTCGACTATCCGCGAGGCCGACAGCGCGGCCTCTGCCCGGGCAAGCTCACCGGCGTCGGTGATGCCCAGCCGGTTGCGCAGCACGCCGCCCGCCGGGTCAAGGTAAGGATCCGGCCCGGCCGCTCCGCTCACCCGCGGTAGCGGGACAGGATCCGCTCGCGCAGCTCGTCCGTGGTCAGCTGCCCTGCCGCCACCTCGACGAAAAGGGCCAGGTCATCGGAACTTGGCTCCAGGCCCTCGGCCCGCACAGACGCCAGCGCTGCCGCTACCGCATGCTGCCGTTCCGAGGCCTCCTGCAAGGCCTCGTACTGCTCTGCCGACACAAGTACCGCCTCCGCCTTACGGTGGGAGCCGACGAAGACCGCCGCGTCCGGTGATCGCCTGACCCGGTCCAGCACGCCGGCCAGGCCAGCCCGGAACTCCCGGAACGACATGACCTCCGGCACCGACACGCATCAAGCGTACACCTTTGCGTACGCGCCTGCGGGACGGCATGGCGGGCAGCGCCCTGCGCCGGCCGCGTGCGACATTCCATGTCTGCAGCCCGGCATGACTCCCGCAAGCCGGCCCTGGCGCAGGGGCTTCGAGACAGCACGGGTAACAAGGGCCGCCCGCGGTGACGTCGGCGGCGCAGACTGCTCTGGTTATCCTTGATGACGGTCTCCGGATGATAGAGCGTCACCGCCACCAGCCTATCCCCAGCACGATCTGCGCGGCGAAGGTGGCGCGCGGCGGGTGGTCAGCGTGTGCAGCTCACCCAGCCATTCCTCGCGCCAGCGGGCGCGTGCTGCGGCGGGCAGGAGCGGTGCTGTGGGCCCAGCATGTGGCCCGACGCCGTCCGCGGCCGCTGGCCATGTTCTCCATGCCCGGGCCACGACGTCGTCTTACCGGAACGATCTTTAGTTGGCTATCACTTTGGCTATCGCATACTTTGTCGAAACTATGGGTTTTACCAGCAAGAACTTCGTGGGCGGTACAAGATTTGAACTTGTGGCCTCTTCCGTGTCAGGGACGATCAGCCGGTTGCTGGCTGGCTCTGGACAGTGCCCGGCAGGGTGCCTGCCTGCGGCTTCCCTCTGTGGACATGGCCTGTTGTGGCCTGGCTGCTGCCGTTGATGGCTATCAGAATGGCTAGCAGCAATTGGCTGGGCGGGACCCCTTGCGTCGGGGTTTCCTGCGACTCGGTGTACCGGGAGAAGTTCAAGCCGCTGGGCAGGGTGCGGGGGTGTACTTGGGCGCCGCGTCTTGGTCGCCTCGCGGGGCGGCTTGTCCGGGGTGTCGGCGGTCAGCTGGCGAGCTGGTCGGCTTCGTCGATGAGCTGCTTGGCCCGCTGGAATGACACCCCCGGGCCGACGTCCTGGAGCGGCAGTCCCTGGTCGCGCAGCCGGCGGGCAGCGCGCCGCGCCGCCGCGGCCGCGGCTGCCTGACTGCGGGCGGCTTCCTGGCGCAGCGCGGCGGAGCGGTCCAGTTCTTCCTGGACCTCGGCGGGCAGCGTAATGGCCACCTCGAGGCTGAAGGAGTCGGCGGGAATGTCGTCCATGATGGCGATGAGATCGCGGGCCATCGCCTCGACCTCGCGCAGGTTGCGTGCCTGGGTGGTCCGCTGGACCTCGGGGACGCGCACGCGCCACACGCTGCCGTCGCGGTCGACCTGGGCGTGGTAAGTCGTCACCTCCGCCACCATCCTTTCCCTAGCTCGGCTTCGCCTGACCCTCGGTTCGGACTACCAGGACTACCGCGACTTGGCGCCACGATTCCGCAGCTGGCTGCTTGACTTTGAGACCCGGGCCGGGGTACCCGGCATCTTCTGGTCCGGCAACCCGGCGTACGAGATCCGCCGCGAGATCGCCCCAAAGGCGCGAGACGTCGTGATCCGCAAGCGCACCTGCAGCGCCTTCAACAGTTCCGACTTCGAGCCATACCTACCATACGGCGGCATTTCCAGCCTGGTGATCATCGGCGTCACCACCAATGCCTGCATCGAAAGCACCGCCCGCGACGCCGCCGACCGCGGCTTCAGCTGCGTCTCGTCGACGACGCAACGGCCGACTACGACCAGTCGGCCACGACGCATCCCTCAGCGCTGCCACTTCAACTTCGGCAGAATCGCCACAGCTCGCGACGTAATCGCCGCCGTAAACAACCGCACTGCTATTTGACGGGCGGGTTCAACCGGTGTGCGCGATAAGCTCGGCGAGCTTTTCTGATGGTGTCATAACATCGAGTGTTTTGCGTGGTCGGCCAGCATGGCCTGCTCGACAAGGTGCGCGTTCCGTCCGCTGGGCAGGTACAGCAGAAGAACGCACCCTGGAGCTGCGTTCGACTAGGGTGCCGACGGCGGACTTCAGGTTGCCGCCGATGAGCAGATCCCCTTCCCGGTGGCCGGGCACGCCCGGTCGGCGGCCTCGGCAGGGCGTTCGCTGATCATCACCATGCCCCGGATCTGGCCAGTGTTCTCATTCCGGCCGCGGGGACGGCGCTTGGCCCGCCCGGTGCGCTGGGGGCGGGCCAGCTCGCGGCGCAGCTCGCCGCGGCCCTGCACATACCGCGCCTGGTAGATGGTCTCGTGGCTCACCCACATCATGGGATCGTCTGGGAACTCGATCCGCAACCGCGCCGAGATCTGCACCGGTGACCACCACTGCGCCACTCGGCCACGCCACACCACGACGCGAGAAGACGCCGTCTACCTTGCAGCTAAACCACAATGCAGTCGCTGACTATTGTGCGTCAGCACTGGCCTGGGCCTCGGCATCATGTCGACTAGCTTGTCGATCGTACTCCTCGGCTAGGCGGCGCAGGACGCGAGATGTTCGCGGCCATTCACCGGCCGTTTGTTGCGCCCAGCGTTTGTAGCGGTCTGCAAGATCACGTTCTTGAACGCCACCGTCATATGGCCCACGGGGGCCGGCTAGCTCAGCTGTCATGGTCTTGGTCAGGCCGATGACACCCCATTTGGCAGCCGCATAGGCGGCGAAGCCGGGCGAGCCCTTCATCCCGCCCGTCGACGAGATTGTGGTGGTCTTGCCGTGGCCGGCGGCGATCATGGCCCGGGCGACCGTCTTGGCGCAGAGCCAGACGCCGGTGAGATTGACGGCCAGGGTGCGGTTCCAGTCGCCGGCGGATACTGCCCAAGCGTCCTGCCGCCTGGGTAGTATCCCCGCGTTCGCTACCAGGACATCGATCGCGGCGAACTTCGCGAGCATGCTGGCGGTCATCGCGGCGACCGCCTGCTCGTCGGACACGTCGCAGAACATCGCGAGGGCGGGGACGCCGCAGGCGCGAATGAGCGAGGCTGTCTCAGACAACTCATCGGCTGATGCGACCGGCGACATCGAGGCCGGATCGGGCGCGCTGACGTCGCACATGGCGACGGCGGCACCCTCCCGCGCGAAGCGGAGGGCATGCGCCCGGCCCTGGCCGCGGGCGGCGCCGGTGATCAGCACGACCCGGCCGGCGAACGCGCCCATCATCACCGGCGCTGGCCTCATCGGATCGCTGGCCGTCAGCCTTCGACGGCCCCGGCGGCCGGCGGCAGCGCCGGCTCCGGCCCGGCCTGGCCAGCCAGATCGTCGATGAAGACGCGCTCGGTATCTGTCACCCAGTCAGGATGCCGACGCATCAGGTACACGAGGTAGACAGCGCCGATGACCAGCCAGATCCCGGCCACGATGCCGGCCAGGCTGGCCGGGTAAGTGAGCGGCTTGATGAAACTGAACAACTGCTGGCCGACGCCCACCGATGCCATCAGGGCCGGCAGGAAGAAGATAATGCCGATGACCGGCAGAATGGCGTGCAGCAACAGGTTGAACTCCTGGCGCTGGTGCCGCCAGTAGTAGACAAGGCATGACAGGTCGACCGCGATATAGATGGCGATCATTACGGCCGTGATGATCGTGGCCATCAGCACGAAGCCCTTCACCGGCCCGTACACGTCGCGCAGCCACAGGGCCAACGGCAGGCCGATGACGAACTGCGCGATGACCGCGATGTACGGGGAGCGCCAGCGCGGGTGAGTACGATCCAGCACGCGCGGGAACACCCCGATGCGGCCCATCGCGAACCAAGTGCGGGTGACCACGTTGATGGCGGCGTTGCTGGCCGCGAAAATCGAGTTCGCGATGGCGATGAGCACGATGACCCAGCCCACACCCCAAACCTCGCGGGAGACCTGCAGCCACGGGCTGCCGCCGCCCAAGTTCGCGAACGAGGAGAACGTGTTCGGGCCGAAGAAGACCGTGGATGCATAGGTCGCGATCACGAAGATGACGCCGATCGAAACCGCCGACATAATGACCGCGCACATGATGGTGCGGCGCGGGTCGCGCGCCTCTTCAGCTAGTGGGGCCGAGGCCTCGAAGCCAAGAAACGCATGGATCGTGAAGACCGAGCCCGCGAAGACCCCCGCCAGAAGGCCAGCACCACGAAGACGGCGACCTCGAAGGCGCCCATGATGACGCCCGCCTTGGTGCTGGCCTGGATGCCGAAGAAGTTCAGCACAACCGTAGCCACTGCACAGACGATTGCGACCACGACCCAGGTCACACCAAACGACCAACCGAACTCCGAGGCGAAGACGCCGCCCAGCAGGTTCCCCAGCAGGAGATAGCTCACCGGGGCTGAAAGCGCCCAGATCATCGAGAATTCCCAGCCAACCAGGAAGCCGACGGTCGGATGGAGGCCCTTGGCCGTATAGGCATAGAGCCCGCCTGCCGACGGCAGGTGCTTGCTCAGCTGACCAATGCAGCTCGCGACGAACAGGCAGCCGATCATCGCCACGATGACCGACAGCACCAGTGCCCCGCCCGCGTAGGCGGCGGCGATGGCGATAGAGAACGCGATGGCTGCTGCTGGTCCGATCGCCGTGACCGACTGGAACAGAACCTGCTGCAAGCCGATCGCGCCCGTGGCCAAGTGGTGACGCGCATCGGCCACGGGACGGGATCCAGATCCACGAGCTTCCACTCCGAGCCCCTCTCTGGTTTCCCAAGCCGTTCTCGGCACCGGGACCTAACCTAGAGCGCCGGTCAAGTAGTCGTTAGGCGGCCAGCTGGTAGTTGCTGGGGGGCTGGCGCGCCATGACGTGGAGATTGTGGACCACGGCGACGCGTCTGAGGTCGAGCAGGTTCTTGCGGGTACCGCAGTAGCGGGCGCGGCGGCCTTGCCAGTGCCCGACGTGGGCGAGGGCGTGCTCGACCTGGACGCGTTCGCGGAGCTGGGCGCGCCCGGCCGGGGTTTGCTGGCGCTGGCGCAGCTCGGCGAGCAGTGCTTCGTCGGGGTGAATGGACACGCTGCGCCCGTTGCTGCTGGTGGTGCAGCGCTGCCGCAGCGGGCAGGCGGCGCAGGTGTCCTTCGGGAAGTGCACGATCTTGCCGGGTTCGAAGGCCATGATCACACCGGCCGGGCAGGTCAGCTGCCTAGTGGTGAAATCGAGAGCGAAATCGGTCTTGGCATACCGGCCGGCCGTGTTGCGCACCCGCCAGGCCTTGCAGTAGATCGCCAGATCCGGCCCGCGGTCGCGGACCAGGTCTGAGGCCAGGTTGGCCCGGTCGATGTGCAGCTCGGCCAGCGTCCGGCCGGCGGCGGCCAGGTCAGCGGTGATGGCGGGAGTGACGCTGGCCTCCGGGGCGTTGGCCGGGGTGATGCCCACGGCGGGGATCAGGCCGGTGTCCAGGTCGCGCAGCACGTGCCGCTTGTAGCCGTCGAACAGCACCGAGCGGGACTTGCGCCCATGCCGCATCTGGCCGTCCTCGACGCTGATCCGCCGGTCCTTGGCCACCCCGCGGCGCAGCGCCGGCGCCGGGCCGGCCTGGTCCACGTCCTGGTCACGGACCTGGCGGGCGGTCGCGACCGCCGCGGCCGCAGACATGCAGTCAGCTATTGGCAATGAGCGTGCAGCGGAACCGCCGGCCGGTCATTCAGAACCGCGCCGTTATCTGCAGCCGGGTATCGCCCGGACTGCGCGGAGTCTCAGTGCGGCCATCATGCGCCCGCGCTTCCCGAGCTCGGGCCGAGGTCGACGACAGACATAGCGCGCCGGCAACGCCTGGTGAGCAGCCCCACGAGCAGTCAGCAATCCGGTGGTTTCGGAGCGGCGGGTCCTTTTGGCGAAAACTGGGGTAATCAACCTGCGCCGGTTAAAGGTCGGCCGTCTAGCTATAGCTACACACTCTTGGATGGCTTAGGATGCCGAGCGCCTCCCACGCCGCGCTGAGCATGGCCGCCACATAAGTGCTGGCGCCGCAGACCGCCAAGTGGCGCCGGAGTGACGCGAGTTCCGCCGTCATCGCGGGCGGCCTCCGAATTGTTGTCCCTGCTCCATGAGCATCGCACGGACGCCCGTTGGTGACCACCGCGCTGCGCTTGGCAGGCTGCCGCCGCCCCCGAGCGCGCTGATGGAGCCGGGATGGGTGGGCGGCCAGCCGGGCGGGAGACCCGCGCCATCAGCAGCCGTTTGTCGATCCGAGAAATGCAAGCTTCTACGTGCCAGCCGTCTTGGTCCGGCTGCCAGCGCAAGGCCTGCGGCAACGCTCGCTGCACCATAGGTTAAGGCGGCAAGGACAACTGGCCGACCCGGCCGGGCACCCGTTCGACCTGTGCCTGTTCCCGGCGAAGCAGGAGACCACGCTCATGGGCGTGATGCTCGACTGCCCGGACGCCAAGGAGCAGAGCACGTTCTAGGCGAAACTCCTCGGCAAGCCCGTCACGTACGAGGGCGAGGGCGTGGCGATGATCGGCGAGGACGGGGCGCAGCCCGTGATGTTCCAGCAGATCACCGAGTACCACGCGCCACGGTGGCCCGACCCCGCGCACCCGCAGCAGTTCCATCTCGACGTCACCGTCGACGACGTCGACGCGGCCGAGGCGGCGGTGCTGAAGCTCGGCGCCACCTCACTATCCTCCGGCGGCGTGAGCTGGCGGGTCTACGCCGACCCGGCCGGCAAGCCGTTCTGCCTCTGCTGGGACTAGTACTCGAGCCGTGATGGGCGCTCCTGCGCCCGGATTCGTCAAGGGCTTTATGCCGCCGATGCAGTTTAAGCCGTGCTCCTGCGCCGGACCAGAACTGGCTGATCTGTGTTCGCTGCCGACGCGCATCGGGGATCGGAGCCGAGAGCAAATATTCGGCGATCCGGCGTGAGACGCTGACGTCTGCCCGCAAGCAGACAATCGCGGCCGCGCGGTCGTTCCTCCTGAATTGCGGGACAGATAGCAACATCAAGGCCCGGGGCCTGGCCGGCGTGGTACTCGCGAGCGGTCGTGATGATGGCCACGCCGGGCTCCTTTCGCCCTCAATCGCTGTGATCCATTCTGCACGTCCGCAAGCCAGTGGTGACGGCTCTGATCGACTTCATGTGTGCTTCCGCTCCGAAGAGAGAACGGTTGGGTGACGCGTGGCAGCCACCGGGCGAGGCGCAGGAGTGAAGGCTGGCGTGCGAGCTCACGCACAGCATGTCTGCGAACCCGAGCGTCTCCGGCCGGAGCTGGGATGCGGCAATCGGACCAGGCGAGCGGGTCGCAGGCAAAGGAGAGCAGGTCGTGCGCCACAGACACGGCCGACTTGCCCGGGCGGGATCGGGCGCCCCGTCATTGCCCGGCCTCTGCATCTGCCTGCGTGCCCTGGTGACTGCGGCCCCGCCGCGCTGGGGGAGT
>WNFN01137533.1_pt1 | contig 10361 bp, 10 predicted proteins | sample 5400161 | NCBI WGS metagenome assembly WNFN01 (sample SAMN13153353, study PRJNA577476) | soil metagenome | isolation source: 80 cm saprolite on Douglas fir-dominated hillslope | place: USA:California | collected 2013-09-17
TGCGAGCCATAGACATCTTTGGTTGAAGCAAAGATGAAGACCGAGTTTGGTTGCATTTCCCGGAGCAGGTTCACCGTGCCTTCGACGTTCGTGCGAAAGCAATTGTCGGCATCAGCCGGATTCTTGCTGGAGTACGCCGCGAGATGAATTACGACTTCATAAGCGCTTGCTCGCGCGGCGTCGAGCCGACTGAGCACGTCCAGCTGCGAGCGGCGGGAAAGATCTTCGGCATTGAAAAAGTGGCGCACGTGAGTGCCGAGATAACCGCTGCCGCCCGTGACAAGAATTTTCACAGTTTGCTACACGGTCCCGCGCGCCAATTCATTGAGTTTCATCAGTGAGTCAGCGCGGCCGATGGCGATCAGGATATCGCCGTTTTCGATGGCCGCGTCGCCGGCCGGATTGAAAAGCATTTCGCCGTTCTGCCGGCGAATGCTGATTATGACCACGTCCAGTTCCGACCGAATTCGCGTAACGCGCAGCTCCTGTCCAACCAGCGACGAAGCTGCGTCCACTTCAACTTGCTCGAACGCCAGGCCTAGTTCGTTGGCGGTAATCGAATCCATGAATTCGCTGACCGCAGGCTTTGTCAGCGCCACGGCCATGCGATGCCCGCCGATGATCGTGGGCGCGACCACGTGATTCGCACCGGCGCGCAAAAGTTTTGCTTCCGCCTGTTCTTCGGCGGCCCGGGCGACGATGCGCAGATTCGGATTCAAATCTCGCGCGGTCAGCACGACGTATACATTGTCCGCGTCGTTGGGAAGACAGGCGGCCAGGCCGCGCGCGTGTTGGACTCGCGCTTCGCGCAGGGTTGCCTCGAGCGTCGCGTCGCCGACCAGAACACTTACGCCACGCTGCGCGAACTCGTTTGCCCTTGGCTGATCCTGTTCGATCACAACGAAAGATTCATTCGCGAGCAGGAGGTCGCGCACCAGGTGCGATCCCACTCGGCCTGATCCGCAGATAATGAAGTGATTGCTTAGCTTGCTCATTCTTCGCGAACGTCGTCGCTGGCCAAAAGTCGCGACCAGCTCCGATTGCACCACAGATTGAACTATGGTCGAGATGGCCAGCGCAACCCCGCCCGCCCCAATCAGCATGACCGCGACCGCAAACATGCGGCCCGTGCCGCTCTGCGGAGTCTGGTCACCGTAACCGACAGTGGTCAAGGTCTGGACCGTGACGTACAGACTATCGGCCAGCGGCCAACGTTCAATGAAGTGAAACCCAATCGTGCCGAACAGGATGGCCGCCAACAGCGCCAACAGCGCATAGCGAATGCGGAAGCTTATTCTGGACGGAATGCGTGGCGGCATGAGTTTATCGGAAACGACTCGCGTCGAAAGAACCAGGAAGCCCTCCCGCGAAAGGTGCTCGCCTACTTTCTCTTCCAGCGCACGCCGTCCTTGGTATCTTCCAGCACGATGCCACGCTCTGCGAGTTCGTCGCGAATTTCGTCGCCGCGCTCAAAGTCGCGGCGGTGGCGCGCTTCCTGGCGCTCATCGATCAGCTTCTGAATTTCTTCGTCGAGCATCTCGCGCGCAGGTTCGCCGAAAACATTCAGCACGCTGTCGAGGCGCTCGATCGCGGCCATGAGTTCGCGTTTGTTGTCTTCGCGCAGCGTGCGTTTTGCCAGGGCAGTGTTCACTTCGCGCGTCAGTTCGTGCACGGCGGCGAGGGCCACGGACGTGTTCAGATCGTCGTCCATGCCCGCTTCGAATTCTGTTAGAGCTTGTTCAGTTGCGGCGTGAAGCTCATCGCTGCGACCTGGTTCGGTCCTGGCTTCTTCCAGGGGAACGCTCAAGAGGAAATAGCGGATCCCGGCCGGAGCAAAACCTTTCGCGGTTAAGTCACGAAACGTATAGTAGTTGCCTCTCGACTTGGACATCGTCTCGCCTTCGACTTTCAAGTGCTCAAAATGCAGCCAGTGACGGACGAAGTCTTTCCCGGTCGCGCCTTCGCTCTGGGCGATCTCGTTTTCGTGATGCGGAAACACCAGATCGATTCCGCCTGCGTGCAGGTCAAAAGTCTCGCCGAGATATTTCATCGACATCGCCGAGCATTCAATGTGCCATCCCGGTCGACCGCGACCGATGGTTGTTTCCCAAGCGGGTTCTTCCTGATTCGTCGGGGCTTTCCAGAGAGCGAAGTCGCGCGCGTCTTCCTTTTCGTACTTGTCGGTGTCGATGCGCTCACTGGCGCCGGCGATGTTGCCGGCGAAGTTAATCTTCGACAGCTTGCCGTATTCCGGAAACGAACTGATGCGGTAATAGATCGAACCATCGGAACGATAAGCGTGACCGCGCTCCTCAAGCTTGCCGATCAGCGATGCCATGTCCGGGATGTGTTGCGTCGCGCGCGGAGCGACCTCAGGCCGTTGGCAACCGAGCGCGTCAAAGTCGTCCCAGAACGCGTCGATGTATTTCGCGGTGTACTCATCCAGCGATTTACCGGCCTCGCCCGCTTTCGCAATGATCCGATCATCGACATCGGTGAGGTTCATCACCTGCGTCACGCGCCAGCCTTTGAACTTCAGATAGCGGCGCAAAACGTCGGCGGCAATCGCCGATCGAAAATTGCCGATGTGGCCAAAATCCCAGACGGTCGGTCCGCAGTAATAGAATTTCGCTTCGCCTTCGACCAGCGGACGAAATTCTTCAAGCTGACCAGAGAGAGTGTTGTGGAGGCGCAGCATTGCTCTGCGAGTCTAAGAAAGGAGTGAGAGCGAGTCAAACATGGCCGTTCGGGGCAGTAGCCCGACCGTGAGGGAGGGCTCAATCGTTCAGGCGGGATAGTCATGGTCGGCGATCTGTTGGCGGATACGGTGAAGTTCAGCCCAGACTTTTTCGGGTGGCGCGTCCATTTGCCTTTGACGAGCTAATCTCGCCCGAATCTTTTCAGCGAGGTCGTGCAGGCCTTTCTGGAAATTCAGTTGCGCCACCTTGTCCAGCAGAACTCGCTGCTCTGATGGCTCAAGTTCGATGATGACGTTTGCGAGATCGTCGATTGATTGCATGAGAGAACTCCCTTATGGCGTTTCATGGTATCGCTTCGCCCCGAAAGTTGGCAACTTTCACCGGCCTCTCGATGACCTTTACAGCCGTTCACGATACGGCCATAATTCACACTAACTGGGGTAATAATATACTTGACACCGCAAGCCCGATTGTTGGGTGTCGATAATATTTGCCATCTATGAGACGAGGTGCAATGGCCGGAAACCAATTGACCGTGCTTATGCGGTTGAATTCGCAAAGCAGTTCCGGTTTCCGGAAAGGAGTTTCGATTGTGAAGGGCCTTAGACTAGTTGCGACCGCCGCCCTCGCCCTCCCTCTTATGTGCTCGGGACTAATATTTTCCTGGACTCTCACGAAAAAAGCGCTCGCACAAACTTCCGCCGCGCAAGGGCGGAGCGGGGCGGTAAGTAAAGGCGAAGAGGCGCTCGCAGACAGCGCCATAGAGCGCGCGAATCTTCAGCGCACTGGTGTCTTTCATACGAAGGCTCCCGACAATCCTTCCGGGATAACATGGGAATCCCCAAGGTTGTTCATCATGAAAAGAGGAAGGTATGACACGGACATGCCGAAACTCCTGAACCAGGGGGGCGGAGAGATGATTTTTTTCCCTGGAGGGAATTGGTTTCACTCCTACGAGTTCGAGTATTCTGACCCCTTAGTATACGGTGACACAATTTATTTCTCACTTAATGTGGGCGATGGTTATCTCTTTGCCGTCGACGCGAAAACCGGACAATCGAAGTGGACCCTACAGAGAAAGAAGGGTTATTTCACAGCCCCTGCCGTGGCCAACGACATCCTCTATGCTGGCGCTGATGACGGAGTCGTCCATGCCCTGGATCTGATGATCCACCGAGAAAAGTGGCGATTCACAACGCCGGATAAGTCCAAGGTTACTGCTGCGCCCTCGGTGAGTAATGGCGTCGTTTTCTTCGGTACGACGAGTGGCAGGTTCTACGCATTGAGCGCACAAACGGGAGAAGTTAAATGGACCTTTGAGACCGGCCAACCAACATACTGGCTGACGCCAGCCTTTGCCGATGGAATGGTTGTCTGCGGTGCCAACTCGGGAGCGCTCTACACGCTGGAGACTGAGACAGGGAAACAAGTTTGGAAATTCACAACTAAGGACAAGGAACGGATCAATTCGGTCGTGATCTCCAATGAGGTCGCCTTTGTTACGGATTATCAAGGGAATGTTCTCCACCTGGATCTCAAAACCGGAGAGCAGAAACACAAAGCGGGAAAGGATAACAAGGCAGGGAGCGTTTTGGCAGTTGACGACAACACGATTTATTTCGGGGGCTGGCACGGAGGAAACATTTATGCTGTCGACGCCATGACAGGAGAGGAACGGTGGAAATTCAGGACGGCGGAACCGTGCAACTCTCCTGCGATCTCGGATGGCGTGGTCTACTTCACTTGTGAAGACAAGAAGCTATATGCCATCGACGCGAAAACCGGGAGAAGACACTGGACAATTGAGACAAAAAACATTCAAGTCTCCAACCCGGTCATCGCCGACGGCACGATTTACTTCATTGGGGACAGTGGAAAAGTTTACGCCGTACGTTGACCCGGCGGGAGCGTGTTTCTCAACCCTTGCGGTGTCAACTATATTGTTACCCTAACTGGAGATCATTCACGATGGACATAACAGCACTTTCCGAACAACTGGAGAAGTACGAAAAGAAGTGGATCGCCATCGACGAGTCCGAAGAAAAGATTGTCGGCGTCGGCGATGATGCCTTTGAAGCGACCGAGAACGCCGAACGCAGTGGCTATCAAGATACGATCCTATTCAAAGTCCCATCCTTTGATTCTGCCCTTATCCCACTGGCATGAGATTTCGTTCGCATAGTGCCGTAGGCACGAAATGTTTATAGATTATGAGCGACTGATTTGAATGCTCCGAGCAGGGCGAAATGCTGCATTTCGCCCTGCTCGGAGTTGGTTAGGGTGTAAACGCCAGGCTATAAACATCTCGCCGCTAACGCGGCTCATTTCTGCAGTCTGCTAAAAGGAATCCGGACTAGCACAGAAAACAAATCGACGAGAAGGCTAAAGGGCTAGGCCAAAGCTCGATTCAAAACCTAAGATCTGAAATGCTCAAAACCCTTTGCCTCTAAATCCCAGATGCGGTTCTTCTCGGCAATGCGAACCTGGCCGGGCTGGTTTGTGATCTCGCCGATGCAGGAAATCGCGACGCCATCGACTCGCTTCGGGAGGCGTGCGGCATTTTCAGGATGAACGGTGAACAGTAGTTCGAAATCTTCGCCGCCGTGCAGGGCCAGCGCCAGCGGATCAAGCGCTCGGCGTCCGCATAATCTGATCACGTCCTTATCAATCGGAAGCTGGGCCGATTGAATCAGCGCGCCGGCGTTGCTTTCGCGGCACAAGTGCGCGAGGTCGGAAGACAAACCGTCGCTGATGTCGATCATGGCGCTCGCCAGACGTTCTTCACCGAGCACGATGCCCCAGCCTACTCGTGGCGATGGGCGAAGGTGGCGGAGAAGAAGGAAGTCGATAGCGTCGGTCTCTGATTCCTCGCCGCTAACTGCACCCTCCCTGACGGTCGGGCTTCTGACACGCGCGCCCATCTCGATCAATTTTAATCCGGCCGCGGAGCCGCCGAGCGCGCCCGTGACATAGATTTGATCGCCCGGCTGGGCCGTCGATCGGAGCACGACGGCGCCGGAACTAACTTCGCCCAGCAGGATCGAATCGATCACGATCTGATCGACCGTGCGCGAAACGTCTCCGCCCGCGAGCGCAATTCCGTATTCATCTGCCAGCCCGAGAAAACCTTCGAAAAACTCGTCCTTGAAGTTGTCATTCCAAACATCGTCGGGCAGGCCGATCGACACCAGCGACCAGAGTGGTCGCGCGCCCATCGCGGCAATGTCTGAGAGCGAAACCGCGAGGGCCTTGTGACCAAGCAGGCGTGCCGGCGTGGCGTCGCGGTAGAAATCAATTCCTTCGGCGAGCAGATCAGTCGTAACGACGACAGCGCGCCCGGCGAGTTCTGAGATCACGCTCGCGTCATCGCCGATTCCCGTGACCAGGCGCGTCGAATGCTTTCGCGATCGAGTCTGATCGCGGAGGCGTTGGATGAAGTCGAATTCATTCATGCGGGAAAGCCACAGAGGCACAGAGACCGAAGAAATTGCCGCAGGTAAACGCGGATTTTCACGGATAAGAAATAATCGGTTTTGATCTGCGAGTATCCGTGTTCATCTGTGGCTGATTCTGAGCTTTTCTCTGCCTCTGCGTCTCTGTGGCAACTTCTCAGAGATTGCGGCGCAGCGATTCCAGGCCGGCTTCGATCGTTTCGATCGGAGTGGAGAATGAAAAGCGCACGTGACCTTCGCCGTGCGGGCCAAAGACCACGCCCGGCACCGTCGCAACCTGGGCGCGGTTAAGCAAAGTCTCCGCAGCTTCACGGCTGTCGCGGCTGATGCGCGTCACGTCCGGAAAAGCGTAGAAAGCTCCGGCCGGCAACTCGCAAATCAGGCCGACTTCGTTCAAGCCGGCCAACAACAAATCGCGCCGCTCACGATAAGCGACGCGCGAAGTCTCGAGAAAATCCGATGGGGTGGTAAACGCCGCCAACGCGGCCCATTGCGTCGGCGTCGAGACGCCGTTCGACGAATACAGAATCGCCTTGCGCAAACCGGTCATCCACGGTTCTCCCGCGACTGCGTAGCCGACGCGCCAGCCGGTCATGGCATAGGATTTCGACAAGGTGAACAAAGTTATCGTGCGTTCCGACATTCCTTCCAGCGAGCCGATCGAAACGTGCTCGCCGTCGTAAACGATGTCTTCGTAAGCTTCGTCAGCAATCACGACCAGGTCGCGCTCGACGGCGAAGCGCGCAACTTCTTCCGTTTCCGGTCGCGTGAAAACCACGCCCGAAGGATTCATCGGAGTATTGAAATAGATCGCCTGCGTCCGTTGCGTCGCATAGCGCTCCAGTGTTTCGCGGAATCCGTTGGCGCGCGCTTCGCTGGTCGGGACCAGCACGATTTGACCCCGGGAATAAGCGATCAAATCCTTAATCGGCGTCCAGTAAGGAGAGAAGACCAGAACTTCGTCGCCCGGATTAACGACTGACTGAAACGCGGCGAACAATCCCTGCATCCCGCCGTTGACGACAATGATGCTGTCTGGCCCGACGTTGATGCGGTTGCGGTCGCGCAGTTTATCGGCGATCGCCTGGCGCAGGTCAGGAATTCCCGAAGACGGCGCATAGCGCGTCTTGTTGTCACTGAGCGCGGCCGCCGCGGCAGCTTTGATGTAGTCGGGAGTCGGACGAAAAGGCTCGCCGCCTTCGAATTGATGGACGGAAGCGCCCTGGGCCCTTAGCTCCATGACGCGATTGCGAATCTGCACGATATCGGAAAAGCCGACTTCGTCGAAACGCTCGGCTAGATGAAACCCGGCCGTCGATGCTTGCACTGTGGGCGTCGGAACCTCCGGATGAAGATAACAAATTTGAGAAGCGGGATTATAGCTTGCGGTTCTGGCTGCGTCTATTGCGCACCGCTGCGGGTCGTTCCTTAATTGGCGACCCTCATGATGATAGAGTCAGTACCGGGAGCGGTAGCGACCGGGTCTCAATTAACGGTACGGTCGAGTTTGCGAGACGCACAAACCCGGTCGCTACCGCTCCCGGTACTGACCTCACCACTCAGCCCATTGCGACTGCGCGATGAGTGGCCTCGACTCTCCAATGCAAATTGACGTACAACCGGGGCGCGCCGGCCAGGTCGGATTAGGGCTGGGTATCGCCGTCGCAACCTCAGAATGTACGTTTAATCTCCCGGCTAAGGTTCCATCTCCTAAGTGTAAGTATTGACACTGAAAACGCCGCGCGGTTAACATCGCTCCAGTTAGAGTTCCACTGAAACGTCGGCCCTGCGCCGAGAGCTGATTCGGCAAGCTTCCAAAGATGAACCAGGCAGCCATCGCGATACCCGAAAAGCTGTTCTTCAAGATCGGCGAAGTGTGTGAGCTTGCCGGGGTGCAGGCGCATGTGTTGCGTTACTGGGAAACCGAATTTCCCATGCTGGCGCCGCAGAAAAATCGCGCCGGCCAGCGCACTTATCGCCGCCGCGACGTCGAGATGGCCTTGCGGATCAAACAACTGTTGTATGACGAGCAATACACGATTGCCGGCGCCAAGAAAAAACTGGCCAACGACAGCAGCCGCGGAGCCAGCCACGAAGCCGATGCGCCGCCAACGCCGAAAGCCCCGACGCGAAGTCTGCAACCTCCGCCTTCTTTAGCCGCGCGGTTCGGCGCCCCGGCCGCTGGCGCTCCGGCTGCTCCGGCCAAAGCGCCCGAGCAGTCCGGCCAACAGCGCGCGACCTTGCGACAGATCGGTCAACAGCTTCGCGAGATTCTTGATCTGCTCGCCGACGGCGACCCTGAGATTAAGCCGACTCGCAGCAAGCGGCGCTGATCCGTGAAATTGGCCTTCGGTCATAAGCCCATCAAAGGTTTTGTTTTTTCGATTCTTAATGAAGAGGCGAAGTTTTGTGCAGAAGAGCGTCTCATTTGCCGTAAGCATGTTCGTAGTCTTTCTGATCGCGGGCAGCGAGAGAGTTTTCGCGCAATCGGAGCCATCGAAGGTCGAGGTCGCGGTACAGTTCTCGACGATTCGTTTCGGTGAGATGAGCGTCACCGAGCCGGGTTTTGGTGGCAGGTTCACTTACAACATTAACAAGCATGTGGCTGTGGAAGCAGAAGGGAACTTCTTTCCGAGAGATCCTGAAAACTTTTATGAAGCCCTTAAAGGTGGCCACAAGACTCAAGCGCTGTTTGGCATCAAAGCAGGGATGCGTAGCCGGCGTATCGGACTGTTTCTTAAACTCAGGCCGGGACTGGTGAGCTTCAGTAACCTCACGCGCGTAGGCTGCGACTGTAACGCGCCTCCTCCGAAACCCAGCGAGACCGATTTTGCCCTGGACGTTGGCGGAGTTGTGGAGTTTTATACATCGCGGCGGACATTCCTTCGCTTTGACCTTGGAGACACCATAGTCCACTCGAATTCCGGTAACACAATAGAGCTTCCCGGGTCCGTAAAGCAGGAAGGATCTTTTGTAATCAAGAACGTGATTCGTTCCACAAGTCACAACCTACAACTTAACGTTGGCGTGGGCATTCGGCTATTCGAAAAAGCACAAGGGCAGAACAGTGGCCATGCCGGCAAACCGAAAGAGCGGCTACCGAGGTTTGAGATTGGTGCTCAATTCAGCTCGCTTTCGATAACTAAGCACAGCGTCATCTGTTTCAGTGTCTGTCTTAGCGGCGATAATAGAACTTATTCCGAGCCGGGTGGAGGAGCCAGATTTAGCTACAATCTCACCAACAACATCGGCGTGGAGGCGGAAGGTAATCTTTTCCCGCGGGACCACCTCGACTTTGGCTTCGGCCCGACGGGTCGTATGGCTCAAGCGCAATTTGGCGTTAAGGTCGGAAAGCGCTTTGGGAAGCTTGGTGCGTTTGGAAAAATCCGCCCTGGATTCGTAAGTTTTTCCAGAGTTAGTTACCTAATCAGTAGCTTCCCGCTGTCAGTCTATGGCGGAAACTTTACCATCGGTAACTTCGGATTTAGAAAAGACAGATTCTTCTCCACCGATGTGGGGGGCGTCATTGAATTCTATCCGTCCAGGCATCTGGTAACGCGAGTTGATCTGGGCGACACGATCATTCGATATCCCGAAATAGATGCCCCGGGACTCAGCTTGATCTTCGCTATTCAAAGATTCCCGCCCGAAACGAGACACAATTTTCAGTTTTCCGCCGGTGTAGGATTAAGATTCTAGTAAACAAATATCTCTCCGAGAAACAGCTTGCAAATCAATGTCAGCTTCCGTTTGTGAACGCCGGATCGGGCCGCGAAACTTTGAAAAAACATTCTTTCAGGCCATACTGAAAGTCTTGACGGGACGTGGCGCAGCCTGGTAGCGCGCACCCTTGGGGTGGGTGAGGCCGCTGGTTCGAATCCAGTCGTCCCGACCAAACAAAAAGGCTTCTCGCATGATTAGTGCGGGAAGCCTTTTGCGATCGCGAATTCGGTCGGCGCCTTGCGCAGCTTTAATGAGATCGCGATGGTTTCCGGCTGTTAGGGTTCCTGGACTTGTTGTTCCTGGTATTCGTGTTCGTGCTCGCGTTCGTATTCTTGTTGACCACGGACTGTGCCGGTTGCAGTCCGATAAAGCCGCCGGCCAGAGTCAGCACGCACATCGCGCCGAATTGCGGATGCGCTCCGCACGACACTCCGGCAACTCGATAATTCTCGCTCATGATTCTCATGCGATGACCACGGCTGGCGAA
>WNFN01070703.1_pt1 | contig 10357 bp, 10 predicted proteins | sample 5400161 | NCBI WGS metagenome assembly WNFN01 (sample SAMN13153353, study PRJNA577476) | soil metagenome | isolation source: 80 cm saprolite on Douglas fir-dominated hillslope | place: USA:California | collected 2013-09-17
GCTTTTGGACCGCGACGCGGAGACGGCCTATCGGGAGCGGCTGCTGCCTCTCGCCACCGTCGTCACTCCGAACCTGCCCGAGGCGGAGTCGCTCCTCGGCCGTCCCGTCCGCACGCTCGCCGAGATGCGCGAGGCCGCCCGCGCCCTGCGCGCGATGGGCCCGCGCGCGGTCGTGGTGAAGGGCGGGCACCTCGAAGGCGACGCCGTCGACGTGTTCTGGGACGGCGAGCGCATGGAGGACCTGTCCGCGCCACGCATCGCGACGAAGAACACGCACGGCACGGGGTGCACCTACTCCGCGGCCATCGCCGCCCGCCTCGCCCTCGGCGACGCCCTTCTCGACGCGGTGCGCGGGGCGAAGGCCTATCTCACGGAAGCGATTCGGCGGTCCTATTCGGTCGGCCGCGGCCACGGACCGTTGGACCACCTCCACCCGCTCAAGTAGGAGGCGCCGGCCACGTCGCCGGCGCCTCCACGGCGTCACTCCTGGGCGGTGATGCTTCCGAAGAGTCCGTGTGACTCCTCATCGGGCCCGGCTGCGAAGAACAGCGTGGTGGTGGGGCCGGCATTGACGCCGTTGCCGAAGCCGATGCCCCACAATCCATCGATGGCCAGCGGCTTGTGGTCCGGCGTCTTGAGGTGTCCCTTCGCCTCGAAGGTGGCGAGGTCGTAGGCGTTGATGCGGCCGTCGCCGAAGTTGCCCACCAGCAGGTTCCCGCTGAAGCGACCGAAGCCGGCAGGAGCGATGGCCAGACCCCAAGGGGCGTTGAGCGGCCCGCCCGACGCGACCCGGGCCCGGAAGTGGCCGTCCGGATCGAACACGCTCACGAAGCCGAGGCCGGGGCCGGCGACCTCGTCGTGCGCGTGCGCGTCCTGCTGGGCGTACGTGACGTAGATGAGCCCCTGCAGGTTCTGGATGCCGAACGGCGCGAAGCCCGCGGGGAGGTCGGGGGCCACGAAGCCGCCCGCGGTGTCGACCGGATGGAAGCTGCCGTCGAAGACGTCCACCCGTGCGTTGTGGAAGTCGGCGGCGTAGAGGAAGGCACCGGCGACGGTGGTGGCAATGGCCAGGCCCTTGTAGATCGCGCCCGCGGTCGAGGTCACCGCGATCTCGGCCTGGGTCGGGGCCACCGCAGGGTTCCATCCCGAGATCGTGCCGTCCTCGGCGTCGAAGAGGAAGCGGGCGGGCCTCGAGGTTGTTCCGTTGGTGACGACGAAGCTCGCGCCCCCGTTGAACACGGTGCCGGTGGGGGCGCCAGGCACGCTCACGACCAGCGACTGCGGCGTGCCGCTGCCGTTGTACAGCGTGGAGCGGTCCGTCCCGTTGTCGGCCACCCACCACGGGCTGGTCGCGCTGCGCGTGATGCCCCAGGCGTTCACGAGGTTGGCATCCGTGTGGTCGGCCGGGATCGAGCCGTCGGAGACGAGATTGTGCACGACATATGAGTTCGGGGCCGGCGGCCGCGCGACAGCCGGAGTCACGAAGACGAGGGCGACAGCGGCGAGAAGCAGGGCGAATCGACTCCTGCGGCGGACGAAGTGGATGTTCATGAGGGAATCTCCTGGGCCGGCCGGAGCGACGAATGGCCCGGCCGGGATGTGCGAGGGTGAACCGGCGCCCGGCTGGAGGTCGTTGGCGGCCCGCTCAGCACGTCGCCTTGGCGAACGAGACTCGTTGATGGGAAAGCACGTGGTGTGCCGGCCCCATCGGCGCGGTTGGCCGGGGTCTCCGCCGATGGCGCGTGCCGCGGCCTTACGAGCCTGGTAAGCAATTACGAGTGGCGAAACCGCTCAGTGCGACGACAGGCCCGACGTTCTGCGCTGGCCGCTGAACACGCGGTACAACGCCCACAGCGAGGGCGCCAGCACGACGCCTCCCGCCACGAGCACGCCCAGGACGGCCCGAAGCACCGCGGGCGGTGCGGCCGCGTCGCGGAACGTGAAGTCCGGTGGCACCAGGTAGGGGAACTGGCCGAGACCCCACCCCCATACGACCAGCGTGACCTGGAGGATCGCCAGCAAGCGCGCGAGCGCGTAGCTGCGCCACCAGAGCGAGGCCAGCGCGCCCATGGCCACGGTGGCGATGAAGGCGTGCAGGGGCAGCGACCACGGCTGTGCGGAGAGGCCCATCCACACTCGCGGGGCCTCTTCTCGCGCGAGCGCGAGGGCGCCGAAGGCGAGGATCCCGAGCACGGCGCCGGCGGCGAGGGCGCGCCCGCGGAAGTCCTCGCGCAACGCGTCGTCTTCGCTCTCCAGCGTGAGGTAGACGGCGGCGAGGAACGCGAACAGCACGAGAGCCAGCGCGCCCACGGCCAGGGGGAACGGAGCCAGCCACGGCCGGACGAATCCGCCCAGCACGCGCCCCTCGCTCACGCGGACGCGTCCGGCGGCCACCGCGCCCACGCAGACGCCCAGCATCACGGGAGTGAGCACGCTGGCCATGGCGAACACCCGCCCCCAACGGCGCTGCACCGCGTCCGACGCATCGTCGTAGCTGCGGAAGGTGAAGGCGGAGCCGCGCAGGACGACCCCCAGCAGCATCAGGGGGAGCGGGACGTGCAGCGCGGTCGAGAGCGCCGCCCAGGCCACCGGGAAGCACACGAAGAGCAGGACGACGACCAGGATGAGCCAGACGTGGTTCGCTTCCCAGATGGGCCCGATCGCGTGCGCGATCAGGTCCCGCTGGGCGCGCGCCCGCGGCCCGGAGGACAGAAGGTCCCAGACTCCGCCCCCGAAATCCGCGCCCGCGCCCAGCGCATACAGGGTCAGGGACACCATCACCGCGCCCGCGATCCAGTATTCGAGAGGCATCAGGCCTCCGCGGGGCGGCGTCCCTGCGCGGGCGCGACCACGCGCGGGCTCGTGAACACCTGGCGCCGCAGGAGGAAGAGCACCACGAAGCCGAGGAAGACGTAGACGGAGGTGAACGTGACCAGCGGGACCACGAGTCCCGGCATCGGCGTGACCGCGTCCGCCGTGCGCAGGACGCCGTGGACGATCCAGGGCTGGCGGCCGACCTCGGTCACCGCCCACCCCGCTTCCAGAGCGACGAAGCCGAGGGGACCGCAGGCCACGAGCATCTTCAGGTACCAGCGCTGATCGGGCAGGCCGCGCCGCCGCCACGCCAGCAGCCCCCCCAGCAGCGCCACCGCCATGAGCGCGCTGCCGCACCCCACCATGACCTGGAACGCGACGTGGACGACGTGGACGGGCGGGCGGTCGGAGCGGGCCACGGCGTCCAGTCCCTGGACCACGGCCCGGGGATCGTGGAAGGCGAGGAGACTCAGGCCGTAGGGGATCTCGATCGCGTAGCGCGTCGTCTCCGCCTCCTCGTCCGGCCAGCCGCCGAGGCGCAGGGGCGCGCCGCGCTCGGTGCGGAACTGCCCCTCCATGGCCGCCAGCTTCACGGGCTGATGCTCCGCCACCTGCCGCGCGCTGAAGTCTCCGCTGATCGGCTGCAGGACCGCGGCGACGCCCGCCATCCAGAGCGCGAAGCCCAGGGCGCGCCGATGGAACAGGTTGTCCGGCTCCGTGAGCAGCCTCCAGGCGTGGATGGCGGCCACGGCGAAGCCGACGGAGAGGTAGGCGGCGATCGTCATGTGCACGATCTCGGTGGGGAAGCCGGTCGGGGTGTTCATCCAGCCGTTCGCGATCACCACGAACACGCCCGAGAGCACGCCGCTGAGCGCCACCAGCACGCCCGCCGCCCAGTGCGCGCGCGGCGGGACGCGTTCCCATCCGTAGAGGTAGATGCCCAGGAAGATGGCTTCCAGGAAGAAGGCGAAGCCCTCGAGCGAGAACGGCATTCCGAAGATGGGTCCGGCAAAGGCCATGAACGACGGCCAGAGGAGGCCCAGCTCGAAGGAGAGGACGGTGCCGGACACGGCGCCCACCGCGAAGAGGATGGCCGTCCCCTGGGCCCAGCGGCGGGCCAGGAGGAGGCTGGCCTCGTCCTTCCGCCGTATCCAGCGGTCCTCCGCGATCACCATGAGCACGGGCATGGCGATGCCGACGACGGCGAAGACGATGTGGAAGCCGAGCGAGATCGCCATCTGCGCTCGCGCGGCGAGGAGATCGTTCACGACCTACGCGGGCTCAGCGTCGTCCCGATCCCACATCCGTATGACGGCCAGGAAGAACGACACGACCAGCGGTCCCGCGACGAGGCCGACGGGGCCGAAATACGCGAGCCCGCCGAGCAGGGCGAAGAAGACCACGGCTCCGTGCAGCTCGATGCCGCCGCGGATGAGGAAGGGCTTGACCACGTTGTCGATCAGGCCCACGGCCAGGATTCCCCACAGCACGAGGAAGAGGGCGGCGTAGGAATGCCCGCCCAGGTACATGATCACCGCCGAGGCCAGCACCACGGAGCCGGCCCCCACCGCGGGCACGAGGGCCACGATCAGGGTCACGATCGCGAAGAAGAAGGGGTTCGGGACCCGTGCGATGAGGTAGCCGACGAGGGCGACGGCGGCCTGGATCGCCGCCGTGGCCACCGAGGAGACGATCACCGCCACCGACACCTGCCGGAACTCCCCGAGCAGCCGCCGTGTCTGGCCTCTCCCGAGCGGCATCACGTCCTCGAACCAATCCACGAGCTGCGGCCCGTCCACCAGGAAGAAGAAGAAGGCGATGAGCATCATCACGAGCTGGATGACCACCTCCCAAGTCGCGGTCAGCACTCCGCCCACGGCCGCGGCCGCGCGCCCACTCTGCTTCTGGGTGAGGTCCTGGAGGTCCCCCTGGTCCTGCGGAAGGCGGGCCATCACCTTCTGCGCGAGCGCGCGGAGGGGCCGGGGAAGGTCGTTGACGAGACCCTGCACGCCCTCGCTGCGCAGCGTGGTGCGGACATAGTTCGCGCCCGCCGCCACCTCGTTGGCCAGCACGACGCTGATGCTCGCGAGCGGCAGCACCACGATGAGCAGGATCCCCGCCGCGATGAAGAGGGCGGCCGCGAACGGCTGGACGATGAGCGCCAGCAGGGCCAGCGCAATGATGGTCAGGACGAGCAGGGTCCAGCGCGCCGCCTGCGGGCTGCGGATGGGCCGCACCTGGCCGTCAGCGGAGGTCGTCTTCTCCTTCGGCGTGGACCGGGTCATGGGTGCGTTTGCAGAGCTTAGCGCGCGGCGGGCCGAATTGGCGAGATGCTACGATGCCCCCATGGTGCGGCTGACGCACGAGCCCATCGACGTGGGCGCCCTGACCCCGGCCACGGCCGAGGACGGTGCGGTCTGCATCTTCCTCGGGGTCGTCCGCAACGAAAACGGCGGCCGCCCCGTGCGCCATCTCGAATACGAGGCCTACGAGGAGATGGCCCTGCCGCTCATGGAGCAGATCGCGGCGGAGGCACGCCGCCGCTGGCCGGTCACCGAAGTCCGCATCGTGCACCGCCTCGGCCGCCTCGAGATCGGCGAGCCCAGCGTCGCCGTCGCCGTGACCGCGCCGCACCGGGGGGCCGCCTTCGAGGCCTGCCGCTACGCGATCGACACCCTCAAGGCCACGGTGCCCATCTGGAAGAAGGAGTTCTACGCCGACGGCGCGGTGTGGCTGGAGGGTCCCGGCTCGGCGCCGGTGGAGGTCACGGCGCGGACGACGTGAACGGGCGTCGCTTCAAGGCCATCCGGGCAGCAATCGCTCCGCCACGATGAACTCGGCCAGGCGATCGGCCACGACCAGGCTCCCCATCGGGGACGGATGATCGTCGTCGAGGAAGTAATCCGCGGGGGGAAAGCCGTCCGCCTGCGCACGCGCGCGCAGCACCGGCAGCAGATCCAAGGTGGGAACGCCCAGGCCCCGGGCGAATTCGAGCAGCCGCCGCTGCGGGTCATCCGCGCCGCGCGCCACTGAAACCTGGAAGGCGTAGGGAAAGACGACCAGGCAGAGCCGCATGTGCCGCGTGCGACACAGCGTGGCGAGCCGATCCAGGTCGCTCCGCGTCGCCTCCCAGCCTCGCTGCACGTCCGCTCGTTCCGGATCGTCCACGAGCATCCGGACGCCGAACAGCTCCTCACGCTCCGCGCCCGCGCGCACGTCGCGGCCGAAGCGCACGGCCAGCGCGGCCTGACGCGCGAGCGCCACCAGCGCACTGTGATTGGCGATCCAGTCGATACGTGACTCGACGCTGAGCCGGAGCTGCTTGCTCGACGACCGGCCCGAGCCGCGCGCCGCCTCCAACTCCCCGGCCACGTCGTTCAGCACGAAGCCGAGCACGACGAGGTCGGGGTGATAGCGGATCCCCTCCCGCTCGAGCCATCCCACCTCTTGCCAGGTACTGTAGCCGTTCACCGCGCCGTTGACTGTCTCGATCGGAGGGCCGCCCATCCGCTGGAGGCGCTCCGCCGCGAGGTAGGGATAGCTGTCCGCGTGGCTGGGGAGGCCATAGCCGACGGTGACGGAATCGCCGAGGTAGAGGATGCGCGCCGCTCCTGGCCGCCGCGCGTAGTCCAGCTCGGGCCCCCGCAGCCCTTTCGCGTTCACCGTGACCGGCACGCCATCCCACTCGTCCTGGGCGGAGGGGCGCAGCCGCCAGCCCAGCTCGGGATCACGCACGAAGAGAGTCGACTTGTGCGGCAGGGGGACCAGGGGGCGGGCGACGACGTCGATCGTGACGAGGGCCAGGAGCAGGGCCGCGACGCGGCCGGCGACGGCCAGGGCGGCGAGACGAGTGGGTGCCCGTCCGGCGATCGGGCTATCCGCCGATCTGGAACATCTGGCGCTCCTCGGTGGAGACGCCCTCGTCCAGGCGATGGCCGGTCGGCTTGAGGGCGACCGCGCGCGCCAGGATGGCCGCCACCGCGGGCACGCCCCCGCCCGTGCGCAGCGCTTTCTTGACGTCGAGCTCGTCGTCGTTGAGCAGGCACAGGTGGAACTTGCCATCCGCGGTCAGGCGCATGCGGTTGCAGGATCCGCAATAGGGCTCGCTGATGGGGCTGATGAACCCGACCACGCCCTTGCCCTCGGCAAAGCGGAAGTTCTTCGACTCGTCGGAGGGATTGGCGCTCGAAAGCGGGAGGAGCGGGCCCAGCTCCGCCTCGATGCGCTGCCGGGTCTCGCGCGTCGGCACGAACTGCGCGAGGGCGACGTGGGCGGTCTCGCCCCCGCCCAGCGGCATCAGCTCGATGAAGCGGACGTGCCAATCGTGCTCGAGGGCCCGCCGCGCGAGGTCGGCCACGTCCATGTCGTTGTAGTCGCGCGTCACCACGCAGTTGATCTTGATCGGCCTCAGCCCCGCCTCCTCGGCGGCGGCGAGGCCGGCCTCGATCTCCTCGATCGTGCCGAAGCGCATGATCTTCTTGAGGCGCTCGGGGTGGAAGGTGTCCACGTGCACGTTGATGCGGCCCAGCCCGGCCGCGGCCAGGGGCGCGGCCAGGCGTGGGAGCAGCACCGCGTTCGTGGTCATGGCGACATCCTCGACCCCGGGAGTGGCCGCGATGCGGCCCACGATCTCCACGATGTCCGGACGCAGGGTGGGCTCCCCGCCGGTGAGACGGAACTTGCGGAAGCCGACCGTCACCGCCGCGCGCGCGACCGTCTCGATCTCCTCGGCGGTGAGCAGCTCGGGCGAGGGCACGAAGGAGAGCCCGCGCAGCGGCATGCAGTACACGCAGCGCAGGTTGCAGTGGTCGATGACCGAGATCCGAAGGTAGTTGATCTCGCGCCCGAAGCGATCTCGCGGCACAGCAATTCAGTCTACGGCCGTTTGCCAGGCGGGCCTAATCCCTCTACGTTGTCACCATGCGCGTGCGCATCAGGCTGTTCGCTTGCCGCGCCCGCCTCACCGCCGCCGTCAATCGGACCTACGCCCCGTTCGACACGCCGCTCCGCGACGGCGACGAGCTCGTGTTCGTACCCCCGGTCAGCGGCGGCTGACGGGGCGGCTCAGAGGACCCAGGCCAGGAGGCGGGTCGCGCCCATCTGCGCCGCGCCCCACGCCAGATACAACCCGACGCAGAGGCCCACCGTCGCCGCGTGCCCGGCCATCACCATCAGCCCGTCGCCCTCGAGCAGACCGAGCGCGAGCATCAGGATCGCGGCCGCGGGGAAGAAATTGGACAGGGGCAGGGGAATGGGAAGGGCCAGGATCACCGCCGCGCAGCAGAGCGAGAGGCCGATGGCCGCGCGCGCGGGACCCGACGTCACCGCACCCAGACGGGGCCGAACGAGGCGGCCGCTGACCCGCCGCGCCCGCGCCATCGCCGCCGCGATCGCCTTGAGCGCGGGATAGGCGATCTCGCGGCACAGCAATTCAGTCTACGGCCGTTTGCCAGGCGGGCCTAATCCCTCTACGTTGTCACCATGCGCGTGCGCATCAGGCTGTTCGCTTCGCGCGCGATGGGCAGCGCGCGTCCATCCGCGAGCGCCATCAGATGGGCCAGATCGTCGGCCAGTCGGGGTCCGGCGGTCGAAGCGCCCGGGCTCCCGCGCATATCGAATGAGACGGGGCGGAAGGGCCGGCGTTACGCCTCCGCTTCGGGGGAGGAGTCGCCGGTGCCGCCGTCCGCGTCCGGCAAAAGCCGGTAGCCGGCGCCGCGGACGGTCAGCAGGTGCCTGGGAAATCGAGGGTTGGGCTCCAGGTACCGGCGCAGCCGGACGATGAAATTGTCGACCGCCCGCGTCTGGGTGTCGGCACTGACATTCCACACCTTCTCGAGGATCTCGCCTTTCGTCACCACGCGGCCGACGTTCTGAACGAGGAGCTTCAGGAGCATCGCCTCCAGGAGGGTGAGCGGGTGGACCTGCCCGCCGGTCTGGATCTGGAAGTTCTTGAAGTCGACGTGGGCCTGGCCGATCCGCGCCGTCTCGACGTCGCCGCCGTCGCCACCGTCGCCGTCGGCCCCCGCTTCCAGGCCGTGCACGACGTCGGCGGGCAGGCTCTTCGCGGTCAGCATCAGGATGGGAACGAAGTTGCCCGCCTTGCGCGTGCGATCGGCGACCGCGAAGCCGTCGATGCCGGGCAGCATGACGTCGAGGATCACGAGGTCGTAGCCGGCGGCCGACCCGGGGGCGAGGTGCGCGAGCGCCTCCGAGCCGTCGCCCACCACGTCCACCTCGTACCCTTCGAGCTCGAAGTTGAACTTCATGCCCTTGGCGAGGTTCTTCTCGTCCTCGACGATGAGCAGCCTAGCCATGGACGGGAGAGGGCTGGTCGGCGGCGGGCTGATCGGCCGCGCTGCCTTCCATCACTCCGGGCAGCGTCACGGTGAAGGTGGAGCCCTTGTCGGGGCCCCCGCTGTCCGCGGAGACGGTGCCGCGATGGCCCTTGACCACCGACTTCACGATGAAGAGTCCGAGCCCGGTGCCGGTGTGGCTGCGGCGCACTTCGCTTCCGATGCGGTAGAAGCGATTGAAGATGAAACGCAGGTGGGCCCGGCTCATGCCCACGCCGCGGGCCTCGCTGGGCTCCTTCGAGTACTTCACCGCGTTGTCGAGGAGGTTCACGATGGCCGTCTCCAGCGCCTCCGCGTCGCCGCGCAGCTGCAGGGAGTCGGGCCCTTCGTAGGAGAAGGCCTCGGGCGGGAGCTGGTGCCGCGTCCGGGTCAGGTCGATCGAACGGCGCACGACCCTGGCCAGGTCGAGCGGCTGCGGATCGACGACCGGCCGGTCCGTGTACATGGCGGCGTTGAGGACGTTGTTGATGGTGGCGTGCAGGCGGTCCAGGTCCTGGCGCATCGTCCGATAGAACTCTTCGCGCCGGCTCTCCGGCAGCTCGCGCATCTGGAGCGTGTCCAGGTAGAGCTTGAGGGAGGCCACGGGCGTCTTCAGCTCGTGGGTGACGGCACTGACGAAATTGCTCTGCCGCTCGTTGAGCCGTACCTCGCGGATCAGCAGGAGCACCATGAGAGTCAGGCCGCCGATGAGCAGCAGGAAGAGGAGGGTGCCGAGGAAGTAGATGACCCAGCGGACGGTGCCCGCCTCGCGCGTCACCCAGTCCGAACCGGCCAGGATCTGCCAGAAGACGGTGAGCGCGACGGCGAGCACGATCAGGCTGACCCCGATCGTGATGTGAATCCACTTCGGCCGCCGGGTCGAGGAGAGCTGGCTCCTCACGTTCATATGGTCATTCTAGACCTCGGCCCGACCCTTGCCTGTCGCGACCTAGAACAGCTTGTCCGCGTTCTTGACGATGCCGCCGAGGCGGGCGCGGCGCCAGAAGCGGCCGAAGCCGAGGAGCCGGAGCTGAGCGCGGAGGCGCGCCCAGAGCGACCGCGCGTGCAGCGCGCGGTTGGCCGTGGACATGAGGCGATGGAACTCCGTGCCGTAGGGATACCACCAGAGGTCGGCGCCGCCGCCGAACTCGCGCGCGACGTACTTCACCTGCACCATCTCGCGGAGGCCGAGGAGGCCGTGGGTGCGCCCG
>WNFN01107230.1_pt1 | contig 10354 bp, 7 predicted proteins | sample 5400161 | NCBI WGS metagenome assembly WNFN01 (sample SAMN13153353, study PRJNA577476) | soil metagenome | isolation source: 80 cm saprolite on Douglas fir-dominated hillslope | place: USA:California | collected 2013-09-17
CTCTGATGAAGATTGGACTACTTGAGGACAACCCTGCTATCCTGGATTTTATGACGACTGCCTTGCAAATGGCAGGCTACAGGGTTGAAACCCATACCAAAAGTGCTTCTCTTTTAGAAGCCCTGCTTGCAGGGGGTGACGTGGCCGCTCCCCTGCCCTATGACATTGTTATCGTCGATTTATTGCTGCCTGGCAACATACCCGGCCTTGCAGCTATTGAACATATCCACCAGGCTATATCGCCGAAGAGGCTTCCTATCATTGTCGTTTCAGCCTGCAGCCAGGATGAACTGGAAGAGGTGAAATTGAAACTCCCGCACGTTCCTGTCTTACGCAAACCCTTTAAAATGAACGCACTCCTGCAGTTAATTGAACAGATGAAAGCGTCCCGGTCAGTGCCGGGGTAGTTCAACAAAAAACGTAGTACCCTGGCCTCGTTTTGATTCGCACCAGATCCGGCCGCCGTGCCGCTCCACAATATCTTTGCTTATGGCAAGCCCAAGACCCATGCCCCTTTTTGACGAAGCCTCGGCATCTGGCGCACGATAAAATGGTTCAAAAATGTACGCTTGCTGCTCTTTTGGAATGCCCTTTCCAGCGTCATGAACCTCTATGACTGCCACGCTATCGCGCTCAACCACTTGCACTTGCACAGGACTCTCCTGCGGAGAATACTTGATCGCATTACTCACCAGGTTAACGACGACCTGGCTCAATCTATTGCAATCGCCTTGAAACGCTACTGCCGGTGAAGAAGTTTGCAGATCTATAGTACGGCCACTCAAGAGGCGCTGTTCTTCAATGATATCCTGACATATTTCTACCAGGTCGCACTGCTTCAATTGCAACCCGATCCTACCTGCACGAATGCTGCTCAGGTCGAGCAGGTCATCTACTAAATTATTCAGTCGATGCGTCTGCTCGTCAATCTTCTCTAAAGCTGTGCTTGTAGTTGCCAGTTCAGGCGGCACGTCTTGCTGCCTGGATAGCCGTCGTAAGGCGATCTGCGCCTGTCCCCGTATAGTGGTTATGGGTGTTTTCAGTTCGTGCGATGCCATTGAAAGAAACTGATCCTTCAGCCGGTTAGCCTTTTCAAGCTCCTGATTTGCAGTTGCAAGCTCGTCGGCACGTTCGTTTGCCTCTTCCTCGGCCATAAGGGCCCGCAATCGCGCAGACTCACGCTGCCCCGTGATAATGGCAACCACAAGGCCGACAACCACGAAAGGTAACATTTGCAGCATACCATCCCAGTGGGGAATGGTAAACTGCATGACCGGGGGAATATAAAAATAATCCAAAGCCAGGGCGCCTAGCAAGACGGCGAACAGCGCTGGACCAACACCCCAAAACAATGCGACTACCAGAACCGCGAGCATCATGGGGGTATCCGGAAAATAAAAATTATTAGAAAACAAATTCTTTAGGAGCAGCACCGCACCCAGCCCCAACGCCACAAGTGGCACAACGGCCAGGTAGCCTGCCAGGGGGTGACGCCAGCTTGGCATCTGGGCCACATAGAGCCTGCGTAGCTCTATCCTTTTTTCTAAGCTGATCAATTTAAGCGGACGCCCCCGGCTGTCCGTGATAGTTCCTTTCATATACTTCTCCTGGCTGGGCGTGGTTCCTCATTGGTTGCAAGTATAGCATTTTTGTTGAGTTGAGGGCAACCTCTAAGGATTTGTGTTAGGATAAGGGGATTAACAAAATCACCGGGTAATGCCTCCCAGGCCAGAGTAAGGGATGTATCATGCATCGCCGGCCAGCGGCAATACAAACCAGAAAGTAGCTCCCTTTCCAGGAGCGCTTTGCACACCAACCCGCCCATGATGGCGTTCGATGATCGTCCGGCAAATATGCAGCCCTAACCCTAGCCCCACACTGGAACCACTCTGCACCTCTACGCCTGGGACGCGGTAAAATTGATCCCAGATATGCTCTTGTTCTTCAAGGGACAGCCCGGGCCCTTCGTCTCTTACCGAGACCCGGGCTTGATTCTCCTCTACGCGCACCGAGATTTCAACAGGTTTATCAGCAGGTGAATATTTGAGGGCATTGGTCAAATAGTTCGTCACGACCTGCCCGATGCGCTCGGGGTCGACTATGACCGGCACAATCATTTCAGAAGGGGCTTGCAGGTGTAGGGTACGTTTAGGCAGCGCTCGGCGCTGATCCTGGACAGCCATGCGCACGATGGCTACCAGGTCGCTCGGTTCCGACTCGATATGTAGCTCCAGCATATTCGCCTGAATGCGCGAGACATCGAGCAGGTCACTGACCAGCCTGGTGAGGAAGCTCACCTGGTGATCGGCCCGATCGAGCAACCCCTCAATCGCTCCAATCTGGCTGTTTAGCTCCTCAGGCTTTGTTATCTTTCCCGCCAGTTTCTTTAACTGCCGTTTCGACAACTGGACATTGCCTTTAATAGTTGTCAGCGGCGTTCTTAGTTCATGGCTGGCCATGCTGAGAAACTCGTCCATGCGCTGATGGGATTCGCGCAGGGCCAATTCGTTGGCACGCGCCTCCGCTCGCTCGTATAATAGTCGCTCACGCTCGATCACAAGACCCGCCAGCTTCGCCACTGCTTTAGCGAGCGCAATCTCTTCTTGTGTATATGTATGTTCCAGCCCTCCATGATCTAATGAGAGCAGGCCAACGAGCTGGCCCCCTACGACCATCGGCGCGACCAGCGCCACGCGCACGCCATAGTTGTTGGGCTGCTCGTTGTATGGAGGCTGCGACATATCGAGAATGAGCACCTCGTGCGAACGCAGGATCGAGATAAGCTCCTGGCTGGGACTATCCCGCAGGCTGCTTTCCTGTTGTTTTTGCTCCACCCACCACTGGCGCTCTTGTTCAGGTGTAAGTCCAACGACGGCAACCGCCCGCACTAATTCAGTCCCAGGTTCCACGATGCTGATGCTTACGCGCCGGCATCCCAGAACACTACAGGTCAGGTCCGCCAGCCTCCGTGCCACTATACTCATTGCTGTTAGCGTATCTGGTAGAGGATCTTCAGCGGAACTGGCTTCGCTCGGTATCCATACAAGATCCTCCGCTATCGCCAGCAAAGCATCGAGGGAATCATGCGTTCTCTGCTCCAAATGACGTCTTTCCGTCACATCTCGCATAATCAAGACGCCACCTGCTATGTGTCCTTCGGCATCACGCACCGGAGCGCCACTGGTGCCAAGCAGCACTTCGCGCCCATCGAGCGCGCGGAGCATCACGTCCACCGCGTTTGTGCCCTCGAGTATTTCACCGCGCAGGATGCGGTGCAATGGCCATTGCTCCTTGGGGAGAAACTGGCCTTGTTCGTCGCGCACCAGCGTCTGAGATGCGCGCTCGCGCACGGGACGTGAGTGAAAGTCCAACTGGATATCGAGCGCGAGAAGTTCACGCGCAGCCTTATTTGCCTGGAAGAGACGCCCTTCAGCGTCATAGATGAACACACCGTCAGCCATAGCTTCAATAGTCGCTTCAAGCTGGCTGGCACGGGCTACTGCTTCACGCGCGAATCCCTGGGCCATTCGCTCCAAGCGCCGTCGTTCTGTGACATCGCGCGTGATCACGACGCCACCGGTAATATTCCCTTTTGTGCCACGCAACGGCGCGCCGCTCACACTAAACTCTAACTCGCGTCCATCAGGCAGGCGAACCATCATGTCCATGGCATTCGCGCCCGTCAGCCCCTCGCCACTTAAAATGCGGTGGATCGGCCATTGCTGCTCAGGGAGAGGCCGACCCCGCGCATCACGCGGAAGAAAATGAACAAGACGCTCATCTGGGGGAAGCGAGTGATAGCCGGGGGATTGATCAAGTCCAAGCAGTTCGCGCGCAGCAGCGTTTGTGCGCAGTAGATGGCCTTGCCTATCGTAGAAGAACACAGCATCAGCCATCGCCTCGAAGATTGCCTCGAGCTCGTTAGCACGCGCTGTAGCCTCGGCACGCGCGCGCCGTTCGGCCTCATACAGGGCCTCAAAACTCTCTGTCGCAGCTTTACCTTCCGCACTACATGAGTCATCGCCGTGCGCGACCGTGGGATTAACACCGGCATTGTTCTCTGAAGTCGCCAGGTTGATCCCTTTATTCTGATCGCGCGTCATTACCTCATTCCTTCCGAAAGGTCTAAAAACCAGTGTGCTAATTGTAGCAAGAGCTAAGCTTCAAATCAAGCCAGTTACATTAAACGAGTATTAGAATTTGCTTAAAGGCTCAACATGAAGTTCAATATATTTGTTGAGTTTTATAATTACTGATGAATAAAGAGGGTCCGGCAGGCGACGCCTGCCGGACCCTCTTTATTCATCAGTTATAATCTACTATGCTACCTGAGGCACCTTCTCAGCTTCAACGGCAACAGCGTCATCCCGCAGTACCAGGTGTGCTACCTGGCCGGGGGCAACAACGCCGTTCAGCAACGCGTCAGCCAGAGCATCATCGACATAGGTCTGGATCGTGCGGCGCAGTGGGCGCGCACCATACTCCTCGTCGAAGCCTTCACGCAGCAGCAGGTCTCGCACCTCGTCGCTGACTACCAGCTCGATCTTCTGCTCACTCAAGCGCGAGCGAACCTGGGCTAGCAACAGCTCAACGATCTTGTAGAGTTCCTCCTTGCCTAATGCATGGAAGATCACAACCTGGTCGATACGGTTGATGAACTCGGGCCGGAACATGCGCTTCAGCCCCTCCATCGCCTTCGAGCGGATCACCTCGTTGCGCTCATTGCGCACTTCCTCTTGACTGTTCGGCAAGAAGCCAATACGCACCGCGCGCTTCATGTCGGCGCTGCCGGCATTACTGGTCATAATCACCACGGTGTTCTTGAAGTCTACCGTGCGACCCTGACCATCGGTTAAACGGCCATCGTCCATGATCTGCAACAAGGAGTTGAAGACCTCTGGATGCGCCTTTTCGACTTCGTCCAACAGGATCACGCTATACGGGTGGCGACGCACTTGCTCGGTCAACTGACCACCCTCGTCATACCCAACATAGCCTGGAGGGCTACCAAACAGGCGGGAGACCGTATGGGGCTCCATGTACTCCGACATATCGAGGCGGATCAATTTGTCCTCGCCGCCAAAGAGTTCAGCGGCCAGGGCCTTCGCCATTTCCGTCTTACCAACACCTGTAGGGCCAAGGAACAGGAACGAACCAATGGGGCGTTTCGGATCCTTCAGACCTGCACGCGAGCGGCGGATAGCGCGAGCAATTGCGCTAATAGCCTCGTCCTGACCAATAATCCGCTTGCGCAGATCATCTTCCAGGTTCAGCAGATTCTGGCGCTCGCCCTCGACCATCTGGCTGACGGGCACCCCCGTCCAGTTCTCAACAACTTGCGCTACTAGCTCAGGAGTGACAAGTAAGGTCATTGAATTACCCGACTCGGCACGCGCTTTATCCAGTTTTTCCAGCGCCACCAGTTCTTGCTGGCGCAACCTGGCAGCACGCTCGTATTCTTCAGAGTTCGCAGCCGCTTCCTTCTTCGCCTGGATATCTGCCAGTTCTTTCTCCAGGTCAGAGATGTAGGTCGGGCTGACGATACCCTTTTCGGTCGCTTCTAAGCGTAGGGCTGAGCCAGCCTCGTCCATTACGTCGATAGCCTTGTCAGGCAAGAAGCGATCATTGATATAGCGGTCAGAGAGTTTTACAGCCGCCTCAATGGCCTCGTCGGTGATACCCACACCGTGGTGCAGTTCATAATTGGCACGCACAATACGCAGCATTTCGATGGCCTCTTCAGCCGTTGGCTCATCGACCAACACGGGTTGGAAGCGGCGCTCTAAGGCTGCATCTTTCTCGATATGCTTGCGGTATTCGTCCATCGTGGTAGCGCCGATACAGCGCAGTTCACCACGCGCCAATGCTGGCTTGAGCATATCGGCAGCGCCAACCGCGCCTTCAGCGGCACCTGCGCCAACAACCGTGTGCAACTCGTCGATAAACAGAATCACATCATCAGCCTGTCGCAGTTCCTCAAGAATAGACTTGATACGCTGTTCGAACTGTCCCCGGAACATCGCTCCGGCAACCATGCCACCAATATTTAAGGAGACGATACGCTTGCCACGCAAGTTAGCAGGGACATTACCCTCGTTAACACGACGGGCCAGGCCTTCGACAATGGCAGTCTTACCCACACCCGGCTCACCAATTAGCACCGGGTTATTCTTTTGACGGCGTCCCAGCACCGTAATTACCCGGCGAAGCTCACGTTCGCGGCCCGCAGCCGGGTCTAGTTTCCCTTGAGCAGCCTCGTCAGTCAGATCACGCCCGTACTGATCCAGCGTAGGTGTTTTACTATTTTTAGCCTGCCGCTCCGCGGTAGCCGTATTTACGCCACCAGCAGCGGATGAAGCATTGGCATTATTTGAAAAGAAACCGAAGGGAGCACCACCAGGGTTATCTTGACCATCTGAGCCGCCGAACTGGTTCATAGCCGCGCTCATCAGCTCATCAACACACTCCCGGCACAGGTAATGCTGTACACGCTTGCCGTTGACGAGTTCGTCGATACGCACGCTGGCAGGATTATTTTGACAACGTTCACACTTCATGTGATTGAATGCTCCTAACTATATGGAAGTACGATCGTGAACCTTTACTCCCTACATCTTATACGGGCAGGTTTGCACAGAAGAAACATCTGGGCCTCATACTCCGCATTTCAGCAGTAAATGTTCAATATCGTGTCTGCTTGTTAGCAGTCCCAACGTTTGATTGCCAGATTATAGCACATTGTCATTTGCTTGTCTAGCACTCCCGGTATGAGATTGCTAACCGTTCATAGCTTGATAACACGAGTGGTTTGGGAGATATTCCATTTTGAAGGAGGAATTTGTAAAGGACTCACGACGTAGAATTGTTCTCACTATTGAGAACACAGGCATGGAGGGAGATATTCCCGTCTCCCGGTCATCGAAACTCATCATCTATACAATACATGTTATAATGATAAAGCCAGTAGGTTCGCTCTAGATGGAATTGGCTAACTGCACAGGTTACATGCATCCTGTCACTTCCGCCTGGTTGCTCCAAACTTACCCTATCCAGTCTTTTCTGCATTGGTCAAACAGCACGTTTTTATACATAGGAAGGAGATGAACATGGGCCCTAACTACACCACCACGAACCCGGCCACGTCTGGTACGGTAGATACTACTACGCTAGTAACTATCTTCATCGTTTCCGGCATTGTCGGTCTCGTAGCTATCATTTTTGCGGTTATCATTTACTGGCGCATCTTCGCCAAAGCAGGTTATAGCGGGGCTTTGGGGCTGCTGATGTTTGTGCCCATCGTCAACATCGTCATGCTTTGCATACTCGCTTTTGGCGAATGGCCCATCTATAGAGAACTCAACTACCTCAGGCAGCAGGCAATGCGGAATCAGCAATATCCGCCATCGCCACAGCCATTTACATCGTCTCCACAATACCCGCAGTATGGACAACCTCAACCACCGCAGTATCCGTAGGGGTAAAGGCAAAAGTACCGGGCGCTCCTCTCGCGGATATGGTATAGTCAAAAGAAAGACGTACACTAATTTTTGCAGAGGAGCACACAAATGGATTTTGCCTACACAGAGAAAGTCAACGAGCTACGTAAGCGTCTGAGCGATTTCATGGATCGCTATATTTATCCCAACGAGCAAACCTTTCGCGACCAGGTTGCCGCTTCAGGCAACCCTTTCCACCATGCTGAAATTGTGGACGAATTGAAGGCGAAGGCCAGGGCAGAGGGGCTCTGGAATCTCTTCCTGCCCGATGAGGAGTATGGCGCCGGCCTGACGAACCTGGAATATGCGCCCCTTGCCGAAATTATGGGCCGCGTCAGTTGGGCATCCGAGGTGTTTAACTGCGCAGCGCCCGACACGGGTAACATGGAGATCCTGGCCCAGTTCGGCACGCCTGAGCAGAAAAGGCAGTGGCTCCTGCCGCTGCTGAACGGAGAGATACGCTCGACCTTTGCCATGACCGAACCAGACGTGGCCAGTTCTGATGCTACCAACATCCAGCTCTCTATCAAGCGCGAGGGCGACGAATATGTGCTCAACGGCCGCAAGTGGTGGGCCTCAGGGGCTGCGCGCGAACGTTGTAAAATTTTTATCGTAATGGGCAAGACCGATCCCGATGCTCCAGAACGGCACCGCCAGCAGAGCATGGTGCTCGTGCCAAAAAATACGCCTGGCGTCACTGTTGTGCGCAACCTTCCGGTGATGGGCTACATAGACAATGAAAGCCATTGCGAGGTGCTTTTCAAGGACGTACGCGTCCCTGTGAGCAATCTACTGGGAGAGGAAGGCGACGGTTTCGCCATTGCCCAGGCGCGCCTGGGGCCTGGACGCATCCACCATTGCATGCGCGCGATTGGGGCAGCGCAGTATGCCTTGGAATTGATGTGCCAGCGTGCCACCTCGCGTGTTGCTTTTGGCAAACCCCTATCCGAGCAAGGTGTCATCCAGGAATGGATCGCCCAATCGCAACTGGAGATCGAGCAGGCCCGGCTCCTGACGCTCAAAACAGCCTGGATGATTGACAACCTGGGCAAGAAGGCCGCGCAGAACGAGATCGCCATGATTAAGATCGCGGCACCCGAGGTATTTACCAACGTGGTCAGCCGGGCTATGCAGGTCTTCGGTGCCGCGGGACTCAGCGACGATTTTCCGCTGGCATCGATGTGGGCGCACGGGCGAACTTTACACGTGGTCGATGGGCCAGACGAGGTACACAAACGTTCGCTGGCTAGATCGGTCATACGCCAGTTGGCGAAATGAGGGATACCTGCAACAGAGGAACATACAGCTAGTAGATGAGGAACCATTCAATACGATGCAAGACCCATTTCTGTTCCAGCACAGCCATGCTGCCGAGCTGTTTATTGTGCGGCATGCTGATGCCATTCCCGAGGCAGATGAAATTATTCCCAGCGGTATCTATGACGACCTGCCGCTCAGTCGTGTGGGACGTGAGCAGGCCCAGGCATTGGCGGAACGGCTCAGTAGTTTGAACTTTGATGCGATCTACAGTAGTCCCCTGCGGCGCTGCCTGGAAACGGCAGAGCCGCTGGCCGAACGCCTGGGTATACAGCCCATTATCGTCGAGGATCTAAAAGAGATTAAACTGGGCACTATACGTCCCTTGCCCAGCGATGGCAATGATCTGGAGGCCTTGTACAAGGCCCTACAGGAACGCCAGATTGACATCGTGCGTATGGCTGGTGAAGCAGGACAGTGGGATGTTATTCCGGATAGTGAACCCTCAAAGGCATTCCGCAGGCGCGTGGTCGAGGCGTTTGATCAAATTGCGCGCAACCACATCGGCCAGCGCGTGCTGGTCTTTGCTCACGGTGGTGTGGTTAACGCCTATGCAGCCGAAGTGCTGGGACTGGAAAAAGATTTCTTTTATTGGACATTTAATGAAGCGTACATGATACTGGAGACCCCTCTACGAACTTCGCCCGGTGGTTAACTGAAATTTGGCAAACATACCTGGAAAGGCGAGGACACCGGTGTCCTCGCCTTTCCAGGTATGTTTGCCGGGCTTGATTGCCAACATTTACCGGTTCTAATTCTGGCGTGAGAAGAGTCCTTGCCAAAATGCTACGAGTTGACGACGTGTCTCTGAGCCCGGCCACGGGGTGTAGAGCAGCATAAGCACAACGCCCGTGAGTAGACCAATGCGGAACATGGTTTTTGCACGAGCGCGTTTGCGTGCTCGCCTCTCAAGCTGGGATTGCAGGGTATCGCGCGTTTCCTTCAAGTTCTTCTGAGTCTTTTTCAAACCCTTGCCAGCACGCCTGGCATTCTTTTCCAAAGCAACCTGTGCGGCACCCAATCCTGTGAGTAGGGCCTCCTGAGTTTGCGATAAGCCCGGCTGCACGCTTTTCCGAACATTCTTCAGGTTCTTTTGTGTCCTCTTTTGAGCCTTCTTCAGGTTCTTTGCAGCCCGCTTGCGCTGTTCTTTCAGCAGTTCTTGCGTCGCATCCAGTCCCACAAGTAGAACATCCTGGGTCTTTGATAACCCTGATTGCAAGCCTTCCTGGACGGTAGACACGGTGGACTTCACAGCATCTTTGGCTTTATCCTTCATAGTGTTGGCATCATAGCGATCCACGTCAGTAGTTTTCATAGTACCTGCTCCTAACCTTCCTTTCAAACTCTGGATGGCATTGCTTACGGGGCGCATGCCAATCCATTTGAGGTGTATATCAGCGCTCGTTTGCTTATGGAGTTAGAAAGCCTATTACAAGATTACACTTATAACACGATTAACGAGCTAATAAGGTTTCGTAATTGTGGGGCTCGCTTTGCACGATCAATTGCTGTGGACCCGCTTCACATTTGGATTAAACGTT
>WNFN01250645.1_pt1 | contig 10352 bp, 7 predicted proteins | sample 5400161 | NCBI WGS metagenome assembly WNFN01 (sample SAMN13153353, study PRJNA577476) | soil metagenome | isolation source: 80 cm saprolite on Douglas fir-dominated hillslope | place: USA:California | collected 2013-09-17
GGCGCGGTGCCGGCGACCGTCGCGCGGCGCATGTCGCGCGGCTGCGACTGATCGTAACGCCGCACCCGGTGCATGGTCTGGCGGTTGTCCCACATCACGAGGTCATGCAGCGTCCATTTGTGGACGTAGACGAATTCGCGCTGGGTGGCGTGCTCGTTGAGGTCGCGCAGCAATACCCGCGCCTCCGGCACCGTCATGCCGACGATGCCGCCGGCGTGCGACGACAGATACAGCGACTTGCGGCCATGCACCGGATGCGTCCGCACCAGCCGCTGCAGCACCGGTTTGAACAATTGCTTTTCTTCCTCGGTGTAGTCGAGAAAACCCAGCGAGCCGCGCGAATACATCAGCGAATGCTCGCAGATCATGTCCTCGATCTCGGCCTTGGTCTCGTCGTCGAGCGCGTCATAGGCCGCACGCATGTCGGCAAATTCGGTATTGCCGCCCTTGGGGTTCACCACCCGCGCCGACAGCAGCGAAAATTTTGCCGGAATGGGACGGAACGAACTGTCGGAATGCCACAGGCAGTTGCCGAGATTGAACAGATGAACACGGCTGTCGCGCGATAGCGGCTTGCCGTCCTTGTCGAGGTTGGAAACATCGTTAAGGCCGGTACTAAGCCGGGAATCCTGCGGCTTGACGATATTGCCGCCGCGCGGATTCTCGCGCTCGCCGAAATTCAGCGCGAACGCCATCTGCTGCTCGTCGGTAATGTCCTGATTGCGGAACAGCAGCACGGCGTATCTGTCCATGCCGGCCTCGATGTCGGCGGCTTCCTGCGGCGTCAGCGGCTGCCGCAAATCGACGCCGGAAACCTCGCCGAAAAAATGCGGGTGTAGCTGCCGGATCGAGACAGTCATGGCGTTCTCCTGATCGAGGGATGCGGTTGATCCGCTCTCATTGAGTAAAAAACTACTCCCTGATGGTGCGATGTCAACCGGCTCTGCAGGTCACGCCGGCAGATGGCGCGAAGCTCCGTCAAGAAACTGCGCCGCTATCTTTGTCACTTCGTCCCAGGATTTGGCCAGGTGCACGGCACCTGCTTCACGGAGCTTGAGTTGATGGCCCCCGCGAATATGCGAGGCTGCGCACAGGCCCACCGCCGTCATGCCCGCAGCCACCGCCGCCTTGATGCCGCTCGTGCTGTCTTCGATGACGAGGCATGATTTGGGGTTCACCCCTAGTCTGTCGGCCGCGAGCAAAAATATGTCTGGGTGCGGCTTCCTGCGCGACACCATATCCGCGCTGAATACGTTGCTGCCGAATTTGTCTGTGAGGTCGAGGATCGAGAGACAGAGCTGCAAGCGGTCGATCGAACTGGAGGACGCGATGCATCGGGGCACGTCGGAGAAAGTCTGAATGAACTTGCTGGCCCCGCTTACCTCCGTGAGGTCGGTACGAAATCGATCAAGAATCGCAAGCTTGAGATCGTCCGAGAAACTCTCCGGCAGCGGCTTGCCTACCGCGGATTCGATCGCCGCAATGGCATCGTCCCATCTCCGCCCGGAGTAGTGTTCAAGTGCGTCCTCGAGATTTGTTGCGTGACCAAGATCAGTGAGGAATTCCGCCAGCACGGTGTTGGCCAGCGCCTCGCTGTCGGCAATCACGCCGTCAAAATCGAAAATCAATGCACTCAATTTGAAGCCCAACGCAAGAGTATGGACCCGGCTATAATGCATCTATTCATGGGCTGGAGCGGTTGTCGCTGAACAAATTCTTTCACGTTGTGTCAACCGGCCTAAAGCCCAACTCACGCATTCCGCGCTATCAGGCCGCCGTCCACCGGGATGATCGCGCCGGTCAGGAATGAAGCCGCGGGCAGGCAGAGGCTCAGCGTCATGTGGGCGACCTCCTCGGGGTCGCCGTAGCGGCCGAGCGCGGTTCGGCGTCGTGCATAGATCGCCTTGTGTTCGTCGCTGATGCGTGCCGTCATGCCAGTGGAGATCGGGCCGGGGCAGATGCAGTTCACCGTGATGCCGTCACGGCCGAGTTCGACCGCGAGCGAACGCGTCAATCCAACCACGCCCGCCTTCGCCGCCGAATAGGGGCTGTGCAAAGCGGTGGCGCCGAGCGCCTCGGTAGAGGCGATATTGACGATCCGTGGGCATTCCGATTTGCGCAAATATGGCAGCGCGGCGCGGATCACCCGCGGATGCGCCGTCAGCATCACGGCAAGCCCCTTTGCCCACGCTTCCTCATAGCCATCATCGTCGATCGCCACTCGCACCGAAATGCCGGCGTTATTGACGACAATGTCGAGCCCGCCGAAATGCGCGGCGATATCGTTCACGACAGCGTTGACGTCATCGCGATTGGCCACGTCGAGCATCCAGGCTTTTGCAATCTCGCCGTTGGCGACGATCTCGGCAGCAACCGCTTGCGCGCCTTCCGCACTAAAATCGGTGACCGCCACCTTGGCGCCTTCGGCCGCGAACACCCGCGCCGTGGCGCGGCCCATGCCACCGGCCGCGCCGGTGACGAGAACGGTCAATCCCGCGACTGAGCGGCTGAACTGTTTGAAATCGGACATGGAATACTCGCTGAAGCTTGTCGTGCACTGCAGGATTGACAAGGCTGGCACCGATCTCCAGAGAGGTCAAACAATGCAAAAAAGGATCGCGGGGAGATGAACGAACTGGATTTCAGCGCAAAGCAGGTTCTTGTCGTTGGTGGCTCCAGCGGCATCGGCAACGGCATCGCGCAGGCGTTCCGGGCCAAGGGCGCGCGCGTGCATGTCTGCGGCACCCGCGCCGGCGCGGGCGACTATTCAGTGAGCGAGGGTTCCGATCTTGCGGGTCTGAATTACGCTCAGCTTGACGTCAACGATACCAAGGCGATCGAAGAATTTAAGCCAACGTTCGACCGGCTCGATGTGCTGGTGCTGGCGCAGGGGGCGGTGATCTACCGGCGCGGCGAATTCGAAATGTCGGGATTTCGTCATGTGCTGGAAGTCAATCTGATCAGCCTGATGGCGTGCGCGACCCGATTTTATCAGATGCTCAGTGCGGCCAACGGTTCGCTCATCATTATCAGTTCAACCGCCGCCTATCATTCGACCAAGGGCAATCCGGCCTACAACGCCTCGAAGACCGGCGCCGTCGGATTGACCCGGACGCTCGGCGAGGCGTGGGCCGAGGATGGCATCCGCGTCAACGGCATCGCGCCCGGCCTCGTCGATACCAAGATGACCAAGGTGACGACGGAAAATCCGAAGCGGCTCGAAGGCGCGATCGGGCGGATACCGCTGAAACGGCTGGGAACACCGGCCGACATGGCGGGCGCCGCACTGTTCCTGGCGTCGCCGCTTGCGGCCTATATCGTCGGCCAAACCCTGGTGGTCGATGGCGGTTTGATTCTCTAGCCGCCGGAACCGGACCCGGCCTCATCGGTTACATTCTGCGAGAATGATCTCACGCGCATACGGCAAGAGCATGCCCTCGAACGTGATCGAGGGTGAACAGCGGCTTTGCATCTGGAATGCGTAACAAGGAGTAGCAGTAATGGATAAGGATCGAATCGTCGGTTCTGCAAAAGATATCGAAGGTAAAGTCGAAGGCGCTGTCGGCGATATGGCAGGCGACGCTCAAGCGCAAGCTGCGGGCCGTGTCCGCGAGGCCGCCGGCACGGTGCAGAATCTGTACGGCCAGGCCAAGGATGCCGCGCGTGAAGCCGGCGATGCCGCCGCCAGCTACGCCAAGGACGCCTATGAGAACAGCGGCGAGACTTTGCGCGAGGGTTCGGAAGTCGTGGCGAAAAAGGTGCAGGATAATCCGCTCGGCGCGCTGTTGATCGCAGGCGGCATCGGCTTTGCACTGGCGATGCTGATGACGCGTCCGCCGCGTCGCCCACCGCAGCGCTGGCGGTATTACGGCTGAGCAATCACGGACTCCTCATCCTGAGGAGCGGCCTCTTGGCCGCGTCTCGAAGGATGGGAAATGTTCGGCCACATGGTTCGAGACGCGCCAACGGGTCCGCGCGAAGCGCGGCCCGATGATAAACTCCGACGCGCTCCTCACCATGAGGATCAATCAAGTCACCGCATAAAAAAGTCCGGTACCGAGGCCGACCGTCCGACCGTGCCCGGCGGGCGCGGCGGACCGGGGGCACGCAGCGGCGGCGGTTGACGCGGCGCGTTTCCAAAGCCGAAAAACTCCCGTAACGCCGGCGTACCCGATTGGACAGGGCGAAGCCTTTTCGCCGGCTTCGGGGGCCCGCCAGGTGCCGCAACCGTTCCATCCGGCGAGGTGGACGCCACCGGCGTTTCGCCCTTGGCCTGTTCGCGCCCGACCTCGCGGCGCGGCCAGACGAAATCATCGGCGCGGCCGGCAGGAGGCGCCAGCGGTTCGCCCTTGACCAGCGTTCGTGCCGCCAGCGCGTCGACCGCGGCCGGGCGGGAGCCGGGGCCGCCGAGCAATTGGTCGGTGCCGACAGAGGAGGCTACCAGCGGCAGGATCGGTCCCGCCAGCGGACGCGGCGCCGGCTGACCGGGCAGCGCGTTGGCGTCGGGCGTCGCGGGTTCGGTCGGCAGCGCGATCGGCGCGGAGCGCGCCGCCAACAGCCGGGTGATCTCGCGCTCGACATAGTGCGCGAGCTTGCGTGCGCCGGGCCTGGTGAAGAAGACGCCGTCATCGGCACGCAGTTTGCGAGGCTGGCCTTCAAAGTCGGGGCCCCTCTGCAGGAAGCGGCCGGCCTCGTCGACAAACCCGTCCCAGACATCGACATAGGTGATGCCGGCCTTGCCGGCAGCGTCGCGATACAGCGAATCCAGGAACAGCATTTTCTTGACGTAGAGTTCGACCCAGCGTTCCTCGCGAAACTCATAGACGCCGTTCGGCGAGCGGGTGCTCTTCTCCGGCGCTATGGCCGGCGGCGCGTCGCCATTATCGGCGGCGTCGTCGGGCGACAATTCGCTATCGGCTTTGTCCTCGGGCCTGGCGGTGGCGGCGTCCGCAGCGCCATCCGGCTTCGCCCCGGGTTTCGCGTCCCCAGGTTTGGCATCCGGTTTGGTGCGAGCGTCCTTCTTGTCGTTCTTTTTGTCGGTCGGTTTAGCGTCGGATTTCTCGACCACAGGCTCGCGCATCGAGACGCGGTCGTTGAGCCCGAGCATGACCACGATAGCGTCCGGCTTCTCGGTGGCGAGGATGCCTTTCGCGGCGGCGGCCCAGTCGGCCGGATCGCCCTTGGGCTGATATTTGATGAGCCCGGAGCCGGTCTTGTGCCTGCGGATCACGCCCATGTCCGGCTGCTCGGCATAGGCGTCCTCGAGACCATAGGCGAGCCAGTCGGCCATGGCATCGCCGAGCACCAGCACGTTGCGCTCCGGCACGGTCTCGCGCTTGTCCGGCGGGGGTGCCTTGGAAAAGTCCTCTCGGGGCCGCTGCTTGGGCGCCTGCTGCTGGAAGGGCGCGAACAGATCGCCGCCGAACCAGCCACCGCCACCGCCGAAACCGCCACCGAATCCACCGTTGCTGCGCGGCTGTGGCCGTTGCGGCGGTCCGCCAAAATTGAAAAACTGCGCGGATGCCGGTCCGACGATTCCAACCAGCAGCGCGACCGCGACAGCCAGCGCGATCAGCGGGCCGCTCTCGGTGAAAACGCGCAAAAAGGATTTTGGCTTTGCCATGCGCTCGTTCGCAATGAATCTCTGACGGTCATAATAGCGGAATCGGGCCGCAAGCGGGCAGATTTCGCGCCATGAACCGGGCCTCGGCCACTCCCGTCAAGGGTGTCGCAAAATGGTGTGATCAAGGTTAGCGGGTGCCCGCGAGCCCAATGCAGGGGCCGCCGGCCGCCTTACCGCAGGAAATACGCCAATTCCTTGCCCTTTTCGCCGGCAATGTAGGGATCCTGCCATTTGTCGGTGGTCTGCAGGAACCCCTTACCGGTCGGCTGTTTCGGCTTCGGCTTACCCTTGAGCATCGCATCGCGCGCCTGCTGTTCCAGCACGGCGCGAAACTTGTAGTGGTCGTAGACGTCGAGCACATGCACGGTATAGGCCAGCGCCAGCGCCCGGTTGCCGCGCAGGATCAGCATGTTCTCGTCATTGGCATAGGAAGCCTTGAAGCCGAGGTTATGGCTTCCGGTAATCACCACGCAATCGGTCTCCGACATCGGATCGATGACGACGATCTTGTCGTGGATAATGGCGTGACCGGCGCTGAGGATTTCGCGCTGGAAATCGCTGACCAGATCGTTGATGGCGGCGGCTCGAATCATCAGCACGTTCGGCACGCCGGACGGACTGAAGATCGCGGCGTTGGGGATTTTCGGTGCGTTCTTGTCCTGCGGTGCGTCCTTTGGCGGCGCGACGAAGCCGGGCAGGGCGGTCGGATCGCTGATCGCGCCGAACACAGTGAGCTTCGGATCCAGCCGGCCGAAATCGATGCCGGCGGACACCACGGTGTTGACGTCCTCACCCTCGGGGTCGGTTCGCCCGGGGTTGAACACCAGGAAGAAGATCGCGTCCTTGGCCCGCTTCATCAGCGAGAACACGAATTCCAGATCGGGCGGCACGGTGCGGGTCTTCGGCGTTCCGGTCTTCGACGTATTGGGCGAATACCAGAGTTCGACCTCGGGTTTTCCGTTGTCGAGTTTCGCCGGACTCGGTTTCGCATTGGCCTTGCGCAGCTCCGGACCCTGGTCGCTGCCGAGCGGCGCGCTGAGCGGATCGGGCTCCGGCAGCTCGTCGGCATGCAGCCGCGTCCAATATTCGAAATAGGCCTGCGCGACGTCTTCCGATTCGACGACGATCGTGTTGTTGGACTGGGCGCACAGGCCGGTGGGAGTCCAGTTGGTGCTGCCCGACCACACCGCGGTCGGCTTGCCGGTCTTGTCGAGCAGGACCGCGAACTTGTTGTGCCCGATATGGGCTGAGTTATTGAACATCCGGTTCTGGAACCGGGCACCCATCAGCGCCGAGAGCTTCTCCCGCGCGTCGGAATTGGTGATGTCCCAGATCGTGATCTTTTTGGGTTTGGCAGCGGCACCGTTCGCTGCCTTTGCCGCTTTCTTGACCGTCTTTTTCGACGCCTTGGCTTTCTGCGCCTTGCTTGCCTTCTTGGTTTTCTTCGCCGCGGATCTTTTCTTCTTTGCCTCCTTCACCACCTTCGAACGCTTGACCACGGCTTTCGCCGCCGCGGCCAGGCTTCCGGTCTTGCCAGCCGCCACGGTCTTGCTGCCGGCTGTCGAGAGAATGATATTCAGCCGCGCCTGGTTCTGCACCAGGAGCTCGACGAGTTCGGGATCGTCAAGCTCGTACAGCGCAAGGTGCAGCGTGCCGTCTTCCTTTTCCGCGCGTGCAAACATCGATTTCAGCGCCGGCAGCACATCGCCGCTGAGAAAGGTGCGGATCGGATCGCCGGTCTTCTGGATATGGGCGTCGATCTGCGGCTTGGTCGGCGCCTTGCCGTCCGGCGTCTCGAGTTGCTTGCGCAGGTTTTGCGTCGAAAGGATTCCGTTGTTGAAAAAGGCGGACACGTCGCCGAAATTGTCGGTCACGGTGAATGCATTGGTCTCGCCCGCCTCGCCGCAAACGAACAGCGGAATCGGATCGCCTTTGTATTTGCCGGGTTGCGCGGTCGGCGAGGGCGGCACTGCCACCCGGCCCGGCGCCGCCGGCCCAACCGGGACAATCTCATATTTGGCGCGGAACGGCGCACGTATCTGAAGCGTGTTGCGGCTGCGCCGGAGGGTCAGATCGCGCCAGGAGAATTTCTGGATCGGCCAGACGCTGGTGTCCTGCTCTTCCCATTTCGGATTCGACTGGGTGTCGAAGGCGACCCACGCCGGCAGCAGCCGTCGCTCGCCGGTATCGAGATTGATGCGGGTGATCATGAAGCCGAGGCAGTCGTTGATCTTGCCGTCGGTTTTCCAGGCAAGATAGGCGACTTCATTGTTGCAGAAGGCGCGCGCGTCGACGACCTTGGCCATGGCGATCTCCGTCTGTTTGCGCCGGACTCGCCCACCAACTGCCCCTGAAATGACGGGATGGCTTACATTGGCTGCAATGGATAGGACGAAATCGGGCGTGCAATCTTAATGCGTACAATTCAATAGATACAATCGTATGACGGAATCTAGAGCCCGTCCAGCATCAGTGCCAGCGCGGACGTGACGCCCGATCGGGCTCACCGCCCCCTGAGCCGCTCCAGCACGTCGGAGGAGGCAAATCCGTCCGCGGGGGCCCCGATCGAGGCCTGGAAGCCGCGCAGGGCCTCCCGCGTCCGTGACAACACTCTTTCCTGACGCGGCCAGGGCTGCACGAACGGCGCGCCGCCGCGTAGGCGGTCGGCGAAATGGCCGATCGCCAGCGCATAGGCTTCAGCCGGGTTGTATTTCATGATCACCCGAAAATTCTGCAGCATCAGGAAGCCCGGTCCCTCGGCGCCGGCCGGCGCCAGCAGATAGGCCTTGTCGGCCGGCTGCGGGAACGGCTGGCCGCCGGCCCGGCTGAGGCCGAGTTGCTGCCATTGCCCGATCGTCATCGCCTTGGCGCGATCGGCCAGCATGTAATTGAAGCCCTGCGGCAGCACGACCTCAAAGCCCCAGCTCTGGCCGGTCTGCCAGCCGTCCTTTTTCAGGTTGTTGGCGGTGGAGGCGATCAGATCGGCGGGGTTATCGACCACGTCGCGGCGGCCATCGCCGTCGGCGTCGACCGCGTAGCGCTTGAACGCGGTCGGCATGAATTGCGTCGGGCCAAACGCGCCGGCCCAGGAGCCGCGCATCTGTTCCGGGCGCAGATCGCCGCGGTGCAGGATTTCCAGCGCCGAGAGGAACTCATCCTTGAAGTATTTCTGGCGGCGGCCGATGCATGCCAGGGTCGCTGTGGACTGCAGCACATTGCGGTCCCCCATCATGGTCGAATAATTCGACTCGATGCCCCAAATCGACGCGATCGCGTAGCGGTCGACGCCATAGGTTTTTTCCGCCGCGTCGAACTGCGGCTTGTACTTGGCCAGGATCTCGCGGCCCTTGGCGAGGCGATTGTCGTTCCCCAGGATGTCGAGATAATCCCAGATTGCCTTGGTGAATTCGGGTTGCGAGTCCATCAGATCCATGATGCGCAAATCGGGCTCAAGCCCCGCGGTGAAGTGCTGGAAGCTCTGTTGCGAGATGTTGCGCCGTGCGGCGTCGGGCCACATCGAGGCGATGCACTGATCGAAATTCGCCGCCGCTTCGCGGATCGCGCTCGCGGTCATCAGGGGATGGCCGGAGGCGCCGTCCTCGCCGCTCCATGGCGGTGGCGCGCTGCCGGTGTCGGGCGTGGCTTGCACCTGCGCCGAGGCAGCGGGCCGTTGTGCGGACGGAGCGGTCTGGTTGCCCTTCGAGATTGAGCCGGTGAAGATATTGTCGAAGAAATTCTGCAATCCGCCGCCGCTGGACGACTGCCCACGTGCCTCGCCGCAGAGCAGCAGTGCCGCGGCAATGATCACCGCGCTGGTTCGTTTGTTCGCCAATGGTTCCGTCCCTCGCGCCATGTCGTACCCTGCCTGGATATCCTGCACGCAGGAGGCCTTGTTACGGTTTCCAATAGCTTAACAAAGCGAGATTTTGTTGTCGGGAGAGCAACGCCGGCGTTCGCAGCTCGCCTCCTCCCTGACCCTGCCCGACGAGGGGGGAACAGACCTACGCGTGGCGATTTACCGTCGCGTGAGGAAGCGCCGCGCGCCATACACATCCGTCTTTGTTCGCGGCTGCAAACCGGCTACCAACATGCGATCCCGCGCACTCTCTTGATGGTATCCCGACACCCCCATGAAAATCCGCAAAGCCGTTTTTCCGGTCGCCGGCCTCGGCACCCGCGTCCTGCCCGCCACCAAGGCGATGCCAAAGGAAATGCTGACCATCGTCGACAAGCCACTGATCCAGTATGTGGTCGACGAGGCCAAAGAAGCCGGCATCGAACATTTCATCTTCGTCACCGGCCGCAACAAGGGCGTGATCGAGGACCATTTCGACCGGATGTACGAGCTCGACGCCACGCTTAGCGCGCGCGGCAAGAAGGCCGAAATGGAGATCCTGGCGCGCGACCAGCCCGAGGCGGGTGCGATGAGCTTCACGCGGCAGCAGGCGCCGCTCGGCCTCGGCCATGCGGTATGGTGCGCCCGCGACATCGTCGGCAACGAGCCATTCGCGGTGATATTGCCGGACGAGCTGGTGCTGAATACGCCGGGCTGCCTCAAGCAGATGATCGAGGCCGCCAGCAAGCTCGGCGACAAATCCAACCTGATCGCGGTGGAAGAAGTGCCGGCGCATCTCACGCACCAGTATGGCATCTGCGGCGTCGGCAAGCGCCACACGCACGGCAACATGTTCGAGGTCGACGGCATGGTGGAGAAGCCGCCCAAGGGCAC
>WNFN01055600.1_pt1 | contig 10348 bp, 6 predicted proteins | sample 5400161 | NCBI WGS metagenome assembly WNFN01 (sample SAMN13153353, study PRJNA577476) | soil metagenome | isolation source: 80 cm saprolite on Douglas fir-dominated hillslope | place: USA:California | collected 2013-09-17
ACAAGCTTGCCGGACTTTGCGGGCACGTAGATCGTTTTCAGCGCATCGGGGCTCTGTTGCGCTTGCGGCGCGACTTCCATCACCACGTGATATTGGTTCAATCCTTTGTAGATGTTGGAGACCTGGCGCTGGCCGAAGGCGTCGCCGAGCGTGTTGTCAATATCCTGCATGCTGACGCCGAGACGTCCCGCCGTGTCGCGATCGATGACCACGTTACTGGCCAAACCGTGCATCTGCTGGTCGGAATTGACGTCGCGCAATTCAGGGACTTTGCTGATGCGCTGCTGGATGATGGGCGCCCAGTGGGTAAGATCCGCCAAATTGTCGGCTTGCAGCGTGTATTGGTATTGCGCGCCGCCGTAGCGGCCGCCGACGCTGAGGTCCTGCACCGCCTGAAGATACAGCGCAGCGCCGGGAACATGGGCGCTGGCCTTGCGAATGCGCGCAATGACCTGGTCGGCGCTCAGCTTGCGTTCGCTGAGGGGTTTGAGCTGGACAAACATGCGCGCGGTGCTGCCGCCAGCGCCACCGCCGGTGAATGAACTCACGGTATTCACCCCCGGATCCTTCACGACGATATCGGTGAACACGCGCATCTTCTGCGCCATGGCCGCGAACGAAAGGTCCTGATCGCCCTGGATCTGGCCGTTGAGCCTACCGGTATCCTGTTGCGGGAAGAAGCCCTTCGGAGTGATCCAAAAGAGATAGACATTGAGGCAAACGGTGCCAATGGTGACCAGCAAAATCAGGAATTGGTGGCGCAAGACCCAGCACAGGCCGACGTCGTACGTGCGCAGCAGACGATTGAACAAGTTTTCTGAAATGCGGTAAGCGAGGCTGTGCTGGCCCGTGTCCCGCTTCAGGAAGCGCGCGCACATCATCGGCGTGGCGGTCAGCGAGACGAAGAGCGAGACACCGATAGCCACGGTCAGCACCACGGCGAACTCGCGAAAGAGCCGCCCGACGATTCCGCCCATCAACAGGATGGGAATGAACACGGCGACGAGCGAGGTGCTCATGGAGAGAACCGTGAAGCCGATTTCGCTCGCGCCCTTTATCGTGGCCTCGAAGGGCTTCATGCCCGCTTCGATGTGCCGCGTAATATTCTCGATCACGACAATAGCGTCGTCCACAACGAACCCGGTGCAAATCGTCAGGGCCATCAGCGACAGGTTGTCAATACTGTAGTGGCACAGATACATGACCCCGAACGTGCCAATCAGCGAGAGCGGGACAGCGACGCTGGGAATGATCGTGGCCCAATAATTCCGCAGAAACGCAAAGACCACCAGAATGACCAATGTGATGGAAATCACCAGAGTGATCTCGACGTCGTGCACCGAAGCGCGAATCGTCGTGGTGCGGTTATCCGCTACGTTCAAGTGCAATGACGGAGAGATGGATGCGCGAAGGCCCGGCAGAAGGGCAAAGATGCGATCCACCGTCTCGATCATGTTGGCGCCGGGCTGGCGAAAAATGGCCAGCATGACGGAACGCTCGCCATTGGTGAGGCCGAGATTGCGCGTGTCCTCGACCGAATCGTTGACCTCGGCGATATCGCGGAGCCGTACCGGCGCTCCGCTATGGCCGGCAACAATCAGCGGCTGATACTCATAGGCCTTAAAGAGCTGGTCGGTGTCCGCAATGCTCGACATCCGCGCGGAGTCGGAGACAGAACCCTTCGCCAGGTTAGCGTTGGCGGCCTGCAGAGAGCGGCGAACGGTCTCGAGACTGATGTTGTACGCGTTGAGCTGATTGGGATTGACTTCCACGCGAACGGCGGGACGCGAACTGCCCCACGTAAACACTTGCCCCACGCCGTCGACCTGCGCGAGCTTCTGCGCCAGGATCGAATCGGCCGCATCGTAGATTTGCGCGGCCGGAATATTTTGCGAGGTGAGCGAGAGCAGCAGGATGGGCGCGTCCGCGGGATTGGCCTTGCGATAGGTAGGCTGCCCGGGCAAATCGGCAGGGAGCTGGCTGCGCGCCGCATTGATGGCTGCCTGAACGTCGCGCGCCGCGGCGTTGATGTCGCGGTTCAAGTCAAATTGCAGCGTGATTCCCGTGGAGCCCAGCCCGCTCGACGACGTCATCTGCGTAACGCCGGCGATGCGGCCGAACTGGCGCTCCAGCGGCGTGGCTACGGCCGAAGCCATGGTCTCCGGACTGGCGCAGGGAAGGTTCGCGCCGACAGAAATGGTCGGGAAATCCACTTGCGGCAACGGCGCGACCGGCAGAAAACGAAACGCCACCAGACCGGAAAGAAGGATTGCCAACGTGATCAGCGAAGTCGCGACCGGGCGACGAATGAACGGAACCGAGAAGTTGGAGGAGACGTCCACGAGCTAGTCTCCCGCAGCCCCGGCGGGATCGCCGTGAGAAGGTCCAGGCACCGCTTCATCGATGGGATTGCCGATGTGGAATTGGAAGCGATGGGCAATCCAATCAAACGCGAGGTAAACGACCGGCGTGGTGTACAGCGTGAGAATCTGGCTGAGGATGAGGCCGCCAACAATGGTGATACCCAGCGGCCGGCGAAGCTCGGAGCCAACACCGGTGCCGAGCGCCAGCGGCAGGCCGCCGAGCAATGCCGCCATGGTGGTCATCATGATCGGGCGGAAACGCAGCAGGCACGCTTCGTAAATGGCATCCAGCGGCGCCTTCCCTTCCTTGCGTTCGGCTTCGAGCGCGAAGTCGATCATCATGATGGCGTTTTTCTTGACGATGCCGATCAGCAGAATGATGCCGATCAGCGCGACGATGCTGAACTCCGTTCGACACAGCAGCAAAGCGAGAATCGCGCCCACACCCGCGGAGGGCAGCGTCGAAAGAATGGTGATGGGATGGATGTAGCTTTCATAGAGAACGCCGAGAACGATGTAAACGGTGACCAGCGCGGCGAGAATCAGGATCGGCTCGTTGGAAAGCGAGCGCAGGAAGGCCGCGGCCGTTCCCTGGAACGTGGCCTGAACGCTTGGAGGCATGCCGAGTTGGTCTTTGACGCTGTTGATGGCGTTGACGGCTTCACCCAGAGAGGCATTGGGAGCCAGATTGAAGGAAAGGGTGACTACCGGAAACTGTCCCTGGTGATTGATCGTCAAGGCGGTGTTGCTGGGCTCGAAGCGCGTAAATGCGCTGAGAGGAATTTGTGCTGCTGGCGTGGAGCTGACCGGCCCGGTCGTCGCGCTGATGGAGGCGCCGGAACCGGACGAAGGGGCCTGGCCGGTGGAAGAGCGCACGTAGATATTTTTCAGCGAGTCGGGATCCTGCTGGAATTGCGGATCGACCTCCAACACTACGTGGTATTGATTGAGCTGCGTGAAAATCGTGGAGACCAGGCGCTTGCCGAACGCGTCGTAAAGCGCGTTGTCGATGTCCGCGGGGAAAATGCCCAGCCGCGAAGCCGTGTCGCGATCGATGGTCAGCACTGCCAGGAGCCCGCGGTTCTGCTGGTCGCTCGCCACGTCGCGCAATTCCGGGAGCGTCTTGAGCTTGTCCATGAAGCGCGGTACCCAATAGGCCAGCTCTTTGCCGTCCACGTCTTCCAGGCTGTACTGGAATTGCGTGCGGCTGACGCGGTCCTCGACCGTCAGGTCCTGCACCGGCTGCATGAACAGCGAAACGCCATCGACCTTCGCCACCTCCGGCTGCAGCCGGCGAATCACCTCCGAAGCGGAAATCCTGCGCTGCTCCAGCGGCTTAAGATTAATCTGGATGCGGCCGCTGTTGAGCGTCGTGTTCGTGCCATCGATCCCGATGAAGGACGACAGGCTCTCGACCGCCGGGTCTTTCAAGATGACATCGGCCAACGCGCGCTGTCGCTGGGACATCGCCGCGAACGAAACGTCTTGCGGTCCTTCGGATACGCCCAGGATCGCGCCGGCGTCTTGCACCGGAAAGAAACCTTTAGGCACATAGATGTACAGAAGGATCGTGCCGACCAACGTCGCCGCGGTGACTAACAGCGTCGTGGTGCGGTAACGCAACACAAATTTCAGCGTCCGGCCGTAAAACGCGATGATGGAATTAAAGGCGTGCTCCGAGTTGCGGTAAAACCAGCTCTGGTCCTCTTCCTTCTGGTGGCGCAGCAGCTTGGCGGACATCATCGGCGTCAGCGTCAACGAAACGAATGCCGAAACGATGATGGTCACCGCCAGCGTAACCGCAAATTCGCGGAAGAGCCGGCCGACGATGTCGCCCATGAAGAGCAAAGGAATGAGCACGGCAATCAGCGAAACGGTGAGCGAGAGGATGGTGAAGCCGATTTGCTCGGAGCCCTTCAAAGCCGCTTGCAGCGGAGTGTCGCCCTGCTCGATGTAGCGGGAGATGTTCTCGATCATGACGATGGCGTCGTCCACCACGAAGCCGGTGGAAATGGTGAGCGCCATGAGCGAAAGATTGTTCAGGCTGTAGCCCAGCAGATACATCACGCCGAAGGTGCCCACAATCGAGAGCGGCACTGCAAAGCTGGGAATAATCGTGGCGCGAACGCTGCGCAGGAACAGGAAGATGACCAACACGACGAGCACGATGGTCAACATCAACGAGAACTGCACGTCTGCAACCGAAGCGCGAATGGTGGTGGTACGGTCGGTAAGAATCTCCACCTGCACCGCCGAGGGAAGCGCGCCCTGCAGCTGCGGCAGCAGCTTCTTGATGCGATCGACGACGGCAATGATGTTAGCGCCCGGCTGGCGCTGGATATTCAGGATGACCGCGGGAGTCTGGTTGGCCCACGCTGCCTGCTGAACGTTTTCCGCGCCGTCCACGACTGTCGCAACGTCCGTGAGGCGCACCGGCGCCCCGTTGCGATACGCGATAATCAGCGGCCGATAGCTGTTGCTGGAGATGAGCTGATCGTTGGCGCCAATGGTATAAGCCTGATGCGGGCCGTCGAATGTTCCTTTGGCCTGGTCCACATTCGCCTGCGTCAAGGCCGTGCGCAGATCCTCGAGACTCAGCCCGTAGGAAGCGAGCGCCGTGGGATTGGCTTGGATGCGCACCGCGGGTCGCTGGCCGCCGCTGATGCTCACTAGGCCCACTCCGGAAAGCTGCGAAATTTTCTGCGCAAGCGTGGTATCCGCGAGATCTTCGACTTTGGACAATGGCAGCGAGGTGGAAGTGATCGCCAGCGTCAGAATGGGCGCGTCGGCCGGATTGATTTTGCTGTAAATCGGTGGATTCGGCAGGCCCTGCGGCAAAAGATTGGAAGCGCTGTTGATCGAGGCTTGTACTTCCTGCTCGGCAACGTCGATGTTGAGCTCGAGAGCGAACTGCAGCGTGATGATCGAGCTGCCGTACGAACTCGTCGAGGTCATTTGGTTCAGGCCCGGGAGCTGGCCGAATTGGCGTTCGAGCGGCGCCGTGACCGACGAAGCCATCACTTCGGGGCTCGCGCCCGGATAAAACGTTTGTATTTGAATGGTCGGATAATCGACTTGCGGCAGGGCGGAAACCGGCAACTGCCGGTATGCGACAAAGCCCACCAACAAAATACCCACCATCAGAAGTGTGGTGGCGACTGGCCGCAGAATGAACGGCCTGGATGGACTCATTGCGGCTTTCCCGTGGAGTGGCCTTGCTGTGCTGCGTCCGTTCGCCGGCGCGCGCCCGCTCCGGTCGGAGCATTGTCCGGCTGCGCCGAAGGCTGCTGCGTACCATTGCCGTTCTGGGCGTTCGACGTTCCCGTCGGGGCCGTCGTCGGACTGACCTTGCTGTTGTCCTGCAGCTTGTCCTGGCCGTCGATGACCACCAGTTCCCCGCCGTTCAGTCCGGCGCTTAGCCCCACGCTATTGGCTGTGCTTTGCGCGATGGTGACACCCTGAATTTTTGCCGTGTTGCCGTTCTGCACCACGTACACGTACGTCCCTTGCGGTCCGCGCTGAATCGCCGCCGCGGGCACAATCGTCAGGTTCTTCTTCACGTCCGCGAGGAGATGCACGTTGACGAACTGATTGGGAAACAACACTTCTTTGTCGTTATTAAATATCGCTTTCAGCTTGTAGGTGCCGGTGCTGGTGTCGATCTGATTGTCGATGGTGAGCAGCTTGCCCGATTCGATCTTGTTGGTGTCATCGCGATCATAAGCGTCCACCGTCAGTTGACCCCCGCTGCGCAGCTTTGCCGTCACTTGCGGAAGCTCATCCTCCGGCAACGCGAAGATCACCGCGATGGGCTGAAGCTGGGTGATCACCAAGAGCCCGTTGGCATCCGTGGCGTGCACAATGTTTCCCACATCGACCAAGCGCAGCCCGATGCGCCCGCTGATCGGCGCGGTAACGTGGGAATACACCAGTTGCAGCTTCGCGCCATCGATGACGCCTTCATCCGCCTTGATCGCGCCTTCAAATTGCCCCACCTGCGCCCCCTGCGTATCCACCTGCTGCTTGGGAATCACGCCCTCTTTGTACAAGAGCTGGTAGCGCTCGTAGTTCACCTGCACGTCGCGAAGCTGTGCTTGATCCTTGGCCAGCTGCCCTTCTGCCTGCTCCAGCTGCACCTGATAGGGGCGCGCATCGATCTCCACCAGGGCATCACCCTGGTGAACGTACTGCCCTTCCTGAAAATTAATCTTCGTGATTTGCCCGTCCACCCGGCCGTGCACCGTCACGGTGTTAAATGCCGTAACCGTGCCAAGCCCGTTGAAGTACACGGGAAGATCGCCGCGCTGCGACGTCGCGACGACCACCGGCACCGCGAATCCGCCCGCTCCGGCTCCTTGGCGGCCCTGACCTTTTCCGCTTCCGCCGGCGGCGCTGGGCCCTTGCGCCTCGGTGCTCGCCTTTGAACTTCGGAAATACCAAAATCCCAGAGCAGCGATCACCACCCCAATAAGGAGCCACAGCCATACCCGGTGCTTCGGCTCCGCAGCCGGTCGCGAAGCGCTCTCTTCATCACGCGCCTTTGGCCCGGGAAAATTGGAATTCACATGGCCCATTCCTGCGCTCCTCATACTGCGCGTCTGGTTCGAACGAATCTGGCTACTGGGCAAAGACAGTCGGAGGTGATACCAAGCCGCTCCAGGTGACCGGCCACAGCTTATCGGAAACCCTTGTCACTCCTACATTATGACGGCTTCTGGAGACGAAAGGTTACGACCGCGCCCTGCTAAGGTTACGTCCTGTCCATCTTGTAGGGTGCAGAAACGGCCGCGAGAAAGTACACTATCGCGCGTTCGAAGTTGACGCTTCAAGAGCAGAAGCAATCTCAGGCAGGTAAATGTCGAGGGGGAATAGCCAATCATGTTCAAGGCCTTCATCATCGGAATTGTAATCGGTGTGCTTCTCGTCGCTGCGGGAGTATGGTTTTACTTCAGCACCGGACGCGCCCCGGTGGCCGCGGCGGACCCGCCCATGCCCTTTGAAAAGAAACTCGCCAATGGGGCGTTGCACGCTCGCATCGACAAGGATCCCCACACCGATCCCCCGGTTCCGGCTGACGAAGCTACCTACCTCGCCGGTGCTGACGTCTACAAACACAACTGCGCTTTGTGCCACGGATTGCCCGGAGAATCGCAATCCGCTATCGCCGAAGGTATGTATCCGAAACCGCCGGAGCTTTTCCATGGAACCGGCGTGACCGACGACCCCGCTTGGGAAACCTACTGGAAAGCCAGGAATGGCCTTCGCCTGTCCGGCATGCCCAGCTTTAAAGGACGCCTCAACGACACTCAGTTGTGGCAAGTGAGTGTCCTGCTCGCGAATGCCGACAAGATTTCCCCAGCCGTGAAAACGGTGCTGGCGAGCCCGCCTTCAATTGCGCCACCACCAGCAGCCGCCGCCGCGCCGGTGAAGAAGTAGATCGCGCGTCGTTCGGCGCACCACTGTTGGAAAGCTTACCTGCGTGTTCGCGGTGCGAGTCTCCGCGGGCACTCTGACCGTATTTAGTTCGAGCCGGATGACTTCGTCAGGGAGCGGCAGTCGGAAGTCCAATGACGGAGAATCCCGCGGCCTCCGCGGCCGTCGCCAATCGCCGGTCGGCGCAAATAAAGCTCCTTCTTAAGGAACGCCCTTCGCACCAAATTAACGCGGCTGCAATCTGCAGGCTATCCGCCGCTCGCAATAAATACTGATCCAGGGCCCGCGTTGCCTCCTCGCGCAGCTCGTCGTTCGGCAGAATTTCGCTCCAACTGCGGCTCAGCAGTTGCAAGCGTGCCACGGCGCCGGTTTTGCCGGAATCTGTTATCTCCTTTGCACGGCGCAGACGGCAAATCGCGCTATGGATTTCTACCAGGCTGCCCCACCAAACCACCGGTGCGAATCGTCTGAGATGCTGCCGGGCACGGCGAGTAGCGGCTTCCTGGACACATAACGGGACCAGCGCGCTGGCATCCCAGAATGCAGCCGTTTTCTTCACGCCTAGGCTTCCCGATCAGTCTGGACCGCTCGAATCGCTTTGTTCCCCGACACTCTGCCGGTTCGGATCTTCAGGAGTTCCTTGATGTCGAGCTGCACAGCGGGCAAGCGCAGTTTTCCGGCAGCAACCAGTAAGAGTTCCTGATCGTCCGCATCGTCCGCGCTGAACGGAATCAGCTTCGCCACCGGGAGATTCCGCTCGCGGATCACCACTTCTTGGCCCGCCTTCACGAATGTAAGATACTTACTCAGCCGGTTCTTCAGCTCTGCCACATTGACGCTACGCATGCTTCCCTCTCTTTATGGCTATTATAGCCATGAAGAGTCTCTGAGGAAACAAGAGACTTGAGCGAGTTGCTAAACGTGTAAGCGTAAAGAGAATGGCGTCGTCTTTGAAGAAAGAAAATTTGGCGGACGGGCCTGTAAGCCGGATTCCGTGCGGCATGCGTCCGTGAAACGGCCTGCATGCCGCGGCGATCATTCCTCTAGGTCGCGCCTCGCGGCGTGACTCCAGCAGCCTACCCGAGGGTGGCCCCGGTGAAGGCTTGCGCCATCGCCGGGGGAGCATGCTCACTTTCGCGAGCCGCTCATCGAGCCGGGCCGGCTCTCCCCTCCTATTTGGCCTTGCACCACGCGGGGTTTTCCATGCTCCCAGTATTGCTACCGGGACGGTGGGCTCTTACCCCACCTTTTCACCCTTGCCTAACGAACCAGCTTTGCGAAGACGTCTCGCAGGTTTCCCTGCGCGATGCCACCGTGCTGCTCCGCCGGCGGTATATTCTCTGTGGCACTTTCCGTGACTGAGCCGCACCGCGTCGAGCTAAGCTCGACGCCACACCGTCCCGCGTGTAACTCCGCCTCACGGCAGAGCCTGCGTGGCCGTCCCCTGGCGTTACCAGGCGCGTTGCCCTCTTGCCCCTAAGCTGCCGTAAAGCAGCTGAGGGGTTGTTCGTCACCGGCTCTTGCGAGCCTACGACGACGGTGTCCGGACTTTCCTCCCGCCCCGTCCTGCGGCTGCCGGGCTAAAGCCCGGCCTCTACAGTTGGGGGCCAGCGATCAGCAAAGGGGCGAGTGACGAGTGGCGCTCTGGGTAGACGAGTGGCGAGCAAGATTTGATTTGCCACCCCGACCGGGTCGGGGCAGGCGCCGGCACTGAGGACACTGAGCCGGAAGAGCGTGCTGATTCGTGGCTGGTTAACAATAACCCTCCCCCTCCCCCCTGTTTTTCACAAGTGTTGATTCTAAAGGAAGTTAAAGTTGTTTGTTTTGATACACTTTTATAAGTGTTGATTCTAAAGGTAGATACGAGAGCGTCCGAGATGGGCGAGGCAAAACGAGGGAAAGGATAACGCCGCGACGCAGAGCGCACGGAGTTGACGCAGAGACTGAGAATGAAGGGGGGTATGCCACCCCGGGTGTTTTGCAGAAAGAGTGCGGAAGTTATTGAAAACAAACGAGGGGGGTCGAAAAAAGAGCGCAAAGAGAGATCAAGAGTGCGCAAGCGGAAGGAAGTAAAGGAGATAGAGGAAGTGGAGGGCGCGAACCCAGCGAGGTTTGTTCGAGATAACACACGCAACGGTACCATCGATGCGGCATATTTGTCAATAGTAAACTTAAGTCCAATGGTATGAATGACGTAGAAGGAGAATTTAAGAACTCAGCCAATGCCCAGACGCACGATCGACTTCGAGACGGTACGGAAGATTGGACTTGCGTTGCCCGGGGTCGAGGAGGGCACCGCGTACGGGTCGCCGGCACTCAAGGTCCACGGAAAACTTCTGGCTTGCGTCCCCGCGCATCGCTCGGCCGAAGCCGGTTCGCTGGTCGTTTGCGTGGATTTCGATGATCGCGCGGAGCTGCTCGCTGCGGACTCCTATGTTTACTAAGGAGTAATACAAAGGCGCCCGCGACGGTCCGCGGCCGCTACGTTGATTCAAGCCCTGCGGGTGGAAAACAAGGATGGCGCCCTAAAGGGACGCCGCTACATTTGAAGT